>JAEAMF010001294.1_pt1 | contig 19282 bp, 13 predicted proteins | sample 8958721 | NCBI WGS metagenome assembly JAEAMF01 (sample SAMN16933255, study PRJNA681124) | bioreactor sludge metagenome | isolation source: anaerobic bioreactor treating anionic surfactant - SDBS | place: India: Bengaluru | collected 2019-02-28
TTTGGTACCGAAGATCATCGCACACATGCGGAAAACCGGTGAATGGGGTGAATTCTTCCCCGGCAGGTTCTCCCCCTTCAGCTACAACGAGACCATGGCGCAGGATTTCTTCCCTCTCCGCGAAGAGGAGGCCGTGGAGCGGGGATGGAAGTGGCGCATGTATGACGAAAAGCAGTCATACCTCGGTCCCGAGGTCACGGTACGGGATTCTATCGCGGAGACTGATGATTCCATCTGCGGAAATATCCTGAGCTGCTCTGTCACGGGAAAACCTTACAAGATTATACCGAAGGAGCTCGCTTTCTATCGGCAGATGGATATTCCCCCGCCGAAAAAGTGTTTTGAGCAGCGTGTCATCGAACGCATGGCACTGCGCAATCCTCGCAAGCTCTGGAGTCGAAATTGCGCGAAGTGCGGTAAAGGGATCGAGACTACCTACAGTCCCGATCATCCGGAGATCGTGTACTGCGAATCTTGTTATCTTGCCTCCGTCTACTGATGCCCTCCTGCACGCAATGTTCATCGGCATTCGACATCACGCAGGACGACCTCGCGTTCTACGATAAAGTCTCACCTGTCTTCAATGGAAAGAAGGAGCTCATCCCTCCACCGACGCTCTGCCCGGACTGCCGGCAGCAGCGCAGGTTGGCATTCCGCAATGCGCACGTCCTCTACAAGCGGAAGTGTGATCTCACGGGTCAGATGATTGTCTCCACAGCATCGCCCGATAAACCTTACAAGGTCTACAACCACGACGGCTGGTGGAGCGATGTCTGGGATCCCATGATGTACGGACGACCCTTCGATCCCGCGCGTTCCTTCTTTGATCAGCTGCACGAGCTTCAGTGCACCGTGCCCCGGTTGGCGCTCGGGAACTGGAATTCCGAGAATAGTGACTACGTGGCCATCGGTGCGGACAACCGGAACTGCTATATGGCGTCTCCATGCTTCCGGAGCGAAGACTGCTACTTCGGGGATTCCATCTATTCCTGCAAGAACACCATCGACTGCCTCCTCTGTGAGGGGATGGAGATCGCGTACGAGTGCACCAACTGCAAGAACGGATATGCGCTCTTCTACTCCCAGAACAGCCTGAACTGCTGGAACTCGTGGTTCCTCAAGGACTGCAACAGTTGCAGTGACTGCATTGGTTGCTACGGGCTTCGGAACCAGCGCTTCCACGTGTTCAACAAGCCGGTGACGGAGACGGAGTACAAGAAGATCCTCATGCAGCTCTTGAAGCCGCTCACGCATAAAAAAATCGATGATCTCCGTGGGAGTTTTCTTGAGATGGAACTGCGGCTTCCACACGTGTCCATCCACGAGACTCTCTCAGAGAATTGCACGGGCAACGAGTTCATCGAGTGCCGGAACTGCTTTGAATCCTATGACCTCAAGCGCTGCGAGGACGTGAAGCACTGCTATCGCGTCTTCGACGCGAAAGATTCCTATGACCTCTCGAAGTGCGGCGTCGAGGGGCTGGAACACTGCTACGAGCTCATGAACGCGGGGTACAGCAACAACCACGTGCTGTTCTCGCACGTTCTCCAGAACTCGGCAGACGTGTACTACTGCGAGCACTGCTTCTCCTGCAAGAATTGCTTCGGCTGCTCAGGGCTTCGTCACAAGTCGTACTGCTTATTGAATAAGCAGTACTCACGTGAGGAGTACGAGAAGCTTGTGCCACAGATCATCGCGCACATGCGAAACACAGGAGAGTGGGGCGAATTCTTCCCCGTTCCGTCGAGTCCTTTCGCCTATAACGAAACTGTGGCACAGGAGTACTTTCCTCTGACGAAGGAGGAGGCAGAGCGGCGGGGGTGGAACTGGCACCAGGACGTCGATTCCACGAAGCAGTACCTCGGTCCTGACATCAGTATTCCCGACTCCGTATTCGATGTTCCCGAAGACGTCACCTCTCACATTCTCCGGTGCTCGGCAACCGGGACGCTCTACAAGATCATTCCGCAGGAATTGGCATTCCTGAAGGGGAACGGGATCCCGCTCCCGCTGAAATGTCCCGATCAGCGTCACAAGGAGCGCATGGCACTCCGCAATCCCCGCAAGCTCTGGAGCCGAAATTGCGCGAAGTGCGGGAAGGGAATACAGACGACCTACGCCCCCGAGCGGCCGGCCGTTCGAGGCTCCGAGGAGCCCTCAGGCTCCCGAGGAGAAATTGTCTACTGTGAATCTTGTTACCTTGCCACAGTCTACTGATGGCAACAGTCTGTACTTTCTGCGGCTCACCATTTTCGCTCGCCGGCGCGGCCGAAACCGATTTCTACAAGCGCATGGATGTCCCCGAACCGACGGAGTGTCCTGCGTGCCGCAGGCAACGGAGATTGATGTTTCGCAATTTCTTTCACTTGTATCATCGAACATGTGATCTGACGGGAAAAAAAATTCTGTCGATCTATGACGCTGGCATGTCCTTTCCCGTGTACGGCATTCAAGAGTGGTGGAGCGATAAGTGGGATGGACTCTCCTACGGACTGTCCCCCGATTTCTCCCGTTCATTCTTTGAACAATTGGCCGTGCTTCACGCGACAGTCCCGCGCATCACGTTCATGAACGTGAATTGCGAGAATTGCGATTACTGCAATATGTCGAATGGCAGCCGGAATTGTTATCTTGTCTTTGGGAACGTCGGGAATGAGGACTGCATGTACGGCCATATCGTCTGGCAATCGAAGGACTGCTACGACTGCCTGTATACCTATCGGTCCGAATTCTGCTACGAATGCATTGATTGCGTTCAGTGCCATTCATTGAGTTTCTCGCGTGATTGCGACAACTGTTCGTCCTCGTCATTCCTCGTTCACTGCGTGGGCTGCCACAATTGTTTCGGGTGCGTGGGACTAAAAAATAAGAGTTATCATATCTTTAATGAGTCGCATTCCGAGGAGGACTATTACCAGAAGATTGCCGCCCTGAACACGGGCAATAGAAATACCGTCGAACTTGCGAAGAAGCGGGTGCAGGGTTTGGTTGGCGGGGAAATCGTGAAGTATTATCACGGTTTCAACTGCGAGAATGTGACTGGGGATTACCTGTATAACTGCAGGAACATCTGTGATGGCTATGACCTGAAGAACTGCGAAGACACGATGTACAGTGCGACACTCGATAGCTTCACCGATTCACTCGATTGCAATTTCTGCGGGATCAATGCCGGTGCGCGCGCCGAACTCTGTTACAACTGCCTCACCATTGGTCCGAATTACAAGCTCATCGCGTGTCACTGCTGCCAGAACGACCATGCAAATCTCTCCTACTGTGATACGTGCCATGGATGCAAGGATTGCTTCGGATGTGTCAGTCTCAAGAAGAAGCGTTACTGCCTGTTGAATAAACAGTACACACAGCAGGAGTATGAACAACTTGTGCCGAGAATCATCGAGCACATGAAAAAAACGCTGGAATGGGGGCAGTTTTTTCCGAGGGAATTTACCCCCTTCGGCTACAACGAAACGATCGCTCAGGAGTACTTCCCAATGACGAAAGAGCAGGTCTTGAATAAGAGATGGAAATGGAAGGAAGAAAGCGAGGAAGAGGAACAGAACTACCTTGGTCCGGTCGTGCCGGTGCCCGACGATATCAAGAATGTTGATGATGAAATCTGTAGCAGAATTCTTCGCTGTGAATCTTCCGGCAAACTCTACAAGATCAGCCCTAAGGAATTGATGTTTTACCGCACAATGAAGCTGCCGTTGCCACGCAAGTGCTTCGCACAGAGACAGCGCGAGCGTTTTGCACTCAGGAACCCCCGACGTCTTTGGGGGCGCATCTGTGCCAAGTGCGGGAAGGGCATTCAGACGACCTACGCTCCGGAGCGGCCGGAGATCGTGTACTGTGAAGAATGTTATCTGAAAGAGGTATACTGAGATTGCATGCAGCGGACCTGTAAAAATCCTCAGTGCAAGCAGCCTTTCGAGATCACGGATGAAGATCAAAAATTTTTCGAGGAGATAGCTCCTGTCTTCGCAGGAGAGAAGTTTAAAATTCCTCTGCCCGAGCAGTGCCCCACGTGCCGGCACATGCAGCGCTACGTATACCGGAACGAGTGGAATCTCTATCGCCGATCCTGCAGCAAGACGGGAGCGTCCATCATTTCGATGTATGCGCCGGAGGAGCCGTTCCCGGTCTACGACAATCCTGTCTGGTGGGGGGACGAGTGGGATGGGAGAGACTTCGAGCAGGAGGTGGATTTCTCCCGTCCGTTCTTCGAGCAGTTCTTTGAACTGGTGAATCGCGTACCCAAAATGGCGCGCGTTCAGCAGGGGGAGGTCGTGAACTCCGAATATACGAATTGCGCCTCGGACAACAAAAACTGTTACCTGCTCTTCTCCGCGAACAGCAACGAGGATTGCCAGTACGGGACGCTCATCAACTTCTGCAAGGACTGCACGGATAACTTCCACCTCGATCGTTGCGAGCTCTGCGCGCACTGCATCAATTGTGTCCACTGTTACGGCGCGATCGCCTCTGTGAACTGCAGCAACTGCTCGGACACCGTCTTCTGCCGGAGCTGCATCGGATGCCGGAAGTGCTTCGGCTGTACCAATCTCCATTCCAAGGAGTACCACTACTTCAATCAACCGCTCACGAAGGAGGAGTACGAGGATCGCATGAAGATCATGGAGGAGGGAAAATTCTCGGTGATGGAGGAGATGCGGAAGAAGACAGCTGCATTTGCTCTCACCCTTCCTCATCGTTTCTACGAGGGTGTGCAGAACGAGCATGTGACGGGGAATTACATCCTGCATTCGAAGAACGCGCTCGAATGCTACGACTGCGACTACCTGGAAGACTGCAAATACTGCTCGCGCTGCCTGCACATGAAGGATTGCCAGGACATCAGCAACTACGGTGCGACGCAGTTAAACGAGCTCTGCTACGACTGCGAGGGGGTGGGGCACGGGGTGTTCCGTGTCCTCTTCAGTAAGCTCGTCTGGGGCGGGTCGAGCGAGGTGCTGTACTCCTTCGAGTGCTTCGCAAGCAAGCATCTCTTTGGGTGTGCCGGCCTCAAGAAAGCTCAGTACTGCATCCTGAACAGGCAGTACACGCCGGAGGAATACAACACGATCGCACGCAAGCTCTGTGAGCACATGCGGAAGACCGGAGAATGGGGAAAGTTTCTTCCGCAAGGCAGCGCCCCCTTCGGCTACAACGAGACGGTCGCACAGGATTACTACCCGTTTTCCAAGAAAGACGCACTTGCACGTGGGTTCCGGTGGAGAGAGCGCGAGGAGGAGGTTCCGCAGGTGCAGAAGATCATTCCTGCTGATCGGTTACCGGACGGTATCTATGAAATTCCCGACGATGTGCTTCAGTGGGCCATCCGCTGCCAGGCGACGCAGCGACCGTTCCTCATCAACAAGCGCGAGCTGGATTTCTACCGGCGGATGCATCTTCCCTTGCCGCGTTTCCACCCCGATGAACGGCATCGTCAGCGCATGGCGCTCCTCAATCCTCGCAGGCTCTGGAGCCGAAAGTGCGCGAAGTGCGGCAAGTCGATTGAGACGACCTACAGCCCCGACCGCCCGGAGATCGTGTACTGTGAAGAGTGCTACCTGAAAGAGGTGTATTAACAAGCATGTCATCCTGAGTGCGTCGAAGGATGACATGTGCATTGTCATGGTTCGACGGACTCACCATGACAATGCTTTGCTATAATCAGCTAACCATGCAGCACACCTGCCGCAACAGTTGGTGCAAAAAGCCCTTCGAGATCACAGAGGGCGATCGCACTCTCCTCGATAAGCTCGCACCCGTCATCGCTGGCAGGAAGGAGCCTCTCCCTCCTCCCACCATCTGCCCCGATTGCCGGCAGCAGGCGCGCGCGGCGCACCTCAATGAATTGCACCTCTACAAGCGGACGTGTGGCCTCACTGGCAAAGATGTTCTCTCCGACAAAGATCCCGAACAGCCGTACATCGTTTACGATCAGGAGGCGTGGTACTCGGATCGGTGGGACGCTCTTCGCTACGGTCGGGAGATTGATTTTTCCCATCCCCTCTTCGATCAGATCAAGGAGCTCTCCCTCGTCGTTCCCTATCCCGCGCGCTTCACCGTTCCGCGGTTCGACGAGAACAGCGAGTACACCAACTATGCGGGACGGAACAAAAATTGCTACCTCATCTTCGACTCGGACGAGAATCGTGATTGCTTTTACTCCTACAGCATCAACGGTTCCATCAGCTGCATGGATTGTTACCGCGTGCGGCGCAGCGAGCTCTGCTTCCAGTGCATCGATTGCCTGCAGTGCTATGGCTCTTCCTTCCTGCAGGATTGCGTGAACTGCGCGGACAGCATGTTCTTGAAGAACTGTACCGGCTGCAAACACTGCCTCTACTGCATGAACCAGAAAAACAAGGAGTACCTGGTAGAGAACAGACAGGTATCGAAGGAAGAATTCGAGCGCCTCACTGCGCTCCTCACCGATCGGAAGCATCTTCTGGCGGCACGACAGCACTTCCAGCAGTGGCGTCTGCGCTTTCCGGAGAAATGCATCCATGGTGTGCAGAACGAGAATGTCACCGGCGATTACCTCCTCCAGTCCAAGGATGCTCATCACTGCTTCGACGGAGAGAAATTATGGGATACGGCGTACCTCTATCGGACCTTCATGTCCGTGAAGAACTCCATGGATTGCGAGGCGACCGGAGAAGGGGAGCGTCTCTATCAGGGGTCCACGGTCGGGTACGGGGCGTATGACGTCTACTTCAGCGCCAATTGTCTGGACCAGATTTCCTCGCTCTTCTACTGCTCCTTCTGCTTCCACAGCAAAGACTGCTTCGCCTGCGTGGGACTCAACCGCAAACAATACTGCATCCTCAACCGCCAGTATTCCCAGGAGGAGTACGAGAAGATTCTCCCGCGGCTGGTGGAGCACATGCGGAACACGGGAGAGTGGGGGCAGTTCTTCCCGCCCGCTCTCAGTCTCTTCGCCTACAACGAATCCATCGCCTCCGACTACTACCCGCTCACGGAAGCACAGGCGAAATCGCTCGGTTACCGCTGGAAAGCGAAGGACAAGCGGGAATATGCACCGCCGACCTCCGCTCCCCCGGCTTCCATCGGGGAGGTGGGCGATGCCGTCACAAAGGAGACATTTGCCTGCGAGATCTGCAGACGGAACTATCGCATTCAGTCGCAGGAGCTTGCACTCCTGCGGAACATGCGGATGCCGCTCCCCGCGGAGTGCTTCTTCTGTCGTCACCACAATCGCATGGAGATGCGCAATCCCCGTCACCTCTGGGATCGCCAGTGTGGGAAGTGTGGAAAGGAGATACAGACGACGTACCCGCTCGAACGACCCGAGATTGTTTACTGTGAGGAGTGCTACCTGAAAGAGGTCTACTGATCACGGCTTCGCAATTTTCCAGAGCGTTTCGAAGTAATCCTTGTAACTCTGCGCCACTTCTTCGCTCTCGATGAGAATGACGATGGGGTCCTGCGACCAGATCTGGACGGCGACGACATTGCCGTAGATGTTCGTGCTCGTGGGAACAGGAAATATCTCCGGGAGGTAGCGCATTTCCACATACGTGCGCATCGTTTCGTTCTTCTCGAGCATGATGCGTTGACTCTCGAATGCGAGCATCCTCTTGTGGATTTTCCGCTTGATCCGCAGCCGCTCGACATTCTGGAAAACATCCCCCATGAGTTCGTAGAATTGCGTTCCTGATGCGCTCAAAATGTAGTACATCCCGCCGGGGGGGAGAGTGGAAAAGGCGCGCTTCCGGAGTCCCTGCACGGCTTCCCGTCCACGCTCAATGCGTACGAGCGCCTCCCTTGGATGTTGTTGCAGTGCGCGGAGTTCCGGGAGCGCCTCTTTGAGTTTTTTGCATTTTTCGGATTGCAGATGCGCAAAGACCTGCGGGTCCTCCGCACGCACGAAACGCCGGTGCCGGCGTGTTTCCGTGAGGACCAATCCCTTGGCGGCCAGCTGATCCACGAGACGGTAGACGACTTGAGGATGCCGTTTGGCAGCTCGGATCACCTCTACCATGGGGACATCCCCCAGAGGGAGGAGCATCTCGTAGAGCTTTGCTTCCACATCCGTCAGGCCGAAAGATTGCAAGATAGTCACGGACACCAGGGGGCATGCTATCACACTTTCACATCTTTTTTGTGAAAGAATTGACAAGTAAGCTTTTCATCCTGTAGCTTGCCTCTTATGGCAAGAACCACGAATACCTGTGTCCGTTGCGGTGGCGCCTTCTTCGTCACTCCAGAGGAGATGGCGTTCTATGAAAAGGTTTCCCCCGTCTTCGCCGGAAAGAAGTATGCCATCCCCGTTCCCACGCACTGCCCGGACTGCCGGCAACAGCGGAGGGTCGCGCAGGCGAATCAGATGCACCTCTATCGGAGGAAGTGCAGTTACTCCGGGGAGGAAATTGTCTCGAATTACCATCCCTCCGATCCCTATCCCGTCTACAAGCAGGAGATCTGGTGGTCGGACAAGCACGATCCGCTGAAGTACGGGAGGGACTTCGATTTCTCCCGTCCGTTCTTCGAGCAGTACAACGAGCTGCTCCTCGCCGTGCCGCGGCACAATATCAACACCACCTATGAGTACGACGAGAATGCCGATTACACGAACTACTGCACAAACAACAAGAACTGTTATCTCATCTTCGATTCGGATTTCAACCGCGACTGCTACTACTGCTACAGCATGAATCACTGCGAGAGCTGCATGGACTGCTTCCGCGTGCGCAAGGGCGAGCTCTGCTACCAGTGCATTGATTGTGTGGAGTGCTACGGCTGCAAGTACGTTCGGGACTGCACCAACTGCAGCGACTCCTGGTTCCTTGCGAACTGCATCGGGTGCAAGCATTGCCTTCTCTGCAGCAACCAGCAGAACAAGGAGTACTGCGTGCGCAATCAGAAGGTCACACCCGAGGAATTTGAACGGCATCTTGAGGCGCTCCGGTCACGCAAGGTCGTACAGGAATATGAGAAAGAATTTGAGGCCTTCCGGCTCCGTTTTCCGCAGAAGTACATGCACGGCGTGCATAACGAGGATGCCACCGGCGACTACATCACGAACAGCAAGCACGTCCGGCACTGCTTCGATTCCTCCGACATGTGGGATTGCACGTACTGCTACCAGATCTGGGAGCCGGTGAAAGACTCCCTCGATCTCCAGGAGATCGGCGATGCAGAGCTCTGTTACGACAGCGCGTTCGGGGGCCTTAAGACCCGCAATCTCCTCTTCACGTCCCACTGCTTCAGCAACGTGAACCTCACCTACTGCACGTATTGCATGCACTGTGCGGACCTCTTCGGCTGCGTGGGCATGCGGCGCAACCAGTACTGCATCTTCAACAAGCAGTATTCCAGGGAGGAGTACGAGAAACTCGCGGGGAAGATCATCGAGCACATGCAGAAAACAGGAGAATGGGGCGAGTACTTCCCTGTTCAGTATGCCTGCTTTCCCTACAACACCACACTCGCACAGGACTACTACCCACTCACGAAACAAGAAGTGCTGAAGCGAGGATGGAAGTGGCGTGACGAGAAGGATGAGATGCCGAAGGTGAGCAAGACCATTGCCGCGGAGAAGCTTCCGGATTCCATCGCAGATATTCCTGACGATATCCTGAACTGGGCGATTTCCTGCGAAGTCACCAGGCGCCCCTTTCGGATCATCAAACAGGAGCTGGATCTCTACCGGCAGATGCAGCTTCCCATTCCACATCTGCATTTCGAAGAACGGCATCGCAGGCGCATGGCACTTCGGAATCCGCGGAAGCTCTGGAAGCGTCCGTGCCAGAAGTGTCATAAAGAAGTGCAGACGACTTTTGCCCCCGAGCGGCCGGCCGTTCGAGGCTCCGAGGAGCCCTCAGGCTCCCGAGGAGAGATCGTGTATTGCGAAGAGTGCTACCGTAAGGAAGTCTATTGATCCATGCGTCACACCTGCGTCGAGTGCGGCAATTCCTTCGAGATCACCGATGATGATCAGGAGTTCCTGCGCGACTTCGCTGTGCCCGCACCGAAATCCTGTCCGGAGTGCCGGCTCATGCGGCGCATGATCGAGCGCAATGCCCGCCGACTCTATTGGAGGAAGAGCGATGCCTCCAGAAAGCGCATTCTCTCCCAGTACCACGCGGATCATCCGTTCCCCGTCTATACACCGGAAGAATGGTGGAACGACAGCTGGGATGCGCTGAAGTATGGCCAGTCGATTGATTTCTCCCGTTCCTTCTTTCAACAATTTAAGGAACTAAAGAACAAAGTACCCCACCAAGCTCGGTTCCTCATCCAAGACACGATGGAGAACAGTGATTACGTGAACTGTGCCGGATTCCTCAAAAACTGCTACCTCTGCTTCGAGGTTGATTACAACGAGGACTGCTACTACTCGAACCGGGTCTATAACTCCAAGGACATCGTGGACTCGAGCAACTGCTACGAGAGTGAGATTCTCTATGAGAGCGTGGATTGCACGAGCTGCCACTCTGTCTTCTTCTCCCAGGATTGCCACAACTGCTCCGGGAGTTTCTTCCTCAAGAACTGCATCGGTTGTAACGAGTGCATCGGTTGCATGAACCAGCGTCAGAAGCGTTACATGCTGATGAACGAGCAGCTCACGCCGGAGGAATTCACGAAGCGCAAAGCCGCACTACGTCTTGATGCCTTTGCAGGCATCGAGGCGTTCAAGATAAAAGCGGAGACATTCTTCCGCACGCAGCCGCACCGCTATGCGCAGGCGGAGCGCAACGAGAGCTCCACGGGCGATCACCTCTACGACTCAAAGAACGCATTCTCATGCATGGACTGCAAGGATCTTGAGGACTGCCGGTACTGTGCCAAGGTCGCGATGGGCGTGAAATCAAGCATGGACTACAACTCTTGGGGGGACAAAGCCGAGCGGGTGTACCAATGTTCTGCGTGCGGAAACAACATTTTCAATCTGAAGTTCTGCACGACGTGCGCGACAAACAATTCGGACCTGGAGTACTGCGACAGCTGCAACGGGTGCCACAATTGTTTTGGGTGCGTGGGCTTAAAGAAGAAGGAATTTTGCATCCTGAATACGCAGTAAGCGGAAAAGGAGTATCGCTCTCTCCGCGAGAAGCTCGTAGCGCACATGGAGAAACTCGGAGAGTGGGGTGAGTACTTCCCGAAGGACGTGTGTCCCTTTGCGTTCAACGAAACAATCGCCATGGAGTACTTCCCGATCACGAAGGAGGAGGCGCTCCGGAGAGGCTATAAGTGGCGCGAAGAGGAGGACGAACCACTCGATGTGAAGAAAATCATTGCAGCGTCGCAACTGCCGGAGACCGTCGCGGAAACTCCCGATGATGTGCTCAACTGGGCAGTGAAATCCGCCCTTACGGGCCGCCCATTCCGGATCACCAAACAGGAGCTTCAGTTCTACCGCGATCACGCCTTGCCCATTCCACGGTTGCACCCCGAGGAACGTCATACAAACCGTTTGAAACGCCGTCCTCCTCGTCACCTCTGGAAGCGCGCGTGCTCGGCGTGCGGCAAAGAGATCGAGTCCACATTTGCTCCTGAGAGGAAAGAGAGGGTTCTGTGCGAAAATTGCTACCTTCAAGAAGTCTACTAAGCAATTTTCGCCCTGACCCTTCGGCAGGCTCAGGGTCATCCCGAGCGTAGTCGAGGGATGAGCGAAGTCGAATGGGCGAGGAGTGCTATCTGAAAGAGGTGTATTAGAGCGGAATATCGGAGTATCGGGTCTTCGTCCTGATATACTGATACTCTGCTATTCCCATGAAGACCTGCCCCCTCACCGGCCGCACCTTCTCCGTGAGTGCCGCCGAGATGGCGCTCCGCAAGAAGCTGGGCGTGGAGGGCGAGCCGGAGCTGCATCCGGTTGCGCGCTGGCAGCTCCTCGGCGCCTTCTGGCAGCACTGGGCATTGCACAAGCGCACATGCGACAAGACGGGGAAGCAGATCATTTCCGTCTTCCCGGAGGATTGCCCATATCCCGTGTGGCACAAGGACGAGTGGGTGCAGCATGCCGATCCTCCGTCGGCCGAAGTCGATCTGGCGCGGCCCTTCTTTCCGCAGATGTGGGAGCTCTTCCGCAAGAGCCCCATCGCGCACAACATGGGCGCGGGCAACCAGAATTGCGAGTACACCGATGACTGGTGGTACTCCAAAAATTGCCATCTCTGTCACTCGGGCTTGAACGATGAGGATCTGCGGTACTGCTACCGGGTTTTCAACCTGAAGAACAGTCAGTACTGCGTTTTCTCGTACGATAGCGAGCTCTGCGTTGACCTCCTCAATTCCCATCACTGCTTCCGTTCCGCGCACCTCTTTAACAGCTGGAACTGTTCGGAGAGTTCGTTCCTCTACGACTGCCGCAATTGCCAGCATTGTCTGTTCTGCAGCAATCTCCGCAACAAGTCCTACTGCATCGCGAACAAGCAGCTGACGAAGGAGGAGTATGAACAGCAGAAGGGGGCTTGGGAGTTTCGTTCCCGCCAACACTATGAGAAAGCGAAGACAACATTCCGGGAGATGTTGCGGACACACAGCTGGCACCGCGCGACCTTCATCGATCAGTGTCAGGAATGCAGCAATTCGAATTATGTCTATGCGAGCAAAGGATGCACAAACTGCTTCTTCGTCGATGAGCTGGAAGATTGCATGAATGTACTCCGCGCCTTCGGGGGAAAGGACTGTCTGGACAGTGTGTGCACTGCCGTGGGAGTGGAGCTCGTGTACTGCTCCACGACGCCGCAGGACAAGTGTTACGACATTCGATTCGGTTACAACATCATGCAGTGCAAGTACATGGAGTACTGCGCCCAGTGTTTTCAGTGTCAGCACTGCTTTGGTTGCTGCGGTCTCGTTGGGAAGAAATATCACATCTTCAACAAACCCTATGAGTCGGAGGAGTACGAGCGAAAGAAAACGGAGATCATCGCGGCCATGAAGAGAACAGGCGAGTACGGGAAATTCTTCCCCGCGTACTTTGCTGCCAATCCCTATGAGGAGAGCCTCTCCGGTTTCTACTGGCCGATGGACAAGGGAGAGGGGGAGAAGCGGGGGTTCCGCATGAGCACGCGGGAGGAGGAGCGTGAGGCGAGCGCGCAGGATGCCTCCAACATTCCCGATCATTGTGACCGGGCAGATGATTCCGTGACGCGGACGCCGTTCTGGGATGCGGTGGCCGGTCGTCCGTTTCAGATCCTCAAAGAAGACATCGCCTTCGCGCAGGATCTCGGGGTTCCTCTTCCTTACACCTACTACATGCGTCGGCTGCAGGAGAACTTCCGCCTCATCCCTTATGACGGAACGTTACGGACGGTGGCTTGCGGCAAATGCAAAAAGGACACGCCGACAGGTTGGCCTGAGGAATACAATGGAAGGATTCTCTGTGAAGACTGCTACTTACGTGAAGTGTATTAGGCCCGGCTTCGTCTCGCTTTGCTCGACTTCGCCGCGGCATCCGGCGGTTTCGCGGAACATTGCTCAGTATTAATCACGGCGTAGTTCGATGAGCAAAGCGAATCGAACGAAGCCGGATGGCCCAAGGAGTACGACGGGAGGATTTTGTGCGAGGAGTGTTATTTGAAGGAGGTGTACTGAGGCGGAGATTGACAAATAAACTTTACATGTCCTTCTCTTCCTCTATACTCCCCCCGTGCGACGCAAGATCCAGTATCTCCTGAGGTTGGCGGGACTGCGCGAGGAGGAGGTGGCGCTGTACCTTCACTTGCTCCGCTTGAAGCGTGCCTCCATGGCGGAGCTCATCGCCGAGAGCGGTCTTCCCGTGATGACGGCCTACCGCACCGTCCAGCGGCTGCAGGACCGTGGCCTCGTGCAAGCTATGAAGATCAACGGGAAGCAGTCCGTCTTCCTGCCGCTCACACTCGCTGCTCTCATCAGGACACTGGGTGCCGAGGAGCGGACGATCCGCCGCTTGCAGAACGCACTCAAGGATCTCGATCCGCTCCTGCCATACCTTCCTGCGGAGGAGGGGAAGCCGGTGGCGGAAGAGGCGGAGCCCGTTGCGATACGGGAAGGGCTCGATGCTTTCCGGGAGGAGTACCTGAAGCTGCCCGATCTCTGTGCAGATGAGTTCCTCTGCATGGGGTCCATGCAGAATTACTGGCACGTCGCGGGGATGTCTGACGAGTCTCCCGAGGAGCTGGCGTTCCGGCACAAGCGTTTCCGGCGCGGTATGTTCTGCCGCGTCTTCAACACGCACTCGCCCGAGTCGGAGACCTTCGCGAAGAGGGATGCACAGGAGCTGCGTACCACGCGCCTCATTGATGCGATCCCCGTTGCGCGGGATTACCTCGGATACTCCAGGGATCACGTGCGCCATTTCATCTGCGACAAGGATCATCCGCGGGTCATCATCATCCGGCACCCGGAGCTCGTTGCCTTGTATCGTGATCAGTTTGAGCGGATGTGGAGGGAAGGTGTTGGCACATGATTATCACAGAGGACTGGGAAGATTTTCTCCAAAGAACCTCTTTGCCTTGCGGAAATCTGTAAGTTTTCCCTTCTTCATTTGCGCGATGGCTCATTCTCCATAGAGTAGTCCTGTCATGGCGCATACCTGCCGTCAGTGCGCATCGGCCTTCGACGTCACTCCCGAGGACCTCGCTCTCCTCGACAAGCTCTCGCCTTCCTTCGGCGGGAAGAAATATGCCATCCCGCCGCCAACCCTCTGCCCCGATTGCCGCCAGCAGCGCCGGCTCTTCTGGCGCAACGAGCGCAGCCTCTACCGCCGGACGTGCGACCTCTGCAAGAAATCCATCGTTTCCGTGTACCCGACCGGTACCCCCTTTCCCGTTTACTGCACGGAGTGCTGGTGGAGCGATCAATGGGACCCACTCTCCTTCGGCCGTCCGTTCGATTTCACACGGCCGTTCTTCCTGCAGTTCAAGGAGCTCCAGCTTCGGGTTCCGCGGCTCGCGCTCAACGTGATCAATAATGAGAATTCTGAGTACGTGAACCTCGGCGGGTACAACAAGAACTGCTACCTCGTGTTCGCGATGGAGTACAACGAGGACTGCCTCTATGGGTACCAGCTCGTGAAGTCCCGCTCGTGCGTGGATACTTCGGATTGCCTGGAGTCGGAGCTCTGCTACGAGGTCTCGAATGTGGAGAAGTGCCATACGGTGTTCTTCGCCCGCAATTGCAGCAACTGTGCGTCGAGTGCGTTCCTGTATGACTGCAAAGGGTGTGTCGACTGCCTCTTCTGCACGAATCTGCGGAACAAGCGGTGTTACGTCCGCAACCTCGCGTGCTCACCCGAGGAGTTTGCGCGTGAGAAGGAGACGCTCTTCGACCGGATTGCGCGGGGGGAACTTCCGGAGGTTCTCCGGGAGTTTGCGGAGATCGGGCGGAAGAGCATCCACCGGGCCCGCGAGGTCACCAACTGCGAGAACGTGACGGGTGATTACCTCAAAAACTCCCGGAATCTGCGTCATTGCTTCGATCTCTCGTACGCGCAGGACAGTGCGTACGTGTACACGGGTTTTCAGGTCAAAGATCTCCTGGATGTCTGTCACACCACGGAAGCGGAGCTCGGCTATGAATCCCTGAGTCTCGGCTACGGTTCCTACAATACGATCTTCACGCACGGCTCCTGGAGCGGTAAGAACCTCCTCTACTGCGATGTGGTGCAGTCGGGATCGGATATGTTCGGGTGCGTGTTCATGAAGGCGGACAAGTACTGCATCCTCAATGTGCGGTATACGAAGGAGGAGTACGAGAAGCTCGTGCCGCGGATCATCGAGCACATGCGTGGTACGGGGGAGTGGGGCGAGTTCTTCCCGGCGGGGATTGCGCCCTTCGCGTACAACGAGACGACGGCGAATCTCTACTTCCCCCTTACCGCCGCCGAGGCGCGCGCGAAGGGGTTCCCGTGGCGGGAAGAGGGGGATGAGCCGCTCGCGGTGAGCAAGACCATTCCGGCATCCAAGCTTCCCCCGTCCATCGACGATGTTCCCGATGATATCCTGCAATGGGCGATTACCTGCGAGGCAACGGGTCGCCCCTTCAAGATCGTAAAGAGAGAGCTCCAGTTCTACTGCGAGCATCGCTTACCCGTGCCGCACTTCCATCCCGACGAACGGCATCGCAAGCGGATGATGCTGGGGAATCCGCGCAGGCTCTGGAGCAGGAAGTGCACGAAGTGCGGGAAAGAGATACAGACGACCTACCCGCCCGAACGACCCGAAACTGTTTACTGTGAAGAGTGTTATTTGAAAGAGGTCTATTGAACGAATGGATAATGGAAAATGGATAATTGATAATTACTTCGGAGAATTTTCCCGTTCAGGGCCTGAGGCCCCTCAGAGCCGAATGGCCATTGTCCATTATCCATTTTCCATTCCATTGAACCGCTATAATTGCTTCACATGCAAAAGACCTGCCCCACCTGCGGGTCGGTGTTTGCTCTCTCGCCCGAGGAGACAGCTTGGTACGCGCGTGTGAGCTTTCCGCCTGTTGCCGATTGCTTCACCTGCCACCAGAAGCACCACATGATCTTCCGCAACAGCCGGTCCCTGCACCATCGGGCCTGCGATGCCACGGGACAGGACATCATTTCCATCTATGCCTCCGACCTTCCGTACAAGGTATACCGGTCGGACGTGTGGTATGGCGATACGTGGGATGCGGTTTCGATGGGGCGCCCCTTCGATTTCTCGCGGCCGTTCTTCGGGCAGTTTCATGAGCTCGATCTCGCGGTCCCCCGTCTTGCCCTCAATAACGTCAATGCCGAGAACAGCGATTACTGCAACATGACGTACGGGAATCGTAATTGCTACCTCGTCTTCGGCGGCGATTTCAACGAGGACACGATGTATGGGACGCTCTGCATGCACAACCGCTCCTGCATGGAGATCGATTTCACGAATGAGTGCGAGCTCTGCTCGGAGATTTCGAACAGCATCGGCTGCTACGGGTGTCACTTCACCTTCGACTGCAAGAATTGCGCGGAGTGCTCCTTCGTGAGCGACTGCATGGGCTGCAATCACTGCATTCTCTGCACGGGCCTGGCACAGAAATCCTACTGCATCCGCAACCAGCAGCTTTCCAAGGAGGAGTATGTGCAGCAGGCGGCTCTCCTCCTCGACGGGACATACAGTCGGGAGCGCGCATGCCTGGAGGAATTCACGGAGCTCCTGAAGAAACGCACGGTGAAGTACGCGCACATGATCGGCTGCCAGAATTGCAGCGGTGATTATCAGCAACATTCCAAGGCATGTATCAATTCCTTCGATATCTACGACTCGGAAGATCTCTGCAATGTCATCTATGCGAGCAAATCGAAGGACTGCTTCAACTGCAGTCTCCTGGGGGATGACACAGAACTCTGTTATGACCTCATTTCCACCATCAGTGCCAAGGAGTGTCGGTTCTGTAATTTTGTCATTGAGTCTTGGAATGTTGATTACTCAATCTTCGCGTTCAATTGCCAACACCTCTTCGGGTGCGCGGGGCTTCGTCGCAAGCAGTATTGCATCCTGAATAAGCAGTACTCCAAGGAGGAGTACGAGGAACTTGTTCCCAGGATCATCGACCATATGAAGAAGACCGGCGAGTGGGGGCAATTTTTTCCCAAGGCACTCTCGCCCTTCGCCTACAACGAGACGACGGCGCAGGAATATTTCCCGCTCAAGGAGGAAGAGGCCCTCATACAGGGATTCCGCTGGGGGGAGATGAAGGAGGAGGTGATGGGTGCCACGAAGACTGTCCGTGCAGCGGAGATTCCGGAGAACATCGTGCATGTGACGGATGACATCCTGTCCGTTGCCATCGCGAGCGAGAAGACAGGCCGTCCCTTCCGCATTCAGAAGCTCGAATTGGAATTCCATCGGAAGGTTCGTCGTCCCCTTCCACGCCTACACCCCGATGAACGGTTTCGCTGGCGGAAGACGATGCGCAATCCTCGTCGTCTCTGGAGCCGCACGTGCCTGAAGTGTGGAAAAGCGGTTCAAACGACGTATGCCCCCGAGCGGCCGGAAAAAGTGTACTGCGAGGAGTGCTATTTGAAGGAGGTCTACTGAGGTGTACCCGTATGTTTTCCCCTATCGAGGACCCGCTTCATCCTCTTCTTCGTTTTCGGCGCGATGGTACTGGCGAGGAGTGTGGGACCTAGTTCCGAATAATCCCGGCGGTCCCGTGGATGGTGAATGGGATTTCCCCGCTGCACGCGCCCCTCCATGACGCCAATTTTTTCCCGAGTGCCCGGCACGGCATCTGTTGCTACAAATCCTTCTTCAGTCGTCGGGATATAATCCTCATCGTGACCCAATTCTACGATCTCATCCATCACATTCCTCGATGATGCTGAGGGATTTCCCGGCCCCAGTTCTTCTGTGGGAGAAGGGGGACTCTCCGCATGGCTTTCCTGTTGTACGTCTGCGGGCTCGTCAACTTGTTCCTCCATGGGTTCCGGCTCCTCCGGCGGTTCCACGCGCGGCGGGGGAGTAGGTGGGATGAATTCCTGCCCGATGCCTGTTCCCTTGGGGATTCTCGGGAGTTTCAGTTTTCCATGCGCATCCAAGACGGGGCAATTCTGTACTGCAGCCCATGTAAGTCTCGGCATTTCTCCGATCAGAGCATGGTAAATGGTCGGGGGGAAATTGTAGTGGGCGAGTGCCCAATCCAGTGCTTTGGTACCCCCATCGGTTTCTGCACAGATGAGGTTCATGTACCGCAGGAGCTCGCGCGCTGAGAGATCGCGGATGTCGCGAATCGCGGGAAGACGCAGTGGCCTCGTAGTGGGTGCAACGACGGGCTGCACTTTAGTTTCGATCGGCGGGAGGTTCAGCTGGCCATGTTTCCAGAGCTGCCAGCCCGACAGGGCAGCCTGCAGGCGGCCGCGCGAGGCGCGAAGCTGGCGATAGAGCGCCGGGGAGAGTCCCATCACGCTCAGTTCCCTCAATGCCGGGGCGTCCTGGTCTTCCGTCCAATCGAGAAGGTCGAGCGTTTGCTGGATGGTCAGATCACAGATGGACTTGCCTTGCAGGGGGAAGGTCGGCTTTTCTCGCCTTTTGGGGCAGTCGGCGGGAGGATGGCGTGAGTGGCCGGGAATGCTGCTGCTGTATCGGGGCTGTTCAGGGGCATTGCAGGAGAAGCAGGATAGTATCTCCTCGTCTGTTCATGCAATGTCGCTTTCGCTCCGGCACCGGAGTTATACTGATCTCCCATGCAAAAGATCTGCAAAAATGCCTGGTGCAAGAAGTCCTTTGAAATTTTCCCCGACGAAGAGGCTTTCCTGAAGAAAATCGGCTGGAGGTTCGGCAAAACAGAGATCCATCCGCCT
>JAEAMF010001287.1_pt1 | contig 19261 bp, 19 predicted proteins | sample 8958721 | NCBI WGS metagenome assembly JAEAMF01 (sample SAMN16933255, study PRJNA681124) | bioreactor sludge metagenome | isolation source: anaerobic bioreactor treating anionic surfactant - SDBS | place: India: Bengaluru | collected 2019-02-28
AGCTCCGTGACCCGGAGGGGATGATCATGGCGGGTAATGACACAAGGAACCATGGACCCCAGGTGTTTTTGTTCATCAGTGAGCTCCTGGGGAGAAAAATCGTCGATTCCGAAGGGCGGGTGATCGGCCGGGTCCTCGATCTGGTTTCGAATATCGGGGAGAATTACCCGCCGGTCAGGGATATCCTGATGCTCCGGGAACAGGATCGCAAAACCGTTTTTTTCCCGTGGGAACGAATCGCGGATGTCGGAGGCAGGCTGACCGCGCATCCCGTGCTTCCGGAGGATTTTCGGGAACCGACGCCTCGTTCCGGGGAGCTTCCGCTGAAGGAGACCCTTCTGGACAAGCAGGTCGTCGATACGGACGGGGCGAAAATCCGGCGGGTGAATGACCTGCAGTTCCTCCGGTCCAATAACCTCCTGTACCTGATTCATGTCGATGTCGGCTTTCATGGTCTGCTGCGGCGGGTCGGTCTGGAGAAAGTGGTCGGTTTCCTCCTCTGGAATTTGTTTGACTATGTCATGCCGGATCAACTGATTGCCTGGAAACTCGTTCAGCCGCTCTCCTCGCCGGACCTGCTCCGCCTCACCATTGCGCAGAACCGCCTTGCCCAGCTGCACCCCGCCGATCTGGCCGACATCATAGAGGATCTCGATATCCATCAACGTTCCGCCGTCTTTCGTTCGCTGGATGTCGAGACGGCGGCCGAGATGCTCGAGGAGACCGATCCGAAGATCCAGGTCCGTTTGATTGAAGAACTTCCTACGGAAAAAGCCTCCGATATCATTGAAGAGATGTCTCTCTCGGAGGCTGCCGACCTGTTGGGAGATCTCCCCAAGGACCGGGCGGAGGGGATCCTCAAAGAAATGGAGAGGGAGGCGGCGGAGGATGTGAAGGAACTCCTTGCCCATCCGGAGGAAAAGGCGGGCGGTCTGATGACCACCTCCTATCTCAGTTTTGCGCCTGACCTGACGGCGGGTGAAGCGATGGCCCAGGTCCGCCTTGAAGCCGAAGACATGGATCTGATCTACTATCTGTACGTCGTGGACCCTGAGGAACATGTTCTCGGCGTGATCTCCCTTCGGGATTTGCTGGTCGCACCGCCCGGGACGAAGCTCTCCGAACTGATGGATACGCGCGTGATTGCGGTCAATATCGAGGAGAAAAAAGGTCGGATTGCCGACGATTTTGCCAAGTACGGCATCATGGCCATGCCGGTGGTCGATGACGAGAACCGTCTGAAAGGCGTGATCCTCTTCAAGAATCTGCTTGAAGTGGTGGCGCCGAAACTGGGCCGATAAAAAACGATGGATGATGAAGGTGGCACAGAGCGATGCTTGATTCCCTTTCCGGATACGTCCGCAGACTCGGGAATTTTCCTGCCGTCGGGAAATGGTGGCGGTCGCTTGCGATCTTCTTTGCTCTGATCGGACCCGGGATCATCACCTCGAACGTGGACAACGACGCGGGCGGGATCACGACCTATTCCCTCGCCGGCTCCGAATACGGGCTCACCCTCCTGTGGACCCTCGTCCCGATCACCTTTGCGCTCATCATTATCCAGGAGATGTGCGCCCGGATGGGCGTGGTTTCCGGCAAAGGGCTCTCCGACCTGATCCGGGAGCGATTCGGGGCGCGGGTGACTTTCTATCTGATGATTGTTCTGTTTCTGGCCAATTTGGGAAACACGGTTTCCGAATTTGCGGGCGTTGCGGCGAGCATGGAGATTTTCGGCGTCAGCCGATACGTATCCGTCCCGTTCAGTGCGGCATTTGTCTGGTGGCTGGTGGTCAAGGGAAATTACAAGTCCGTGGAAAAGGTGTTCCTGTTCGCCTGCGTCTTCTACCTTTCCTACATCGTTTCGGGCTTTCTGGGGAGGCCGGACTGGGGCGCCGTAGGCTCTTCGATCTTGAAGCCTACCTTTCGCATGGAAACAGGCTTCCTGACGATGGCGGTGGCTTTGATCGGAACGACGATCGCCCCCTGGATGCAGTTCTACCTGCAGTCCTCCGTCGTGGACAAGGGCTTGAAGACCGACGATTATCCGTTCATCCGAATAGACGTGATCTTCGGGTCGGTTATGGTCAACGTCATCGCCTTTTTCATCATCATGCTCTGTGCCGTCACGCTTTTCCAGAACGGGATCCGGATTGACAGCGCCAAGGATGCCGCCCAGGCGCTGGCGCCGCTGGCCGGGGAATATTGCTCATGGCTGTTTGCATTCGGCCTGCTGAACGCCTCGCTTTTTGCCGCTTCGATCCTGCCGATCTCGACCGCCTACACGATTTGCGAGGCGTTCGGTTGGGAGTCCAGCCTGAACTGCAAGTTTATCGAGGCCCCCCAGTTCTATGGCCTTTACTCCCTGATGGTTCTTCTCGGGGCTGCGGTGATCTTGCTGCCGGACCTGCCGTTGATCGGGATCATGTACTATTCTCAGGTCATCAACGGCGCGATCCTGCCCATCATCCTTGTTTTTATGCTTCTTCTGGTCAACGACCGGCGGATCATGGGAAAATACAAAAACGGCCTCCTCGGGAACATCGTATCCTGGCTGACCGTCGCGATTCTGGCCTTCCTTTCCCTGGCCATGTTGGCGTTCGCGTTGGCCTGAATGCTGGAACCGAAAAAGGCCGTGCGATCTGCACGGCCTTTTTCGGTTCCCCGGAGATTTCATTTCAATAGCGATCCGATCCGGTTCCACCGGACATCACGGTCTTCTCCGTTCCAGGACCAGTAGATGATCAGCGCCTTTCCCAGGACGTCCCTCTGATCCACCATCCCCCAGAACCGGCTGTCGTAACTTTCGTCCCGGTTGTCCCCCATGACGAAAAGCTTTTGTTCGGGAACCGTGACCGGCCCGAAGTTGTCGCGGGGCTGGACCGAACCCGGGATGATCAAATGGTCGACATAGACCCCATGTTCGTCCTTGTAGGGGAGGCCGTTGATGAGGATCTTCTTGTCCCGGATTTCGATCGTATCGCCGGGCACGCCGATCAGGCGCTTGATGAAATCCTTCGATCGGTCCTCGGGATAGATGAAGACCACGATATCTCCCCGTTTCGGGGTTCCGATCGGAAGGAGGGTCGAACGGATCAGGGGCAGCTTGATTCCATAGTTGAATTTGCTCACGAGGATATGATCTCCGATCAGCAGCGTCGGTTTCATGGAGCCGGACGGGATCTTGTAGGCCTGGATGACGAAGGTTCGGATGAAAAAGGCGATCACGATGGCCAGGATGATTGCCTCGATGTATTCCTGCAGTTTCGATTTTGGTTTTCCCATAACCCTTTCCTTACGAGTAGACGCTCGTCAGTGTGATGATGATCATGATCAGCGCGAACAAGCCCTTCACGAATATTCCTGCGGCCCGGCCCAGCACCGCGCCCCAGGCGGCCCGAAGTGTCGGTTTCAGGCGGTTCCGGTTGAGCAGTTCGACCGTCAGGATCCCGACAAAACCGCCGAAAAGCCCCCCGGCGATGATCCCGAGTCCCCACAGAAAAGGCGCCAGCAACGCGGCGCCGATGAGGCCCCCGACTATGGAAGCCCAAAACGACCTGCGGGAGGCGCCGAACTTGACGGCGCCCGCCATCCCGACGGCGAAGTCGGCCAGTTCCGCGAGAATGGAAAGAAGCAGCAGCGTGATCAGAATCTTGAAGCCGATCCTTTCAAATCCCGTAACCGCCGCATACACTGCCGCGTCGATCAGAATGACCAAAGTCCCCGGAAGGCCGAACAGGATGGAGAAGGCGCCGAAGAAAAGCACCAGGATGAACAGGGTCAGTCCTCCGATCTCCACGGGGCTCAATGTTATTTCTTTCTTTTCATCCTGGTCGGTTTGATCTTTTCAAATAGAAGCACGATCGGGCTTGCGATGAACACGGTCGAATAGACGCCGGCGACCGTGCCGACCAGCAGTGCAAAGGCGAAATCATGGATGACGGCGCCCCCGAAGAGGAACAGGATCACCAAAACGATGAGCAGCGTCAGGGACGTCAGGATGGTCCGGCTGAGGGTTTGGTTGACGCTCATGTTGATGATGTCCGTCAGGGACTGCCGAATATTTTTACGAACATTTTCACGGATCCGGTCGAAAATGACGATCGTATCGTTGATCGAGTATCCGACGATCGTCAGTAACGCCGCCACGATGTTCAGGTCGAACTCCTTGTTAAACAGCGAGAGGAAGGTGATCGTGATCAAGACGTCGTGTACCAGCGCGATGATTCCCCCCAGTGCGTAACGGAACTCGAAACGGACGCCGACATAGACCAGAATGCCGATCCATGAGAAGATAATCGCCAGCAGCGCTTTTCTCGTCAAATCCTTTCCGACCTTGGGTCCGACCATCTCGATTCTGCGGACTTCATAAGACCCCTTGCCGAAAGCCGTGCCCAGCGCTTCATCGACGCGTGTCGTGAGCCCCTTCGTGTCGCTTCCGATTTCGGCCGTCCGGACCATGACCTCGTTGGGACCGTAGTTCTGGATGATACTGCCTTCGAAGCCGATCGTCTTGAAAGCGGCCCGGATCTTTTCGGCAGGAGTTTCGTTCTGAAACTTGATCTGGATCAGGGTGCCGCCCGCAAAATCGATTCCATAATTCGGCCCCCCATGCCAGACCAGCGAAACGATACCGATCACAATCACGGCGATGGAAAGCAAAACGGCGGGCTTCATCAACCTGACGAAGTCAAAATGGGTTTCCGATTTGATGATTTGCATGGAATTCTCCTCAATAACAACAGGCGACGGTTTGCATCGGGGCGGACCGCCCCGGCCGCTCCTAAATGCTGATCCTTTCGATTTTGCGGTTCCAGACGAAGTGGTCGAAGATGATCCGCGTGACAAAAACGGCGGTGAACATGCTGACCACGATGCCGATCGTCAATGTCACGGCGAAACCCTTGACCGGTCCTGTTCCGAAACCGAAGAGGAAAAGCGCCGCCACCAGTGTGGTCACATTGGAATCGAAGATGGTCAAAAAGGCCTTCGCGTAGCCGGCCTCGACCGCCGCACGCGGTGTTTTCCCCAGACGCAGCTCCTCTCGGATCCGTTCATTGATCAGAACGTTGGCATCTACCGCCATGCCGATCGTCAGTACGATCCCGGCGATGCCGGGGAGGGTCAGCGTCGCCTTGAACGCGACCATCACGCCGAGCAGCAGCAGCATGTTCATCACCAAGGCTACATCGGCAATGATGCCGGTCAGGCGGTAGTAAAGAATCATGAAGAGGAGAGTCAGAATGGCGGCAATGACGCAGGCCGTGGTTCCCTTGTCGATGGAGTCCTGACCAAGGGAGGGACCGACCGTCCGCTCCTCCAGGATGTTCACCGGCGCCGGGAGTGCGCCCGCGCGCAGCACGATGGCCAGGTCGCTGGCCTCCTCCATCGTGAAGGCGCCGGTGATCTGGGCCTGTCCGCCCGAGATCCTCTCCTGAATCACCGGGGCCGAGTGAACCCGGCCGTCGAGGACGATCGCAAGCCGTTTCTTGACGTTCTCGCCCGTGATCCGGTCAAAGTCTTTTCCCCCCCGCGCGTTGAATTTCAGCGAGACGTGAGGCTCGCCGAAGCGGTCGCCGATCTGGACGTTGGCCGTCTCGAGCGCGTCCCCGGTCATGAGCGTTCTGTTGATCAGAAGGATGGGAATCTCGGACCGCCGTCCGGAGGAACGGTCCAACCGGGTTTCATAAGCGACGATGCTTCCTTCCGGGACGTTTCCCTTGAGGGCCTCGTCCAGGCTGTGTTCCTCGTCGACGAGCTTGAACTCCAGCAGGGCCGTCCGGCCGATCAGATTTTTGGCTCTTGACGGATCCTTGACGCCGGGGAGCTGTACGATGATTCGGTCCGTCCCCTGCGGGATGATCTCCGGTTCGGAAATGCCGAACTGATCGACTCGATTGCGGATGGTCTCCAGGCTCTGCTCCACGGCCATTTTTCGGATGTCTGCAGCTCGTTTTTCCTTGATTTTCAGAGAGACCAGCCCCTTGCCCTCGATGATTTGTGAACCGGCTGTTTCCAGGTCCGGGTACTGGTCACGGAGGACCTTGTCGAATGCGTCCCGCGAGGCGGAATCGGGGAATTCAAAGGAAGGTCCTTTCTCCCGGGTCCGTTCATGGAACCTGAAGCGGACTCGTTGATCCATCAGGTGCTCCTTCAGGTCGTTCATGCTTCGGTCCAGTGTGCTTTCGACCGCCTTTTCCGTATCCACTTCCAACACGAGATGCATCCCTCCCTGCAGATCGAGACCGAGGTGGATCCGGTCCGTCGGGAGGTATTTCTTCCAGGCTTCGGGAAGATCGGCCGTCAGGGAAGGCGCCAGATAGACGAACGCGGCAAGACAGATGAGGATCGTGACGGCAGCCCTGATTCTGATGCTTTTAAACATGGTGAACCCCTTTCGAACGGAACACTTCACTGCGGATGCGGTTCGTGCAACTCATCCCTGGGATGCCTTCTGCAGGACGGCCACGATGAAATTTCTGCCGACCTTGATCTTGACCTTGTCGGCAATCTCAACCGTCACGACGGTATCCGTCAGCGCCACGACCTTTCCCTGGATTCCGCCGGAGGTCATCACCAGATCCCCGTGGGCCAGGCTTGCGATCATATTCTTGATCTCCTTCTGTTTTTTCTGCTGAGGCCGGATCAGCAGAAAATAAAAAATACCGAACAGAACCGCCATCATGATGATGAAGCTGAAATCACCGCCGGCGGCACCGCCTCCCCCTCCCGGAGCGCCCATCGCATAAGCTGTATTCATCAATGCAAAACCCTCCCTTTTGGTTTATTCATTTATCAGGGGAGCATCCCCCGCCAATTCCGGCAACCGAGCCCCCTCGGCGCCCGCGGACGGGCGCTCCCGCAGAAAAAGGTCTCGAAATCCCGTGTACCGACTTTCCCGGATCGCCTCCCGGATCCGTTCCATGAGGCGCAGGTAATGCCGCAGGTTGTGGATCGTGTTGAGCACCATGGCCAGGATTTCCCCGGACATATAGAGGTGCCGAAGGTAGGCCCGCGAGTAATTTTGACAGGTATAACAATCACATTCGCTGTCTACCGGCGAGCCGTCGTCCCGGTAACGGGCGTTTTTTATAACAACCTTTTCATGGTTTGTAAACAACAATCCGTTCCGGGCGGAACGGGTCGGCATCACGCAGTCAAACAGATCGATCCCGTGAAAGACGCCCTCGACAAGATCCTCGGGCGTCCCGACACCCATCAGGTAGCGGGGACGGTTCTCCGGGAGCAGAGGGGCTGTGCACGACAGGATCTCCAGCATCTTGTCCTTGGGCTCTCCGACGCTGAGGCCGCCGATCGCATAACCGTCGAAACCGATCGTCGACATCTCCTCCGCTCCCCTCCGGCGGAGGTCCGGATAGACGCCTCCCTGGACGATTCCGAAAAGGGCATGGTCCGGGTTCCTGCGGCTTTTCTTGCATCGTTCCGCCCAACGCGCCGTCCGCGCGAGAGCGCGCTCGGCTTCATTCCGGTGCGCCGGATAGGCGATGCACTCGTCGAGGCACATCATGATGTCGCTTCCGAGCGCCTCCTGGATCTCCACCGCCGATTCCGGTCCGAGAAAATGGCTGGAACCGTCCACATGGGATTGAAACAGAACCCCCTCTTCTGAAATCGTGCGCAGCGCGCCGAGACTGTAGATCTGGAATCCCCCGCTGTCGGTCAGGATGGGGCCGGACCAGTTCATGAACCGGTGAAGTCCCCCCATTTCGGCAATCAGTCGGTGGCCGGGCCGCAGATAGAGGTGATAGGTATTGGCGAGAATGATGTCCGCGCCGAGGTCTCGAACCTGTTCGGGCATCATCGCCTTGACGGCGCCCTGCGTGCCGACCGGCATAAAAGCCGGCGTCGTCACCCGGCCGTGCGGCGTTTGGATCACCCCCAGCCTGGCCCTGCAACCGGGATCTTTTGCGGTCTGCGTAAATTCCATTTTCCCCCAACCTACAAGATCAGCATGCAGTCCCCGTAGCTGTAGAAACGGAACCGGTTCTCGATGGCGACCCTGTATGCCTCGAGGATCTTTTCTCGCCCGGCAAACGCACACACCAGCAGAAGAAGAGACGATTTCGGCAGGTGGAAATTCGTCAACAATGCATCGACGCACCGGAACGGGATGCCCGGGTAAAGGTACAGGCGGGTGGAACCGGAAGCCGCGCGGATCTTTCCTTCCGAATCGGCCACCGATTCGAGCACACGGGTCGAGGTGGTTCCCACCGCAACGACCCGTCTTGCGCTGTTGACCATCCGGGCCGTCTCTTCCCCCAGCGTAAAGTGCTCCTCCTCCATGACATGCTCCTCCACGTTTTCCACTTCGATCGGGAGGAATGTGCCGTAACCGACATGAAGGGTCACGGGGGCGATCCGGACCGACCGGCTGCGCAGTCTGCCGAACATCTCTTCCGTAAAGTGCAGCCCTGCCGTCGGCGCCGCGACGGAACCGTTTGCCCGCGCATAAACGGTCTGGTACCGCGCCAGATCCTGCTCCGACCGCGGCCGTGTTCTGCTTCGCCTGATGTAGGGCGGCAGGGGCGCCCGGCCGAAGCGGGAGAGAAAGTCGTCAAAGGGGACCTCCATCCGGAATTCGATGATCCACTGCTTTTCCGAAAGTCGCCGGATCACCCGCGCCCGGCAACCTTCCTCAAAAACAATCGGCATCCCGATGCGGACCCGTTTGGCGGGACGAAGCAGCACCTCCCAGGTTTCTTCCGGAGCCCCCCCCGGAGACCGCCTCAGCAGCAGAATCTCGATCAAGCCTCCGGTTTCCTTCCTGCCGACCAGGCGTGCCGGAAAAACACGCGAATCGTTCACGACGAAAAGATCCCCTTCGCCGAAGTATTCGGGAAGATCCCGGAAAGTCCGGACCTCGATCTCTCCCGCGTTGCGATGCAAAACCATCATCCGGGAGCGGTCCCGGACCTCCGCCGGTAGCTGGGCGATCAGCTCCTCGGGCAGGTCATAGGTGTAGTCGCTAAGATGCATCCGCATTCCATCCAAAAAGGATGCGGCACATAATCAAAAACAGCCTGGAAAGTCAATCGGAATTGAATGTTCCATGACCAACAGAGGGATGGACGGATTTTGTCCATTGTGAGAAAATGAAGACAAATATCCCTTTCCGGTCCTTAGCGAGGTTTTGGTGGCCGGTCCATTTTGGAAGGAGATGCCCGATGACCCTTGAGAACAACTGCACAGTTGTAAGTACCGATCATGACCTGGGACAGGTGCTGAAATCGAAGGACCCTGTCATTGCCCTTTTTTATGCCTCCTGGTGTCCCTTTTGCGCAAGGTTCCTTCCGGTATTTGCTAAGTGTGCCGAAAATGAGAATCGACATTTTGTCATGGTTCGGGATGATGAGGAAACCATCGCCGATCGGTATCTTGTGAAAGCCTATCCGACGGTGCTTTTCTTTGAAAACGGGGTCGTCTCAAAACGCTTGGATGCCGAACTGGGGATCGGCCTGGAAGAAAAAGAGCTGGTGGAATTCATGAGCAAATGCCCTCAGGCTAGTTGACCCTGATGGCGTTGGACGTGGACGGCATCCCTGCATGCAATGCGATCCGTCGGCGGGGCGCTTTTTCAGTGGGTTTGTCGATCCGGGGGATCAAGGTCAGCAGGTTCCGAAATACACCAGGATGAGACCGATCGCCATCGCGGCGGCGCCCATGATCCGGAGCGTCGTGTCGGGGATTTCCGTCAATTTATTCAGGTAGATTTTCAGCTTTTCGGGGAACGTGAAATACGGGATGCCTTCGATGACGAGGACCATTCCCAGAACGCAGAGAAAGTATTTCATGGGTTTTCCGAAGGTCCTTTCCTTTTCTTGACTTCGTCCCAGATCCCGTTCATCTCGGTCATGGAGGCGTTTTGCAGGGTTTTCCCCCGGGCGGCCAAGGTCCGTTCAACGCGGGAAAAACGATCGGTGAATTTGGCCAGAGAGGATCGGAGCGCCGCCTCCGCATCCACGTGAACGAAACGGCACAGATTCACCAGCGTGAAGATCAGATCGCCCGCCTCCTCCCTCATTTGTGGCCGTCGGTCCGTCCGGAGCGCGGCGCGGAACTCGGCCAGCTCCTCCTCCACCTTCTGCAAAACCCCTTCCGCGTCCGGCCAGTCGAAACCGGCCTCGGCGGCACGGGCGGCAAACCTTTGGGCTTTGGCCAGCGTGGAAAGAGATCCCGACACGTCATCGAAGAGGGGGGATTGCGATCGCTTCTTGTGTTCCACCTCGGTCTTGATCCGTTCCCAGTTTATCCGGACGTCCTCAACATTTTCGACCGTTGCGTTGCCGAAAACGTGCGGATGACGGCGGATCATCTTCGCGGCGATCTCCTCCAGAACGTCCCCCAGGTTGAATTCGTGCGCCTCCTCGGCCAGACGCGCGAGAAAGAGGATGTGGAAGAGGAGGTCGCCGAGTTCCTCCCTGAGGTTCTCCGGTGAGGGAGACTCCAGCGCCTCGAGAACCTCGTAGGCCTCTTCGATCAGGTAACGGCCGATATCCTCCTTCCCCTGCATCCTGTCCCACGGGCATCCTTCCGGCGATCGCAGCCGGGCGATGATTGCGATCAATTCCAGGAATTTCTGTTCGATAGGGCCGGTCAATTTCGATCTCCGTTTCGACGAGCACGGGAAGCCGCTGCTCGTCTTTCTTCCGGAAGGACTTCATCGGTGAACCGCAAGGGCCGTCCGCCCGTCAGGGTTCGGTTTGATTTTATGGCTACCGGACTGTTGCCGTTCATTGCGGGAGAGACTTTCCCAGGAGCTCCACGATATGCCAGACGGGCTGCTTCATGGCGAGCTCGCGGACGCCCCAGGCGAGCTGGAGGTGGCAGCCGGGGTTGGCGGTGACCAGGACATCCGCGTCGGTATCGCGGACATTCGCCAGTTTTCTCTCCAGAATCCGTCGGCTGGTCTCCAGTTCCTTGAGCGCGAAGGAGCCGGCCATGCCGCAGCACCAACTGGATTCCTTCATCTCCCGAAGCTCGACCCCCGGGATCGACCGGATCACCTGTCGCGGCGGCTTGGAGAGGCCCTGCCCGTGGACAAGGTGGCAGGGCTCGTGATAGGTGACGCTCAGCGGGACCGGCCGGAGCCCTTCCGTGCGGATGCCGACTTCGGCGAGGAATTCGGAGATGTCGCGGACCTTCGAACAGAAGAGATGGACCCTGTCCTGGTCGGCCCGATGTTCGAGGATCTCTTCGTACTCTTTCAGTGAGCAGCCGCAACCGGCGCAATCCGTCACAATATAATCGACGTCGAGCGATCGAAAGAGGTCGATATTGATCAGGGCGAGACGCCGGGCGCTGTCGCGGTCGCCTTCGGCGAGGTGGGGCGCTCCGCAACACTTGACCTCCTTCGGGGTTACGACGTCAAATCCCTGTTGCGAGAGGATCCGAGCCGTCTGCCGTGACACCTCGGCGAAGACCAGGCTCATTGCGCAGCCGAGGAAGAAGCCGACGCGGCCCCGCCTTTCACCCTGGGCGGGAATCGTCTCCGGGATTTCCGTGCGCAGCGGAGGGGCAAGCGTCGGGAGAATCCCCTCCATCTTGGCCAGAACATCGGGAAGGAAACGGTTGATCCGCAGGTTGCGGACCGCCCACTGGAGGCCGAGCCGCTGATAGAGCCGAACCGGGATCATCGAGGTTTCCATCATCGCCGGCGACGGAAGCATCCGCTTCAGGATGAAGTCTCGCAGCATTCCCGCAGGAAGGGAAGGGGGATGAAAAGACTGCGACTGGCTCCGGCAGAGTTCCATGATCGTGCCGACCCGGACGCCCGACGGGCATGCCGTCGAGCAGGCCTTGCAGTCGAGGCAGAGGAACGCTTCGTCCCGCACGGCGGATGTGAATTCCAGCTTTCCTTCCGCCACGGCGCGGGCGAGGGCGGCCCGTCCCCGGGGGCTGGACCGTTCGCGGTTTGTCAGCGCGTAAGTGGGGCAAACGGCCAGACAAAAACCGCAGCGCATGCACTGGAGGATGGATTCATAGGCCGGGGCATCCTCCGGACGAAAGTTGCCCGTGGAGGGTTTTTCAGACATGGGCGCCTCCCGGAATCTTCCTGCCGGTGGAGACCCCCTCCTCGAGAAATATCTTTCCGGGGTTGAGCCGGCCGTCCGGGTCGAATCCCTTCTTGATCCGGCGCATCACCTCCATTCCTCCCTGCCCGAACTGCCGAAGCAGATAGCCCTTCTTCGCCATTCCGATTCCATGCTCTCCCGAGACGGTCCCCCCCAGGGAAAGAACCTTTTCGTAGAGTTCGGAGAAAAAGGCATGGACCTTTTCAAGCTCGAGCGGATTCCTCTCGTCGGTCACCGCCGTGGGATGGAGGTTGCCGTCGCCTGCATGTCCGTACGTGGCCACCTGAATGCCGTACTTCTTCTTGAGCCGTTCGATTTCGGCGAAGGTTTCGGCGAGGCGGCTCCGGGGAACGGTGGCGTCTTCGAGAATCGTGGTCGGCGACACGCGCGCGACGGCCGAAAGGGAGGTCCTCCGTGCGGCGGCCAGCTGCAACGCCTCTTCGGCATTTGCGGCCTGGCGGATCTCGGCCGCTTTGACCTGTTCGAGAACCTTGCGGACCCCCGCCACCTCTTCGGCGACCACCGCCGGGTGGCCGTCCACCTCGATCAGCAGAAGCGCTTCCATTTCGCGCGGCAGGCCGATCTTGGCGAAATCCTCCACGCAGTTGATGGTCGTCTTGTCCATGATCTCGAGGGTGGCAGGGATGATCCGCGCGGCAATGATCTTGGAGACCGCCTCGCCGGCCGTGCGGATGTCCCGGAAATAGGCCAGAAGCGTCCGCTTGTCCTGCGGCGGATTGATCAACCGGACCGTGATCTCGGTGATGATCCCCAGGGTCCCCTCGCTGCCCACCAGGAGATCCCGCAGGGAGTACCCGGCCACATCCTTGACGCACTTGTTTCCGGCTACAAATTCCGTACCGTCGTAAAGCAGACCGGAGAGGGCCATCACATAGTTCCGGGTGACCCCGTATTTGAGACCCCGCAAACCGCCCGCATTCTCCGCCACATTGCCGCCGAGCGTCGATACGTTTTGCGATCCGGGATCGGGCGGATAGAACAGGCCGTGCGCCGCCACCGCGTTGAAGAGCTGGGTCGTGATCACCCCGGTTTCCGCCGTCGCCGTCAGATTTTCTTCATCGATTTCCAGAATCCGGTTCATCCGCGTGAGGCCCAGGATCATCCCGCCCGCCGCCGGGGTGCTGCCCCCGGAGAGGCCCGTGGCCGCGCCGCGCGGGGTGACGGCAAGCCCTTCCTGACGGCTGACCTCCAGGGCGGCTTCCAATCCCTCTCGGGTTTCCGGAAAGACGGCCACCTCCGGAAGGCCTTCGATTTCCGGCGTTGCATCATAGCCCAGGACGAGCAGATCCTCCCGCTCGTGGTAAACGTTTTGGGCGCCGATTTTCCGACGAAGATGATCGATCACATTTTTGCTGATCATGGCATGCCTCTCACGATGTGAACAGGGAAGGGGACCTGATACAACCGCTTGCGTTTCCGATGGGATATATAGAGGGAGGATTCGGAGGTGTCAAGGCGAAAAAAGACGGGAAATAAATCTTGACAGGGTTGGGAAAGCTTGTTACGAAACCGCCGTATTTCACGAACGATTGTGCGCCGCAACCGGCTTTGTCCGGCCGTTTTCATTCTGTTGTCGTGTGCGAATCGGGTCCGGTCATCCGCCGGATCTTACTCAAATGCAGAATATCCGTAATTCACGGAGGGGTGCCCTCCATGAAGGGTGTCCCTGTTCCGGAATGGGAGGCTGTTGAATGTCCGACGGGAATTTGTTTCTCGATCCTCTTTTGAACGGGGATGCGGAAGCGCTGGTTCAAAAAACCAAAGAAGCCCTGGCGGCGGGAGGGGACGCGGAAAACCTGCTTCAGTCAGGCCTGATCCCGGCCATGGGCGTGGTGGGGGATAAATTCCGGAGCGGCGAGGTCTATATCCCCGAGGTCCTGCTCGCCGCTCGTGCCATGAAGGGGGCCATGGCCGTTCTGAAGCCCTATTTGGCTCATTCGACGCAAAAGGATGCGGGCAAGGTGGTCATCGGCACCGTAAAAGGGGATCTCCACGACATTGGGAAAAACCTTGTCGTCATGATGATGGAAGGGGCAGGGTATGATGTGACCGATCTCGGAGCGGACGTTTCCACGGAGAAATTTGTGGACGCGGTCCGGAGCGGGAATCCGCTCTTCATCGGAATGTCCGCTCTGCTGACGACGACCATGAAGGAGATGAGGCAGACCATCCTGGCCCTGGAGAATGAGGGGTTGAGGTCCCGGGTCCGGGTCATTGTCGGGGGTGCGCCGGTTACGGAGCGGTTCGCGAAGGAGATCGCCGCCGACGGCTACGCGCCGGATGCAACCTCGGTGGTGGCGATGATGAAGTCCCTGTCCTAAGCGGGGACCTTGCGGTTAAAAAATCAGCAGCTGCATATTCAGACCAGTCGCTGTTCCCTTGCCGCGGCAATGACGGCCGCGGAAAGAGCTCTGCTTCCGCCGGAGGTGGCGTCATGGATATGAAACGCGACTATTACGAAGACATCCGGCTTTTCGAAAGCGGGGTGGTCCTTTTCTGGACGGTTGCGCTCCTGCTGGTCCTGTTCACGGTTCCCCTTTATACCCCCAATTATTATGTCTATCTGCTGAACATGATCCTGGTCCATGTGATTCTCGCCGTGGGCCTGAACATCCTTGTGGGGTCCACCGGCCAGATCTCGCTGGGCCATGCCGGTTTTTTCGCGATCGGCGCATACGGAACGGCTCTGCTGATGGCCAAGCTTCAGATTCCCTTTGTGTTCGCCATCCTCGCGGCCGCCTTTATCGCGGCTTTTTTCGGTTTTATTCTCGGTCTGCCGGCGCTGCGGCTGGAAGGCCCTTATCTGGCGATCGTTTCGCTGGGTTTCGGTCTGACGATCATGCACATCATCGGGGGGGGCGAGGCGTTCGGCGGCCGGATGGGAATCAAGGTTCCGCCGCTCGATCTGGGAATCCCGCAACTGGGCATGGCCTGGGTTCTGAAAACCGATGTCCAGAAATACTATTTGATCCTGGTCATGACGATCGTCATGGTGGTCGGCGCCAGAAACATCCTCAAAACCCGGGTCGGCCGGTCCTTCGTAGCGATCCGGGACAGCGACATCGCCGCCGAGGTGATCGGCGTGAACCTGACCGTATACAAGACGCTGGCCTTCGCCGTGAGCGCCTTCTATGCCGGGATCGCGGGGGGACTGTTCGGCTTTGTGCTCGGATTCTTTGATCCGTTCACGTTCAACCTGATCCTCTCCATCATCTTTCTGGTGATGGTCGTCGTCGGAGGATTGGGCACCATCGTCGGGGGGATCCTGGGCGCAACGTTGATCACCTATCTTCAGTATGCGCTGCTGAAGAACATTGCGGAAGTCCCGTACCTCGGGGAGTTTCTGACCGCCTTATCGAAGCGGTGGTTCACGGTGGTGGGTCTCGAGAACTTCAGCGGCATCGCGATCGGTTTGATCATGATCGGGATCATCATCTTTGAACCGCTCGGAATGTACGGCATCTGGATCCGCATCAAGAAATACTGGAGGACATGGCCCTTCTGACGGAGGGCCGCTTTGGGTGTCGCTGCGTTCGAAGGGGTGGTCGGTTTTCTCAATCAGCTAAAGGGGCGAAAGGGAGGGAACGATGCCGTTTGGACAGCTCCTGGTGGAGGGATTGGCGATCGGCGCCTGCTATGGTCTTTTTGCCACGGCGGTGGTGATCATCTACAAAACCTCCGAGGTGGTCAATTTTGCCCAAGGCGAGATGGCGATGTTTTCCACCTTCGTGGCCTTCCATATCCTGACAATCTATGAATACCCCTTCTGGCTGGCCTTCATTCTCTCCATGGTCTTCGCGATTCTTCTCGGAGTCCTGATCGAATTTCTTTTCCTGCGTCCCGCCAAACACCCCAGCATCCTGGGGCTGATCGTCATCACGCTCGGCGCGGAGATGTTTCTGATGGGGCTGGCCGGCTGGAAATGGGGGGCGGAACAGAAGTTCTTTTCCCTTCCGCTGAACGCCTCCGTGACCTATGAGCCGGTCAAAGGGATGATCGTCAACCAGTGGGCGATCGCCGTTTTTGGGGTGACGGCCGCGATCATGCTCTTCCTCTTTCTCTTTTTCAAGTACAGCAAACTGGGGGTGGCCATGCGGGCGACCCAGCAGAACAAGCATGCCGCCAAAATCATGGGCATCCGCACCGAGAGGGTCTTCTCGTTCGCCTGGGGATTCAGCTCCCTGATCGGCGCCGTCGCGGGGATGTTCTTCGCCTCGCGGGCCACGCTCGATCCTGCTTACATGATGGAGCCTTTCATGCGCGCTTTTGCCGCCGCGGTTCTCGGCGGACTCATGAGCATCCCGGGGGTGATCATCGGCGGCGGGCTGCTGGGGCTGATCGAAAATTTCTTCGGCTACTATTTCCCCCATTGGAAGCCGATCGTGGCCTTCATCGTGATCATCCTGGTCCTCTGTCTGCGCCCGAGCGGTCTGTTTGCGAGACATTATGTGAAGAAGGTGTAACGGCGTCGGTGACGCCGGAAAATAAGGGAGTCTGGTTATGGTTTTTCCATGGAATCACAGGAAGATCGAAAAAGGAGGGAGTCATGATGTTCGAAAAGAGAATGTGGATGGCGTTGATTGCGGTTCTGGCGGTTCTCGCGACCGCCGAAGTTGCCCCGGCCGCGCCGGCGGGGTTTAACGACAACGAAATCCGGATCGCCCAGTGGGGACCCCAGACCGGTCCAGCGGCCGCTTGGGGATCCGTAGCGCGCGGAAGCAAGCTCCTGTTCGATGTGATCAACGAGGAGGGGGGGATCCACGGCCGGAAGATCACATACTTCATCCGGGACGACCAGTACAATCCAGCCCAGACGGCCACCGTTGTAAAGGAACTAGTGGAAAACCAGGGGATCTTCGCGTTCGTCGGCGGCGTTTCCGCGGCAGGCGGAATGGCCGTGAAAGACGTACTGGCCCAGAACAAGGTGATCTGGGTGGGGCCGGCGACTGCGGTCAAGGAGTACGTCTTTCCGGTTCAGCCTTACCTGTTCGGCGTCTATCCTCTCTATGAGGATGAGGCGAGCATCTTGACGAAGTACATTGTCGAAACGCTGAAAATGAAGAAGATCGGGATCCTGTATCAGAACGACGCTTACGGGAAGAACGGTTATGACGGCTGCAAGCAGCGCCTGGCCACCTACAAGATGTCTCTCGCGGCGGAGATTCCTCTGGAACCTACCGAAAAGGACCTCGCGTCACAGATCCTCCGGCTGAAGAACTCCGGGGCCGAGGCGGTCCTAATGTACGTTAGCCCGACTACGGCCGTCATTACGCTGAAGACCGCCGCCAACGTCGGCTACAAACCGCAGTGGGTCTCTTCCAACACCCTTTCCGATTATCCGCTGATGCAGAAGATCTCCGGCGGGCTCTGGGAGGGGGTCATTACGGGAAACTTCGGCGAGACGCCCGAGTCCAAGCATCCGCTGATGGTGAAGTACAAGGAGGCGGCGAAGCGTCTGGCGCCGTCAGCTTCAACGTGGAGAAAAACACCATTTTTTCGATCATCGGACCGAACGGGTCCGGCAAGACGACCATCTTCAACATCATCAGCGGGATCTACAGGCCCGACAGCGGAAGCATCCTCTGCAACGGGGAAGAGCTCGTGGGTCTTACGCCGGACCGCATTGCCCGCAAAGGGGTGGCCCGCACCTTTCAGAACATCGAGCTCTTCTCCAATGCAACCGTGATGGACAACCTGATGCTCGGAAGGCACATTCACATGAAAACGGGCGTGTTTTCCGGCGCCTTCCTCTGGGGGCGCGTTTCCCGAGCCGCCCGAGAGGAGATCCGGAACCGGGAGATCGTGGAGAAGATCATCGATTTTCTGGACCTGCAGTCGGTGCGGAACAGCTATGTGGCGAGCCTGCCCTACGGAAAGAGAAAGCTCGTGGAGCTGGGCCGCGCCCTTGCGCTCGAACCGAAGATCCTGCTGCTGGACGAACCCTCCGCGGGCATGAACACGGAGGAAAAAGAGGATCTGAACATCTGGATCAAGGACATTCAGGCCGACTACCGGGTGACGATCCTGCTGATCGAACACGACATGAACATGATCATGGGGATTTCCGACCGCATCTTCGCCATGAGCCAGGGGGAAAAGATCGTCGAGGGGACTCCCGCGGAGGTCCAGAAGCATCCGGAGGTGATCCGGGCGTACCTGGGGGAGGAGCGCGGATGCTGAAGGTGAGCAATATCGAAACCTGGTACGACCTGATCCGGGCGCTGCACGGGATCTCGTTCGAGGTGAAACAGGGCGACATCGTGGCCCTGCTGGGATCCAACGGGGCGGGGAAGTCGACGACCCTCAAGACGATCATGCGGCTGCTCTACGACCTCAAGGAGGAACAGCCGGAAAAGGGGACCATCGAATTTCTGGGAGAGAGGATCGACCGGAAGGACACCGACCAGATCGTCCGGATGGGGATCAGCTACGTTCCCGAGGGACGGGAGGTTTTTCCGGAGCTCTCCGTTCTGGAGAACATCATGATGGGGGCGTATACCCGCTCCGACAAGAACGGGATCCGGGAGGATGTGGAACGGGTGATGACGCACTTCCCCATCCTGAACGCGCGGAAAGATCAGGATGCCGGTCACCTCAGCGGAGGAGAGCAGCAGATGCTGGCCATCGGCCGGGCGCTGATGAGCCGTCCGAAACTGCTGATGCTGGACGAACCGTCGCTCGGCCTTTCCCCGCTGCTCACCCAGGAGATCTTCAACATCATCCGGGACATCAACGAGAAGGACGGCGTGACGATCCTGCTGGTCGAGCAGAACGTCAACATGGCCCTCCGGTATGCGAATTTCGCGTTCCTGATGGAGAACGGAAGGATCGTCCGCGCCGACAAGCCCGAAATCCTCCGGGAGGACGAGGACGTCAAGGAGTTTTATCTCGGCATCGCCAAGGAGACGTCGGTCAAGGGATACAAGCGGTATCGGCGAAAGGTCCGATTTCGATAATGGAAAGATTGTGCGATCGGACGACGCGGTCGATATGCGTGGCCTGAAAATCCGAATCCGACGCTCGCTGGATATTTTTCGTGGCGAAAAATCTCCAATGCTCACTTCCCGGATCGGATTTCCAGGCCGCTCGCAGGGGAATCAGTTGAGGAAGAAGGTATGGTGATCGATACACTGCCCAAGGCCCTGGTCCGG
>JAEAMF010001297.1_pt1 | contig 19244 bp, 15 predicted proteins | sample 8958721 | NCBI WGS metagenome assembly JAEAMF01 (sample SAMN16933255, study PRJNA681124) | bioreactor sludge metagenome | isolation source: anaerobic bioreactor treating anionic surfactant - SDBS | place: India: Bengaluru | collected 2019-02-28
GACTACCAGACCTGCAGGCTCAGCGCTGGTCAGACCTGATTTACGCAACAAAGCCCTGTCGAGCACAATCACTCCATCACGGCATCGGTACAGGTTTGTATTGAATCTCAACCTGGCGAATCAAGGTCCTGAAATATCAAGACTTGTCACGCCTAATCGCGATATAGACACTCAGGTCAGCGTTTCTCAAATATGGCAGGAGTGACATGAGATTTTGTTGGCTCAAGGCATTCGTTCGGCTTCGAGGGGGCTACGCTTGCTGAAGCGGGCAACAAGAATGATGTCGAGACTAGCGCCAAGAACTCGTCGCGTACGAAAAGAATTCCATGCAGCAGTACGCTGCACTTGTCCAATACGTTGTTATTACTATATAGCAGGCGTCACCATCCGAAGCATAGCAATGCGGACTAGATGGTAGAGCTGATATTCGGTCGGACGGAACGCAATTAAGTTATCGGTGCTAACGGTGCTAAGCTTTACATAGTAGAATAAGTCGACTTTAATTATCAGAGGATAAAGGAAATCGCCAATGGCCAATGTTGACCTCTCGAGCTACGCGCTGAATGCACTGAAGGACCTGTACCAAGATGTCGAAAACGAGATAAAAAGTCGGCAGCAGCAAGATCTACAGAAGGCGCGGGAACAAATTCTTGCCATTGCACAAAAAGCTGGCTTGCCTGTGGAGGAGCTTCTTGCTGTAAGCAGCAAAAAGTCAAAGGCGGGAACGGGCCAAAAGGTCGAGCCGCGCTACCGAAATCCAGGGAATAAGGAGCAAATGTGGACTGGGCGAGGCCGTCAGCCAAAGTGGATTGCAGAAGGGCTTGCTAGCGGAAAAAGTCTGGACGATTTTCGCATTTAAGACAGATTTTGGATCGGTGCCTACCATGTTTTCCTGCCAGATAACAGGAGGCATCGGTGTGAAAAGCAGACAACACCTTGGCTATTGGCAAAGCTCGAATTGCGACCCCGATAGTGCTTGAGTTTTACCGAGCTTGATCACCCTTGTTTGCGATACGTAGACTTTACAGCTGCTCGTCAGCAGAGCCAAGCCAAACTGTACATTGGCAGCACAAATCCCTTGTCGACGTACCGTGCAAAGCTTACATATTTTGTAAGTATGTACTCACTTTGATGGCGGGCCCCAGCAACAGTGGACTCCAACGCGATGAGCTCGAATGTCTTTGACGAGTGCTCATCACATCAGCGCAGACCGCGCCTAGAGGAGCCTTGCATCCAGGCAACGTTTCTATTGGTAGTCGAGCTTCCACGCACGCTCACCTTATAGGGCTTAGAACCATGCAGTACCTAAGTGAGTGCTTCCTAACAGAGCAGAGAGCAAGATGTGGCATCGCCAAGCCGATGACGATACGAACACCTTAGTGGTCACATCATTACTTCGTTCTTATCCGCAAAATGCGACAGTTTCTCCACGGTAGGTTCACCCCAAAGCGAGTCCGCGTACCAAAGACTAAGAGCAGTACGCGTTACGCCCTTCTCAAGGGCTTTTTCTAGTGCAGGTACCTTGCCAGACGCCTGTGCCTTGAACTGCTCAAAGGTGGCATTTCGCTGTTCGTCGTCCATCTCTTTAAAGACGTCGAGCGCAAGCTTGGCCCGCGCAGCTAAGAATCGCTCGAGCAAAGTCGGGCCTTTCGAAGCGGAACTGGCTTTTATCTTTGCCTCAGTTTTTTTCTCTGGCAGCTTAGCGTCACTCTTCAGTGCCCAACGCAGGTACGCAACTTTCGAATGGATTGGTGCACTATTTGTGGAGTTAATACGGGCTTCGACTACCGCGAGAGCTTGGTTGATTTTCTCGTCCGGATACTCACCGATGATATTGCTCGCCTCATGTTGAGACATTCCGAGCCCCATCAACTTTTCGAGCACACCCATGTCAATGGCAAATGGCGCGCGTGATTCATGTTGGGTGTCCGGCTTGAATTCCACCCGGAACTGCAATTGTTGCACCCGACGCCCTAGCTTGTGCTCGATCAACTCGACTTCAATATCGGTTACACGATTTACTTCTGCAATCGCATTCTTTAATACATCGCGCTTGAAATACTTGTACTCAGGTAAGTCTGCTGGGTCCTCGGGAACGGGGTTACCAGTAAGCAAACCATACCAATGTTCGACGGTATAAGTCGACGTTAGCTTGGAGGGATTGGTCGCATAACGTCGGCACAATTCGTATAGAGCGAGTGCTGTTCCAGACCTTAGCAGGCCTTGATAGTGAATGCTCAGCCGCGTGTACGTTTCGGGCTGCATAACGCTCTCATGTACTTCTGGCGGAAACGCAAAACCAACCCATACCTGTCCGGTTCGACTATGCAGTCCTTTAGGGTTGACGAAGGTTACCGACGCGATCAAACGCTCACTGGTCCACTGACGGTCGGTCTCGAGCAGCAGCTTGATGTCCTGCATTTCGGAGATTTGCTCGCGCAGAAACTGCATATCCCTACTATCGTAGCTCGCATTGCGCGCTAGCACTGACAGAGGAACCCAGAAATATTTCTGTGCAGCAGGGGTGTCGATCGGTGCATCCTGACCCAGCGTCCGAATCCGCTGCGCGTGATACATCAAGACATTGAAGACCTTGCGGTTAAGAAGCGTCAGACGCCCGGAAACTACTCGCAGGCCGATTGCTTCGTTCGACTTGCGGATCTCGAGTTCAGGCCGTGGAGCGGATTGCTTAGTAGAGGCATCGCTCACTTCAGCCGCCCGATCGGGGGCGTCTTTGTCTTCTTCCGCCATCTATATCTCCACCAAACCCACTACGCCATTGCCAAGGCACATTATTGCATGTGTGACTATACGTGAGTCAAGTATATTCACCAATGGGATAGGTGAGTACATCATTTCACCAATCGTATCGTCCCTGTGCTATCTCACCTTTGGTAGCTAGCGTGACAAATGATCCCTGGGGCCACTCACCTATCGTGAATTGAACAGGTAAGGCGAAACGGCACCATTTTTGTTAGCGCTAGTGGCGGCGTACAAACGAAGATAACGTGCTCAACGCTAGAGCAAAATCCCTGATGAAGCTCACCTATCGATGTCTGCAGCACCCGTAAAGTCTCACCCATGGCAAACACGTGCTCCGTAACCTGACAAAGGATGCATACTGACAAAGGATCCATAGTGAAGCAGAGCAAGGGACCGTAGCACCCAGGATTTACTTCACTTATTGGCGCTGAACGCTAGGCAAAGGTAGTTTGCTTATCCCTCCCTGGGCACACTCACCTAAAAGGTTTAACGCGACGATGCCAAGGTCCCTGGAACAACTCACCTTTCACGAAGACTGCAGATTAGCGTTCGAACGATCGCTCGTTAAGGTGGTGGATGAGGGGTAAGAACAGGGAATCGCTGCCAACAGTCCCTGCTCTATCTCACCTTACGATCCCTGTCCCTGTTTCGGCTCACCTAGGACAGAGACAGGTCCCTGACGGTCCTCACCTATGACAACATAGCTGCCTGAATCCACTCACCATCTCTCCCTGCTACGCCTCACCGAAGTCGCATGATGTCACCGGATACGCTCACCAAACTCCCTGGAGCGTCTCACCTATGTAACTGGGCAGTCTCACCTCAATCCGCTAGAACCCGCATGGATACTTGGTTTCGCCAATGGTAAACAGATAAACAGGGTTAACTATGTTTTTCTAATAAAACCTCTCAATGCACGTTTGTACATAGAAATGGTCTCGACAGAGAGAAAAGTGGCGCTTTCGATGCCCTTCTACGCACTTGAAGCTAACATCACGCGACGTTAGAGAAACGATCCTTGAACGCCATACCGAGGACCGTGCAAAGTTTGGCCTCACGTAGAGCAGATAGACAAGCTAGTGAACCGTTAAGCAAACGCTACCGTAACAAAGCGCCACCTCTGTTTGGCCAGCCAGGTCTCAAATTCGCTTTCCTTCGTGCCTTATGCTCGAGCAAGTGGGTCTTTGTGAGGGTGACACTCAAACCGTGAGCCTGCTCCCTGCTCCCTGCTGAAGCTCACCTAACATCAGATAGCACCACGATCACGATAGTCCCTGAAAAGTCTCACCTGTTCGCTCCCGTTAGATCTGACACTCCACACCACTGAACGTAACAGGGAGTGCTTGTCGACACTGAGTAATCCTGGTCCCTGTGCACGCTCACCAAAGGTCTATTGTCCCTGTTTGTACTCACCGTTTACGTAGGTATGTCCCTGTCTATGCTCACCTTAGAGCACCGGGGCACCTGAATCCACACACCTTTGCTCCCTGGTGCGACTCACCTAAAGAAGCACTGCTCCCTGCTGCCCCTCACATTGATCACCGTACACACTCACCATAGTCACCGTAAGACCTCACCTAAACCCTCTGTAACCCGCATGGATACTGTGTTTCAGCCAACGTAAATAGGTAAACAGGGTTAACTTTGTTTTCTCAAGAAAACCTCTCAATGATGCAGTCCAAACACTTCACATGGATGATCAAGCTATTCCAAGCTTGTTAGAACGAGTTGGAGGTCCGAAATTGCTCTTTCTGCGTTTGGTTTGCTAACAAGCGCAGAACCAGGTGTGGCAAAAGAACATTCTTATGTCCCCGTAAAGGCTCACCTGAAGTTAGAGATCATGACATCTTGCACTATGTGAACAATTAAGCAAACCGGCTATGCAGTCCCTGGTTCGTCTCACCTAAGGGTTTACAACCGACCGACTCAGGCGGAAGGTTGTAGTAACTCGATCTAGATCAGCAGCTGCAGTCCCCCGTCCCTCTTGAGGCTATATCCATCCCTCGAGTGAACAGCAAGGTATGCGAGGTCAAGTCTTCAATCCCGGCACTTCTGAACCTTGCTAGGATTTTTCCTTGTTGAAGCTTTTTTCCTTGCACAACGTTGAAACCTGAGCGAAAATTGCGTAATCAAAACTCGGGAGACTAGCTTGGGACGCAAAACATTCAAGGTGCAAGGTGTGGCTAAACTGCTGGGCATTAGCGTTGACTCTGTCCGCCGCGATGCCGACGAAGCGGGCTTACAGATTGAACGCCAGGGTGGCAGCGGCCCCAAGACACGCATTTTTACGGTCGAAAATGTGTTCGACCTCGCAGCCCATCGTGCTCGCAAGTATGGTTTGACGCCCAAAGTAAAGCGTATCTTGACCGTGTATGCGCCGAAAGGCGGGGTCGGCAAGACCACTATCAGTTCCAATATCGCGTGTATCCTCGCCTTGATGGGTCTGCGCGTACTGGTCATTGATCTCGACTTCCAAGCCAACCTGACAATTTCGTTTGGCTATGATCCGGAATTGACGCCGGAAGAAGCGACGGCCGCTGGGCTTGCCCAATCGACCTGTGTTGAATACCATCTTGGGCACCTGTTGCCGCAATGGCGACAGAATGGGGCGGTGCAACCCCTCGCAAACGTCATCAAAAAACCGTTTGGTGAAAATGGTCCACATTTGATTCCGTCGGAAGTGACGCTCGACCGTCTCGAAGCGTTGTTCACGGTCGACGCCATCATGGGTAAGAAACCTGAACTGGCCATTGCGCGGTGGCTTGACGAAGGCCTGACCGGCCGTAATCCAAACCTGGATCTTTCCCAGTACGACATCGTGATGTTTGACGCTCCGCCGGCAAAGAACCAGACGACCCGCGGCGCGCTCTTAGCAAGTGACTTCGCTGTGGCCCCGGTATCGATGGAACGCTACAGCACAAAATCTGTGTCGTATCTTGCTGATGTCATCGGCGAAATGAAGACCACGTACAGCAAGTTTCCTCAACTGTCAGTGCTTGGCAATTTTTTTGACGCGAAGCGAGTACGGGTTGCTGCCCAGGTCATTGCACTGACCAGTAAGTACCCAGAAGCCTGGATGGACAACCAAATCAGCACGAGCGAGGAGTTCAAAAAAGTACTGGACGAAGATGATGGCTTGCCGCTGGCGCTCGCCCGACCGACGAGCACTCCTGCTGACGAGCTGCGTGAAGCGACCCGCGAACTCGTTGAGAGAATGGGCATGCTGAATTTCAATGCTCAAAAAGAAGGAGCACGCGCTGCCTAAGTGGCAGAGCAATCGATGAAACGGAGAATCTGTGACAAAACATCAACAATCTGAAGCCGATTTCAATGCTTCGTTGGCCGAGCGCCTTCGTACTGCTGGGCGCACGGCAGCACCGATGCACATGAATGACCTACCCAGTGGACCATCGAAATCCTTGACCGACTTGCTCAAGGAGGACTCTCAACAAACGCCGCAACCGCTACCCGAAGCGTCGTCGAACGTTCCGGATCGGCATGAGGCAAGCGTCATGGCACGACGCATCCCACTACACCTGATTGTCGATTCCCCTTATCAGCCGCGAAAGAAATACGACGAATCCGAGCTGCAGTTGCTTGGTGAGACCTTAAAAGGGCGCGGTCAGGATGAGGCCGTGACAGTCCGTCCGCTTGATAACGGTAAATTTGAACTCATCGCAGGCCATCGTCGTGCCCGAGCTGCACGGTTAATCGGTTGGTCTGAACTCGACGCCCGTGTCGTTCCTATGTCGGACCGCGAGGCTTGCCTAGCGACGTTGGTACACAACGAGAGCAACGTTAAGTTATCTGATTACGAGCGCGGCCTGGCCTATCGCACGGCCCTGAAAGAAGGCTATGCATCGACGCAATCAGAGGTGGCGACTGTGTTTGGCTGCACCCAGGCCCGAGTGTCGCAATGCCTAGGATTGTTTGACTTGCCCCGGCCTCTGCTCGATCTCATGGCGAAGTACCCGGAATTGATCACGTACCGGAAGGCACGAGTCATCAAGGAAGTGCTAGCAAAACATCCGGAAAGCGAAGAGATCATCATTCGCGCGGTCGAAACGCTGATCGATCGGCCCCACATGGACCAGACCGAGTTGCGGGCCGTCCTCCTAAAGCCGTTCGAGGCTAAACGAGTACGGACGAAATCGCCAGCACCGCGAACGATTAGTGACAAGAATGGTGAATCTGCGTTTCGCGTGCAGCTCAAGGCGCGAGATATCGTGATTCAGGTCGAAGATGGCGTCGACGTCGAGTTAGCTCTGCAACGGGCGATGTCAGCCTTACGTGACTTCGCTGGTACGCTCGAGCTGCCGAAAAAGCAGAAAGCTGCCAAAACAGCAGGCTAATCCTGTTATCTACTCCGCAGAGCCCTCAAGCTCTTGCGGTCAACTTAGCATGCCAGATCAGGGCGCCTTCGGCGCCCTTGTCGTTTTTAAGGTGATGCGACGGTATCCTCAACTCGACCAAGGACAAGCTTGCCAGACGATATCCGCCTGAGCTGAGGCAGATGTTGCGCGACCGTTCGTGTATCCACACCCACCTGCCTTCAGCTGGCGCATTGACCAGCAAATCGTATGTGCGCTGCTGACGATGGAAATCGCGCAAGGTCATGTCTTACTCAGCCGTTTCCGGCGATGCGCGCGACTAGATTTGTTCTAGACAAGTACGGGGTCGGGATCATCCTGTCTCCTCGTGATCTTCTTATTCGGAAGACTGGCGTTCACCATTCTTCACCTCCCCTACGGAGCGAGCATATCAGGCTCATCGATACTGTATGGCGATGAGCGACTCATCTCAGTCGAGACAAATGCAAAGGTGAGACTTTACGGGATCTAGGTTCAGTCGGAACAAAGTCAAAGGTGAGACTTTACGGGAAGCTTAGATCGGACATCGCGCTCGAATGTGGTCAGCGCTTGCGTCTACAGGGCTTCAGGGCGCTTAACGGGGTATCACTAGGCCCGTTTGCTGTCCAGTGCACTAGCAAGCCCTTGGCAGCTTCTACCCAGACGCGAAAGGTGAGGCTTTACGTGGTGTTCGTCTGTCGAGGCGGTTGACTGATATGAGGTCGTTGTGTGGACTTCGGAGGGACGACGCTTGGTACTACGCACAAAGAGCACAATTCACCGTAGCGATCTGTTGATACAACGTGTGCACGTGTTACCAACGCTTTGTCTAGTTGGAAGCAAGGGATAGACTTCCTAAGGTGAGCTTAAACGGGGAGCTGCCGGTTCGATCAGCCGGAAAGCGATCACGAGCAACATACACCTGTTTTACTGGCTCGATGGGCGGCCCGTGTTTTGCTCACCCATCGTCCTGGGCGCTTGTTGAATGGCTGGGGAAGAAAGCACAGAGACACGCGAAGACGAGAAGGATGGACGAAGTTGAGTGAGTACGTCACTCCGGTGAGTCGGAGCAGGGACCGGTGGTCCACACCTGAAGTCACAAAAGTCTCACCTTTCGGGTCTAGAACGGTGCAGTTATTGCGGCTGTGCAGTTAGGAAGAGCACGCTCTACTTTATGCATTGCTCAAGATGGGTCAACGGCATTGTTGCGCTAGTGGAGTAAGCATAGCGCTCGACGAGACACCTGGGAATGATGAACTCTACTGACCAGCAGCGGTACCAAAGGTGAGCGTGTACGGGGACTTGCCTTGCTCAGAAGGTATGACCCGCATGACACTAGGATGAGCTGCATAAATGAGTAGGTCGTCATGTGGCCAATGGGTCAAGGTCCTCGGTCATGAAGACGTACATGTGCCTTCTGCTGCCATTGTTTTCGAGACTCCCTGATCTTGATCAATGCTGAATCGAAATCAGCTACTGGATAGTTCCATGTTCGTCTAGTCCCAGCGATAGAGCGTTAGGTATCTTGAGCGCTGATTATAAGCAGCTTATCATCTGTCGGTGATGCAAACGGTGACACGACGAGCAGCCTGCTTCTTATCGCTCCGATTTTGTATGGCAACAGATGTTGTCAACAGCATGACAACCGGCGCCTTTTAGCAACTAGTACCGTTCACTAGCAGGTTCGAGTATGCACAACGCAGGGAAGTATGAATCGTTTCTGCCGCAATTACCTGGTGAGAAGGGAGGCATAAGCAGTGCCCTTTTGTAACGGTCTACACTAGGCGATGTTAGTAGCTAATGTGGACTGTAGAGTCCGCAGTCGAGTCAGGCATCGCGCCGATTGTAACATGCAAGGAGCGACTAAGTTCACTCTAGCTGAGATAGCCACGAACGCTGTCGACTACTTAGAATATAAGCTGCTTATAAACGACATCCGAACGGTTGAATTGCTCGATGCACGCTGGGTTTGAGGTGCGTGCAAACCAGTACTTCCCACTAAGCGCCACTGAGGCAAGCAGTGTGTGAGCAAGCTGTATAGTGCGGTCTACCATTGAAAATATAAGCTGCTTATAGCCTATGGTAAACGCCCAGAACTCGCATTCTGGATAGAGGCCGAGCGAAAGCCACTAGTCAGCGGTAGTGCCACGTACCCCACGAAGCAGCACGCGGATAGAGAGTGCAGACGATATAAGCTGCTTATAATTCCAGGTAGTTAGCTTGGCGTACTATTCGTCTCGTGCGCCATCAGTTATAAGGTAAACGACACACGTGCAAGAACAGCGTGGATAGCCACAACCACGTGGACACATCTATACACATCAACTAGTACAGCAGCGCCAGCAAGATATAAGCTGCTTATAAATGGTCGTTGCTTACTCCCTGTTGAAGGTCGCGGTGTTGGCCGACATCCATACTTCCTGGTAGCACGGCGAAATCCAAGCCGGTACGCCTAGCGCAACAATATAAGCTGCTTATAAGCGGCTCTACGCGTGACGAGCTCTGCAAAAGCGCCAGAGGAACAAGCCTTCAAGCTGTGCTAGACAAAATTCCCGCTCAGCTCTCGGGCGACTGCATTATCGAAGGAGCTGAACTGGAGCGGCCGATCCTTCGGCCGTCGAGAATACGCGATGTCGATAATTTTCCGCCAGGCAAGCAGGCTAACGACGACCAAGCCTGACGGCCTTACGATTGAGCGCGTTAGCTCTTGCTAGTCAACTTATGCAGCGATCTTCACAGCAAGCCAAGATCAACACTGTGCGGATGAGCCGATGCGCCGCTGTCTAGTCGGGCGGTGGTCGAGATATTGGAATCCCAGTTGCCGTTGCTAGCGGATTTCGCCAGCTGCTCGAGTAAACACTCGAATACGACATCACCCTATAGAGACCGGTGCAGCACCTCTGAAAAACTGGCAGCGGTCATATAAACGATCGTTGTGGGAACGTTACGATGTCGCCCGCGCGCCATTAGACCAGGCTCGTGCGCGCAATAGCAAGTCGCCTAGTCCTAGAAGAGCCCGGCAACTGATAATAAACACGTCGTTACCAAAGACGCGAACACAGCTGTCAATCCATGTTCGACCAGATAAAATCTTCGCGTGCGAAAGCATTCAGCGTGTGGTTTCTCGCAGCGATTCGGTGGTTCAGCTAGGATTGCGCGCTCGGCGTGAAGTACACGGCGCACGATGTCTTCAACGCCCGCGCACTGCTCATTCTCCATGACTGTTTCGGCTGCCTTGCGCCGTACGTACTCCGTCAGCACAGACTTTGCCTCGTCCGTGAAAGCCGTCACTGCGTAGCGGTATCGATCGCCAGCTTCATTTAAAATTTGCGTGGTCGCGGCAACCCGCTTCTCTGCTTCTGCAATCGCCGTCGGTAGCTGTTCAACCCGTGTCAGGAGTATGTCGAGTTCGTCGAGCATCTGGGCGACTAGTGCTTCGCGTGTCGTACGAGGTTCACGCATTGCGTTCCTCATTCAAAGACAGCCCTGAATACGTCGTCAAGGTTGCGGGTAGCGCTAACTGCGAGCCGTTTAATCGCCACCATTTTGACGCACAAGCTTCTTTCGTCCTCGCTAAGGCAGTTGCGTAGCCTTGCGCGGTAATCGGTCGTATCGACGGCAATGTCATTTAACGACCTGCCTACTTCTTTCAGTCGATCGAACACTTCATTTGAATAGATGACCGCCCTAGGGTTGAGTACGAATGATTTTTCTAGCTCGGCGAGTCCAAACAAGGGAGCGAAGTCGTCTTCAACCATGTCGTCGACTTCGACCCGGTTAAAAATGACGCTGATCTTCTGTCGCGGGACGCCGATGCGCGACAGGACACGTATCGTATTCACCGTATCTGCCATCTGTTTTTTCTCTTTCACGGCTGGCACGACGAAATAGTCGAACTCTTCGTGGGACCCGTGATATTGCTGCATCAGCTTCAGGAATTCTTCGACGTTCGAGGCTCCCACATCGACAATGGCCGAGTCGCGGAGCATGACGTGCTCTTGGAGCTCACCAAAATGCCGTGCGCGCATTTTCTCAACCGTCACCCCGTCCGCACTGGCATCGCAATTGATCGACTCGATCGAGTAAATCGGCGCGTTGTGCAGGCGTGGTTTTAGTAGATTGACAGCCACTGTCGTCTTACCGACATTGCCTGAGAAACTAACTACGACGATTTTCATACGGCGCTCCTCTTGGCATGCTTAGCCAGTGTTGCGAGATCGGGTGGAGAGTTGGCGATACGGTCGAGATCTGCAGGGTCATGGGATGATGGACGGCTTCCTTCTATCAAGGCGGGAAAGTGTTTTTCACGGATGACCGTCGGCGCAAGCACTGCACCAGCTAACTGGGCAGTGTTCAAAGGAAGCGCTCGTCGTCGTTTGGCGCGCAGGCGCTTGAGCGTCGTTTCAAAGGTTGAGAGGGACATAGCCAGACCATGCTCTTGAAGTGTTGCCAACACGTCAGCGCGCCTTGCACCAGCTGCCAGCGCTCGTTCAACCTCGTCGAGCACGTCGCGCAGCTGTGCGGCTTTCGATCGTTTCACATCATCGGTAGCGAGCGTACGGAGACACGCCGCGACGGCCTTTTTGTCCATTGTCTCGCCATTTAAAGAGTTGCTAATATAGTAAGTATTGTTGGGCTTGCACCATTTCTGGACTCTGCGTGTACGCAAATGGACCGCAAATGTCCCGATGATGTACTTCAAGCCAGCCGTGAACTTCCGCTAGATTGTTGGAGGAAGGGCAGTAGAAGGGGGGATTTTTTAGGGCAAGATAGGCGCTACCGCTGCACCTGTGGCACAACCTCTTCCACCTCCTATGTCCACCAAGTCCGGCCCAAGCCCCATTGTCAAAGCCCGTTTAAAAGGACAGCTCCACACACGTTTTCTTGCAGAGCGAGAGGCACGTGGTCTATCCGAATCAGACTTGTTACGGCTTGCCTTGCTCGAGTTCTTCAATGCAGTAAGAGAGTCCAAGGAAACCGCCTCCTCAGCCCCGAACAGGCAGCTGATCGAGGTCCCTGAAGACACTCACCTAGAGCGCAAAACGGTCTGGATGCCAGCATTCCTGATGAAGGCCGCATGCGAACGCGCGGACGAGAAAGGCATGTCCTTCAGTCGCTGGACCAGTTCCTTAATCCAGTCGAACCTGATGTACCCCCCCGTGCTAACTGAACCTGAGCTATCCGTACTCGACGCTTTAACACGTGAGCTAGCGGCCTTAGGGCGCAACATCAATCAAGTCGCGCGAGCGTTGGATGAGGCATATTTCGACACAGAGCGGATCAGACTCGACAAGTTGATTGAGGTGTCCGGAAAAATCATCGAGACCCGCAAAGCCATCAGTCGCCTTGTGCGCACAAGTCGCCGATCGTGGAGGACAGAGTAATGTCACTTGTCGCACTAAAGAGCTTGCTTGATGCAGTACTCAGCGGCGGCAAGGTGCGCCGTAAGGTGAACAATACAAAAGACTTATTTTCCAAAGCCAGCCGTGTTGCTCGGGGGTGTCCCGAAGTCATGGTCAAGATCACCGGTTTCGGAAAAGGAGCGAGGCACATCGCGGCACACCTGAACTACATCACGCGAAACGCCAAGCTGCGCCTTGAAACCGATCGTGGTGACATCGTAAGCGACAAAAAAGCGGTCGCGGAATTGTCGGAGCAATGGTCGGAAGATCTAAACAATCGGCGACGGCACAAGAACCAGCGCGACATGCTTCATCTCGTGTTGTCAATGCCAGAAGGGACGCCGGAGACTGCTGTACAAGATGCCGCACGCGTTTATGCAAAACAAACCTTTGGGGCAAACCATGAATACGTGTTTGCCTTACATACGGACGAGAGGCATCCGCATGTCCACTTGACAGTCAAAATGGTGGGATTCAACGGAAGACGCCTGAATCCGCGTAAGGCAGACCTACAAGCCTGGCGTGAAACGTTTGCGCGCGAGATGCGAAATCAAGGCATCGAGGCCGAAGCAACCCCACGATCGGCGCGTGGGGTGGTGCGAAAAGCAGAGAGAAGCGTCGTACGACACATCGAGCAAGAAGAAGGTCAGAGACCTCTGCGTCGATCACGCACGAAGGCTGCACGCATGCAAGCCGCAGCCGAAGAGCTCATCGCCGAATCCAGTAGCCGCTCAAGGGTGGAAAGACCGTGGGAGGCACACATCAAGCAGCGGCAGCAGAAGGTAAGACGCACATGGTTAGCTGCCGCGACAGCGTTGGAGACAGGTTTCTCGTCGAAGGAGCAAATCAATGCACAACCCGAATATGACAAGCTCGATAGTGGACGCGTGCGCGCCGGTCAACGCGCAGCCGCTGTATATCAGCCCAATCTTGAAAGGCTTGGCCTCCGTGCACCGGCCGTTGCCCTCGCCCGCATGCGAGACATGTCCCGCCTCGATGTGGTTCAACACCAACGATCAGCTCAAGTGCTTCTGCACGCGGATGCATTTGATGGTGTGGGACGAAACGGTCGCGCCGATCATGACCTGCGATGGTCGCGAGCTCGCACTTTTGCAGTTGCAACAGGAGCTCGAGACGATGGCGAACGGCCCACAAGAACAAGCGGAGTGACTTCTGGGCGAACTTTGGCAAACGCCATCCACGCATTTGTTGGGCGCATGCCGCCCATCGAGACCGAGCGCGATGAGCTAAAACGTCGCTTGATTGATAAATTCAGCGCAAGGCACGAGAGCACTCTGCAAACGGAGAAAACACTCGAACAGACGCTGGTGGTGCCTCCACCGGCCCCCACGAGATAGTCGATCTAGCAGTACTCACACAGCTTCGTGAGAACTATTCCAAGCAGAACCGCCATGCTCATTGCGCGACACGTCCTTACGCATGCAAGTGCACAGACAGGGGCAGCATCAACGCGAGTTGAACTCTACGGTATGCCCCGCTTTGCTGAACTCAGCGCGGATATGCTCAATAGGTGCAGTCATCTCAGCAGGTGAGATCGACTGTTTTGTCGACTCGCGCTCCCGATAATCGACCTGGTCAAGGTAGACCACAAACTTGGGCGATTCGTCACCAGGCGCTAACATTTCGCCAAGTAGGGTAGCAATCTTTTCCCTAGGCTTGCCGGTATATGTCCTCGGTCGACGTTCAGAACCATAAACTCTGCCCTAGTAATGTGGATAACTCGCTGTGTTGATCACGTGCTACTGTGATCATCGGCACAGAGTGCTTGAGCATGGTTTGCTTAACTCTCGCCCCTTGATTCGTCTTCAATTCAGGGAAGGGGATGATGCAGGGCATGAGATAAATGGTGCGCGAGTCCCAACCAAGTGCCAGCTGGACATTAATCGGTAGCGTCTCTACACTCGGCTAGTGCAGTCACAGGCGGCTACATCAACGTTACCAATAGCCCTCCAGGCGTAGCGCTATCTGTCTTCTTCATACATGTGAGCATCTATGGTTTCCGTAACCGATACCTCTGCCGTACCAATAACACCAGGTCCAAAGCGTTGGGTAGTCTCGTCGTGGACAGTAGTGCTGCCTTGGATTCTTGTGTTGATTTTGACGGTGACCAATGTCGTTACGGCGATTAGCCCAAGTCTGCGGTTTGCCGAAGTAAGGGCTGGGACAACTATCTTGGAAAAGCTAGCTGAGAGCTTCTCACTTTTGCCCTTCTTTGACAAAACGGCTGGGGAGTCGACCCAATCAAGTAAGACCATTACCGAACTGCGCAGACAAAATGCCCAGTTACTTGAACGCCAAACGAAGATGACATCCGCCTTCAGCGCACTGCAACGTGAAACGAATGACGTGAAAGCGCAAAAGACTGCGGCAGAGGTACGGTTTGATAAGCTGCGCTCGGAGCATATGCAGCTGCAGCAAGTAAAAACAGCTCTTGAAAGCGAACAAGCTGCATCAAAAGCACTCGCGCTGAAACGCGCGAAGGCAGTGCACGATGTTTCAAGCTACTTCATGCGAAAAATGGCGGCGCATGCCGGCGCAATGATCGCTGAGCTTCCGCTGCGCGCGGCGCCGTATGTTGGTACGGTCGCCCTGGTGGCGGCAATGTCTGCTGACATTCGTATGGATTGCGAGATGACGCGCGCCCTGAATACACTGGTGCTCGAACATCAAGGACAACCTATCGATACCAATGCCGTTTGTCAGTACATCGACAAAATACCAAGCGGTGCTCAGGTGTGGATCGCTGTACAGAATGGCGCACATACACTGGTCAAACCCTTACATCAGGCAATTGCGCGGGTGTACACCGATCGAGCAATCCGTTAGCAGCGATTCATGTAACTATGATTCTTGCTCGCTGAGCGGTATCGCAGCACGAGCTATCGCCAGCGTTGTTTCGCTTCGACTGAAAACTGGCAGCACCCGCCACGAGCAAGAGGGCTGCTTGGGTCGAGGCCCTGTTAGATCGCGCACCGCGCATCCCGTGCTGTGACCACCGCTTTGCCCTGTCTTCACGTTTCCAAACGTACTGCTGACCTCCTTCCGTCACGCCCCTTTATTGACAGTGAAACTGTAACAATGTACTGTTCAATATTGAAAGGGCACTCATCCGATGGGCCCAATCAACTCGACTCGGGGAAGTGCAATGGTGTTAGCAGATACGAGGGAGTTCAGTCTCGATGAACTGTGCACACTGACTGATTTATCGAAGCGGACTGTGCGGTACTACATGCAGATTGGACTGGTGGATCGTCCCGATGGCGAGACGCGGGCGGCCCGTTATGGGCAGCGGCATCTAGAACAGCTGCTGACAATTCGGCGTTGGACACAGTTGGGCCTATCGCTCGAACGTATCCGTGAACGCATGTCCGGGGATGGCCAAACGCCTACCACGCGTCCCGATCGCAGTGGAACAGTCGAGGTGTGGACGCATTTTGTTGTAACTGAAGGTGTTGAGGTCAAGCTCAACCCCAGCTTGGCACAACTATCGCCTGAGCAAGCTCGCCAGTTTTTTGCCGCTGTCATGGCCGCATTCCAACAACTCAAACAAGAGGATCCACCTGCATGAGCATTGTCGAACTTAGCGAACGCGTTGCACCTTCACACGGCCGTACCCCTTTGTCGGTGTTGCGTTCGGTACATGCCGAAGGTAGCGTCAAAGGGCTACTGTTCGAACTAGCTGTTGAGCAATGCTACCTCAACGATAGTCACGATAATGTCGAAGCGGTATACACCTTTCCCGTGCCGTGGGATGCCGTGTTGCTAGGAGTCGAGTTTGTACTCGGTGAAAAGCAAATGCGGGGTGTAGTTGTCGCCAAGACGGATGCAGAACAGCGCTACGAACGTGCTCTAGAAGACGGCAATACCGCTGTAATGGTGGAAAGGGCTAGCAACGGCCTATATACGGTCAACGTAGGAAATTTGTTGCCAGGTGAGCAGGCTGTGGTCCGCTTTCGTTACGCGCAGCTGCTGTCTTTCGCTAAAGGACATATCCGACTGACGATACCCACAACCATCGCTCCACGTTACGGTAATGCGCAAGCGATGGGCCTGCAGCCGTATCAAGTACCTGTGAGCGACATCGTGGCAACACATGCGTTCTCACTCAAAGTGACCTTGCACGGCGAACTCGCTAGCGCGAGCTTGCGCTCACCCTCACATGGCGTTTCTATACGTAGTCTGGGTGAAAGTGTCGAGGTCGGCTTACCTAATGGAGCGTGTTTAGACCGCGATTTTGTGCTCTTAGCAGAAGGTGTGACAGGGAAGTCGATCTCAACCCTGGGGCGGGATGGAGACGGATACGTTGCCTTGGCAAGTTTCTGCCCGCTCGTGCAAAGCACCGCTCAAGGACGGCCGCTGAACTTGAAAATCCTCGTCGACTGTTCAGGATCGATGAGTGGTGATCGGATTGCTGCCTCGCGTCATGCACTCCATGAGGTACTGAGCCATTTGGCGCCTGAAGACAGGTTTAGCTATAGCTGCTTTGGCAGTGAGGTAAAACATTTCGGTGCTTCTCTGACAGCTGCGTTACCGCCTGCAATTCGCCTAGCCAGCCAGTGGGTGGCAACGACCGAAGCTGACATGGGCGGTACCGAAATCAAGGCGGCCCTACTATCGACTTTTGCCCTAGCACAGCCATTTGAAGCTGACATTCTGCTGATTACCGATGGTGACGTGTGGGAAGAGGAAGCGCTGATCTCCAAGGCAGAACAGGCGGGACAGCGTGTCTTCGCAGTAGGTATTGGTAGTGCACCCGCATCCAGCTTGCTACATGGCTTGTCACGACGAACTGGCGGGGCATGTGAGCTGGTGAGTTCCGACACGGAAGTGCAGAGCGCCATCGTGCGTATGTTCCGCCGCATGCGCCAAGCACCCGTGCGTGAGGTCACTGTCGAGTGGGAAGATAAGCCGGTTTGGCACACCGAACCCAATCCCATCATCCTCAGCGATGAGACGGTGCACCAATTCGCCGGTTTCGCAAACCACGGTTCCACCAAGGCTGTGCTCAGCTGGTACGAGGGTAGGGATAATGAACGGCGCAGTATTAGCGCGTCGATGGACGCCGCCGTCGTCGATGGCGACACGCTTGCACGGGTCGCGGCGGCCGTTCGTTCAGAGGCCCTCATGCCGTCCGAGCGACATGCTTTAGCGTTGCACTATGAACTCGTTGGTGCCACAACAAACTTGGTACTAGTGCACCTACGCGAAGAAAAAGACAAGCCAATGGACCTGCCGACCCTGAAAACAGTCGCACACACCGTTCCTGCTGGGTGGGGTGGGATTGGTAGTAACGTCGGACTGTTGAAGCAACCTGCGGTATGGCGCCGTGAGCAAACCTCCGATGCGATGAAACTTGCCAGCAACTCGGTAGAACTGTATGACATCCCGGCGTTTCTACGTAAAGATCGACAAGCCTTACCAAAGTATGTGCATCGCGAAAGCCTACGCAGTTTCGCCGACGCGTTCGCGATCGATGCATTCGATTCAAAAGTCTCCGTACCAACATCCTTATCACTAGAGACACTTGCAAGTGATTTGCCAGCCCTAGTCATTGCTGCGCTGCGCCGCATCGTTGCTGATGGATTCCAGGAGTCCGAAGTGGTGCGCTTGTTCATCCTTGCACTCATCGATCGGGTTCAGTCCGAAAGCACGACAGGGCGTCTACTGCACGTGGCGAGGCGCATTCGTGCACGGGTCACGGTAGGAGCTTCGAAAGCGCTTGAACGTCGGGTGTCGGCATGCGTGTCCGAGATGTATGACATGCGTGCGGAGGACGAGCGTGTCCAGGATATCCCGGCGTGACTACGTCGCGTTGCAGATTAGGTGTATGGCGCGTTTCAGCATGACTGAAACCTGACTACATCTGCAATCGTCGATGAAGGCAATGCCTAACAGTTCGGAATTGAACCTGTTTCGCAAGCTTGCAGTAGCATATTGTTCACCGAGCAAAATCAATTAGCGGTTTGCTAACGGAATGTAGTCTATGTCGACTAACTTTTAGAAAGGTGGCACATGTTCCTAGAGTCGGGTAGCGCTATTGCAGACAAAATTCGGCATGTCGTCGACCAAGAGGTATCGCAGCCGGTGAAATTTGCCGTCGCGTTCTGGGGCGCTGGGGCGAATTATCAATTGCGTGGCGCATGCAAGATTATTTGTGATCTCGAGTCGGGAGCATGTAATCCCTCAGTGATCAGATCGTTACTCGCGCGGGACAATTGCGTTGTTCTGCAACGCACCGGATTACATGCCAAAGTCGTGATCGGTTCAGCGGGCGCCGTCGTTTCCTCAGCCAATATGTCAACGAACGGCTTAGGGGCCGAAGGGGCCGATGCTAGCGGAAGCATTGAAGCTGGCTACTTTGTTGCGCCCTCCGGTCAAGACTACCAGCGTATTGTGAACTGGTTCGATACACAGTGGAGCGAAGCTAGGACGATTAGTGAGGCAGATTTGATTGCAGCTGAAAATAGATGGGCGTTCCGCAATCGTCCCATGCCTGCGCTGACAGTGGAGAAGCAAGAGGTAGCGACTTCCTATGCAGTGGATCCGCTTAGTTTATTGGAAGAACAAATTGATAAGAAGGATCGCTTACGTAGTGTGAAGACGACGGTTTTCAATGTATTGAAGGGTGAGCTGCCCGAGGTTGAACACCGCCGACTTGAGGTACCCTAACTTTTTCGGACACTTCCGATTGATAAACTTGTCGGAAGGA
>JAEAMF010001299.1_pt1 | contig 19167 bp, 19 predicted proteins | sample 8958721 | NCBI WGS metagenome assembly JAEAMF01 (sample SAMN16933255, study PRJNA681124) | bioreactor sludge metagenome | isolation source: anaerobic bioreactor treating anionic surfactant - SDBS | place: India: Bengaluru | collected 2019-02-28
GCAGAGCTCGGCCATGGAGAGGGCATCGAGCACGCGCCTCTTGCTTGCGGCGAGCTTGGCCTTGTCCGGGGAATTCAGATTGACGAAGTAGGGCGCATGCACGGTGAGAGTGATATTGAGTTCCTCTGCCGTCTCGCGGATCTCCGCCATGCGCTCCGGACTCTTCGGCACATTCTGGACCCACTCGATCTCCATGGCGGTGATGCCGAGTTTGTGTGCCCGAATCAGGCCCTCCACGGTTCCCCCCGGAGCGGGAGTGGAGTGGGGAGTGCCTGCAACGGCAAAGCGCAACATAGCAATCACAAAATTTAAATGCAGTCTACATCTGCGAGTTGTCCCGGGCGAAGCCGCGGCGGTCGCGACCACCTGTGGCGAAGCCGAGAGGCAGCAATGAAACGAAACATAATGCCAGTATACCGAATGGTGCAGAGCGCATGACGGAATGCTATTGTTGGCGCGGTCAGTTATTGGACAAAGTCATTTGTTCCTCTTCATTCTATGTATCTTGAATTGCTCGGATATGTGTCAGGTGGATTGATCACCATCGCCCTGTTACCGCAGGTCATCAAATCCTGGAAGACAAAATCGACCAAGGACATTTCCATTCCTTGGATGATTCTATATCAGACCGGATTGATCCTGTGCATCGCATATGGAGTCGGCATCGGCAGCATGCCGTTTGTCCTGACCACCATCGTGGAATTACTGATGGCAGCATCCTTACTCATTCTCAAATGTATCTATAAGTAGGTCTGCGATATACTTCGTCCGTGTCTCTCTCGAAAGACATCATGAATCAGGCGCTCGCGTCGAAGCAGGGCGAGCTCGCTTACCAGATCGTGGAGGGGCTCACTGATGCAGGATTTGACACATGGTGGGTTGGGGGAGGGGTCCGCGATATGCTTCTCGGGAACATACCAAAGGATATCGATATCGCGACGGAGGCCCTGCCCGACGAAGTATTGAGGATCTTCACGAATACTGTCGGCTCCCCCGGGAAGGCTCTCGGGAGCGTCATCGTGCGGCTCAAAGGCCTCAACTTCGAGGTGACGACGTTCCGTGAGGATGATGAGGCTTCCGACGGGCGACACCCCGAGGCGGTGGTCTTCGGGAAGCGTGGCCAGGACGCGAAGCGGCGGGATATCACTGTCAACGCCATATACTTCAATCCGATTTCACGCGATCTCTACGACCCCTTTCACGGAGAAGATGATCTCCTCGAACGCATGATCCGCTTCATCGGGGAGCCGGGTGTGCGTATCAAGCACGATGCCCTGCGCCTCCTGCGCGTGGTGCGCTTCCGCGCCCTCCTCGACGGCCAGTACCATCCGGACACGTACCGGGCGCTGCAGGAGCAGGCGGCGCTCGCGGAGGGGCTCTCCGGCGCACGGAAGCTCTGGGAAATGGAGAAGATGCTCCTCACTCCTCATCCCGATCGCGCCTACGAGGACCTCTGGGAAACACGCATCCTGCAATACATTTCACCCGAGCTCTACGCCTGCAAGGGCATCGCGCAGCCGAAGGATTTTCACCACGAGGGCGACGTGTGGGACCACACGTTGCTGGCACTCCGTTCCTTTCTCCCCGAGCACGCCATCGACGTGCGTATCGCCACGCTCTTCCATGATGTGGGGAAGGCGACGACCTTCTCGCTGCAGGAGCGCATCCGCTTCGATGCCCACGCGCCCATTTCTGCAAAAATTGCGAGTGAGGTCCTAGAGCGCCTTCAGTGCACTGCGCGGCGCCGCACCAAGGTGAGCTGGCTCATCGAGCATCATATGATGATGGGCTTCTTTCAGGAGATGCCCCCCGAGCGGAAGGCGCACTGGTACCACCATCCGTGGTTCCATGAGCTGACGGAGCTCTTCTGGCTCGACATCGCGGGGACGGACCCGCAGGACTATTCCCTGTACGGGGAGATTCTGCGGGATTATCACCAGTTTCTCGATGCCCATCCGCGTCCGGCCAAGCAGCTCCTCTCCGGTGATGAGATCATGGCAATTCTCGGGCTCACCCCCGGAGAGAAAGTAGGGCAGATCATCGCTGCGCTGCATGACGCACAGGTGAAAGGCGAGGTGACGAAGAAGAGCGAGGCGAGGGAGTTCGTCCGAAAAATGGTATAGTTCTTTCGTGGGCGAGTAGCTCAGTTGGTTAGAGCACGGGACTTATAAGCCCGCGGTCGGTGGTTCAATTCCACCCTCGCCCACCATTCGACTCGTCCCGCACATGCGGGACTCGCTCATGGCTTCGTCAATCAGCATCCAAAAAATACTTCGCTTATGGTGTGTTCCGCTCAACCGTTACGTTGTCACAATTGTGTTATGTAGCAAGAGCAATGATATTGCAGCAAATCATAGAGATACGGGAGAATCTCCCCCGACTACCCCCCCCTTACGCATGGAAAAATACAAGTATTTCCTTCAGAGGAAAGTTTGGACGTATCTCTCTGTTTCTCTCCTGTGCTCCGTTCTCGGCATCGCAGGAGCGGAAGCAGCCAGTTTCTACTGGGTCGGTGGTGTGCAGAACAGCACACAGTTCGAGGAACCCACGAACTGGTCCTCGGTGCAACGGGGAGCGCCTGGCTCGGCCGCACCGGGATCGGCGGACACAGCTGTTATGAGCTTCAGCGGTACCACCGTACAGATGCGGAGCGACGTAAACGTGAAAGGAATGATTCTCAATGAAGTCTGGACGGGCTCCGTCCTTCTGGGAACAGGGTCAATCACCGTCGGAACATCGGGTATCCGCATGGGGAGTGGCCGGCTCATCGGACCGGAAACCAACAACATCGCCCTTAATGGCGACTTTACGCAGACGGGAGGCATTGTGAGAATCGGTGACTACATGCTCACGCTGTCTGGGAGCATGGCAATCAGCGCCGATGCCGTATTCGTCTCAACGGGTACAGTGGTGTTTGATGGAACAACCCAGACACTCGATACCAGCAATAATCCTCTGACAAATCTGACAGTGGGATCCACTACCAGTCTGACGCTGACCAGTGATCAGAGCATCACAGGGACACTGCAGATCGATACCGGAGCAACACTCGATCTCGATTCGTACACGATCTATGCCACAGGGGCCACCATTATCAACTACGGAACTCTCACGGAAAACACGGGCAAGATCGAGCACACAGCCACCAACGTCCTGATGACCGATGTCGATTTCGCCGCCGAGAAGACCTCGTTCGTGCCGGGCGACTACGTCTCCCTCACCGTAACAGATAGTGATGAAAACATCGATGGAACGGCATTGGATACCATTACGGGATCGCTGGTGATCGGCTCCGATATGGAGACGGTAACCCTGACCGAAACGAGTAAGACCTCCGGGATCTTCCGAGGTTCTATCCAGATCTGGGGCTCGACGAACGTGGTTCCGGCTTCCCAGAACGGTTACCTCGAGCTGACAGCCGCTGGCACTATGACCTTCACGTACACGGACCAGCAGGATGCAGGGGCGAATAACGACGAGGCGTCCGTGACGGTAACGACCGCTTCCACGACCACGACGACATCGACGGGAGGAGGGGGCGGACGGCGCGGAGGTGGAGAGACGACGACTGTCAGTGCAAGCAACGAAGCGGTCGGTGGTGCAGCAGAAAGCGCGCTGCCGCAGGTGGGAGGTCATCTCCAGGTGTCCATCGAGGGGAAATCAGTGGTGCTCAAGGATGTCCCGGTGAGCGAATGGTTCGCAATGTACGTCGATGCACTTGTCGCAGAAGGGATCGTTTCGGGCTACAAGGATGCGAGGGGCAACCTAACGGGAGAATTTAAACCTGGGAACAACGTCACCTTCGCGGAGATCGCGAAAATGGCCGTGGAGGCAGCAGGTTTGGAACTGTCGAGCAACTCCCCGAAAAATCGCTCCGCAAAGGGACAATGGTCCGCGGGGTACATCGCTGCTCTGGAGGAGCGCGGGGTTTCCCTCTTCGCGGATCCTTCTCTGGACGTGAATGCCCCCGCTCCGCGCGGAGCGGTTCTGCAGATCGTCCTTGAGGCCTTTGGCCAGACGATCCCGGCAGCTCAGGGCGGCGTGTACTCGGACGTCTCTGCGGGCACCGCGCATGCCGGAGCCATCGAAGCTTCTACTCTGACCGGCATCGTCTCCGGGGATGACGGCAAGACCACCTTCCGCCCCAATGCGCCGATCAACAGGGCGGAGACCGCAAAGATTATCAAGAACTCGATGTCCGTTTTCGGGCAGTAGTTTCTTCCATCACCTCCTAGAACAGACGCCCCTCGGGGCGTCTATTTTTATTCTTTGAAAACTGTCTCCGAGGTCTTTGATCAATTTATAAAATATTGTACATTGATTCTATGGCTGTTCGGTCATTCATCGCTTCTGTGGCCCTGATAGGTTCCCTCTCACTCGTCTGCCCGACTCGGGCTTCCGCCCAGACATGGGATTTCCTCTTCGAGGATCTTCCGTTGTCCTCCGAGGATGGCGGAGGAGGGAATTGGGCGATCGACATCGGAGGATTCGCGGACACGGGAACAACCTGGAGCTTCCCGAACAGTGATACATGGGGCTATCTCTTCGAGGGTTTCTGAAGAGGAATATTCAAAAAAAGCCCCGACAAAAAAGACGGGAGGATTTATTCACGCCTCCGCCTTCACCACCACCTTGAGCGACTGCTCGTGCTCGCCGAGCTTCACCTTCACTTCGAAGTCCCCAACCGCCTTGATGGGCTCCACAATGGTAATGGCGGATTCCGGAACATCGGCACTGAGCTGCTCGCGAATGGCAGCGGAGAGATTCTTCTCCGTGAGAGCGGCGTAGAGCTTGCCGGTCTTCGTTGCCTTGCGGCTGAAGGCGACTTCCTTTCCCATAATCTTGCCAACGGCACTGGACTTCAGGGCGATCTCCTTCTGCTTCTCCTCCGCACGACGCTTAATCTCCTCCGCGTAGCGGCGTCGGACAGTCGGAGTGGCGACGAGGGCTTTTCTGTGGGGAAGCAGACAATTCAGCGCATAACCGTCCCCCACGATCAGGAGGTCGTTCTTCTTTCCGATGCCAGGGATGTCCTGAAGGAGGAGGATTTCCATGAGAAAAGGCTGAAAGCCCTCATAGGGCCGGAAAAGTCTACGCACGGAAGGGGGGGATGTCAAGAGTGAATAACACTTCACGTGGCGCTCCAGTCTGATTCATGGGGAAAGCTCACAAGCCAAGGCAGGAAGGAGAACCAGCTCATCCCCGGACGGAAGACGCGTTCCTGCCGTACGTACCAGTTGTGCAGGGTGAGGAAGCGGTCGGAATGGAGGGAGAGCCTCCCAGTCTCGATGCCGTGCACATCCTGGTGGTAGGCGAAGGTGTAGAGGGGGGAGTAGAGGAAGATGGCAGGCACATCCTGCTTCAAGATATCGCGGAGTTCTCCGAGGGCGCTCTGGCGTTCTTTTTCATCAAAAGTCTGGCGGATGAGACGGAGGAGTGAATCGGCAGCGAGGGAGGTGTACTGCGAGAAGTTGTAGGCATCGAGGCGGAGGGAATTCTTGTCCCCCTCAAAACGCTGGATCCCGTCACTGTGCCAGTAGGGGTAGCTGTCGAGATTATCGAGGAGCGATTGCCCGTAGAGGAGGATGTCATAGTCACGCTGAATGAGCCGCTGCTCAAATTCATCACGCGTTTCCGGGACAACAATGGAGACGTGGACGCCGAGCGCCGCCCACTGGTCACGAATGAGCTCCGCCACTTTCCTGTAGGTATCCGGCGCGCTACTCGTAAGGAGGGTAAGTGTCAGGCGATCTCCGCGATCGTTCACGCGGATATCCGTTGGATCTTTCTCCGTCCGCATCCGGAGCATCCCGTGTTCCAGGTAGAAATTCTGCACAGTGATGCGCTCCGCCGCAGGAATTTTTCCGGCCCGCGAATCGACAAAGAGATTCACCAGACGCTGTTCCTCCGATGCCCGCTTATACTCCTGCGTGTTTGTCGTCCTCCAAACGTAGCAGGAATCAATGGGCTTCCCCTTGGGATCAGCGAGACGCACGATGCTTGCCCCGAGCCTCAAGCTCCCCGAGCCTCCGACTGTTCGCAGGGCGGCGATCCATGTGCCGGAAGACGTGGGACTCTGTTCCACGGGTGCCCCATTGAGCGTGGAGCCGAGCGGTGCATCGAGGAGCGAACCCGTGACAGTGAGGATCGCCCCCGTATCGAGGAGCACGATCGAGTCGATGTGCAGGACGCCGGCCTCATTCGCCTCGCGCATCTCGAGGAGCCGCTGGAGGCGGACTTTCTCGGGGAGGTTCCAATTCGATTCAAAGAGGGCTCCCTGTGCCGCCTGCGGATCGTAGCTGTAGCGCCAGTCTGAGGTATCGATCTCCAGGAGAGGGGTATCGACGATGGACTTCTCCCCGATGGCATCCACGAGCGCCTGCTTATTCGTGCCGAGCTGCAGGCCCAGACGAAGTTTTTGATCCCGAAGAGGGCCACGATCGAGATTGAAGAAGAGCGCGACGTACTGTGGGAGTGTGTAGTTGATGGACTTGAAACGTCGCGGGACGATGGGTTCGCCCTGCTCATTGCGGGGAACGAGCCGAACTGCATCAAGGTTGCGGATGTCCGAGAGGAGTGTGGAGTAGTCCGGGAAAATGCGGAGAACGATGCGCTTGAGGTAGTAATCGGGGTCGATGGGACGCGGGAAGCGCTCGAGGGTGACCTCCGTGGAGAGCTCCGTCTGGACGAGGCTCTTGAAGGAGTAGGGGCCGGCACCAATGGGCTTGAAGCCGAAGTCCAGCACTTGATCCAACTTGTTCACCGGCACGCCTTCAAACGACTTCTTCGGGAGGAGCCCGATGGTCAGGTTGCTCGCGAAGAAGCTGTACGGTTCCTCCAGGCGGAAGCGCACGGTGCGGTCGTCGAGCTGCTCGACCTCCACACCCAGGAAATTCTGGCGGAGGAGACTGTTCGGGAACGCGGGATTCTGGATCGTCTCGAAGGTGAAAAGGACGTCCTCCGGCGTCACGGGGTGGGGGGCCTCCGGCGTGTTGTCGTGCCAGAAGATGTTCTCCTTCAGCTTGAGGGTGTAGGTGCGCCCGCCATTGCTCACTGCGAGGGAAGCGAGGTCATCCTCAATCTGCCGCGTCTCGGGGTTGTACTTGAGGAGTCCCGCGAAGACGAGCGATACGATGTCACGGTTCACGTTGTTCGTGATCGTGAACCAGGGATTGAGCGGCTGGAACTGCCCGACGGATCCCTCGATGTAGGTGCCGCCGTTCGCGGGGGCGAACTGCGTGGCATCGAGGTAGAACCTCCGAAGTAGCAGGAGGAGAGTGAGGAGGAAGAGCACGACGAAGGCCCTCAGCGCCCACCGGTGGTAGCGCACGATCGCCCTCAGGAAACGGTACGTAGTCGTCACCGAGACAGGAGAAAAAGAAAACCGCGCATGCCTCCGCTCTTCAGAGATACCAAAGAAGAACGGAAAGGCCGAAGAAAATGGCACTCAACCAGATGCTGGCAACATAAATCACCTTCTCGGCACCGCGGCGCTGGACGTAGGTGGCTCCGGAACCGCCGAAGGTGGCGGAGAGGCCGGAGGCGCGGTGCTGCAGGAGAATCGTGAGGGAGAGGAGAAGGCTCACAATGACGAGGATGATGGTGACAAGAGATTTGAGCAACATAGTGAAGCCAGTGTAGGGATATTCCCCTCCATCGGCAACGCAGGGGAGGGGAATTGGGCAGGAAATTACATTGAAGGATTGCCCGGCTTCGCTGCGCTACGCCGCGGCATCCGGCTGGCGACATTATGATCGCAATGAGAAATCGCGGCGCAGCCCCGCACATGCGGGACGAAGCCGGATGGTGGGCGGTACAGGAGTCGAACCTGTGACCTTCTGGGTGTAAACCAGACGCTCTGAACCAACTGAGCTAACCGCCCGAACATGCCCAGCATAGCAAAATGCAAAAAAACCATCGCAAAGACGTGGGTGCCCAGCTTGGGACGCGCTTCTGGAGCGATTCCTCTGCGGATAAATGAGAGAGGGGAGTGGGGGTTGAAGAAGCGGGAGAGAACAAAGAATAAATGCTTAAAATGCCATTTAAATTAAGAATTTTGAGTCTATTCGTAATATTGACACATAGCTTAATAATGTTGACAAGATATACTCCCGTCTCTAGAATGACTTCCTTTTTGTCTTCCCATATCTCCCATGCGTATGTCCAAGCGCTTCCAAACTCTCGCGGTCCTCGGCGTGCTCGCCCTCGGACTGACCGCTGTGCACAGTGCAGTGGTTTCCCTTCCGGCGGATTCCGCGTCAGCGGAGGAACGCAGCGTGTATCTGAGCCTCTCAGACGGAGTGGAGACGGTCGAAGCGGGCAAATTGCTCGTGTACACCGTGACAGTGAGACTGGACGGATCGGTGCAGAAGTCCGTGCGCGTCTCCATGAAACTCCCCAACTACGCCAATACCGTGGAGGCGAGTGACAGCGGGAGGAGAGATGGCGCCTGGATTGTATGGGACAACGTCGTTCTCGATCCCCAGACAACGCGCAGGCTCTACGTGAACATCGGCGTGGATCCGTATGTGTCAGACGGCACGATCCTCGTCGCACAGGCAGAATGTGACGGGGAGACCGCCGTGGATAACACGGAAGTCAGTGGGCGAGAGATGGGGAGAGATCCTTCTTTTGCCATTCGCGTGAACGACGGAAAGAAGTTTGCCGTGCCGGAAGAGGAGCTCCGCTACATCATCGAGGTGGAGAACATCTCGGAGTGGGATGATACTTTCGAACTTCGGACGGAATTGCCTTCTCAGCTCTCCTTCCTCGGTGCCACCGGTAACTTCGTGCGCGAGGAGCGGGCTATCCGCTGGATCAACGTGCCCATCCAAGCCGGCGAAGTAGTGCGCTTCGAGGTGGCGGCATACGTCGAGCGGAACACGCCGAACTTCACCAATCTGACCCTCAAGGCCTACGTGGATGGCCGCGTCGCCAGTGATGTGACTGTGGTGACCACCGAGAACCAACCGCAGTCGTTCGCCCTCTCCGTCTCCGACGGGCTGGACAGTGTCGCTCCAGGACAGGAAGTGACCTACGAGATCCATGTGCGAAACGACAATGACGCACTCGCCACGGATGTGAATGTCACGGATGCCCTCCCGATGTACGTCGAATTCGTCGAGGCTTCCAATGGTGGTGTCTGGACGGGGAACGGCGTGAACTGGACAGCCCTCACCGTTGGCCCGCACAGCGAGCGCGTGCTCTACGTGAATGCGCGTGTTCGCAGCGATGCCCCCCTCGATGCCATCCTCCGCAATACGGTGCAGGCACAGGGTCAGGTGGCTGTCGATGCAACGATCGTGGCCGCCGCAGCCCCTGCGCGCACGGGTCGCCGTGGGACGGAGGCGATGCTCCGCAAGATCGCGGATCGCAGCGAGGTGCGCCCGGGAGACACGGTGAGTTACACCATTCTCCTGCAGAATACGACGGACCATCCATTCACGGATGTGCACGTTGAGGACAAGCTCAATACGCGCTACATGCGCCTCATCGGTGCGGAGCAGGGTGCCCTGCAGGGCAATCAGCTCGCCTGGACGATCCCGACGCTTGCCCCGGGTGAGAAGTGGTCCGTGCACTACACGGTGGAAATTGCGCGCGAGACGCCGCACGGCATCGTCATCGACAACGTGGTGACGGCCTACGGGGAAGGACTGGAGTCCCTCTCCCTCAACGAGCGCGTCTTCACGACCCGGCTCGGCGTGATCCAGAATCTGCCGCCCACGGGCGCAGCCTTCGATGCCCTCTTCCTCGGTCTCACGAGCCTCCTCGGCGCGGGCCAGACCTTCCTCCTCAAGAAGAAACTCTTCCTCGCCTGAAGGCAGCAATCGCAGCAAAAAAAGAAGAGCGCCCATCGGGCGCTCTTTTCGTTGCCATGGATCACTTTCCCCCTACTTCGTCGACATGGAACTCATGATCTGATCCATGAGGTCAATGATGTCGGAGAAGGAGAGCTCGAAGGGGATGTCGAGGAGGCGGGCGATGAAGAGGACGAGGAAGTAGGCGATGAACGTCACAACCAATCCCACAATGGCATAGCGAATAGTGTGAACGGCCTTCTTGATCTTCTCCTCGTTGCCCGCAGAGAGGATGAAGGAAATACCTCCGATAATGATGAAAATGAGACTCAGGATGGTTGCTGCGATGAGGCCGAGGGCAACGAAAGTCGCGATGATGTCGACGACGCTGCCACTTTCAAGGAGTTGACGGAGCATGGGGAAGATGGAAAGAAGTAGGAGGAGTGGTACGCGCCCCTACGCAGAGGCAGGTTCCAGCACTTTAACATTGATGCGCTCAGTGGAGTTTCCCCCGACGATGCGGAGGAGCGTGCGGAGAGCCTTGATGGTCTGGCCACCCTTTCCAATCATCTTGCCCATGTCACGGTCGCTCACCTGAATCGTGAGGAGGATGCCCAGCTCATCCCTGCGTCCCTCGATGTGCAATTGATCGTGGTCCTCACAAATAGCCTTCAGGACGTACTCCAAGAAGGAAAACCCGGGGAGGGGAGTGTCATCAGACATACGCGGCGCAGTCTATGCTCTTTCCCACAGCTTGTCATCCTCTCATTTCTCCTCTGCCTTCTCCACTGGGGGTGCCGCCTCTGCCGCTGCCGGAGCAGGTGCGGCAGCTGCCTGCACTTCCTCAGCCCCCTTCGGCTTCCGCTTGGCATAGCGCCTGATGTACGACTCCATGGCGGGGACACCCGCATGTTTCAGGAGGCGTGCGACCGTATCGCTGGGGATGGCCCCCTGCTTCACCCAGTGCGTAATCCGCTCCTGCTTGAATTCAAAAACCGGCTGCTTCCGCGCAGGCAGATAGTGCCCGATCACCTCCAAGACGCGCCCCTTCACCGGTGCAGATTTCTCCGCAACGACGAGGCGGTAGCTCGGAAGGTTTTCGCGGCCGGTGCGCTGGAAGCGAATGACGAGCATAGAAACGCTCTTGCCCGGTCCTCCCGGGGGAGCGCGGGGAGTCTAGGGGAGGGCGCGGGGGCGCGCAAGCGCGAAAGAGCCCAAATTCCATCTCCTTCCGGAAGGAAAGCTTCCCTGCCCGCATCATTCACCCTCTCTTCACACGCGTCCGGACGAGGAAATATGATCCAGAAAGAGAGGGGAAGAGTCCCGATATAGTACAATGTCACGCGCATGATTCCGCACACACGACGGAAGGCGCTCTTCCTTGATCAGTACGGTCACATTGGGGGAGGGCAGCGGATCCTCCTCGACCTCGTGTCCGGGTTGTCCGAGCGCGACTGGACCATCACCGTGCTCTGCCCGAAAGGTCCCTTGCAGGAGAAGGTCACCAAGGCAGGCGGACGAACTCTGACACTCGATCTCCCATCGATGCGCAACGGCGCGAAGAGCCTTCGGGACTACCTGCGCGGCTACTTCGCCGGGAGGCGAGCGGCGAAGAAATTTGCCGCGCTCGCGAAGGAGCAGGACCTCATCGTCGTCAACGGTCTCCGTACCATCGTAGCGGCACGCCAGTGGCTGCGGACGATGGGAAAACCGACGGTGCTCTACCTTCATGGGAAGTACAGCGGGTTGCAGCGCCTCCTCCTCTCTTCCCTCCTGCGGTCGGGCAAGGTTGCGGCCATCGCCCCCTCTCCCCACATCGCCGCGCCGTTCGGAAAGAGGAACAACCTCTTCGTCGTGCCGAATTGGGTCTCACCGGAATTTCTCTCCCTGCCCGCCATGCCCGGCCTCCTGCGCTCCGCGCTCCGCCTCGCTGACGATCTCCCGCTCGTCTTGATCCCGGGACGCTACTCCCTCAACAAGGGACAGCTCCTCCTGCTCGCGGCCATGGAGGAATGTAAACCTCTGTCTTTTCACCTCGTCTTCGCGGGAGCGGCCCTCTTTGAGCGGAGCGGCAGGGAGGTGGAGCAGACCCTCAAGCGCGCAGCGATCCACGCCCCCGATCGCATCCATCTCATCCACTGGCAGAGCCCGGCACCTGCCCTCTACGACGATGCCGATCTCGTGGTCGTCCCCTCGCAGTGGGAGGAACCCTTCGGACTCACGGCCATCGAGGCGATGGCACGGGGCAGGCCCCTCCTCGTCACGCGCCGCGGCATGCTGCCGGACATCGCAGGGAACGGACAGTTCGCCGAAGTGGTGGAACCGGAACCCCGCGCCCTCCTCGGAGCCGTCCAGGATTTCTTCCGGCATCGCACGCACTGGCAGACGCGCGGACAGGCGGCGCGCGAGCATATCCGCAAGCACTACCACCCGGACATCGGCGTCCAGAAGGTTGCGCAGCTCTTCGTCGACCTGCTCTCGCGATGACCATCGACCTGCTGATCCGCGGCTGCCCCCTGCCGCGCACGGAGGCGGAAGTCCTCGTTGCGCATTGCCTCGACAAAGAGAGGACGTGGCTCCTCGCCCACGGGAGGGAGCAGCTGACCACAGAGGAGGAGCGGAATATCCAGCATTTCCTCGCGCGCCGCAGCAGCAGGGAGCCCATTGCCTACATCACGGGCAGGCAGGAGTTCTACGGCAGGACCTTCGTGGTCACCCCTGCCGTGCTCATTCCACGCCCCGCAACCGAGGGGCTCGTGGAGGCGGCTTTGGATTTCCTGCGCGCGCCGGCACAGGGCGAACGGGAAGTGGACAATCAGATCGTCGTGGTGACGCGCACGCTCCGTGCAATGGAAAGGATGCACACCATCGTGGATGTGGGGACGGGGAGCGGCTGCATCGCCGTGACCATCGCACTCGAGCGCCCCGCTCTCCGCGTGATGGCGACGGACGTCAACGAGGAAGCCCTCGCTGTTGCCCGTGAGAATGCGCGCCGGCATGGCATGGAGAAGAGGATCACGTTCTGCGCCGGCACCTACCTCCAGCCGGTACAGGATCTCCGGGAGCCGTTCCTCCTCGTCTCCAATCCTCCGTACATTCCCGCCGGGACGGCACTCCCGCACGATGTCGTGGACTTCGAACCCAAGGAGGCGCTCTTCGCTGGCGCAGACGGTGGGGACGTCCTGCGGGAGCTCTGGCGACAGGCGAAAGCCCACCCCTTCTGCGCCGGTGTGGTGGTGGAGTGCCAGAGTGACCAAAGTGCGATCCTGACTTGATTGCGCGGGAGAGCGGTGCAACATGGAGACATGTCAGTGGAAGAGCTTCCGCCAACGGTAAGGAAGGTAGTAGCAAAGGAAGAACTGTTCGACCCGCAGCAGATTCTCGAGGATCCGCAGGCAGCGGATGATCCGGCCATTCGGTGCCTCCGCGCTCTCCTCGAGGAATGCGGACCGGAGCGGAACCGTCTTCTCAAGGGGAGAGAAGGTTGATACTGTGTCCTCGTGCAGAAACTCCTGTCCTCCCTCGGTCCCGTATGCGCGATCATCGGCGCGCAGTGGGGGGACGAGGGGAAGGGGAAGGTGATCGATCTCCTCGCGGAGCACTTCGACGTGGTGGCGCGCGCCTGCGGCGGGGCCAATGCCGGCCACACCATCGTGGTGAACGGGAAGAAGCATGTCTTTCATTTGCTTCCCTCCGGGGCGCTCCATCCGCATGCCACGGTCGTCATCGGCGGCGGACTCGTCCTCCACCTCCCCACGCTCCTCGAGGAAATCCGCACACTTCGGGAGGCAGGCATCGACGTCCTCCCGCGCCTCTTCATTTCCGAAGAGGCCCACATCCTCTTCGAGTTCCACAAAGCGATCGATGGCATGCTGGAGGAGCAGCGTGCGGCGAAGCGGGGGAAGGGGATCGGCACCACGCGCCGCGGGATCGGGCCGGCCTACATGGACAAGGCAGCGCGTCTGGGGATCCGCATGGGGAGCCTTGCGGGTGATCTCACTGCCGAGCTCTCCCTGCGTGCCGACATGGTGAAGCGCATGTACGGCGTGGAGGTGAAACAGGCCGAGGAACTTCAGCATCTCTCCGAGGCGCGCGCACTCCTCGCAGGGCGCGTCGTGGATACCGTCGGCCTTCTCCATCGGCTCCTCGGTGAGGGGAAGATGCTCCTCATCGAAGGGGCGCAGGCAACGCTCCTCGACCTTGATCACGGTACCTACCCCTTCGTCACGAGCAGCTCCACGACGGCAGCAGGGGCTCTCCAAGGTCTCGGGCTTCCTCCACGCTGTCTCACCTCGTGCATCGGCGTGGCCAAGGCCTACTGCACGCGCGTAGGAGAAGGGGAGTTCCTCACGGAGGTGCAGGGACCCACAGGGGACCGCCTGCGCGAGAGGGGAGGGGAGTATGGGGCCACCACGGGCCGTCCGCGCCGCTGCGGCTGGCTGCATCTGCCGGATCTGCAGCGCGCCGCGCAGATCAACGGTTACACGCACTGGAACATCACGAAGCTCGATGTCCTCGATGAGGAAGAGACGATTCCGGTGGGGATCGGCGTCACGCCGGAGGGGCGGTTGAAGGAGGAGAAGCTCCCGGGATGGAAGCAGTCGACGGAGGGCATCACCTCCTTCGAGAAGCTCCCTCGTGCCGCGCAGCACTACCTCTCCTTCATCGAGAAGCACACGGGCGTCCCCGTCTCCCTCATTGGAACCGGCCAAGAGCGCGGAGCCATGATCATCAGAGGATGAAATAAGGGATGGCCCATGGAAGGAAAAACGCAGGTTTGCCTTCCATGATGCCTATCGTTCACCCCACTTCAATTTCTTGCGGAGCGTAGAGAGGAATGTGTCATGGCGGCGACGGAGGAACTTCATCGTCTTGTCCGCAATGGTGATGCGAATGAGGTCCCCCTCTTCGAGCGGCATGTAGACCTGCCCGTCGAGGGTGAGGCTCACCTCGATATCCGTGAATTTGCGGACCTTCATGTGAACGGTCACTGCCACGTTGCTGTCTCCGCGGAGGACAATGGGCTTCTGGGAGAAGCTGTAGGGATTGACCGGCGTGAGGATCATGGCGGGGCCGAAGGCGGGATGGACGATGGGGCCGCCCGCTGCGAGGGAGTAGGCCGTGGAGCCGGTGGGGGTCGCGATGATGAGACCGTCCGCCCGGTACGTCGTCAGATCCTCTCCGTTGATCGTCGTCTTGAGGTCGATGAGGCGGGCGATGGTCCCCTGGGCGATCACTGCTTCATTGAGGGCGAGACCGGTGAAGATCGTCTTGCGGCGCCGCACGGCTTCCACCCGGAGGAGGCTCCGCTCATCCACGATGCCCTGTCCCCGCAGGAGCTCGGGGAGAACGGCGGCCGCTTCCTTCAGCTCGATCTCCGCGAGGAAACCGACCGTGCCGCGATTGACGCTCAGGATCGGCGTGGAGAAATTCTTGAGCTCGCGGATGGCGCGGAGCACCGTCCCGTCCCCCCCAATCACGACGAGGAGATCCAGCTTCTGCTTTCCATCAATCGGGGCGCATCCCCGGGTGCAACCGAGCTCCTTCAGTCTCTGCGCATCGACGAAGAGGGAACACTTCTCCTTTTTAAGGATCTGCACAACGCGGGCCACGGCTTCGTCCTTCCGGTCGAAGGCGGACTTCACCGTGATGCCGATGCGCTGGTAGCGGCCCACGGGCCCAGTCTACCGCTTCAGAGCAGCGGCTGCACGGCTGCGAGGAAGAGATTGACGGTTTTCTTCCAGGAGAATTGCGCCGCCTGAAGGGGGCCCGCCGAGCGCAGGCGCTCGCGGAGCATTCGATCGCGCAGGAGCTTCTCCAGACCTGCCGCAAGAGAGCGCTCGTCCTCAGGTTCGACATATACCGCCGCCTGCCCCGCGACCTCACCGAGGCTGCCGCGCCGGGAGGTGAGGACCGGGAGGCCCCGCTGGAGTGCATCGAGGACCGGCATGCCGAATCCCTCATACAAGGAGGGGAAAGCAAGGAGGGTCGCATGCGTGAGGAGCCGTTCGTATTCGCTGTCCGGGACGTAGCCGCGCCATTGGACGCCCGGCGTCGAGCGGGCGGCATGCACGATTGCCTCATCCTGCCAGCCACGCCCGCCCGCAAGGACCAGCGTATATGTCCGTCGTAGATCCTCGGGAAGGAGGGCGTAGGCACGGATGAGGCGCAGCTGATTCTTGCGCGGGCAGAGCGTCCCGACGGAGAGAATGACCTTCTCATCCGCCCGAGCGGACGGAGGTTCCTGCCGGAGCGGGCCAGCAAAGAGGACGGAGATCTCCTCCTGCCGGAGAAACGGGAACCGCACGAGGAGATCTTTCTTCGTGGATGCACTGATCGCGCACACATGGCGCGCCTGTCGGAGAGCCCGTCCCAAGGTGAGGCGCTCCACGAGCGTCGCCTTGCGGTCATGGGGCTCCCCGCGGAAGGCAATGAGATCGTGAACGAGGGGAACGGAGGGGACCGTCTTCCCGATGAGCGCAGGGACGATGAAACTCAGGGGACTGAAGGAGAGGGGGGGAGGGGACTCGTCCCGCAGGTGTTGCGCTGCGCGCACATGCCAGAGCGTCCCGCCGGGTGCCGCCCAGCACCGGACGTGCGGTCGCTCCCACGCTTCCGGGAGAGCGGGCCCGTGGCTGAGAAGGAGGAGCGGGCAATCGCGACGAACGAGCTCGGACACGAATCCGCGCACCCACTGGCCCTTTCCGGCAGGTTCCGGAGCAAGCGCGGCACGAACATCAATCGCGATGCGACGCACGCCTTCCAGTCTAGTGATGATCTGCTTCCGGTGCTATCCTCTCCCCTCGATGGCATCCAATTTCCTCCGAAAAATCATCGGCTTGGAGCTGGAGGAGAAAATCCTCAACGTAGGCGCCCTCATCGGCCTCGTGGGTGTCTTCCTGCCGTGGATCGGAGGGGAGAGGCTCGGTGGTCTCAATACCTCCTACTCGGGGTTCGGGTTCTATACCTCCTTCATTGGGATTGTCGTGTTCCTCCTCCTCCTTGCCCTCCTCCTCATCACGATCGTGCCGCTCACAGGGGGGCCTATCCTGCTCCGTAAGCGCCACCGTGAAGTGGCGCGGCTCTGCCTCGCGGGGGCGGCGGTCATCCTCATCCTCGCGGCCCTTTCGGTTCTCACGAAAGTCACCTTCGAATTCTCGCGGATGGAGGTGCGCTTCGGCATCTACGTCTCACTCATCGGGAGTCTCATTACACTCCTCTATGCCTTCCTGCGTTTCCAGGAACAGCGCCGCAACCAGGTACAGGAAATCTTCCACCATCCGGATGAAGAGGTGACCCCGCCGAAGAAGGAGAAAGAAGCAGCGGAGTCTTTTGAAGCGCCCCCGCCCCCGCCTCCTCCGCCCCCGCTCGAGCCGGAGGAGCATCGCCTCTATCCCTGATCTGCGTGCGGCAGAGGGGAAACAGGGATAGAATGCTCCCGCTATGGACGGAACTTACAAGGACGATGACTTCGTGTACGTCGACCCGGACACCCGCACGGTCGTGGGGCTCGTGCAGTGGTCGAAGAACGGCACACCCAAGCCACTCCCGCGACCTTCGAAGGAGAGAGAGGAGGAGGGGGAAGGGGAGGAGAAGCGACACCGGAGGAAGCGTTACTTCCCGTGGGGAAGCTACCGTTCCATGAAGAAGCTCTTCCACTTGGAAGGGAAAGAGAAGGAAGCGGAGCGTTCTCTTCCCCTCGAGGAAGCGCTCGCCAAGGCGCAGAAGGAGCCCTACTGGGATACGTCTACGCCGGCTCCTGCAGGAGCTGCGTCACCCGTGCCACCTCCTTCTTCGATCCAATGATGAACGGGCAACGCTGATCGACCGTTTTGATCGGAAGGTCGAGGACGAGACACTTCCCATCGGAGGCACTCCCTCCGGCCTGTTCTGCCAGCAGGGCAAACGGACCACACTCGAAGGCGAGACGAAGCTTCCCCTGCGGATACTTCTTGCTTCGGGGGAAGGTGAAGATGCCCTGCCCCTTGCTGATGATGTGATGCACATCCGCCACGAGACAACCCGAGTAGCGGAGAGTGCTCTGCTGTTTGAGCCACGATTCGAGAACGACGCGATAGTTGCCGTCCTCCACACCCCGGAGATTGCCCGGGCTGAAGTTCTTCGCCTCATCGGCGATGCCCAGATACTCGCGGAGGAGGATGAATTCCCCCACGTCATTGAGGAGGAACTCATGCACTCCCTTGCCGGTCGTGTAGACGAGGACCGTGCGCGGGCCATAGAGCACGTAGAGCGCGGCGACCTGCTCGCGGGGCTTGCGTCCGAGGATGTCCTTGCCGGCGTAGATGCCGAAGATGGAACCAATGGAGAAATTCACGTCCACGAGGGAGGAACCATCGAGCGGATCGAACACGACGGAGAAGGGCGCCTTCGGATCGATCTCCACCACCTCCGGCTGCTCCTCACACGCGAAACTTGCGACGAGCCTGCTCTCCACGAGGTGCTCCTGAATGATCTGATCCGAGAGGACATCGAGCTTCAGCTGCTGCTCTCCAAATTGATTCGCCGTGCCGGCGAGCCCCGCCTCCGTCGTCTGGATGGCATAGCTGATGTACTTCGTGGAGCGGGCAATATCGAGAATGAGGTGACGCAACTGATCAGGCGCCTGCGAGACGTGGTAGAGGTGAGCGTTGAGGCTCCGCCGTTCCGCGGGAGCGTCGCCGGAAGTCGACATGGAGAGAGGGGGGAGAGGACTAGCGGAGGAATGCACCAACCTGCTGCACCATCTCCGTCACGCGCATGGCATAGCCCCACTCGTTGTCGTACCACGAGAGAATCTGCACCATCGTGCCTTCGATGACGTTCGTGGAATCCAGATCCACAGTCGAGGAGTGCGGGTCGGTGACGTAATCGGACGAGACGAGCAGACCCTCCTCCACGGCCAGGATCCCCTTCAGATCGCCCTCTGCTGCAGCACGCAAACGCTGGTTGACCTCTTCGATCGTCACGGCTTCCTTGAGTTCCAGGACCAGGTAGGACGCGGAGACATCGGGAACGGGGATTCGAAGCGCCATGCCGTCCAATTTGCCTTTGAGGTGCGTGAAGATCTTTCCGACCGCCTTCGCGGCGCCCGTCGTGGAAGGGATGATATTCAGGGCCGCCGCGCGCGCGATGCGCAGCTTGGAGCTGTCGGTGGAGTTATCGAGAAGATTCTGAGAGCTCGTGTAGGAGTGCGTGGTGCAGAGAAGTCCCCGCCGCACCCCTTTCCAGCTGTCCAGGACAGCGATGACGGGTGCGATGCAGTTCGTGGTGCAGGAGGCCGCGCTCAGAATGGGGAGAGATTTCTCCAGCATCGCATCGTTCACGCCGCGAACGATCATGGGGGTATCGTCCTTCGGCGGGGCGGTAATGA
>JAEAMF010001300.1_pt1 | contig 19161 bp, 16 predicted proteins | sample 8958721 | NCBI WGS metagenome assembly JAEAMF01 (sample SAMN16933255, study PRJNA681124) | bioreactor sludge metagenome | isolation source: anaerobic bioreactor treating anionic surfactant - SDBS | place: India: Bengaluru | collected 2019-02-28
TGCTGCCAATTCAGGCAGAATATATGTCAAGGGATTTCTGACGCACTACACTAGGGAAGGGGAGAGGCTTGGCTGTTTCAAAAAGGTTTACTTGGCTTGCGTCAGGAGCTGATAAAATAGCGTCATAGAGCCGGAATTTATATTTCCGGCATTCCCGATACTGCCCGCCGCAAAATTGCAGGGGGAGGATCTCATGCCGTTTGATCTGAAGCGATTGTTGACCGGAGCTTTTGAGACTCAGCCCGGAGAAGAGGTTGTGGTTGCATGCGACGTGCCGCATGGCGCCCTGGCCGACAGTGATGCATGGCGCGAACGGCGGGAAATGGCCGCGGAATGGCGCCGGGCCTTCGAGGCGCTGGCCGGCGGCGGCGGGTTCACCGTGCTGCCGCTGCTCGAATACCCCGCCACGGGAATGCACGGAGCGGACCTTCCTTTCGAAGGAACCCTCGGCGGCGATCCGGTGGAAATCGATGTGATTCTACTGAGCGCAACACTTGCGGTGTTCATAACTCAGTATTCCGCGACGGCGGCGCTGGACGGATATTGCCGGCGCAAGGAGGACTTCCGGGCGGCTTCGCTGCCGGGACTGGAGCGGCGAATGGAAAACAGCGCACTGGCCGCGGATTACCGCGAAGTGGCCCGGCGCTGCCGAATCCTCGATAAGGCCATCCGCGGAGCCGATGAATTGAAAGTCAGGTTTTCAAGCGGCGAAGCCTGTGTATTCGACCTGCGATTCCGGCGGCCCGAAATCGATGACGGATACCTCCCGCGATTCAAGCCGGGAGACCGGGTGATCAACCTTCCGTCGGGCGAGACATTTGTTGTTCCATACGAAGGTGAACGGCCCGGCGAACCTTCGTGCACTGCCGGGGAATTGCCGGTTGTTGTCGACGGCGAGCATGTCGTCCTGAATGTCGAACAAAACCGTATCGTCCGGGTGAGAGGCAATGGTCCGGGTGCGGCGCAATTCCGCGAAATTTTCACGGCGGATCCCGCTCGTGCAAACATCGCCGAAGTGGCGTTTGGATGCAATGACCGTGCGGTTGTGACGGGCAATGTGTTGGAGGACGAAAAGGCGGGATTTCACTGGGCCTACGGCAGATCGGACCACCTCGGCGGAACGGTCGGCGTCTCGGCCTTTCTGCGGCCGGACACCGTCGTGCACCAGGACATTGTTTATGCCAAAGAGAATCCGATTCAGGTCGCGGAGGCAGCGTTATTCGGGCCGCGCGGTCCGGTCACCATCATCCGGAATGGCGCTTACGCAGTGTTTTAGGATCCATCTGCTGCGTTCATCAATAGCTTTGGGGACGGCTTTCCAGAGCCGGTGAATGCCAGGCCATAATCGTCGCTATCGGAATCGCGCATCGCAATCGGGAATCGGTTTTTATTTGAGCCGGTAGCGATACCGATTCCGAGCGATAAACAAATTCCGCAACCTTCACGACGAAAGCAGACCTATACACAATGACATAAATATTTGCGTATCAGCATGGATTTGTCATTTGCTATTTGCGAATGGTTATTTGTCACTTGCCGACTTGCAGGGCTTTACCTTTAGGCAGTCTTGATCGATGCGCCAGTAGTGGAGAAATGACAAATAGCCAATCACCAATAACAAATAACCAATGCTTTGGAATTGGTCATTTGATTCATTTGTTCTGTTTGGATCGACACTATGCGCAATTAATTATGGCGCTGTGTATAAAATCTCAGGATGCCTTTCAGTCCTTATACGGTTCCGGAGGGGACGGCTGGAACACGTTGATCCGGTACCGGCTGTACGGCATGTGGTAGGTGACCGGTTTGTCGGGCTTGTTCAGCGGATTCCCCGCGATGCTTGCCGCAACCGGTTCGTCGGCCCATCCCTTTTCATACGGACACATGTAGGTCAGGCGGTAGGCGAACTTCCAGAATTTCCATTGCCCGTCCTCTTTAGCATATTCAATATCATATTTGCCCAGGCACAAAAACTGCTTGAACACTCCCGCGTTGGCGGCGAACGAACACACTCCGTGCGAATGCCACAAGCCCTTGGCCAGCGTCCCTTTCTTGTTGATCTCGATCACCGGATTGCAGGTTATGTGCACCGCGAGAAATCCCTGGCTCCGGTGCATCCGTTCCACGTCGAAAACCTTGTTCCAGAAATAGGTGATGCTTTTTATCCCTTCATATACGCCGCTGTCTTCGATCTCCATGATGGTTCCCGGCGTTTTCTGGGCAAAAAGCGAAGGGACTTCCGAATTCCTGCCCACATGGTACAGATGGGAATACAGGGATTGCAGCTTCCATATTTCCAGATAGTCTTTTGCCCAGGCATTTTCCGCCACCTGTTTTTTGAGGGCCTTCACCTCGGCCTCAAGCTCCTTCAATGTCATCGCCATTTCTCTTTTCCTCCGGATGTGATTGCGTGTGAGGAGCTTTATATCACAGCGAATGCCGGAAAAAATCCTAAATAACAATCCACGTCAACCTGAAATATCGGGAAGCTTTTTTCGCAGTATAAACGTCTAATCGTGGTCTTAGAGCATATGCTGTCTTTTCGCTCGCTATCGGCATCGGCGGTTTGCTCAAATTCCGATTGAGAGTCCCGGATTCCCTTTCCGCCGCCGAAAATGTGTCCTGAAAACCGATTCCGCATTCGCGTACCTATGATATAGTTGGGCGCCGATCGTCCGAGATCGGTCGGGCCGGGATCTGGCAATGCTCAATAAAGGCATCCATTGAAATCCGTTATCCAAAACGTGCGTGATTCATTCTTTCGGCCCGAGAGTGAAAGGGGATAAAAATGATAGAAAAAGAGAAGCTATCCAAAATTGTCGGGGCTCGCAATATTTGCTTTGATCCGTCGACGCTGGACGAATACTCCAGGGACATGAGCTTCGTCAATTCCATCCGGCCGGCATGTGTCGTAAAACCTACAAAGGCCGAGGATGTGGAAAAAATAGTCAAGCTCGCCAACGAGACGCGGACGCCGCTTGTTCCCGTAAGTTCCGGTCCGCCTCATTTCAGAGGCGACACGGTTCCCGGCGCCGGCGGCGCCGTAGTCGTCGATCTCAGCGGGATGAACAAGATAATCTTCGTGGACCGGGCGCGCCGGGTATGCATGGTCGAGCCGGGAGTGACCTTTGGTGAGCTGATTCCGCAGGTCAAAAAAGAGGGGCTCCGTCTCAACATGCCGCTTTTGCCCCGCAAAACAAAATCCGTGGTCGGCAGCATCCTTGAGAGAGAACCTGTCCTTATGCCGAAATATCAATGGGACATCTCGGATCCGCTGGCGTGCACCGAGGTGTTTTTCGGCACCGGCGACGAGTTCCGTACCGGACAGGCGGCAGGTCCCGGAACCGTCAAGGAACAGTGGAAAGTAGGCGGCCTTCAAAAGGCTCCGTATGGACCCGGGACAGCTTCGTGGCATCGTCTCATTCAGGGTGCGCAGGGAACCATGGGAATCGTCACCTGGGCGTCCATGCGGTGCGAAATCCTCCCCAGCCTGGAGGAGCCCTTTGTGGTCGGCTCCGGCAGCCTGGAAACCCTGCTCGATTTGACTTCCTGGCTCATAAGGCTGCGGATGGTCAACGAGTGTTTCATCCTCAATGACGCCAACCTGGCGGCAATCTCCGCGAAGAAATGGCCTGCCGACTACAAAATGCTGAAAGACGCTCTGCATCCATGGACTCTCTTCTTTACGGTTGCCGGCTACGAGTTTCTGCCCGAGGAAAGAGTGGAGTCTTACATCAAGGACATCACCGACATCACGCAGCGTCTCGGCGTGGAGGCGAACAGGGCAGCCGGCCTTATTTCGGCCAACGAGCTATTGAAGACTGTCCAGCAGCCTTCGCGGGAGCCTTATTGGAAGCTGTGCGGCAAAGGCGCGTGCCAGGATGTGTTCTTCCTGACTATCCACGACAAGCTGGCGAACCAGGTCTCTGCAATGCAAACCCTGGCCGAAAAGGCGGGCTATCCCGTACCCGACATGGGAGTCTACATTCAACCCGTCGTCCAGGGCACAAGCTATCACTGCGAGTTCAATCTGTTTTACGATCCCGCAAGCCGGAAGGAGCGGGACCGCGTCCAGAGCTTGTCCGATCAAGCTACCGGTAACTTAATGGCAACAGGCGCGTTTTTCTCTAGACCCTACGGGGAAAACGCACGGATGATTCTCAACAGAGATGCGGCTACCGTCGCTGTTTTTGGCAAGCTGAAGAGCATCGTGGATCCCAACAACATCATGAATCCCGGGAAGATCTGCTTCTAAAGCGGCGAAACGGCACGATTCATTACCGAAGGATAATAGGAGGTAGCGAAGATGGGACTAGAACAATATAAGGGCGATATGGCGATGTGCTGCCGGTGCTCTTGCTGCAAATTCATTCCCATGCAAAAAGTGAGCGGGCTTCAATATGCGAATGTATGCCCCAGCATAGCGAAATTCGAATTCCATGCTTATTCGGGCGGCGGCCGGATGAACATCGGTACCGCGATGCTGAACGCCGGTCTCAAATATACGGACAGACTCGTCGACATCATCTACAACTGCCAGATGTGCGGTGCGTGCGGCGTTTCCTGCAACTACGCGATGGACATGCAAGTCCAGGAACCGATCAACGAGATGCGGATCAAGTGCGTCGGCGACGGCCACGCCAATCCTGCCTTGCAGAAGGTCATCGCCGGCCTGCGGAAGCAGGGCTCGATGGTGCAGGTCCGGGGGAAACGCGGCGCGTGGGCGTCCGGCATGAAGCTGAAAGATGCCACGAAAGAGAAAGTGGATGTGGTGTACCACGTCGGCTGCCTGACTAGCTACGATCCCGGGATGCACAAACTGGCCCGGGCCACGGCGAAGATACTGCAGAAGGCGGGCGTCGATTTCGGCATCGCCGGTGACGGCGAAACCTGCTGCGGCGGGCGCGCCTACCAGATGGGCTACGAGAACGATTTTCTCAAGCAAGCCAAAAAAAACATGGCCAGGGTCAGGAAGGCGGGCGCAAAAACGGTCGTGACATCCTGCGCCGACGGCTATCAGGCTTTCAAAGTGCTGTATGACAAATACAAGCTGAAAGGGGACCTCGAAGTCCTGCACATCTCCGAGTATATCGACCGGCTGATCAAACAAGGCAAACTGAAGCCAAAGAAAAGAAACGCGCTTTCGGTCACATACCACGACCCGTGCCGCCTGGGCAGGCTGGGCGAGCCGTGGATTCACTGGGAAGGGAAGAAGATTCCCGGCGACCGTTTCGTATTCGATCCGCCGAAGCAGTACCGCCGCGGATCCAACGGTGTTTATGAGCCGCCCCGGGACGTTCTCAAAAGCCTCCCGGGAGTGAAACTCACCGAAATGACCAGGATCAAGGAATATGCCTGGTGCTGCGGAGCCGGCGGCGGAGTCAACGAATCCAATCCTGAATTTGCTCTCTGGACGGCCGGGGAGAGGATCGAGGAAGCCGTATCCACCGGCGCCGAGGCCATCGTGACCGCGTGTCCGTGGTGCGAAAAAACCTTCAACCAAGCGATTGCGGAAACCGGTAGCAGCCTGAAGGTGTACGACATCGTTGAACTCGTGGAGAGTGCACTCTAACAAGGGGGGGACGAATCATGGCTTTGAGCAAAGAAATTTACGCAGAGTTTGAAGACATCGTCGGACCGCAATACATCTGCGACGATCCGGCAATCATGCCTGCCTACCACCAGACAGAGTTCTACGCCGTCCTCCTTCCCAAAAACACCGCGGAAGTTCAGGCGATCGTGAAACTGTGCAACAAGCACAAGCTCGCGTTCCGGGCGGTGTGCACGGGATGGTCGGGCATGTTCTCCCCGAAGACCGTGTATCTCGATCTGCGGCGGATGAACCGCATCATCGAAATCAACGAGAAGAACATGTACGCGGTGGTCGAACCCTACGTCATCACCGCGCAGCTGCAGGCGGAACTGTTCAAGCGGGGCTTTCATATGAACCTCAAGGGGGCAGGCGCCAACTGCACGGCGATGCTGCGGGGACACGGACACCTCGACCAGACCACCAGCGGCGACGATCGGAATCACCTGGCGATTGAATGGGTGACGCCTGAAGGCAATATCGTTCGCTCGGGCGCGCTCGGATCCACCGACGAGTGGTTTTCCGGCGACGGCCCCGGCCCGTCTCTGAGGAGCATCCTCACCAGCGCGGTTCCTCCGGGCGTGACTCCCGGCGTGTTCACCAAGGCCGCAATCAAGATCTATCACTGGCCGGGTCCCGTGAAATTCCCGATTCAGGGGACATCGCCCAATTATACCCTGAGCGAAATACCGGCAAACTTCATGGCGCGCTATTACAGCTTCCCGTCCGTGGAGAAAATGTGGCAAGCCGAAATCCGTCTCGGGGAAAACGAAATTTGTTTTGAGCTCATGGGATTCAACGTGTCCATGGTCGCGGCGAACATCACCACCTGCAACGAAGACGATGAAAGAGTCTTCAAGCAGATGGAGAAAGACGTGATCGGCCCCGGCTTCTTTGTCATCATAGCGGGGAATTCCGCTGCGGATTTCGCCTACAAGAAAAAAGCTCTCGAGCAGATTGTGCGCGATGCCGGCGGCCAGTCCCTGAAATACGTCGAAGATCCCAGGATTGAAGGCATACTGATCTGCCAGTGCATCCGCATCTCGGCGTCAATCCGGGAGACGTTCCGCGCCGGAGGCGCTTTCAGCTCCATCCCGGTCATGGGCCAGAGGGATTTGACCATCCGGTGGGCTGTCGGAGCCGGCAAAGCGAAAATGCCTTTGATCGAAAAGGGTCTGATCGTGGACGACGGCGGAGGCTTCTTCGGTTGGGGCGTCGAGCAGGGCCATCTCGGCAAAACCGAGATTTTCTGCAAATTCGATCCTTTGAACGTCAAGGCGAAAGAGGCCGTGGAAGGTTGGTCGCTGGAGCAGAGTAAACGGGCGTTCGAAGAGCGCTACTTTGCCAATACCATGAGGCCGCTGGATGAAATCGGGCCCGACTTGTCCAACTTCCATACCTGGTGGAGGAAGGTTACCCGGGCGCTGGATCCGAACAACGTTTCACCGGAAGCGGGCGCCCTGGTCTAGCCGCAGCTGTTATAAGCGCCACGAATTCCACGAATTCTGAAATTCTATTCGTGAAATTCGTGGCTGCTTTTTTTAGCCCAGGTTCTTTTCGGCAAAGTCCCAGTTGATCAGCTTTTCAACGAAAGCCTTGATGTAGTCCGCGCGCCGGTTCTGATAATCCAGGTAATAAGCGTGCTCCCAGACATCGATCGTGATTAGCGGTTTCGCCGACGTGGTGATCGGCGTCTCTGCATTCGAGGTTTTGACGACCGAGAGCTTGCCGTTGTCCAGGACGAGCCATGCCCAGCCGCTGCCGAACTGAGACGCCGCGGCATTTGAAAAGGCCTCCACGAATTTTTGATAACTGCCGAAGGATTCCTTGATCTTTTCCGCGATCTTCCCGTGAGGCTCACCGCCGCCGCCAGGCTTCATGCTGTGCCAGTAGAACGTGTGATTGAAGACTTGGGCGGCGTTGTTGAATAATCCGGCCTGATTTGCCCGGCCGGCTGTCTTTTTTATAATCTCCTCGAGGGAAGACTTTTCGAATTCCGTTCCCGCGATCATTTTGATCGTGTTGTTTACATAGGCCTGATGATGCTTCCCGTAGTGAAACGAGAAGGTGTTTCCCGATATCACCGGGGCCAGCGCATCCTGGGCATAGGGAAGGGGAGGCAGGCTGATGGCCGATGATGCCTGGCCGGCGGCGAAGAGGCCGCTCGATTCGTTCAAGGCCACGCCAACCGCGGCACCGACGGTAACCAGAAACGTTCTGCGATCCAGATGCAATAACCGGTCATATGTCATGGGGAGTGTTCTCCTTTCAGTTAAATAATGTCCAACAGCCATATGCGTCGGTACCGGAAGCGATTTGTCGATTCCGATATGATGCTCAGTGCGCCGGGATTCGGATTCCGGACCACCGGAATGTTCCCAGGGGGAGCGCATTACCATACCTTATCAAAATTCCCGAACTATCCGTGAATTTTTTATCGAACCCTCCCGGAGGTTTCTCGGCGAATGCCGCATACTTTTTGCTCGGACTCGGATTTCGATGCGGGCCGCAGGCAGCAGCGGACGGATGAATGTAGCCGGGCAAACATGGTTTTGCGGCGATCACGCGTCAGGCCGCGGCAGCGGCCGGATGAATGTAGCCGGGCCTTTCAAGGCCCGGAACAGGGATCAATCCAAAATATGCCGTCGCGGTCAGCGACGGGTGAAATCAAGCGTCGCTGCTCCCGGCGCATGCTTGTTTCGGAAAAACCTGTTTTGCATACAGAGAAGGGGCCAGCAAACGGCACGCTGTTTCTGCTATGATACAAATTCCTCCGGCAATCGTTTTTGCGAGGCAGGCGAAGAAAACGGTATGCGGCAATTTCATAGACTTTCGGAAATCCAGCAATTCCTGAATGGACTCAAGTACCGGCGGGAAGGCGGCGCCAGGTCTCCTCTTGTTGTCGAAAGGACCCGGCTGGCCAATTGTTTTGACGGCGCCGTGTATGCGGCTGCCGCGCTTGAAACGATGGGCTATCCTCCGCTGATCGTGGACCTCGCGGCAAAAAACGACGACGATCATGTCATTGCCGTATACCACTCCGGCGGGTGGGGCGCCATCGCCAAGTCGAACACAACGCTTCTGCGCTGGCGGGATCCCGTTTTTCGCAGTTTGAGGGAACTCGTAATGTCCTATTTCGATCCCTATTTCAATACGCGCGGCGTCAGGAGCCTGCGCAGTTACTCCGCGCCCGTCGACCTGCGCCGGTTCGACGCCCTCCCGTGGAGGACAACGGAGCACCCTCTGGATCAGGTCGAGGACTGGCTATACCGCATCCGGCACTATCCGCTCATCACGCGTTCGATGGAGCGCGCGCTGGCAAAAGCCGAACGGGATATTATGCGCGCCTGCTTCCTCAATTCCGACCGCCGCGGATTGTACAAACCGCGGTGACGGTTGCCGCAGCCAATTTCCGTTGTGGACCTCGAGGCAAAACTCTACTATGTACGCTCGCCGCTGAGATGACGGAGGAACTCGTTTGCGATTGCTGACCCGCCTGAATGAATATCTGCTCTTCATGGGAATACCCGGATTGCTGGTGCTGTCTTTCCTGGATTCCGCAGCCGTCCCCCTGGCTGGAGGTCCTGATGCCGTCATAGTCCTGCTTTCCTGGCGCAGGCCTGCCATGACCTTTCTCATCGTGCTTGCAGCCGCCGTCGGTTCGACACTGGGTTGCATGGTCCTCTACGGCATCGGCAAAAAGGGCGGAGAAAAAGCGCTTTCGAGGTTCAGTCCCGAAAAAGTGAAATGGATCGAGCGGAAAATGCAGGAATACGGCGTCTGGGCCGTCTTCGCCGCAGTGATGGCGCCGCCTCCTTTCCCCACGAAGCCGGTCATATTGGCAGCCGGAGTGCTTCAGACCCGCAAACTGCCGTTCGCTGCGAGCGCTTTTGCGGGCCGAATGGTGCGATACTCGCTCCTGGGTTACCTCGGCGCCAGATTCGGCGATGAATCGGCAGCGATCATCAAGGCTCATTATCCGGAAATTTTTGCGGCCCTTCTGTGCATCATCCTGCTGGCCGTCCTGATTCGCAGATTTCGAAACAGGGACAGGGACTGAATAGACCCTTTGGTTCTTCCGGGTTTTGAGTGGGCAACCACAACTTGTTGTGGCCACCCACTCAAAACCCGGAAGCGCCAAAAAGTTTTAAGGCAGCAGTTTGGGATGATAGCTTTCAGGCGGGCCGAGATAGCTCGGTTTCAATCCGCCCAGGTCCACGACAATTTTCTGTACCACCACGGCCGGATCGACCATCCAGATCTTCAGGGTATGGTAGCCGGCGCCGGACAGCGAGTGCGTGGACTGCACGACGCGGCCTGCATTGCGTACGGATTCCTCCCACTCCCGGTTCCCGTTGCGGGCATCGAAATCCTTCGGGACGATGTCCATTATCTGAAGAGGCTGATCGTCGAAGGAAATTGCATAGCGCAATCCGCGGTCAGGCACGAAGTTCAATGTCGGCGCGACGGTAACGCGCACGGTGGCCTTTTGAGGATTGAACAGATACATCCGGTATTCCAGGCGGGGCGAATTTCCCGGCGGCGTCACGCTTGAAGCCGTTACAGGCTGGATCGACATGGCCGACAGCGTCCGCCCGTAGCCCTCGATCTTTTCCCAGCGCGCCCCGGCTGCAGGAACATTCCTTGAATAGTGTTCAGCCTCCATGGAAACATGCCCGTCGCTCTCTGCAAATCCGTCCAGCGACGCGCGCGTTACGCCGGGAGGATTGAAAACGGCAAGCCGGACAACGACGCGCTCTCCGTTCTCTCCGGTGATCGTGACAGTTCCTTTCGCCTCGATTGCATTCGCTTTGCTCCAGTCCACGTCGATCCAGATGCGCTTCTGCTTTTCGACCGTTCCTCGGGCACCGCTTACGGAGATCCAGGAAGCGCTCGGCGCTGCCGTAAACTCAAAGGGATCACGGCCGCGATTGAAGATTTCAATGTGGCGCCGCTGCCGGTTGAGCCCGTCGAAGCGCGGCAGCTCCGGTTCTCCCACTGCGCCCGGCCATGCAAGTTCGGATCCCTCTATGGAAACGCCCAAAGCAGGCGGCTTGGGCGGATCGAGCCTGACGACCTTCGGCATTATATTCTGCTTGGGATCCTGCCCGATCGTGTACCCGATGTGCACCTGGTCCATGAAATGGTTCCATTTACCGCAGGCGAATGTCTCGTTGTAGTGCTTCATCAAAGCCGCATCGGCATCGAAGAGCCGCCGGACCTCATCCGCCATGTCGTTGGCCGCGGCGCGTCCCTGCTTTGCATACAACGCGTTTTTGCCGGCCGCCACATACATGGAGTTCACCTGGGCACAGGCTTTCACGGGGAACAGAACCAATTCATAAAAAGCGTCCCGGGCATTTGAGGGCAGCTTGCCGAAAAGAGCCTCCGCCCTGGCCTCGAGCGCCCGGTAATCCTCTACGGCTCTCTCCGCTTCGCGATAGTCCGTCAGACTGTACGTGTCCGGCTGCAGCAGTTCGGGTTTGCGGCGCGCATTAAACCTCGTATAGGCATCCACGATTTCCGCGATTTCATTGGCGTATCGGGCTCCGAACTCCCTCGCCGCCCACAACCGCGTAAATTCGCCGATGTTGCGGTTGTTCCACCTTTTCGCATCCCACCCGAATTGCAGAAAAAACTCCATGGGGAGAAGCACGTGTTTGAAATGCCCGACATTCACGATCCAGATGCGGTCGGCGCCATATTCCTTGGCCAGGTTCATCTGTTCGTATACGGTGGGGATGGAGACCGTGTTGATCCATTTGTAGTTTCGCGGGCCGCCGACATAATCCATATGGTAATAGATGCCCGCGCCGCCTGTTCTCCGGCGTTCGGCCGCGGTGGGCAGACGGCGGACATTTCCCCAATTGTCGTCGGCCCACAGCAGCGTAACGTCGTCGGGCACGCGCAGGCCGGCGGCGTAATACTCCTGCACTTCCTTGTACAGGCACCACAGCTGCGGCACTTTGGTGACGTCCGGATTGATTTCCTCCGAAATCATCTTGCGCTGCACGGCTACGATTTCTTCGAGCAGAGCCATGCTTTGCGAAACCGTGCCTCCCGGGATCATGGGGGTGTCGTTGGCGCCCCGCAGTCCTATGGTGAGAATGCTTTCAAAGTTTTTATTGCGACGGATGCCCCGCCGCCAGAAATCCTGAAGGGTGTCCGGATGCTTGTAGTAATTCCAGCTCCCGAGCGTTTTCTGATACCGCCGGTCCCACTCCTTCTGGGCCCGCAGCATTGGCTCCTGGTGCGATGTGCCCATGACAACGCCGTATTCGTCCGCCAGCGCCGCGTTTTGGGGATCGTCCTCGTTGAACGCGTTGTTCCACATCGCGGGCCAGAGATAGTTTCCCTTCATTCGCAGAATCACCTCAAAGATCCTGGAATAGAACTCGCTGCTGTAATTGGCCACGTTCGGCGGAATCGGGGGATCGGTGCTTGCCGGGATCGTGCCGTATTTCCCGGTCACCCAGCCGCTCAGGTCCGGCGACTCGTCGTTTAGGAATATGCCGCGGTATTTCACCGACGGAGGTCCCTGAACGTACGTCCCGGCTTTTGCGTACAGCGCCGGTTTCAGCTGAACCGGCACGTCGGCCCACCAGTGCAGCGGGGAAACGCCGATCTGCTCGGACAGGTCGTAAATGCCGAAAATGGTGCCGCGCTTGTCGCTGCCCGCAATGACGAGCGCTCTCGCTGCGTTTGGCAGCGCCCGGCGCACCACCTGGACCGAAAAGGATTCCCATTGGCCTCTGATCCGTCCGATATCGATTTTTCCTTCGGCCGCCAGTTTGTCTATGATCCGGCTCTTTCCGGCAGTGCCGATGATTATCACGTCGCCGGAGAGGATATCGGCCTCATGCACTACGGCCGGCTTTAGGGATGTGACGCGGGCGATGTCCGATTGCAGATCTCCCGCCGCACGGACTACTCCCGGCCAGTCCCGGGAGTCCACGTATATGGACGCAACCTTGTTTGACTGGGCGATTGGGAAAGATCCGGTGCCCGAGACCGTCGATACATATTGCCGCTGCCCGACGGCGAACAGGGCGTTCGGCCAACAAAAAGAAGCGAAGCACAGCAAGAGAGGAACACGCACAAAGGAAATACCAACGAAGTACACATGCTGCGATGCTTTGTCGAACACGGCGTCCCCTCCAAGATATAAGGACACTCTAACATTTCTTCGACTGCTATTCCGACATCCGAAAATAAAAATTCCCGCAGCCGGCGCCGAACTGACATGGTGTCGAAGCGCAATCGTGCAGGTGCATGGACCAGACGTGAATTGCAGTCCGTACCGCGGCGGCGGTTAGGCGGGTATTCGAGGATGAGCGGACAAATCGAATGATCTGGATGCAGGAGTATCGGAAGCCGCAAGACCGGATCCGGTTGCGGACGGCGAGGATTTTTCGCAGCCGCTTCTAAAAAAAGCCTTTAGGGATTGATGAAGTCTGACATCGCACGCTTTAAGGATTTCCCCCACTTCTTCCATATCCATCAGAAGCGCTCGGGAAATGCTCTCCGGAGATTGTCCATGGTAACGGGCAAGCGAAAAGACCTCTCGCTCCAGTTCGGACCATTGACGGTAGGCATTGATAATCTCTCGGAATAGATCGTCGCGCTCCCTTTTTTCCACGACAGCCGTCATCTTGGTGCTCCATTTCCTGACGTTCGCTTCTCTTTTATCTCTGCCAAATACCTATTTAGACGTTTAACAGCGAAAAAAAGTTTCATAAGTTTGAAGTATGATGGGTTGCTTGGGCTTGATTGCGGGCCGGGCTATGCGCTAATTTAAGGTATGGCAGCTTGCGCGAAGCAGATCACCGTGTACGGAAGAGTCCAGGGCGTCGGATTCCGGTATTATGTGCAACACGTGGGTAATCGCCTTGAATTGTGCGGCGATGTGCGCAATTGCCCAGATTCCACGGTCGAGATCGTCGTTGAAGGCGACGCGCGCAAAATGGCGGATTTTGTCCGGCAGGTGGAAAAGGGGCCGCCGCTGGCCCGCGTCGAGCGTGTCGAGGTCCTGGATATCCCGGTCAAAGGCACATACAGCTCGTTTTCTATCGAAGGATGGTGAAATGGACGCACAGAGCACGGAAGCCCTCAAGGCTGCAATTCGCGAAATGCCCGATTGGCCGAAGAAAGGCATTCTTTTTTATGATGTAACCACGCTGCTGAAGCAGGGGAAGTGCTTTCAGCAGACTATAGACGCCCTGCTGGAACCCTATAGAGACAAGCGTGTGGACCTGGTACTGGGGATTGAAGCGCGCGGCTTCATTTTTGCTCCCAGCGTCGCCTATGCACTGAAGGCCGGATTCGTTCCTGTGCGGAAACCCGGCAAGCTCCCTGCGGCAAAACTGCAGGTAGACTACGCTCTCGAATACGGCACCGACTGCCTCGAGATCCACAAGGACGCCATCGAGGCGGGGCAGCGCGTTCTGATCGTCGACGATCTGATTGCGACGGGAGGCACTGCCGAGGCGGTTGCCCGGATGGTGGAGACGATGGGAGGCGAAGTCGTTGGCCTGGATTTCGTCGTCGAACTCACGTTTCTGCACGGACGGGACAAACTCAAGCGCTACGACGTCCACAGCATTCTGAAATATTAGCCTTCAGCCGACGATTTGTGAAAGGACCAGTATGGGAAAGACAATAGCCGAAAAGATATTCGCGGCTCATTTGCGCGACGAACCCTTCCCGGGGACGTACGTGCTGTCGCTCGACGTGGTGATGTGCCACGAAATCACGACCCCGATCGCGATTTCAGACCTCCAGTGGCGCGGCAAAGACCGCGTGTTCGATCCGAAAAAGATCAAGGCCGTCATCGACCACGTGACGCCGGCGAAGGATTCGAAAAGCGCGCTGCAGGGCAAGATCCTGCGCGACTGGGCGAAGCGGCACGGCATCGCGGATTTCTTCGACATCGGGCGCAACGGCGTCTGCCACGCGCTGTTCCCTGAGAAGGGATTCATCCGGCCCGGCTACACGGCGATTATGGGCGACAGCCACACGTGCACTCACGGGGCCTTCGGCGCCTTTGCCGCCGGTGTCGGGACGACGGACCTGGAAGTCGGTATCCTCAAGGGCGTCTGCGCGTTCCGCCGGCCGAAAAGCGTGCGCATCGAGCTCACCGGCTCCCTGCAGCGCGGCGTCTATGCCAAGGACGTCATCCTGGAGATCATCCGGGAATTGACCGTCAACGGCGCGACCGACCAGGTGATCGAATTCCGCGGCCCTGCGGTGGATGCGATGTCGATGGAAGAACGCATGACGCTGAGCAACATGGCCATCGAGGCCGGCGGCACTTCCGGAATCTGCCTTCCCGACGCGACGACGGTTGAATACCTCTGGCCTTTCATCGCGACCGAATACAAATCGAAAGCGGATGCGCTTGCGGATTTCAAAAAGTGGCATTCCGATCCGGACGCTGTTTACAGCCGCACCGTTCCCATGGATGTTTCTCGTATCGAACCGTCGTCCACGTTCGGCTACAAACCGGATCAGGTTAAGCCTCTGCGCGACATGCAGGGAACAAAAATCGATCAAGTGTATATTGGAAGCTGCACCAACGGGCGCATCGGCGATCTGCGCGCAGCGGCGGCCATCGTGAAGGGAACGGTGCTGGCTCCCGGAGTGCGCGGCATCCTGTCGCCGGCCACTCCCGCCGTGTACGAGCAGGCGATGGCGGAAGGTTTGCTGAAAATCTTCATGGACGCCGGCTACTGCATCGCCAATCCGACCTGCGGCGCGTGCCTTGGCATGTCCACGGGAGTCCTTGCGGAAGGCGAGGTCTGCGCGTCGACGACGAACCGGAATTTCAACGGCCGGATGGGCAAGGGCGGCATGGTGCACCTGATGAGCCCGGCAAGCGCCGCGGCGAGCGGCGTGCGCGGCGTTCTTGCCGATCCGAGAGAGCTGATGCACTGATCCCGCACAAGGCGAAAGGAATTTTTATGAAATCATTTGGCGGTCCCGTCCTCCTGCTCGACCGGGCGGACATCAATACCGACGAGATCATACCGGCGAAATACCTGACCGAAGCGAAGAAAGAAGCACTGAAACCCTATTTGCTCGAGGATCTCAAGCTCGAAGGATTCGACGTCAAAGGCCCGTGGCGCGCGACGGCGCGCGTCGTCGTCTCGCGCGCGAACTTCGGCTGCGGCTCGTCGCGCGAACACGCTCCCTGGGCGTTTGAAGTCAATGACATCGCATGCATCATCGCCGAAAGCTATGCCCGGATTTTCCGGCAGAATATGTTCAACGGCGGCATGCTCGCGATTGAGCTTGAGGCAGCGGTGATCGACGAGATCTTTGCCTTTGGAAAGAAGGGCGAACTCCGTTGTGCAGTCGACGTCGAGGCAAAAATGCTGACCTTCTCATGGGCGGGCGGCAGCAGACAGGTTCCATTCGCGTTGGCTCCGTTCGACGAGGCGCTCGTGAAGTCGGGAGGCTGGGTCGAATTCGCCGACGCCAGGTATTAGGAGAGCCGGAGAACCGGCAGACGCGGACTTTGGAGAATGCCTCAAAAGGCGGGATTTCCGGAAAATACAATGTTTGAGGTCCGAAGGCCGGGACAAACAAATTTGATGGCAATGAGCGCCGAAGGTGCGGCACTGAACGAGGACGCATGATAAAGAACCGCCGCAACTATTACAGGATCCTGCAGGTGCAGCCGGACGCGCCGACGGAAGTCATACGCGCAAGCTACCGCACCCTGATGCGTGAACTGAAGACGCATCCCGACCTGGGCGGATCCTCCTGGGACGCATCGGTGCTGAACGAAGCGTACGAAACGCTCAGCAATCCCGCCCGCCGCGCAGCCTACGACGAAGAGCTCTTCGTCCGCTACACGAAGCAGACGAACGCCTACACCAGGCAGCCCGTCGCGCCCATGTTATGCCCGATCTGCAAACGGCCGCTCACGAGAAAAGCGAAGCCGGGAGAGCTCTGCCTGAATTGCCAAACGCCGCTGATGTCGGACGAATCCGAGGCCGTTCAGAAGAGCAAAAAACGATCTATCGAACGGATACAAAAATCGGATCCAATTTACTATTACCACGCGTGGCCCGGAAATCCGGAACGTGGAAGGATGATCGATTTTTCGCCCAAGGGGATGCGGTTTGCCTGCAAAGAAAGGATCCCGCCGGAAACTGTCCTGAAAATCAGTTGCCCGCTATTCGAAGCCTCCGGAACGGTAACGAATTCCAGCGAGGAGATACAGGACGGGAAGAGAGGCTACACCATCGGCGTCTGTTTCATCGCGGTCCGTTTCGCGGATTCCCGCGGCACCTTCCTCTCGACCTCGGCCTGAGATTTTCGATTCCAGATTTCATCTCAGATTCCTATTCCAGATTCCAAATTCCAGATTTCAGATTGTCGACCAAGCGGGCATCTGATTCAATCGGGAATCGGAAATCGCTAATTCCCTTGAGGCCGAACCTCCACGATCTCAGGTAGTTCCTTGGCTTTCCGGTAGATCTTTTCTGAGCCGATCAGCGTATTGTTGTGCAGCGCCTTGTATATGTCTTCGAGAATATCCTTTGCCTTGGCCGCAAATTCGCCGCCCTGCAGTTCGGTCCGGGCGTACCAGAGAAGCGCATCGTCGACACGGTTCTGCTTGTGAAGGCAGACGGCGATGAGGTAGTAGCCCTCGCTGTATTTTTCGACTTCCAGGGCTTTTTGGAAGGATTGGATGGCAGCGGCGAAATTTTCCTGCTCCATGTGGATCTTCCCGATGCCGTCATGGCAGCCGCGGCGGACTTTCTTGATCGCCGCCGCCGTTTCAGCTCCGGGATCCTTGACGAGGTCTGCCGCCTGGAGAGCCGCCTGGCCGTACTCGATCGCCCTGGCGTAGTTTTTTTCTTCCACATACGCCTGCATGAGCTCGAGGCGGGTGCGGAAATCGGCCGCAAACTCCGGATAGCCGAGGGCGGTCTGCGTCCATTCGAGGTATTGGGCTCTGTTGTTCGCCGTTTTGTGGGCATGCGCAATTTCGACGGCCCAGTCGCCCGTTTTCTTCATTTTGTAGATATCGGTCAGGTGCCGGATTGCATTCTCGTTATGCCCGAGCTCCTTTGCTGCCTTGACGGCGAATCCCAATCCGTCGAGGTCTCCGGGCCGGAGCTTCAGCCATTGTTCGGCCAGCGATTCGAGCTCCTGAAATTTCCGCTCGTTGTTGGCTTCCACAAGCGTCCTGCGGTAGCTGGCTTCGGCATGGAGCAGGAGCTCTGACTTCGGATACTTGCCCATGAACTCGGTCAGCACGGCACCGCGCTTGAGGAGGTCGGTTTCCTTGTCCGCCTTCTCCCACGCTTCGTATTGCTCGATGTACTCCGGACTGGATTCCTGTTCCTCGGCCTGCGCCGCATCCGGCTGCTGCATTGCCGCACCGGCCTGACTGAGGGTCGGTCCGAAATAGAAAGCTGCGGCCAATCCGAACACCGCGAATAGAAGTGCTTTTGCGCTGCGTTTCATGGATGTTGCCTCCCCCGTTATTGTCTCCCGCCCGGCAAGTCCTGCTCTTGCCCTAATCCCAATACTCTATAGTATTAGTTGCTTTTTTTTATCAAAAGTTCCGGTCAAATGGCAATCGGATAATATTCTGCTTCCCCATTGGGATTGAGCAAAGGTATGCTTGGCTCAATAGATTACGACATGACAAGTATCCAAATTTGGAGAGGAGGGGTTTATGGCCGAAGCTACTTGGCGCGGCTATCTGGAAAACAAACACAACAGGCCGGCGCCGCTGAAGGGAATCAAGGTACTGGAAGTGTGCACGCTCATTTTGGGACCCTCCGGCCCATCGTTCCTTGCAAAGCTTGGCGCTGAAGTCATCAAATGCGAGATTCCGCCCCTGGGCGACACCTCTCGCAATCTCATCCCGTTCGGCGACTATTTCCGGGAACAGGGAACAGGCTTTGTGCATGCGAACGAGAACAAATACTGGATGGGTTTGGACCTTCACAAGTCGGAAGGCCAGGAAATTTTCCGGCAACTGGCGGCTCAGGCCGATGTTGTGGAAGAAAACATGCGGCCGGGTGTGCTGGAAAAGTGGAATGTCGGGTATCCGCAGCTGAAGGAGGTAAATCCGAAACTCATATATATCGCCAAAAACGGCTATGGTCAGTGGGGGCAGTATGCCGAGGAAAACATGCCCTCGAATGACGGAGCCTCCCAGGCATGGTCCGGTTTTGCATGGTTGTCGTCTTTTCCCGGGCAGCGGCCGGTGAAAAGCAGACTGTACGTCTGCGACAACTTTGGAGGCCTGATGGGAGAAGTCGCCGTTTTGGCCGCGCTTCATCATCGGCAAAGAACCGGCAAAGGCCAATACATCGAGCTGTCTCAGACTGAAAGCATCATCCGCATGATGTCCTGGGTTTGGCCCTATCAGCAAATTACCGGCAAGACCGCCATGCCTTCGGGCAACAGGGATTTGTGCGTCAGCCCCGCCGATACCTTCCGATGCAAAGATGACCGGTTCGTGGCTATCGCGGCAGGGACGCCGAAGGAATTTGAGGGTCTCTGCAAGGCCATGGGTAAGCCTAGGCTTGCCAAGGATCCGAGAT
>JAEAMF010001301.1_pt1 | contig 19159 bp, 20 predicted proteins | sample 8958721 | NCBI WGS metagenome assembly JAEAMF01 (sample SAMN16933255, study PRJNA681124) | bioreactor sludge metagenome | isolation source: anaerobic bioreactor treating anionic surfactant - SDBS | place: India: Bengaluru | collected 2019-02-28
CGGCGTTGTAGCGGATCACGTGCGGCAGCAGGATCGCATTCAACCGCCCGTGCGCAATCGGGTAGCGCCCACCCAGTGCGTGGGCCAGCGAGTGCGTGATGCCGAGCCCGACGTTGTCGAAGGCCATCGCCGCCATGCAGGATGCGTTGTGCATGTGTGAGCGGGCGTCCATGTCGTCACCGTTGGTGAAACAGCGTTCCAGATTCGCAAAGACCAACTGGACGGCCTTCTCGGCGAAGGCGTCGGAGAAATCGCACGCCAACCGGGCCACATAGGCCTCCACCGCGTGGGTGAGGACGTCCATGCCGGAGTCTGCGGTGATCTTCGGCGGCACGCTCCGCACTGCCTTCGGATCGAGAATCGCCAATCGTGCCACCATGTCGGGCGAGACGATCGGAATCTTGGCATGGGTCTTCTCGTCGGTGATCACCGCATATGAGGTGACCTCCGATCCCGAACCGCTGGTGGTCGGGATCGCCACCAGCCCTTGCTCAGCGCCCATGCCGACGTCGAGTGCCGCCTTGTGCATGGCCTTGGCCGTGTCGATGACCGAACCCCCGCCATAGGCGACCACGACCTGCGGTCGCGCCATCAGATAGGCCGTCACGCCCTGACCGACGGCCTCGATCGTGGGATTCGGGATGACTTCGGAGTAGACGACCGGGTCACCCAAACGGCGGACGACTTCAGCGAAGACGTCCGTGGTCGACAAGAACCCGTCGGTGACGACCAGCACCCGCCGATCAGCGAACTGGTCCAGCACCGTCAATGCCTCGGCTCCCAGCCGCACATGGGTACCCAAACGGAATTCGATCACGATTGCTCCTCCTCGCAATGCTGGCTCCGATACGCGCTGGGCGTGACGCCGACATGCTTCTTGAAAGTACGGGTGAAGTAGTTGACGGGCTGGAAGCCCAAAGCTGCTGCGATACGCAGTATCGGCTTGTCAGTGTGGACCAGCATCGTCTTGGCACGCTCCAGTCGCTTGTTGGTGACGTATTGGATGAAGCTGGTGTCTTTGGCTTCCCGGAACTTGCGCGAGAAATGCGATTCGGACAAGTTGAGGTACCCGGCTGCCCGGGCAACGGTCAGATAACTGGTGGGGTCCTTCTCTATCTCGTTGAGCAGTGTGTCGATGGTGCGGTCCTGCACGCTCAACTCTGGCTCCAGCAGATGGTGCAGCCGAACCAGCAGCCGCTCGCAATAGGCCTGGCACTCGTAGCGGTTCATCGGCGAACGACGCTGCGTGCGGTGCCGGATCACCACCTGCGAGATCTCACGACCGTGCTGGACGCCCTCACCGGTGGCCAAGCCGATCATGATGTCCTCGAACTCAGCGAGCTGGCTGGGCTTGACCTTCAGGCTCCACCGAGGCAACAGACCGTCCAGGTAGTAGCTGAGCGCCTCCAGGTTCCTGGCCAAGTTACGCCGCCGGAGGTTCAGCGCGATGACGCGGGCGTCCAGTCGCGGCGGTTCTTGCGGGACCATCGGGATGAGCGGCAGCGGTTTGGACGCCCCGGCGAGCAGCGGCGCCATCGGGTGGTCGGTCGCCGGGTGCGGCGATGGACGCAATCGGCCGAAATAGGGGCCGGCAACCGCCGGCGCGCCCAGCGAACGTCGCCCCAGTGCCTGATTGGTCAGTTTGACCACTGCATCAGCCGCCGTTTGGAGCTTCTCCAAGTCGACGACGTTGACTTCGTCGAACAGCGTGGGGAACTCGTCCAGCCGGGCAATGCCGTTGGGCATCGTCAGCAGCCGCTGCAGTTTCTCCTGATCGCGTCGCAGCAGCACCTGACCGCACAGAATCGCACCTAGATAGTCCTGACCAGCCATGATCGACACGGAGAAGTCGACGAGCCCGACGTGGCATTGGTAGACGAACGGCCGGCCCTCAATCGCCGACTGCAGACCGCCGTGGGCATCACAGAGCATGCACCGACGGGCAATGTCGGGATCGCGGCGCAGGAACTGGCACAGGGCACTGAACTTCGAGGCGGTTGTCACCGGGGTGCCCATCGCATCGACGGTTATCATGCCCAGCCCGGTGTCGGCAGCGAAATCGTCCTGAATCCGCTGCAGCTCAGCGATGTCGACCAGACATCTCAGGTCGAGGCCCTCGGCGCTCGACTCAAGCCTGACTATTCCAGACACAAGACCTCCCGGACCGATTCGAAGCCCTCGCCGCTGACCGAATCAACCACCAGCACCGAGTCGATGCCTTCTTGCGACAACCTGGCGCGCGCGGTCTCAAGTTGCCGTGGGGTGGCCAGCGCCGACTTGGTCACCACCCCGATGACCGGGCAACTCAAACCGGACGCGAAGCCGGCCGGGATTCGAGCGGTCGTCGTTGGATCCAACAGCAGCGCGACGACATCGACATCACAAGAAGTCGTCTGCAGTGCGTGCCAGAAGCGTCCCCCCTCCCAGTACTCGCCCGGTGAATCGACAACCTGGCCGAACAACTCCAGGGCCTGCGTCTTGGCGTACTCAATGGGCTCCGCCAGCAACCGCTGCCGGAAGGTTGACTTCCCGGCGCCGACTCCCCCGACCAGCAGCACCTTCTTCACTGTTCACTCACGACCTCGTGATCTCGACCGTTCCCCAACAACGCGAAGTAGGCCCAAAATGTCGCAAGATTTGGTTGACAAGGTCATGGCTGAAGTCATGAAGAAGATGGGTGCAGATCCTGCGCCCAAGGCGGGCGGCGGTCGCCCCAGCGCCACCGAGTTCGTCGGTGTGAACCCGATTGGTGACAGACCCCAAAGAGGTCGTGATCGGGCTGTCACCGGCGTTCAGTTCCGCCATCTTCGAGACGATCATCGGGCTGCCTCATGGCGCGGTGCTCAAGGAGATCTGCGCCGGCATCGAGGAGGAGGGCCTCAAGCACCGCATCGTCAAGGTCTTCCGGACCGCAGACGTGGGGTTCATCGCACACGAGGCCGCGAAGTTGTCCGGCTCGGGGATCGGTATTGGCATCCAGTCCCGCGGCACCATGGTGATCCACCAGAAGGACCTGGCTCCGCTCAGCAACCTGGAACTGTTCAGTCAGTCCCCGCTGATCGACCTTGAGACCTTCCGAGCGGCCGGGCGCAACGCTGCCCAGTACGCCAAGGGTCTGTCGCCTGCCCCGGTGCCGGTCCGCAATGACCAGATGGCAAGGCCGAAGTATCAGGCTGTCGCTGCCCTCCTGCACAACAAGGAAACCCGGCTGACAGACCAGAAGAAGTCCACCCAAACCGTGCGGCTCAGCTACAGCTAGGAAACGACATGGACCAAGAACAATTGATTCGCCAAATCATGGCCGAGGTGATGAAGAACCTCGGCAATGAGCAGGTCACCTTCGCCAAGAAGCCTGCGTCCACGTCCTCTGCTGGACGGGTGGGCGTGAAGGACTACCCGCTGGCCGAGAAGCATCCCGACCTGGTCAAGACCAGCAGCGGCAAGACGCTCGACGAGCTCAGCTTCGACAAGGTGAAGTCCGGCGCACTCAAGCCGACGGATTTCGTGATCTCGCCGCAGACCCTGGAGATGCAAGCCCAGGTGGCCGAGGACGCAGGTCGCTCGACACTGGCCCGCAACCTGCGCCGGGCCGCCGAACTGAATCCGGTGCCCGATGACCGGCTCCTCGAGATCTACAACGCGCTGCGTCCCTACCGTTCGACGAAGGCCGAGTTGTACGAGATCGCCGATGAGCTGGAAAACCAATACGGCGCGAAGGTCTCGGCGGGTTTCGTCCGGGAAGCAGCCGATGTCTACGACAGCCGCGGCCGGCTGCGCGTCGACTGACGGAAACGGTTGAGGAAGGAGCCCGGAAATGGGGATGGTGGCAGGCATCGACATCGGCAACGCAAGCACCGAAGTTGCGCTCGCCGAGCGTCAAGGCGACAAGCTGATCTTCTTGGCCACTGCCATCATCCCCACCACGGGCATCAAGGGCACCCGGGACAACCTGAGCGGCGTCTTCCAAGCCCTGACCAGCGCGCTCGATCAGGCTGGGCGTCGTCTGGACGAACTGGAACTGGTGCGCATCAACGAGGCGGCACCGGTCATCGGTGACGTAGCGATGGAGACCATCACCGAAACGGTGATCACCGAATCCACCATGATCGGGCACAACCCGTCCACTCCCGGCGGCCTGGGCATCGGGGTGGGCACCACCATAAGGTTGGACGACCTGGCGAAGACCGTCGGCGGCGGGCCATACCTGGTGGTGGTGGATCGCAGCCACAGCTTCGACGAGGTCGCCCGCGTGCTGAACGAGGTCGCCGGCCGAGTCCAGGTCACCGGCGCGATCATGCAGCGCGACGACGGCGTCCTGGTGCACAACCGACTCGACAACAAGATCCCGATCGTCGACGAGGTGACCAAGATCGAGAAGGTGCCGCTGGGCATGCTGGCGGCGATCGAGGTCGCCGAGATGGGACGCATCGTCGAGACGCTGTCCAATCCGTTCAGCATCGCCACCTTGTTCGGCCTGGACGCCGGCGACACCATGCAGGTCGTGCCGTTGGCGCGCTCGCTGGTGGGCAACCGTTCGGCGGTGGTGATCAGGACGCCCAAGGGCGACGTCAAGGAACGCCGGATCCCAGCCGGGACGCTGACCTTTCACGGTAGGGCGGCCACCCACGAGGTGGACGTCGACCGCGGCGCCGAGGAAATCATGGCTGCCTCCGCCAAGGCCCGGCAGATCCACGACATCACCGGCGCCCCCGGCACCAACGTGGGCGGCATGATGGAGAACGTCCGGGTCACGATGAGCCGGCTCACCAACAAGCCGCCCCAGGACATCCACATCACCGATCTGCTCGCGGTCGACACGCAGGTGCCGCGCCAGGTCGCCGGCGGGATCGCCGACGAGTTCTCCATGGAGGCCGCCGTCGGGATCGCCGTGATGGTCAAGGCCGACCGGCTACAGATGGAGACCATCGCCGCCGACATGGCGTCCGAGATCGGCATCCCGGTCGAGGTCGGTGGCGTGGAGGCCGACATGGCCATCCGCGGCGCCTTGACCACCCCGGGCACCGCCCCGCCGGTCGCGATCCTCGACATGGGTGCTGGTTCCACCGACGCCTCGGTGATGCGCACCGACGGCTCCGGGGTATCAACCCATCTGGCCGGTGCCGGCAACATGGTGACCCTGATGATCCAGTCCGAGCTGGGACTGGAAACCTTCGACGCCGCTGAGGACGTCAAACGCTACCCACTGGCCAAGGTCGAGAGCGTCTTCAACATCAGGCATGAGGACGGCACCGTCCAGTTCTTCAGCGAGCCCCTGCCGCCGCACGTCTACGCACGCGTCGTCGTCCTCAAACCCGAAGGCATGGTCCCGCTCAGCCTCAATCTGCCGGTCGAGACCATCCGGCAGGTGCGCATCCGCGCCAAGGAGCGGGTTTTCGTCACCAACGCCCTGCGTGCGCTGCGCCAGGTCAGCCCCACCCAGAACGTTCGTGACATCGACTTCGTGGTGCTGGTCGGCGGATCGGCGCTCGACTTCGAGATCCCGCAACTGGTCACCAAGGCGCTCGCCGACTACCGCGTGGTGGCCGGACGCGCGAACATCCGCGGTACCGAAGGGCCACGCAACGCGGTTGCCACCGGTCTGGCGCTGAGTTGGGGGCAGCGATGAGCAAGGACTCCCCGCCCAGCATTCGGTTGCACGCACATGCCGCGATCAGCGACCAGCAACTCACCGAAGTGCTGCTCGGTATCGAGGAAGAGGGCATCCCAGTCGAGGTCGAACGCTTCGATGAGTTCGACCCACTGGTCCTGGCGCATCAGGCGGCCATCACGTCCCGGCTGGGAATCGGGCTCGGTATCGCGTTGGACTACGCGGTGATCACCACTGAGAAACTGCCCGAGGCCAAGCCGTATCTGGCGACCTGGCTCAACGCGGACGCCGGCATCGATCGAGCCATCGGGACGAATGCGGCCCGGATGGTCAAGCGAACTCCCTTACGCCCGCTGAGTGGGGAAAGGAATCCATGATGGAAGCACTGGGAACCATCGAGACCGTGGGTCTGGCAGCGGCCTTCGAGGCTGCCGACGTGGCCTGCAAGACGGCCAACGTCGAACTCATCGGCTACGAACTGGCCAAGGGCGGCGGCTTCGTGACCATCAAGGTGGTCGGCAAGGTGGGCGCAGTCAACTCGGCGATCGCCGCCGCGAAGGCCGCCGCCGAGAAGGTCAACCGCGTTGTCGCCACGCTGGTGATCCCAAGGCCGGCGAGCCAGATCGAGCCGCTGATCCGCAATGCGGCGACCCGCGGCTACCGCCCCGAGCCTGCGGCCGTCGAAACGGTCGCAGAGCCCGCCACCGATGTCGAGCAAACCACTGAGGTGCCTGCCGGCGACCAGTCCGCACCTGCTCGCCGGACCACCCGCAAGAAGGCGGCGCCGAAGATCGACGAAGCCGCGCCGCTGCCTGATGCTGGCGCCGAGCCCCCTGCCGAACAGGCGTCCGACAACCAATAGCCCGCCGAAGTCACCATGACGAAGGCGACCAGCACCACCACCACCACAGGAAGGAAAACCACAATGAGCCAAGCATTGGGCCTGGTTGAGACGAAAGGGTTCGTCGGCGCAGTGGAAGCCGCCGACGCCATGGTCAAGTCGGCCAACGTCTCGTTGATCGGCAGCGAGAAGATCGGCGCCGGCTTCGTGACCGTCATGGTCCGCGGAGATGTCGGAGCGGTGAAGGCAGCAGTGGACGCCGGTTCGGCGGCCGCCGCCAAGGTCGGCGAACTGGTCGCCCAGCATGTCATTCCGCGTCCCCATGCCGATGTCGAGAAGCTGCTTCCGGGGTCCTGACCGCCATGAACGAAGCAGGCCTCATCACCCTGATCGCGGATCGGGTTGTCTCCCGCATCATGGAAGCCGACCCGAGCCGCGTGATTGTCGGCATCTCGAATCGTCACATCCACCTTTGCGACGCCGATTTCCGCACGCTGTTCGGGTATGAGGCTCCCACGGTCAGGAAGATGGTGCGCCAGCACGGCGAGTTCGCAGCCGAAGAGACGGTCACCCTGCACGGACCGAAGGGCAGCATGCCCCGGATCCGCGTAATGGGCCCCAACCGGGCGCAGACCCAGGTCGAACTGAGCCAGACAGACTCCCTCGCGCTGGGCGTCAAGGCGCCGGTGGCTCAGTCCGGCCAGCTCGCGAGCGCCGCACCCATCGACATCGAGGGCCCGGCCGGTCGGATCAGCCTGGACCATGCCGTGATCATCGCCGGCCGGCACATCCACATGGGGCCCGGCGACGCCAGAGCCCTCGGTCTTGCCGACCAGGATTTCGTCAGTGTCCGGTTCGGTGGACCGCGGGGAGGCACGCTCAACAACTTCCTGGTCCGGGTGAAAGACTCCTACATTCCCGAACTCCACCTCGACACCGATGAAGGCAACGCCCTCGCTGTCAGGACCGGCGACTGGGTCACCATCTGTCGGAAGTGATATCGATGACCGCCGACTACCGCCCGCTGCGCCGGCTCGCACACCTCGTGCGAACCGGCAAAGTCGACGCCGCCACCGGAAAGCTCCGGCTCGGCGTCGACTTGGGCACGGCAAACATCGTGCTGGTCGTCGTCGATGGTCGCAACCGGCCGGTCGCGGGCGGTTGGCGCCATTCCAATGTCGTGCGCGACGGCATCGTGGTCGATTGGCACGGCGCCGTGCAGGCGGTCCAGTCCATCAAGACCGAACTAGAGACCCGGACGAAGGCCCGCTTCAACCGGGCGGCCGTCTCGGTCCCACCCGGTATCGACCGAGGCACCACCAAGGTCTTCACCAATGTGCTGGAAGCGTGCGGCCTCGACATCGCCGAGGTGGTCGACGAACCGGTCGCGGCGGCCACGGCGCTCGGTCTGCGCGACGGCGCGGTGATCGACATCGGACATGGCACCACAGGTGTCTCGGTGATGAATGGCGGCGAAGTCGTCGCCTCCATCGACGAGGCGACGGGCGGACACCACATGACTCTGGTGCTCGCCGGCGCGCTGAAGATGAGCTACGAGTCGGCTGAGGCATTCAAGGTGGACTCCGGCAACGAGGCGATCGTCTTCGCCACCATCCGTCCCACCCTGGAGAAGATGGCGACCATCGCCGCCGAAGCCCTGGCGGGCAGGGACGTCGAGGCGATCGCGCTGGTCGGCGGTGCCAGCTCCTTCCCGGGTGCGCCCGGCGTCTTCGCCGAAGTGCTCGGACGCCCGGTGGAGCGACCGGACGAGCCACTGTTCCCCACACCTCTCGGCACTGCAATGCGGAGGAAGCATGCCTGAACACCAGTTGCGTGAGTTGATACGCGAGGTCGTCGCCGAAATCCTGGCCGCCCAACGCGGGCTCGCCGGGCCGGCTCCGGCGGAGCGGACGAACGGCTTGGTGCTGTTCACCGGTGCCGCGCTCGGCTTCGAATCGGCACTTCAATCGCTGGCACGGCTCAATGGCAGGTTGGCGCTGGACTGGACGCAGACCCCGTCGGCCGAACGCATCCTCGATCAGCAGCGCATCGCCGCGATCGGCATGACGCCGGTGAGCAGTTCCTTGGTGGTGGGCCATGACATCCTGATCATCCCCACCCTGACCGTCAACCTGGTCGCCAAGGTGACCCACGGCATCGGTGACTGCTTGGCGTCCAATGTGATCTCGGACTTCATCATGCGCGGCAAACCGGTGGTCGTCGCCACCAACGGGGCCTGCCCAGACAGCCCTGACAAGCGCAGTTGGTACCCACACATCCCAGAGCAATATGCCGCGATGCTCCGCAGCAATCTGGCGACCCTGCAGTCGTTCGGAGTGCGGCTCAGCGATGCCGACCGGCTCGACGCCGCGGTGGTGAAGGTGCTGGAACCCAGCGCCAGCCAGCCCGCGGCCGGTGAGGCCGTCCCCACCGACGCAGTGGTGCACCCCGACCGCGTCATTACGGCCGAGACCGTCCACGCAATGGCACCCGGCTCGACGGTCACCCTGATGCCCAACGCGATCATCACCGATCTGGCTCGTGACGCCGCCCGACAGGGACGAATCACGCTATCGAGGAGGAGCTGAGATGTACCTGGCGAAGGTGATCGGCACCGTGGTGTCGACCAGCAAGGACGAGCGCCTGATCGGCTTCAAGCTGCTGCTGGCTCGGCGTATCGACGAGCAGGGCGAGCAGACCGGCAGTCCCGAGATCTGCGTGGACACCGTGGGGGCGGGCACCGGCGAAGTGGTCATCGTCACCGAAGGCTCCAGTGCCCGCAACGCGGTCGACCGCCCGAACAGCCCGGTGGACGCAGCCATCGTCGGCATCGTCGACACCGTAGAGATCGATCAGGTGAGCTGAGATGCCCGCCATCTACACCCGCACCGGAGATCGGGGCGAAACCGGTCTGTTCGGTGGTACCCGGGTCAGCAAGCAGGACCCACGGGTGGAGGCGTACGGCACGGTGGACGAGGCCAACGCGTCCCTCGGGCTGGCGAAATCAGGTCTCGAACCCGGCGAATGGCGGGAGCGCGTACACCAGATCCAGCATCGCCTGTTCGTGTTGGGCGCCGAACTGGCCAGTGACGAAAAGGGCGCCGCGATCCTTGACAACAAGGTCGGCACCGACGACATCGTCGCCTTGGAGCGGCTGATCGATGACTGCCTCGCCGTCACCGGCCCCCAACGTGGCTTCGTCGTCCCCGGACGCGACGCCCGCTCGGCAGCCTTCCATCTTGCCCGCACCACTGTCCGGCGGGCTGAACGGCGGACGCTGACCTTGGCCGAGACCGAGGCCGTGCGTCCGGAACTGATCAAGTATCTCAACCGACTCTCGGATGCCACGTACGCCTTGGCTCGGTTGACCGAGCACTGGGCTGATCTGGCCCTCATCGAGGCGACCGTGCGGAAGGCCGTGGCGACGCAATTGAACCAATCCGGCGCTCAGACCGGAATCGCGGCGCAAAAGCTCGGCGAATTCGACCTCGCCACCGCGAAGGCGCTGGCCACCGCCGCCGAGACGAAGGCGCTGATGGTCGGGGTGCCGATCGTCTTTGCGGCGGTGGACGCAGCGGGCAACCTGATGCTGGTGCACCGGATGGCCGACTCGCTGCTGGCCAGCATCGACATCGCCATCAACAAGGCATGGAGTTCGGCCGCCTTCAAACAGACCACCGCCACTCTGGGAGCCCAGGCCGCGCCACCCGGTGCCCCTCTGCCCGGGCTGGCGGACGGCAACAAAGGCCGCGTGGTGCTCTTCGGCGGCGGCTTCCCCGTATTCCATCAGGGGAAGATCGCCGGGGGGTTGGGAGTGTCGGGCGGCACCGTCGAAGAAGACATCGAGATTGCCACCTGGGCCATGAATCAAGTTATGGGAGCAGACAAATGAGTATTGACACCGCAGTGCTGGAGGAAACCATCCGCCGCGTGTTGGCGAAACTGCCTGAGGCGTCCTCGGGCAATGACGGCGTCTTCGTCGACATGGACTCCGCGATAGCGGCGGCAACGAAGGCGTCCCGGGAATACCTGAGCCGCTCATTGGCGGATCGCCGTCGCTATGTCCAGGCCATCAGGGACTGCATGCTGCGCCCGGAGAACCTGGACTACATGAGCACCCAAGCGGTGGCCGAAACAGGTATGGGGGACGTCTCGCACAAGTACCTCAAGAACAAGATCGCCGCCGAGGGCACTCCCGGGGTCGAGGACCTGGTGACCGAGGCCTGGTCGGGCGACAACGGGCTGACCACCGTCGAATACTCCCCCTTCGGTGTGGTCGGGGCGATCACACCGACCACCAACCCCACCGAGACGATCACCTGCAACACGATCGGCATGCTGGCCGCCGGCAACTCGGTCGTCTTCAGCCCGCATCCCAGGGCCAAGAACCTGTCGCTGTGGCAGATCCGCAAGATCAACCAGGCGCTCCATGCAGTGGGGGCGCCCGACAACCTGGTGGTGACGGTCGCCGAACCGTCCATCGAGAACACCAACGCGATGATGTCGCACCCCGACGTCAGGATGCTGGTGGCCACCGGCGGGCCGGGCATCGTGAAGACGGTGCTCAGCTCGGGCAAGAAGGCGATCGGCGCCGGAGCCGGCAACCCACCGGTCGTGGTGGACGCCACCGCCGACCTCGACCATGCCGCCAAGTGCATCGTCGATGGTGCCAGCTTCGACAACAACCTGCCCTGCACCGCGGAGAAGGAGTGCGTGGCCGTCGACTCCATCGTCGACCTGCTGAAGTTCAAGATGGTCCAGCACGGCGCCTACGAGGCGTCCGCCGAAGAGCTGGCCAAGCTGGAGCAGCTGATCGTCGGACCCAAGGGCGCCAAGACCGAATGGGTCGGCAAGCCGGCGTCACAACTGCTGAAGGAGATCGGCTCGCAGGTCCCGGTGGGGGTGCGACTGATCATCTGCGAGGTCAGCAAGGATCACCCGTTCGTGCAGCACGAGTTGATGATGCCGGTGCTCGGCATCGTTCGGGTGCCCGACGTCGACAGCGCAATCGACTTGGCGTGCGAGCTGGAGCACGGCAACCGGCACACCGCGATCATGCACTCGAAGGACGTGACCAAGCTGACCAAGATGGGCAAGCTGATCCAGACGACGATCTACGTGAAGAACGGCCCGTCCTTCGCAGGGATCGGCATCGGTGGTGAGGGCTACCCGACCTTCACGATCGCCGGGCCCACCGGTGAGGGGCTGACCAGCCCCCGCAGCTTCTGCCGTCGCCGCCGTTGCGCCATGGTCGGGGAGCTGAACGTGCGATGACCGCTCCGGTCAAAGTTGCCGTCACCGGGGCCGCTGGCCAGATCGGGTACGCACTGGTCTACCGGATCGCCTCGGGTGAGTTGTTCCCTGGCCGGCAGGTCGAGTTGCGGCTACTTGAGGTGCCGCAGGCGGTGAAGGCGGTCGAGGGCGTGGCGATGGAACTGGTCGACTGCGCCTTCCCGACCCTGGCCGGCATTGAGGTGGGCGACGACCCCGATGCCGTCTTCGACGGCGCCAACGCAGCGCTACTGGTGGGTTCCATGCCGCGCCGAGCCGGCATGGAACGCGCCGACCTGCTGGCGGCCAACGGCCAGATCTTCTCCGTGCAGGGTCGGGCGCTCGCGCATTCGGCGGCGTCCGACCTGCGGGTGGTCGTGATCGGCAATCCGGCCAACACCAACGCCTACATCGCCTACCACAACGCGGACGGGGTGCCTGCGGAGAGGTTCTCGGCGCTGACCCGGCTCGACCACAACCGCGCGGTCAGCGCACTGGCGAAGAAGGCCCGCCGGCCCGCCGGGGACATCACCCGGATGACGATCTGGGGAAACCACTCGTCCAGCCAGTACCCCGACGTCTTCAACGCCCGGATCTGCGGCCGTCCGGCCGCCGAATGGATCGCCAATGACGCCTGGGTCAACTTCGACTTCATCCCGCAGGTGGCCAAACGAGGTGCGGCCGTGATCGCGGCCCGCGGCGCGTCCAGCGCAGCCTCGGCAGCCAACGCGGCGATCGAACACGTCCGCGACTGGTTCGCCGGGACGCCGGACGATGACTGGACATCGATGGCTGTGGTCAGCGACGGCTCCTACCAGGTGCCGGCCGGACTGGTCTCGTCCTTCCCGGTGACCACCAAGGCGGGCAACCACTGCATCGTCTCGGATCTGCCGCTCAGCGCGTTCGCGTGCTCGAAGATCGACGTCTCGATCGACGAATTGCGCGCTGAGGCGGACGCTGTGCGTGGCCTCGGTTTCGTTCGCTGACCGGGTTCGCTTTCCCAAGGGTCGGATAGATGAGGAGCACTGACGTGATGGCAGGACAGGCTCAGTTCAAGTTGAGGGCGTTCTGCCATCTCGACCGCATCCAGCCGCAGTTCGCGGCCTTCGTCGGCAAGATCGCGTCGGGGGCCCCACCGGTCGAGGGCGAAAGCACCCTCTACGTCGAGATGGTGCCGGGCATCTGGGTCTATCGAATCGTCGATCGGGTGCTGAAGGCAGTCGACGTGCAACCCAGCGCCCAGATGGTGGAACGCGAATTCGGCATGCTTGCAGTGCACGCGTTCTCGCAGGCCAACGTGCTGCGGGCCGGCGAGGTGGTGCTGGAGGCATTGGATTTGTCCATCGAAGATCGGCTGGCCCCCCGGATCGTCTCCGAACACATCATCACCAACATCCACCCCAGCCAGGCGCAGGTCCTCAACCGCGACAACGGCGGCACGATGATCGAGGGCGGGCAGACCTTGCTGGTGATGGAGTGCGAACCGGCCGCCTACATCAACCTGGCCGCCAATGAGGCCGAGAAGGCTGCGCAGGTCTCGCTCAACCACCTCAGCTCGGTCGGCGTCTTCGGGCGAATATGGATGTCCGGGAGCGAATCGGAGATCATGGCAGCCCGCAATGCCGCCGTGAATGCGATCAGTTCGGTTACCGGGCGCCCCGCAGCCTGACGGGGCCGGTCACCAAAGGCTAGCCCACCGGCGACGGCGTCCGCGCTGATCCGAACGACGGCCAGCGCGGATTGCCCCTCAGCGCATCGGCGGTGAAGCCGTCAACGACGACTATCCACCGAGCTGCGCATCGGCGACGACGCCGGCCGCTGCGGTGCAGTCGCGTCTGCGTCGAACGTGGTGTCTACCACCCGCACATCCTTGGACGCACCAACGGCGGCGTTGAGCACTGCAGACCACGACTTGACGTCTGGACGCTGGCGCAGCAATTGCCGACGCTCGCGTTCGGTCATGCCGCCCCACACCCCCCACTCAATGCGATTGTCCAAAGCCTCAGCCAGGCATTGTGCCCGGACCGGACAACCCATGCAGATGGTCTTTGCTCGTTTCTGGTCCTTGCCCTCGGGGAACAGGGCGTCGTTCATCCCTCTGCACTTGGCCAGCAGTGGCCAGTCTTCAGGGTCAGGCACGGCCATTAACACGCGCTCCTTCCTTGGGCGGGGTTATCGACAAACCTACACCCGAATAGAAGTCCAGCGAAACCGGCCATTTGGCGGCACAGGCGGATTCGGACGAACGGGCCCGGCGGTGGCCGGAACCCCACCGGCAACCGGGGGAAGACCCCATTCCCGCTCGTTTCCCTGCCGGACGAACCAGGCCGTGACAAAAGATGCGGGTCCGGTTAGGTGGCCGATACCCCTCGTCACGTACCCTAGAGAACGTGAGCGCGAAGACCGTGGGAACCAAGACGTACTCCCTACTCATGTTCCTCGCCGTCAGCATCTTGGCCGGTGTCTTGGTGGCCGGGCTCGGCCTGCCGTTCGCCGCCCTGGCCGCCGGTGCCACCCGGGCTGCCGCGACGGCGCTACAGGACATGCCGGCCGACCTTGCGGTGCCACCGCAGCACGAGGCGTCCAGCATGTACATGGCCGACGGCACGTTGCTGGCGAAGTTCTACGACCAGAACCGGCAGTACATCCCGCTCGACCAGATCTCCCCCGAGATGCAGATGGCCCAGATCGCCATCGAGGATCACCGCTTCTTCGAACACGGTGCGGTCGACATGCAGTCGATCATCCGGGCGGCGCTCGGCAACGCGGCCGGCGGCGGAGTCAGCGGTGGTGGCTCGACGCTCACCCAGCAGTATGTGAAGCTGGTGCGCGTCCAACTCTGCAACGGCGAGAAGACCTGCGAACAAGAAGTGCAGGCCGCAACCATGGATCGCAAGATCCTCGAGATGCGTTATGCGGTCGCGCTTGAGCAGAACCTGACCAAGGACGAAATCCTCGAGCGCTACCTGAACATGGCGTACTACGGCGACGGCGCCTACGGCGTGCAGGCCGCGGCCAGGCACTACTTCAACATCGACGCCTCTCAGTTGAACGTCGCCCAAGCGGCCATGCTGGCCGGCCTGGTGCAGAACCCAAGTGCGACCGACCCGGTGAACAATCTGCAAGCCGCACTGGCTCGGCGCAGCGCAGTGCTGGACGCCCAGGTGCGCTACCAGGGTATGCCGCTGGAGGTGGCCGAGGCGGCTGCTGCCGAGGGATTCGATCCATCCCAGGTGCAGTCCACCGTCAACGGCTGCCAGGGCTCGGCCTATCCCTTCATTTGCGACTACGCCCAGCGCGTGATGTTGAGCGATCAGATGTCGGCACTCGGTGCGAGCTACCAGGATCGGCTGAACACGCTCAACCGCAGCGCACTGCAGATCCACCTCACGGTCTTGCCGCAGCAACAGGACATCGTCCAGAACGCGATCAGTTCGGTGGTCGGGCCCGAGGACGCGGTGATCGCCGTGATGGACACCGTCGACCCGAAGACCGGACGCATCCTGGCCATGGCCCAGTCGCGTCCCGTGATGGGCGACGGCCCCGGCGAAACCGCCTGGAACTACTCGGTGCGCTATGACATGGGCGGCGCCGACGGCTACCTGTTCGGTTCGACCTTCAAGACTTGGACGGCCGCCGCCGCCGTACAGCAGGGCCATTTCCCCGACACCACCTACTACAACGTGCGTGCCACCCAGAACTGGCGCGGGCAGTGGTTCCGGGGTTGTGGCGACGAGAAGTTCCAGTTGCAGGACAACTACACCACCAGCAATGCCGTGGCGGGCCAGACCTCCGGGAACTTCAACATGGTCACCGGCATGATGTGGTCGGTCAACAACTACTGGGTCTCATTGATTCGCGACGTCGGGGCCTGCCAGGCGGTCGACATGGCCGAGCGAGCCGGCGTCGAGATCTCCCAGCCGGTCGAGGGTGAGGCCACCCTGCAGGACTTCAACTACGTCCCGTCATTCACCCTTGGTGCAGCGAAGGTGACCCCGCTGTCGATGGCTGTCGGCTACGGCACCTTCGCGAACCGCGGCGTGCGCTGCAACCCGATCATCCTCGACTCGGTGGCCACGCGGGAAGGCGCGGCGGTTCCGGTGCCCAGCGCCGACTGCCAGCAGACCATCGACCCGCAGGTGGCCGACGCGGTCAACTACGTGTTGAACCGGACGCACACTTCGGGTCTGTCGGCCTCGACCTACATCTCGAACGGGATAGACCAGGCGTCCAAGACGGGCACCTCGGACAATTCACAGTCAAGCTCGGCGTTCGTCGGTTACACCCCAGACCTGTCGACCTCGGTCGTGGTGGCTGGCGACAACAGCAACGAGACCTGGCGGAGCATCCCGGAGCAGGCCCGCAACGTCCAGGTGATGCCGCTCAGTCCGTTGAACGGACGCTCGCTGGGTAGCTACGGCCGGGGTGACGCGGGTGCGCTGTGGCGTCCTGCTATGGAGCAGTTGATGGTTGGCATGCCGCAGTCGAAGTTCGAGCGTTGGGTCTCGCCGGTGCCGATCACCACCCCGGGGCAGAACCAGACGACCTCGCCACAACCGTCAAGCGGCCGATGAGCACGATTCCTGCGCTGGGCCGGACGGTCGCGGCTGTCGCCGGTCTCGGTGTCGGCGTCGCGTCCGGGGCTTGGCTGGAGGCCCGGGCCTTCCTGCTGCGGCGCGTCGAGGTGCCGCTGCTGGCACCTGGACAGCGTGAAATCAGGGTCTTGCACCTGTCCGACATCCACCTGATGCCCTACCAGGGACGCAAGCGTGATTTCGTGTCCGACCTGGGTGGGCTGCGTCCCGACCTGGTGATCAGCACTGGCGACAACGTCTCCAGCCCGGAGGCCATCGAACCGCTGCTTGAGGCGTTGCAGCCGCTGCTCGGGGTGCCGGGGGCATTCGTCCTGGGGTCGAACGACTTCTCGGAGCCACGTTTTCGTAACCCGGCAAGTTACCTGTTCGGCCGCTCGAAGCCCGCGGGAGATCCGGTGCCGCTGCCGTACTGGAAGCTGATCGACGCGTTCAGTTCGGCGGGGTGGGTCTATCTCGACAACGCTGCCGGACGCCTGGAGGTGGCCGGACGAGTGGTTGACCTGCGCGGCACCGCGGATGCCCACCACGAGCTCGACGACTACGACTCCGTCGCCGGACCGCTGGCTGCGGATGCGGATCTGACGTTGGGTGTGACGCATGCGCCGTACCTGCGGGTGCTGGACGCGATGGTGGCCGACGGGCTTGACATGGTCTTCGCGGGCCACACTCACGGTGGCCAGATCTGCCTGCCGATGAACCGGGCAATCGTGGCGAACTGCGACATTCCACTGCGGCAGGCCAGCGGCCTGAGCAGCTGGAGCAGCGGTGGGCAGACCGCCCCCCTGCACGTCTCAGCGGGCATCGGGACGTCCCCGATGGCGCCCATCCGGTTGTTCTGTCGTCCGTCGGCGACGCTGCTGCGGCTGGTGCCGCGGACCTGAGGTCCAACTGTCGGCGGGATTGGTGCCCAGGCGCCGGGGTGGGTTAAGCTAACTGTCGGCCTTCGGGCCATCGGGGTGTGGCGCAGCTTGGTAGCGCGCTTCGTTCGGGACGAAGAGGTCGCAGGTTCAAATCCTGTCACCCCGACCAGCAGGAAATCCGGTTTGACTAGGGGTTATATTTCCGATCAGGGCAGCGACCCATTCGTCGCCACCGCCCAACCACGTCCTGTCGTCATTCTGATCGACCGCCTCCAACCGGGCGAAGGGGCGCAGTAGCCCATGTCAGTCACCAGGTGGGACAGGGCCGCTGGAGCGCCTTCGAGGAGGAACCACCGACGAACCTGGCCTGGTGGGTCAACTTCTGGATTCCAGCCGACCCGGTGACCACCCATCAGGGCATCTCGTCGGAGCCCCTGGCGGTGCGAAGCGAGCGCTGCGCCCCAGAATCCGTGCACGACCGGTCCCCACGGACCATGCAGACCCGGGACTCGTCCCAACCCGTGCGCTACCGGTCCCCACGGACCGTGCAGACCCGGGACTCGTCCCAACCCGTGCAGGACCGGTCCCCACAGACCACGCAGACCCGCGACCCGACGGCTCTCTTCATCGACCACAACCAGAATGTCCGCGACCACACCCCATTTCTGCCGCGTATTCGCTGCGAGGGATCCCGGACGCCACCGTCTCAGCATCGTTCACCTGGTCCGAATTGGACGCGATCACCCCGCACGAATTCATCCTGGCCACCATGCCGGCGCGGTTCGCCGAACTGGGCGATCTGCGCGAAGCCATCGACGACCAACACTCCCGGCTGCAGACCCTGCTCGAGTGGGCGGCACAGGATGAATCCGATACCGCCCTGCAAGTCCCGCCACCGGAGCAGTCGGACGGCGCCGGGTCCCGGGCAGGGTCCGCCAGCTGGTTGCCCCGGGCCACGCAGTCCGCGTCCGCGCCCGGGACGCCGAGGGGTCAGGCGGTTCGCCCACACTACGATGATGGCCTAAGCCCCAGCCGAAGATCAGCCCCGAGCCGCCAGGATGTGAAGTGACCGAACCAGCCGACGCCCCCAAGTTCACCAAGGCTCGACGCAACCGCACCTTCGCCTTGGGGGTGGCCGCAGGTGCCGTGTTGATGCTGGGCGCCAACCTTGCGATCGGCGCGACCGGCAACCCGGCGTCCTCGCAACCGACCGCCACGGTCACCATCACGGCCGCACCGCAGCAGCAAGACCAGCCGTCCGACTCCGCCGCCCAGCAGGGCATCGGCATCGACCTGTCGCGGCGCATCGAAGGCGATCCGACCGCGATGGGCGCGGTGGACGCGCCGGTGGTGATGGTGGCCTACGCCGACTACCGCTGCCCGTTCTGCTCATTGTTCGAACAACAGACGCTGCCCATCATCGCGGCCGAGTTCGTGGACAAGGGCTTGCTGCGCTACGAATTCCGCGACATGCCGCTGTTCGGTCAGCAGTCGGTCGATGCGGCGGTGGCCGGTCGCGCCGCCGGCAATCAGGGCAGGTTCTGGGAGTTCATGTCGGCGGTCTCGGCGAACGGTGTCGTCGAGGGTGGCCACCCCGACCTGCCCCGCGAGCGGCTGATCGGTTTCGCGCAGGTCGCCGGGGTGCCCGACATCGCCAAGTTCACCGCCGACCTGGACGACCCCGCGCTGCTCGCGGCGGTCCGGGCCGACCTCACCGAGGGCCAAAAGATCGGGTTCTCCGGGGTCCCGGGCTTCCTGGTCGGCGACACCCCGGTGATCGGCGCCCAGCCGGCTGACGTCTTCCGGCAAGTCATCAACCAGGAACTCGACCAGGCCGGCATCGTCCGCTGAGGCGTCCACCTTGATCGACATCGGGTTGGCGGGGGCGCTGGTGGGAGGGGTCCTCTCATTGCTGTCGCCATGCTCGGTGCTGCTGCTGCCGGCCTTCTGCGCCTACGCCGTCGGCCGCGTCCGGCAGATCCGG
>JAEAMF010001302.1_pt1 | contig 19154 bp, 12 predicted proteins | sample 8958721 | NCBI WGS metagenome assembly JAEAMF01 (sample SAMN16933255, study PRJNA681124) | bioreactor sludge metagenome | isolation source: anaerobic bioreactor treating anionic surfactant - SDBS | place: India: Bengaluru | collected 2019-02-28
GCCAAGTACTCTATCCAGCTGAGCTACAGCCGCCCGAGGCACGCATTATAGCAGCGCCTTGTTATTTCCGGAAGCCTCAATTTTTTTCCGTAGGCAAACCCGCTCTGGTAGATTAGCCGGGTTGGAACCTGATGAGACACCTATGTTTGCCTTGAAGCCGGGAGCGCGCCTCGCGCTGGTCGCTCTATGTATGCTGTGCCTGTGGGCGGGCAGCGCCCTCGGCGCGCCGCGCAGCCTGCGCTTCGAACGCCTGTCGATCGAGGAGGGCCTGTCGCAGCAGTCGGTGCTGACCATCCTGCAGGACCGGCGCGGTTTCATGTGGTTCGGCACGCAGGCCGGTCTGAACCGCTTCGACGGCTACCGCGTCACGGTCTATCGCAACGACCCGAACGACCCCGCCAGCATTCCCGATAACTATGTGCTCGCGTCCTACGAGGACGAGCAGGGCAGGCTGTGGTTCGGCACCAAGGGCGGCCTGAGCCGGTTCGACCACGCCACCGGCAAGTTCATGCGCTTCGCGGCGCCCGGCGCCGGCGCTCCGTATACCGGCAACCGCGCCGTGCTGGCGATCCAGCCGGCGCCGGGCGGCGGACTGTGGCTCGCCACCGGCGACGGCCTGCAGTACCTCGATCCCGCCAGCGGGCGCCTGCGCGCCTACCGCCATGACCCGGCCGATCCGCGCACCCTGCGCGACAACCGCGTCAATGCGCTGGCGCTGGACGGCCGCGGCCACCTCTGGATCGGCACCGCGGCCGGCCTGGACCGGCTGGTGCCGGGCGCCGACCGCTTCGAGCACCATGACCTCGACCCGGAAGACCTGCAGCGCAATACCGTGCTGGCCCTGTCGATGGGCCCGCGCGATACGCTCTGGGTCGGCACCGCGGCCGGGCTGGAAGCCTGGCGCCTCGGCGACGGCGCGGCCGATGCGCGGCCGCAGCGGCGCCGCATCGGCAGCCAGCTCGGCATGGAAGAGTCGCGCATCAATGCGCTGTACCACGACCGCGGCAACACCCTGTGGGTCGGCACCGAACTGGAAGGGCTGAAATGGCTGGACCCGGCGACCGGGCGCTTCCTCAGCTATCGCAACGACCCGGCCGATCCGCACACGCTGTCGGACAACCAGGTCACCGCGATGCTGGTCGACCGCACCGGCACCCTGTGGGCCGGCACCCAGTTCGGCGGCGTCAGCCGCACCGACCTGGCCAGCGGCGGTTTCGCGCGCTATGGCGGCAACGAGGGCCTGGGAAGGGCCAAGGTACGCGCCATCGCCGAGGATCCGGACGGCGCGGTGTGGATCGGTACCACCGGCGACGGCCTGATGCGGATGGCCCGGCCGGGCGGACGGATCGAGCGCGTCGGCCAGGGCGAGCTGCCGGGCGAGGTGGTGAGCGCGCTGGCGCATGCGCGCGGCCGCACCTGGATCGGCACCCCGACCGGCCTGGCCTGGGTTGATGCCGCCGGGCGCTTCGGCCAGACCGGGCTGGGCGCCAGCCCGGGCGCCAACTATGTGCAGGCGCTCCACGCCGGCCGCAGCGGCACACTGTGGATCGTCACGCGCGGCGGCCTGGCCGCGCTGTTGCCGGAGCAGGCGCATGGCAAAGACCTGGTGCGCACCTGGCGCCACGACCCCGACGACCCCGGTAGCCTGGGCGAGAACTACGGCTTCACGGCACTGGAAGACCGCCGCGGGATCGTCTGGATCGGCACCGAGACCGGGCTGGAACGCTACGACCCGGCGAGCGGGCGCTTCACCCACTATCGCCCCGACCCGCACAACCCGAACGGCCTGCGCCACGGGCGCGTCTATTACCTGATGGAGTCGGCGCGCGGCGAACTGTGGGTCGGCACCGCCGGCGGCCTGCACCGGATGGAAGCCGGCAAGGAAGGGCTGCGTTTCCGTTACTACCCGTTCAACAAGGGCCCGGAGGCGCTGCCGATCGGCGCGATGATCGAGGACGAGCACGGCTTCGTCTGGGCCAGCACGACGGCCGGCATCACGCGCGTCGATCCCGCCACCGGCGCCACCAAGAACTACACCGCGAAGGACGGCCTGGTGGACGGTTCCTATTTCGTCGGCGCGGCCATGCGCGGCCGCGACGGCCAGTTCTGGTTCGGCGGCACCACCGGCCTGACTTCCTTCCTGCCGGACGCGGTGCGCGACAATCCCTATGTGCCGGAAGTGGTGATCACCGACTTCCTGGTGCTGAACCGCTCGCGGGCCACGCCCAACTTCCACGAACAGTCCGCCCTGACGCTGTCGCACCGCGACACCGTGTTCACCCTCGAATTCGCGGCCCTGCATTATGCCGACCCCGAAGGCAACCGCTACGCCTACCAGCTGGAGGGCTTCGACCAGGGCTGGGTCGACACCGACGCGCGGCGCCGCTATGCAACCTACACCAACCTGGACCCGGGAACCTATGTGTTCCGGGTCCGTGCCAGCAACAAGGACGGCGTCTGGAGCGCGCAGCCGGCCTCCCTCACGATCACGATCACGCCGCCGTTCTGGAAGACCCCGTGGTTCCGTACGCTCGCGGTGCTGGCCGTCCTGGCGCTGTTCACTGCCGCCTACCGCCTGCGCGTGCGCGGCCTGGTCGCCCAGAAGCTGCTGCTGGAACACGAGGTGGGGGTGCGCACCGTCGAGCTGCGGCGCCAGAAGGAATCGGCCGAGCGGCGCAAGCAGGAGGTCGAGCAGCAGAAGGAAGTGGTGGAGCAGGCGCACCGCAACATCGCGCTGCTGTCCGACATCGGGCGCGCGGTGACGGCGAACCTCGAACTCGAAGCGATCATGCGCACGCTCTACGAGCAGGTGCATGCGCTGATGGACGCGAGCCTGTTCGCGGTAGTGCTGCGCCACCCCGAGCGCGGCGCCATCGAATATGCCTATGCGGTGGTCGACGGCGAGCGCCGCGAGGCCTTCGAACTGCCGGAAGACCCGGACCGGATTCTCGCCGCCTGGGCCATCGTGCGCGGGCGTGAGGTGCTGGCCGGCGAGCTTCCCCAGGAGCTGCCGGACTACCTGCCGGGCTTGCCGCCTGAACAGGCCGGCGAGATCGCCTTGCCCTGCGCCTGGCGCGCCGGCATGGCGCCGCGCTCGCTGCTCCTGGTGCCGGTGCTGGTGGGCGAGCGCGTGCTGGGCGCGCTGACGGTGCAGAGCCCGGCCGCCCGGGCCTACGGCCAGGTGCACCTCGACATGCTCGAGACGCTGGCCGCCTACGTCGGCGTGGCGATCGACAATGCCAGCGCCTACCGCCAGCTGCAGGATACCCAGGCCCAATTGGCGGCGCGCGAGAAGCTGGCCTCGCTCGGCTCGCTGGTGGCAGGCGTCGCCCACGAGCTGAATACCCCGATCGGCAACAGCCTGCTCATGGCCAGCACGCTGCAGGAGAGGACGGGCGACATCGCCGCGCGCTTCGACAGCGCCAACCTGCGCCGCTCCGAGCTGGCCGACTACATGGCGGCCTCGCGCGAAGCGTCCAGCCTGATCATGCGCAGCCTGCACAATGCGGCGGAGCTGGTGAACAGCTTCCGCCAGGTGTCGGTGGACCAGGCCAGCGCCCAGCGGCGCCGCTTCGACCTGGCCCAGGCCTGCCAGGAGATCGTCGCTACCCTGATGAACACCGTTCGCCTGGCCGGACACCGGCTCGAGCTGCGCGTGGCGCCGGGAATCGTGATGGACAGCTTTCCCGGCCCGCTCGGCCAGGTCGTGATCAACTTGGTCAACAACGCCCTGCTGCACGCCTTCGAGGGGCCGGGCGGCAGCATGGTGCTGGAAGCGGCGCCCTGCGAGGGCGGGGTGCGCATCACCTTCCGCGACGACGGCCGCGGCATCCCGCAAGGCGACCTGTCGCGCATCTTCGATCCCTTCTTCACCACGCGCATGGGACAGGGCGGCACCGGCCTGGGACTGAACATCAGCTGGAACATCGTCACCACGCTGCTGGGCGGATCGTTGCGGGTGGACAGCGCGCCGGGGCAGGGCGCGGCCTTCATCCTCGAGCTGCCGCTGCGCGCGCCGGACCCGCAGGCGCTGCAGGCGGCGCCGGAAAGCGTGCCCGGGCGCTAGCTTAGGCGACCACGTTGATCGGCCGGCCGGCGGCCCAGGCTTCGATGTTATCGACCAGCATGTCGGCCAATGTCTGCATTGCCCCGCCGCTGGCCCAGGCCACGTGCGGGGTCAGGATGAAGTTCGGCAGACGCAGGCGCAGCAGCGGGTTGTCGGGCAGCGGCGGCTCCTGGCTCAATACGTCGAAGCCGGCGCCGCCGATGCGCCCCTCCTGCAGGGCCGCGGCCAGCGCCGCCTCGTCCACCAGGCCGCCGCGCGCGGTGTTGATCAGGAGGGCATGCCGCTGCATGAGGCCCAGCTCGCGCGCGCCGATCAGGTGGCGCGTGGCTTGCGTCAGCGGCAGGTGCAGGCTGAGAACGTCGGAGCTGGCCAGCAGTTCGTCGAGCGGCAGTTCGGTCACGCCAGGCTCGGCTACCTTCGAGCGCGAGGTGGCGGCGATCTCCATGCCGAAGGCGCGCCCGAGCTGCGCCACCTTCTTTCCCAGCGCGCCGTAGCCGACGATGCCGAGCCGGCTGCCGGCCAGGTCGCCGATCGGATGGTCCAGCAGGCAGAAGCGGGACGAGCGCTCCCATTTGCCGGCCTCGACGTCGGCCACGTAGGCGCGCACATTGCGGCGCAGCGCCAGCAGCAGGGCGAAGCAGTGTTCGGGCACGGACACCAGGGAATAGTTGCGGATGTTCGACACCACGATGCCGCGTGCCCGGCAGGCCGCGAGGTCGACGTTGTCGGTGCCGGTGGCGGCGATGGCCACCATCTTCAGGTCGGGCAGGCGCTCGATCGCGGCCGCGCGCAGCGGCACCTTGTTGGTGACGGCCACGCTTGCCCCGGCCAGGCGTTCCACGACCTGGTCTTCCGCCGTGCCGGCATGATCCTGCCAATCATGGTCGAAAGCGGGGGCGCGGACCCGGGCCTGCAGGCTGTCGCGGTCGAGGAAGACGATTCTGGGCATGGCGTGCTCGCGGGTGGTCAAAGCCACATTGTAGACGCCATCGAAACGATGGCGCCGAATACGACAAAGGACAGGCGAACCTGTCCTCTGGATATGGTGGGGCCCGAGCGGCCTGTTTATGTACTGCTGAACCCTCAACGGCTGCGCAGGGCGGCCGGTTGACGGGCTTACATTTGCTTACAAAGGAAGGCAGGGTTAGCTGGCGTACAGTCGCGCCAGCCGGCCGCGGCCTACACTGGAGACACGACCGTAGCCGGGGAGGTGCCACATGCCAGACGCGCTCAAACTGTACAAGGCCAAGCGCAATTTCGACATCACGTCCGAGCCCCTTGACGGCGGCGCGCCCAGTACCGAGGCGTTGACCTTCGTCATCCAGAAGCACTGGGCCACGCGCCTGCACTACGATTTCCGGTTGGAACTCGACGGAACCATGAAGAGCTGGGCCGTCCCCAAAGGACCGAGCTACGACACCCACGACAAGCGCATGGCCGTGCACGTCGAGGACCACCCGATTTCCTATTCCGACTTCGAAGGCACCATTCCGCCCAAACAATATGGCGCGGGGAAGGTCATCATCTGGGACAAGGGTACCTGGGAACCGGTCGGCGATCCGCACGAGGGCTATCGCAAGGGCAACCTGAAGTTTGTCATCCACGGCCACAAGATGCACGGGCGCTGGGTGCTGGTGCGCATGAAGGGCCGCGGCGACGACAAGCAGGAACCCTGGCTTCTGATCAAGGAGAACGACGAGCACGCCAGGCCGGCCGAGGAATTCTCGGTGGTCGACGAGATGCCCGACAGCGTCAAGGACCTGCCGATGCCGAAGCCCGCGCGCGGCAAGGTGGCGGCGCTGAAGGCCGAGGCGGCACTTGACGCCCAGTCGGAAGCCGTGCGCAAGCCGGCGCGCAAGCGGGCTGCCGCCGCCAAGCCCGCGGCCAAGGCCGGCGCGAAGTCGACCGGTAAATCCTCGCGCGGCAGGAAGGCTGCGGCGCCCAACTTGCCGGACGGCGTGGTCGAGGCGGCCCTGCCCGAAGCCTTCACGCCCGAACTGGCGACGCTGGTCGACGGTCCGCCGCTGGACCCGGAAAACTGGGTATTCGAAGTCAAGTTCGACGGCTACCGCATGCTGGCGCGGGTCGAGAAGGGTACGGTTCGGCTCATCACGCGCAACGCCAACGACTGGACCGACAAGCTGGCGCCGCTGCGCGATGAACTGCAGCGCATCGGGCTGCCGGACGGCTGGTACGACGGCGAGATCGTGGTGCACGACGAGAACGGCAAGCCGAACTTCGGCCTGCTGCAGCTGGCCTTCGATGGCGTGCGCACGGCCGATATCGTCTACTTCCTGTTCGACGCTCCCTATTGCAACGGCTACGACCTGCGCGACGTGCCCCTGGTCGAGCGGCGCGCCGCTTTGGAACAGATCCTCAAGAAGGCGAAGTCGGACAAGGTGCGCTTCTCCGCCGAGTTCGGGACCAACCCGGACGAGCTGGTGGTGGCGGCCTGCAAGATCGGCCTGGAAGGCGTGATCGGCAAGCGCCGCGATTCGCGCTACGTGTCGCGCCGCTCGCCCGAGTGGATCAAGCTCAAGTGCGGCCTGCGCCAGGAATTCGTGATCGGCGGGTACACCGACCCGAAGGGCTCGCGCAAGGGCGTCGGCTCGCTGCTGCTCGGGACTTACGACCGCGAGGGCGTGCTGCGCTACGCGGGCAACGTGGGTTCGGGCTTCAACCATGCTTCGCTGATGGACATCAAGGAGCGCCTGGAGGCGCTGCGTACCGACGACAGTCCGTTCCCGCCGCGCGCGGTGCCGGGGCGCCAGCACCACTGGGTCAAGCCGGTGCTGGTGGCCGAGGTGAGCTTCTCGGAATGGACCAATACCGGCTCGGTGCGCCATCCGGTGTTCCAGGGCCTGCGTAATGACAAGCCGGCCAAGGGCATCACGCGCGAGGAGCCGCGCCACATCGAGGACATCGACGAGGGCAAAGCGCGGGCCGAGGCGCCCGACGAACCGGTGTCGCCGCCGCCCGCCGGCCTGCACGGCAAGCTGCCGGACACGCTGCGGGTCACCAATCCGGAGCGGGTGGTCGACCCGTCCACCGGCATCACCAAGCTGGATATCATCCGCTACTACGCGCTGGTGGGCGAGCTGATGATGGAACACCTCAAGCGCCGTCCGCTGACCCTGGTGCGCTCGCCTGCCGGCATCGGGGCGGAGCTGGTGTACCAGAAGCATGCCGACGTGAAGAAGCTGCCGGGCGTGAAGCAGATGGACCAGGCGCTCGACCCGGACAATCCGCCGATGCTGGAGATCGCCGGCGTGGAGGGCATCCTGTCCCTGGCGCAGTGGAACGCGATCGAGCTGCACACCCAGAATGCGCTGGCCAGGAGCTACAAGACGCCGGACCGCATGGTGTTCGACCTCGACCCGGGCGAGGGCGTGGAATGGAAACAGATGCAGGAAGCGGCGCAGATCATGCATGCCTTCCTCGACGAGCTGGGCCTGCCGTCCTTCCTGAAGACCAGCGGCGGCAAGGGCCTGCACGTGGTGGTGCCGGTGAAGCCGGAGTACGGCTGGGATACGGTAAAAGCCTTCTCGCAGGCCATCGTGCGCCACCTGGCGGCCACGCTGCCGGAGCGCTTCGCCTTCAAGAGCGGCGCCAAGAACCGGGTCGGCAAGATCTTCATCGACTACCTGCGCAACGGCCGCGGCGCGACCACCATCAGCGCCTGGGCGGCGCGTGCGCGCCCAGGGCTGGGCATTTCGGTGCCCCTGGCATGGGACGAGCTGCAAAAGCTCAAGTCGAGCGCGCAGTGGACGGTGGCAAACGTGCACACGCGGCTGGACAAGGGGAACGAACCGTGGGCGGGCTATGTGAAAGCCGCAAAGGGGCTCACCAAGGCGATGAAGATATTGGGGTTTGATGAGTAGAAGCAGATAGCTGCGCAAGCAAAAATTGGGTTCCCGCCTGCGCGGGAACGACGGTCTCCCGGTCTGTGGTCTGTAACAGCGTAGTTAGTACAGCCAGCTTTAGATCCGTCGTCCCCGCGTAGGCGGGGACCCAATTTCGTACCGCAGTCGTTAACGCATCAATCGACGTTACGACCCAAGGCTTTCAACGACGCCCGCACCCCCCGCCCGTAGGCCGGATCCGCCTTGTCGAACTGGCGCAGCTGGCGCTGCAGGATATCCTCGTCCACCCCGCTGAGCGGCCCTGCCAGGTTGTCGCACAGGTTCTGGCGCGCCGCAGGGCTCATCAGGCGGAACAGATTGCCGGCCTGGGTGTAATCGTCCTCCATGCCGCGGAAGTCGTAGCGGCCGGCGTCGCCCGTGATCGGCAGTTCCGGCTCGCCATGGCCCATGCCCAGCGCTCCGCGGCCTACCGAATCGACGGTGGCGTAGTTGCGCGCCGCGCCGCCGTTGGCGATCGCCATCGCGCCGTCGCGCTGCTGGTTGTGGAAGGGGCAGCGCGGGGCGTTCACCGGCAGGTGCTGGTGGTTGGTGCCAACCCGGTACAGCTGGGCGTCGTGGTAGGCGAACAGTCGGCCCTGCAGCATCTTGTCCGGCGAGTAGCCCAGGCCCGGCACCACGTTGGCGGGTGAGAACGCGGCTTGTTCGACTTCGGCGTGGTAGTTGTCCGGGTTGCGGTTCAGTTCCAGCACACCTACCGGCAGCATCGGGAAGTCGCCGTGCGGCCATACCTTGGTCAGGTCGAAGGGGTTCCAGCCGGTGCGCTGCTCCCAGTCGGCCAGCTGCTGTTCGCTTGCCACCTGCACCTTGACGTCCCACTGAGGGAAGTCGCCTCCAGCGATCGCCTCGAACAGGTCGCGCCCGGCGTGGTCAGGGTCAGCACCTGCGAGTCGGACCGCCTCGGCGGCGCTGAGGTTCTTGATGCCCTGGCGGGTCTTGAAGTGCCACTTCACATACACGCGTTCTCCGGCTTCGTTGATCAGGCTATAGGTGTGGCTGCCGAAGCCGTCCATATGGCGGTAGCCGTCCGGGGTGCCGCGATCCGAGAACAGGATGGTCACCTGGTGCAGGCTTTCCGGCGCATTGCTCCAGAAATCGAACATCATGTTGGCCGATTTCAGGTTGGTCTGCGGATCGCGCTTCTGGGTATGGATGAAGTCCGGGAACTTGATCGGGTCCTTGATGAAGAACACCGGCGTGTTGTTGCCGACCAGGTCCCAGTTGCCTTCCTCGGTATAGAAACGCAAGGCAAAGCCGCGCGGGTCGCGCTCGCTGTCGGCGCTGCCTTTTTCGCCGCCGACGGTCGAAAAGCGCAGGAACACCGGGGTGCTCTTGCCGATCTCGGAGAACAGCCTGGCCTTGGTGAAGGGGCGCAGGTCGTGGGTGACGGTGAAGCTGCCGTAGGCGCCCGAGCCCTTGGCGTGGACCACGCGCTCGGGAATGCGCTCGCGGTTGAAGTGCTGCAGCTTCTCGATCAGGTGGAAGTCCTGCAGCAGCAGCGGGCCGCGCGGGCCGGCGCTGAGCGAATTCTGGTTGTCGGCGACCGGGATGCCGGAAGCGGTGGTAAGGCGGGGCTGGCTCATCAGGAATCTCCTTGTGGTGTACTCGATAGGGAGATTCTATGGCTCAACGGCGAATTAATAAATTAAATTTATTGAATCAACTCCATAGTTTTTCACAATCCCGTTTTCGCAGGGGGTGCGTTGTCGTCCTCGCGCTTGTCCGAGCGGATCCCGGGAAGCCGGTCGACCGCGATCAGGCCCTCGGCCGCGGCGTGGGAGGCGGCGAACACGCTGTCGGGCGAGAGCACCAGCTGGGTACCGGTGGCGCTCACCTCGTCGATCAGGCGGTCGAGCGCGTCGATGCGCGAGGGATCGGGGTTGACGTTGCGGATGTAGATCATCCTGACGGCGCCCGGATGGCGGCGCACGACCTCGGCATAGATCTCGGGGTCCTGTTCGCCGCTGTCGCCGATCAGCACGAACTGCATGTCGGGATAAAAATCCAGGATGCGCTCGATCTGTTCGAGCTTATGGTTGCCGTGCTCGTTGATCTTGAGCACCTGGCGCACGCTCAGCTCGCGCAGCAGCAGGGGCCCGAGCGGGATGTCCTGCAGCTTGAGGAAGTCGACCAGGGGCCCGAACAGGTGCCAGGGGCTGCTCGAGACGTAGAACAGGGGATTGTCCTCGCTGCCGCTGGCACCGTCGCGCAGGGCGCGGTAGAAGCCGGCCACGCCCTTGAAGGGCTTGCGCGTATGGTGGTTGGTGCGGGCCAGCATCAGCGCCATGTTCAGCTTGTTGGTGACATTGGTCCAGAGGACGGTATCGTCGATGTCGCTGATGATGCCGAAGCGGGCGCTGGCGGCGGGGACCCGGATCTCGCTGGTCGCGCGCAGCGGCTGGCCGTCGGGCTGCAGGTTGTCCGGGAATTCCAGTTCGACCGCGTGCCAGCCGCCGCCGAGTTCGGCGGCAGGGACGAAGTCGAAGGAAAAGTAGCCGCCCCCATCCGTGTGGGTTTCGTGGGTGGCGCCGGCAAAGTGCGTCAGCACGCGCGCACCCGCCACCTCATCCGATTCGAGCCGGCGGTACAGGGCGACCAGGTTCTGCCAGCCGCTGTCGGTGTCGCTCTGCTCGCGGAAGGCCGCCTCGTCCAGCAGGCGGCCCTTGAGCCACACCCGTCCGGCATTGCCGAAGCCGAGGTAGGGCACGGCCATCAGGCGGCGCCCGCTTTCCGGCGCGGTCAGGCGGCGCAGGGCCGCGCTGGCAAAGGCGCCGGCGCCGCGCGCCAGGCGCTGTCGTAGCGGCGTGGCGGGTACCACCTCCCGGCTGGCTTGCTGCAGCTTGTCGGCGGCATTGGCCGCCGTGGCGGCACGCGGCGTGCCACGTTCCACCCACACGCTGCCGCGCGCATTGCGCGTCAGGAGCAGGGCCTGCTGCACCTGCTGGGGCTTCATCGGATCCACTGGCGTGGCCATCACGTGCACCGCCGTTCCCATCTCGCGTAGCCGCGCGACGTCGGTTTCCGACAGCAGGCCGGGATTCAGGAACAGGCTGGCCTTGCCGAGGTCGACCCTGGCCGCGATGTCGTCGAAACCGGCACGGGTCAACACAAGGAAGGGCATGGCGCTGTTGGGCATGGTCGCATCTGGCATAGTCGGCTTATGCCAAGTATCGCGCACGCGCGGCGAAGGGCACGCACGCTTCGTGCACAATACGCTTCTCTGGCAAGCTGGAGTGCCTACCTCACACCGCCGGCCGACCATGAACATCGTATGCATCGCCTGGGGCTCCCTGTTGTGGAAGCCCGCCCCCCTCAAGCTGGCCTCGGGCTGGCATCCCGGCGGTCCACGCCTGCCGCTCGAATTCGTGCGCAAGAGCGACGACAGCGCGGAAGTCGCCCTGGTGCTGTGCGAAGGCGCGCGCCCCATGCCGACCTATTGGGCCTATCTCGATGCCTCCGACCTCGATGCGGCGCGTGCGATGCTGGGCGAGCGCGAGAAGATCGCGCCGGGGCGGCCCGACTACATCGGCAGCATCCCGCCGGTCGACGGTGCCCGCAGCGACGAGCGCATCGCCGCCTTGCTGGCGCGCATGCGTCTCGACGCCGCCGTGTGGACCGCGCTGCCGGCCAAGTTCGACGGGGAGTCCGGACGGGTGCCGACGCCCGAGGAAGTGGTGCGTACGCTCGATTGCCTGCCGGGCGAGGAACGTGCGCAGGCCGAGCGCTACGTGCGCTGCACTCCGCCGCACATCGATACCGCGTACCGCCGCATCATCGCGGCGCGCCTGGGATGGCACGCCGCGCGCGATGCCCATGTGACCCGAACGCGCTAGAGCTGCGATCCCCTGGCAAGAAATATTGCAAGGGGATCGCAATTACCGTGCTATTCTTCTTGCGCCGGATTGTCTCGCTCATGGAAGTGCTCGTCCACCCAGAGGAAAACAATGAAAAGAATAGTGACGGTGATAGCAGTCTTGCTGGTGCTGGCCGTGTTCTGGCTGGCATTCAAGCCCCGGCCGGTGGTAGTGGTCGATCGTGCGATGCGTACCGCGATGATCGATGCCCTGGTGGCGAAGCTGAACGATCACTATGTCTTCCCCGAGAAGGCGAGGCAGTTCGAGGCAGTCCTGCGCCAGCGCGAGCGGGAAGGCAGATACGCAAAAATCAGGGACGGTTATCGGCTGGCGCAGCAGCTCACGGCCGATATCCATGGCGTCGCGAAAGACCTGCACCTGAAGGTGCGCTTCGCTCCCGGTCTGGATCTGGTGGGCGACATGGGAGCGGCTCCGGCGGCGACGCAAGCGGAGTGGGAGCAGCGCACCAACTTTCTCGAGCGCCTGATGGCGCGCCGCACGGCAGCCCGTGAGGTGAAGAAGGTCGGCCGCCTGGGCCACGATGTGGGCTACCTGAAAATCTCCAGTTTTCCCGATGCTATCCCTGTCGCCGACAAGTTCGGCGCGGCGATGGACGAACTCGCCGATACCGAGGGCCTCGTCGTGGACTTGCGCCAGAACGGCGGCGGCGATCCGCAAGCGGTGACCCTCTTGATCAGCTATTTCGTCGACCGGCCCACACGCCTCAACGACGTCTGGGATCGCGATACCGGCAACACGGTCCAGCAGTGGACACACGACAAGCTCGTCGGCAAGTGCTATGGCGGCAGCAAGCCGGTCATGATCCTGGTCGGTCCGCGTACGGCGTCCGCCGGCGAAGATTTCGCGTACACGATGCAGGCCATGAAACGCGCCACCGTGATCGGCGAGCGGACCTGGGGCGGCGCCCACCCCATGGGCTTTTACCGCATCGGCGAGCACTTCTTTGCTCAGATACCCAATCAGCGCAGCATCAGTCCCATTACCGGCACCAACTGGGAAGGAAGCGGCGTTACACCCGACATCGCCGTGTCGCCGGACCAGGCGCTGGTGGTGGCGCGGGACCTGATGCGGCGCCGACCCCAGAGAAGCGCCACGCTCGCCCCCGCCGCACCTTGACAAAGCCGCGCCGGGACGGCCGGCCTCAGGATTCGTTCTTGAAGATCCCGCGGATGTTCATGCACATCAGCGCCGCCTGCAGGACGATCAGGGCCCAGGCCTCGTCGTGGATGCCCCACACGATCCACAGCACGTTACTGAGGATGAACATGGAAAAGCCGAACACCCGCCGTTCGGCGCGCTTGGAGCCGATCAGGTAGGCCGCGAACAGGGTGACCAGCATCGCCGGCCACTGGAGGAAGTCGATGAATTCATCCATCCGTCACGCCGCCTTCCTGCGGCGCGGAGCGGCCGTCGATGGTGCGCCGGTGGACTTGGCGGCAGTCTTCCTTGCCGCCGGCTTGGCCGCGGCTTTGGTGGCGGTCTTGCGCTTCGGCGCCGCGCCGCTGGCGGCGACGCGGTCGGTGCCGTGGGCGGCGGCCTTGCGCGCACGCGGAGGCGGTGCTTCCTCTTCGTCCTCGTCCTCGGCAGCGGGCCGGCGTTTCTTCGGCGGCGGCGGTTCGTCGTCGTCGTCGTCATCATCGATGGCCGCGGCCTTGCCGGGTTTCTTGCCGAGGCTGGCCTGCAGCAGCGAGACCAGGTCGATGACCTTGCCGGTCTCGCGCTTCGTCTCGCCCGGCTCGGGCATGGTGATGGTCTTGGTCTGGTGCGCCTTGACCTTCTTCTCGATCAGCGCCATGACGTCCTCGCGGTAGGTGTCGTGGTACTGCTCGGGATCCCAGTCCTCGGCCATGCCCTGCACGAGGGCCATCGCCATCTTGAGTTCCTTGTCGGTGATCGCGGCCTTCTTGTCGTCGGCGGTGGGGATCTTGAGGTCGCCGGCGTCGCGGATCTCGTCGGCGTAGCGCAGGGTGTTCATGACGATGGTGTCGCCCACGCACACCAGCGCCGCCAGGTGCTGCTTGACGCGGATGACGACGCGCGCGATGCCGATCTTGCCGGCCTTGCGCAAGGTCTCGCGCAGCAGGGCGTAGACCTTGTCGCCGCCCTTGCCGGGGGCGAGGTAGTAGGGCTGCTCGAAGTAGAGCAGCGAGACGTCCCCGGCATCCACGAAGGCGAGGATGTCGATGGTCTGGGTCGCCTCCGGGTTGGCGCGCCGCAGGTCTTCGTCGGACAGCACGACGTACTCGCCGCTGGTGTACTCGTAGCCCTTGACGATGTCGTCCCAGGAGACTTCCTTGCCGTTGCCCTTGTTGTAGCGCTTGAAGCCGACCGGCGAGAAGTCGCGCCGGTCGAGCATGGTCAGGTCGAGCCCCTTGTTGTCGACCGCCGGGTACATATCGACAGGGATGTGCACCAGGCCGAAGCTGATCGCACCTTTCCACATGCTGCGCGGCATAACTCCTCCTTATTCGCCGACCTTGCCGGTCACCGGCAGGATGACCCCCGTGATGTAGCCCGAGCACACCGGCGAAGCCAGGAACACGTAGGCCGGCGACAGTTCCTCCGGCTGGGCGGGACGCTTGAAGGTGGTGCTGGCGCCGAATTCCTTGATGTCCTCGGGCGACTGGTCGGCCGGGTTGAGCGGCGTCCAGACCGGGCCCGGGGCCACGCAGTTGACGCGGATGCCCTGGTCGATCACGCTGGCCGCGAGCGACATCGTGAAGGCGTGGATGGCGCCCTTGGTGGCGGAATAGTCGAGCAGCTTCTTCGAGCCTTTCAGGCCGGTCACCGAACCGGTGTTGATGATCGACGAACCTTCCTTGAGGTGGGGCAGGGCCGCGCGCGCCATGTGGAAGTAGCCGTAGATGTTGGTGCGGAAGGTCTCGTCCAGCCGCTCCTCGGTGATGTCCAGCAGCGAGCTGGCATGTTCCTGAAAGGCCGCGTTGTTGACGAGGACGTCGAGGCGCCCGAACTCGGCGACCACTTTCTCGACCGCGTCCTTGCAGAATGCGGCGTCCTTGACGTCGCCCGCGATGGTGACGCAGCGCCGGCCTTCCGCCTCGACGCAGCGCTTGGTCTCCTCTGCGTCCTCGTGTTCGTTCAGGTACATCACGGCCACGTCGGCGCCTTCGCGCGCGAACAGCACCGCGACCGCACGCCCGATGCCGGAATCGGCGCCGGTGACGATGGCGCTCATGCCTTCGAGCTTGCCGCTGCCCTTGTATTGCTCCGCCATGAACTTCGGCTTCATCTCCATCTGGGCCTCGATGCCCGGCTTGGCGAGATGCTGCTCGGGCATCGGCGGGGCCGGCTGCTGGATCCCGGTCTGCACCGCCTCGTCGTTCTCCGCCTTCTGCATGCTGCCGTCCTGCTGGTCCTGGCGGCTCTGGATCGCCTTCTGCTTGTTTGCCACGTCATCCTGGTGTGCCATTGCGTACTCCCGTGAACGTTCAATCGACCCGTAGAGTATCGATGCGTCGCTCCATGCCGGACGGTGCGCTCCCACACACTCGGAGACAATTCTTCACTATGCCCTCCCATGGCTTTATGGCAAACTTGCCAGCGTTTTTCGCAAACTGGCTCGCCAGGAAATAAAAGGAGAAGTGATGTCTCAGCAGGAAGGCGCAGGGCAGGCTTGCAGCGGCCTGTTCGTCAATCCGGCCGGGCAGCGCCGCAGCGCGTTCCAGCAAGCGTGCGCCGGACTGTTCGACGCCTTGCGCGTGGCCGATGGCGCCGAGCAGGCCCTTGCCATGCTGGCGCAGCAGCCGGCCGACGTGCTGGTGCTCGACCTCGAGTGCTTCGAGATCGGCATCGACCTGCCGGCGCTCGGCCAACTGGTGGCGCAGCGCGAAGGTAGGCCGGTGCTGGTCCTGTGCCCCTTCGGCAACGCGCGCTGGCTGCCGGCCCTGATGGCCCATGGCCCGCTGGCCTACGTCATCGGCCCCCTGGGCCCGGAGGAGCTGCGTCGCGAAGTCGCCGCAGGCCTGCTCGCCGCGTTCTCGCCGGCCCCCGCGGCCAGCCCGATGGAAGCGGAGCTGGCGGCGCTGCTGGCGGTGCGCAGCAGGGCCCAAGGGGCGCTGGCCGAGGCCGACGACAGCATCCGCTTCGGCGAGCGCCTGTGCCTGGCCCTGCTGGACTGGCCCGGCGTGGTGCATGCCGCGATGTTCCAGCGCCACGAGGGCGGCGATGTGCGGCTGGAAGCGCAGCACGGGCGCGCTGGACTCGACCTGGCCGCCGTGCTCGGGCGCGGCGAGCGCCTGCTGCAGGCACCGCTGCGCCATGCCTTTCCCGGACTGCTGGCCGCTGCCAGCGGCGAAACCGTGCTGCTCGATGCCGTCGACAAGGCGGGCGAGCCGCTGCTCGCGCAAGCCTTGCGTGCCCAGGGCGTGCAGATGGTGCTTGGCGTGCCGGTGCCGGCATCGGGTCCGGGCGCGCCGCGCGGCGCCCTCTGCCTGCTGTTCGGGGACGCGCGCCCGCTTTCTGGCGCCCAGTTGTCCGCCCTGGACGACCTGGCGCAGCTGGCCGCCTTCGGGCTGCGCATGGCGGAGCTGATGCGCGAAAGCGAGGAGCTGCTCGGCCGGGTCACCCAGCTGGCGACCCTCGACGCCCTGACCGGCGTGGCGAATCGCCGCCATGGCGAATACCTGATGGAACAGGAGATCAAGCGCGCCCGCCGCTACCGCACGCCGCTGGCCCTGATCGCCTTCGACATCGACCGCTTCCGCAACGTCAACGACGCCTACGGCCACCCGGTGGGCGATATCGCGCTGCGCACCGTGGCCGACACCGCGCGGGCCCTGCTGCGCTCGAGCGACGTGCTGGTGCGCTCGGGCGGCGAGGAGTTCCAGGTGATCGCGCCGCACACCAGCGCCATCGACGGCCTGAAAATGGCCGAGAAGCTGCGCGCGGCCATCGAGGCCGCCGAGATCCCGGGCTGCGACCGCGTCACGGTCAGCCTGGGCGTGGCGCAGCTGGGCGAGTTTGAAAACGGCGATTCGCTGGCGGTGCGCGTGAACGCCGCGCTGGCGCGCGCCAAGCGGGCAGGGCGCAACTGCGTCGAACTGGCGATGCAATGAGAGCCTATCCCGGCAGGTTGGAGTCGCTGCTGGCGCGCCTGGCAAGCGGGGGCGGCGTTGCTCGTCGTTGCATGGATCACCATGCGGCCTCCTCGCGCCTTGCCCGCGCTCGCCAAGCATCGCCATCCGCTTCCTCCAACCCGCCGGTATAGGCCCTGTCCATGATAGGCTAGCGGCTTTTCTGTCGGGCAATACCATATGCTTCAGTGGCTGCAGCACTACCGGCGTTCGATGCTGCCGGGCGACATCAGCGCCGGCATCGTCGTGGCGATGATGATGATCCCCCAGGGCATGGCCTATGCGCTGGTGGCCGGGCTGCCGCCGGTGGCCGGGATCTACGCCAGCATCGTGCCGCCGCTGCTGTACGCGCTGTTCGGCACCAGCAGCACCCAGTCGGTCGGCCCGATGGCGATCATTTCCTTGATGACGGCCTCCAGCCTGGCTCCGCTGGCGGCGCCAGGCAGCGCGCTGTATGGCGTGCTGGCCGCGCAATTGGCGCTGTTGTCCGGGGTTGTGCTGCTGGCCTGCGGCCTGCTGCGCATCGGCTTCCTGGCCAACTTCTTTTCCCGTCCCGTGATGAGCGGCTTCACGCTCGGCTCGGCGCTCCTGATCGCCTGGGGCCAGGTGCGGCCGCTGCTGGGCGCCATGCCGCCCGCCGTCCACTGGCCGAGCGCGGCGCTGGGACTGGGCGCGCTGGCCGTGCTGGTCTGGGCGCGGCACTACATGGCCGGCAGCCTGCGCCGCACCGGGCTGTCGCCGGTGGCGGCCGACATCGGCGCCAAGCTGGCGCCCATGCTGGTGGTGATCGGGGCGACCGCGCTGGTGCCGCTGCTGAAGCTGGAAGCGCTCGGCGTGGCCACCACTGGCTCCGTACCGGCGGGACTGCCGGGGCTGAACCTGGCGACGTCAAGCGGGCACTGGCAGGCCTTGCTGCAGCCGGCGCTCCTGATCGGTTTCATGATCTTCCTGATCAGCATGTCCGGCGCGCAGACGCTGGCGCTCAAGCGCGGCGAGAAGCTGGGCAGCAACCAGGAACTGGTGGGCCTGGGCGCGGCCAACATCGGCAGCGCCCTCAGCGGCGGCTTCCCGGTGACCGGCAGCATCTCGCGCTCGGCGGTGAACTTCGCCGCCGGCGCCAACACCCAGCTGGCCAGCATCATCACGGCCGCGCTGCTGGCGCTCGCCCTGGTGGCCCCGACCGGCTGGCTGGCGCTGCTGCCGCTGCCGGTGCTGGCCGCGACCATCATCGTCGCGGTGCTCGGCATGCTCGACCTGTCGACCTTGAGCACCTCCTGGCGCTACGACCGCGCCGACGCGGCGGCGCTGCTGGCCACCGGCGCCGGGGTGCTGGTGCTGGGCGTGGAAGCGGGTGTGGTGGTGGGCGTGGCCTTGTCGATGGGGGCGCTGATCTGGCGCGCCAGCCGTCCCCACATCGCCGTGCTGGGCCGTATCAATGGCACCGAGCACTTCCGCAACGTGGACCGCTATTCGGCCGAGACCGCACCGGGCCTCTTGATGCTGCGCGTGGACGCCGGGCTGTTCTTCGGGAACGTCGAGGCGGTGAACGAACGCATCGAGGACGAACTCGCGGCGCGCCCCGACACGCGCCACCTGGTGCTGGTGCTGTCGGCGGTGAACGCCATTGATACCTCGGCCCTGTTCGGGCTCGGGGAGTTGAACACCTCGCTGCGCCAGCGCGGGGTGCTGCTGCACCTGGCCGAGGTGAAGGGGCCGGTGATGGACCGCCTCAAGCACAGCACGCTGCTGCAGGCGCTGAATGGACGCCTGTTCCTGAGCGCCGCCATGGCCTGGGATGAGCTGGCGCCCGGGCCGGCCTCATGATTAGTTTCTGAAAAGCAACGCAGTATTGACAGCGTGTCGACCGGTCATTAGGATTGATCAGGCGCAATATCAAATCAGGTGCGACAGGCTTGGGCCTGGAGCGCACGCGCCGAATCGGATAAGGGCAGGGATGACCCGGCATGAGACGCCGGCAACCAGCGTTGCCGTTCGCAGGACAGGCGCGGCGATCGCACTTGCCGTGCTGGCGGCCGGACCGGCCCAGGCGGCCGAGGTCAAGGCCAGCGGCCGGCTGATGGCCGGCAACGTCTACCGGGTGCAGGACCGGGATCCTGATCTGCTAGCAAAAACGTGCACAAAAGTGTGCAGCGTTCTCTTCCTGCCCCGAACCGTCTTGTTGACCGTGCTCGTGCCTGGC
>JAEAMF010001303.1_pt1 | contig 19152 bp, 14 predicted proteins | sample 8958721 | NCBI WGS metagenome assembly JAEAMF01 (sample SAMN16933255, study PRJNA681124) | bioreactor sludge metagenome | isolation source: anaerobic bioreactor treating anionic surfactant - SDBS | place: India: Bengaluru | collected 2019-02-28
CCATTCAGTCGCGTGGCGATGATCGGCTTGACCTGGCGGGCCTGAGCATCGTAGATGTCCTGCCAGGCTTCGGGATCGCCGGCGCACAGCCTGTCGAGCAGATCCCCCAGCGCCTCACCTTCCTGGATCGTCTGCCGCAGCACCAGAATCCCCACTCTCTGCGACGACATGCGGTATGAAAGCGGGGGATACACATGTAGCTCGACGTTAGCCAGCACTTGCCTCTCCTGGATGCCCACGGGGCCGAGCGCCGGGCCCGTGGGCACATCTTATCCCACTGAGCGGCGTCCAATCCATCCGCGTGCGTAGTATAGCGCCGATTCTCTCTCCCGCGAAGCTAGAACCCCTGTAGCAACTGCGTCACCATGCTGGTGGGGTTGCGCCCGTTGAGCACCTCGTCCGCGCGCATGGTCGCACCCATCATCCACTCCGGATGGGTGTAGATGTAGAACTGGTTGTCCATGATCGCCTGGAAGACCAGGTCAGCCACCTGCCTGGGATCCATCCCCGTGCTCGGGTCGGCAGCCATCTTGTGCAGGGCAATGACGTGGGGCAGCGCGCTGATCTTTTCGTCCCACTTGGCGTCATTGGCCAGGTCGCGCGGGCGGTTCCGCTCCGGCCGGCCGATGTTGGTGTTGACCTGGCCCGGGCACAGCACGGAGACGCCGATCTTGGCCCCCATCAGGGTCAGCTCGTGCAGCAGTGTCTCCGACAGGGCCATGACGCCGAACTTGCTGACGGGGTAGGGCGTGCCCACGTAGGGGCTCGAGAGCAGGCCGCCCATCGAGGATGTGTTCACGATGTGGCACTCGGTGTCCTGTTTGATCATGATCGGCAGGAAAGCCAGGATGCCATGGATCGGGCCCCAGAAGTTGACGTTCATGATCCATTTCCAGTCGGCCAGGCTGGTCTCCCAGAAGGCGGCGCCGCCGCCGACCCCGGCATTGTTGTGCAGCAGGTGCACGCCGCCAAAGCGGTCCAGGGTCTTCCGGGCCAGCTCCTGCAAGGCCTCCGGCCTGGAGACATCGGTCCTGACCGCCAGGACGTCCGCTCCGGTCGCTTTCATCTCGCTCTCGGCCTTGTCCAGCGCCTTTTGCTCGACGTCGGCCAGTACGACTTTCATCCCCTCGCGGGCGGCACGCTCCGCCACGGCACGGCCCATGCCGCTGGCCGAGCCGGTGACCACCGCTACTTTGCCTTTAAAGTCTTTCATGTGTCCCTCCTCGGCCTAGCTGGCCAAGCCCATGAGCTGCAGGATGTTGACCGGGTTGCTCTGCTGGTCGATGTGGGAAAAGCGCTCGCGCATGAGCACTTTCGAGCCCGGGTGCGGGAAGACATAAAACCTGTTCTCGCGGATGGCGTCAAAGGCCATCTGGGCCAGCCACTCCGGGCAGATCTCGGCCTGGCTGGTGGCCTCGATAAAGGCCTTGATCTCGTCGACGTGGGGGACCGCTTCCCCTTCCGCGGCCCCGGCATCCCGCAGCGCGGCGGGGCGGTGCTTCTCACTGTCCAGGATGGCCGCGTCGGCATAGTCCGGAGCGAGCAGCGTGACGCCGATCTTGGGATGCTTGTCGGCCATCTCAATGTACAGGACCTCGGACAGGGTCACGACGCCGAACTGGCTGACGTTGAATGCGCCGTTGAAGGGCAGGCAGTAGAACCCGCCATAGACCGGCGCGACGTTGACGATGTGGCATTCCGTGTCCTGCGCCATCATGATCGGCACCAGAATCGCCAGGGTGTTGATCGGCCCGTACAGATTCACTCCTTCCACCCACTTCCAGTCGGCCAGGGTGGTCTGCGCGAGCGGTTTGGGACAATGAACCAGCGCCGCGTTGCAGACCACGTGCACCGCGCCGAACTGGTCGAGGACCTTCTTGACCAGCGCCTGCACGTCCTCCAGTCTTGAGACGTCGGTCGCCACCGCCAGTACCGTTGCCCCGGACGCGGTGAGGGCCTCTGCGGCCTGCGCCAGGCCCTTCTTGTCGATGTCCGCCAGGACAACCTTCATGCCCTCCTGCGCGGCGCGCTCGGCCAGGGCACGTCCCAGGCCGTTCGCCGCGCCGGTGATGACTGCCACTTTGCCTTTCAGTCTCTTCATCTCTCCCTCCTCAGATTGCGGAAAGAAATCTTTCACCGCAGAGACCGCAGAGCCGCACTAAAGAGTCTCTTGATTTTCTCGGCGTTCCCGCTACTGCGCCCTGTACTCATGACGCCGTTGGTTGCGGCTGTGCTCTTGGCAGGGCCGCGCACTCTGCGGTAAGATCTGCCTATGGCCAGAGTTCTCTGGCGACGTCGTCCAGACCGGACTTTTTCAGGGTCTCTGGAAGAGGCCGGCCCTGCCTGTCCCAGCCCATCTTGTCGTAGTATACATCCAGCATCTGCTCCCACTTGGGGGCGACGCTGATGCCCTGTGTCGGACCGCCCCCGGGTGGCTCGAGGATGCGCGGCGAGGCTGTGTTGTGCTCGCGGGTTTCGCCATGGCGGATGTTGAAAGCCCGCATGAGGTTCAGGAGGCGATAGCCAATATCCGCCGCCTCCTTCCAGGTAAAGTCCCAGCCGGTGGCCGCGCTGATGGTGTCGGCAACGGTCGTCCAGGGTACCCCGGCGGTGAAGTAGCACACCCCCAGGCAGTCGGTGAAGTGCCCGCGCCGGCCCATGAGCGCCTGGGTCAAGGGCACGAAATCGGCGTCAAAGGCCTTGTCCTGATCCAGAACGGTCACCCCCTCACCCAGTTCCTGCGTGAGGTCCCCCAGGTCCCCCATGTCTGCGGCGAAGGCGGAACCCATGTCGGAGATGGACATGCCAAACGAAATGCTCCACATGGCCCGGGGATCCATCACATGCGGCCCGTTGCCCTTGTGGGTGTAGACCGCGAATTTGGGGGCATCGCCGCCGATCTTGAACGCGGCCCTCATGACACCTTCGGCCAGCACGTCGCCAAAACCCTCGCGGTGGGCGATTTTGTTCATCATCTCCTCCACGCCCTCGACATTGCCCCAGGTCAGGTCCACGCCGTCAGTGTCCTCCTTGGTTATCAGACCTTTGTTGTAGCACTCCATGGCCATGCCCAGGGTCCAGGCCTGCTCCTTGAGGTCCATCCCCAGCCCGTCGTTGATGTGGTTCAGCCACTCGGTGGCATCGAGGTCGGTGTAGTTGCCGATCTGGCAGCTAAAGGCCTGCGTGCCCTCGTACTCGGCCTCCTCGACTTTCTCGCCCTTGTGCGGCCCCGACTTGAGTTCCACCTCGTGGCAATGGCCGAACCGGCAGGCATAGCAGGGACGCGGCTTGCCCTGGTAGTACTCGCGTAGAGCACCGCCGTCAAAGTTGACGTTCTCCGGCCAGTCGTATTCGGTGAGGTTCTTCATCGGGCCCATGCCCATGCCATAGGTGGCGGACAGCTGGCCGTTTGTGCCCAGGGCGGGGATGATCATGCCCCAGGCGGTGGCGTCGGTTTCCTCCCACCACTGTTTGACCAGCGCGTCGAATCTTGCCTTGTCGTGGAGGGGCACGGCCGCTTTCCCGTTCACCACGACGGCCTTGAGTTTCTTCGAGCCCATCACCGCGCCGCAGCCGTTGGTGGAGGCGACGTGGCCGTGGTCGCTGGTGATGCAGGCATACTTGACCAGGTTCTCGCCGGCCGGCCCGATGCAGGAGACGCTGGCCTGCTTGTTTCCGACCTCCGCCGGCAGCAGTTCCTGGGTCTCCCAGGTATCCTTGCCCACGAGGTGCTCGGCGTCACGGAGCTCGGCGACGCCATCGTGGATGTAGAGGTACACCCAGCGTTCGGCCGCGCCGTGCACGATGATCGCGTCGTAGCCGGCAAACCGCAAACGGGCGCCAAAGAACCCGTTGCAGTGTGAGGCCACGAACAGGTTGGTCAAAGGACCCTTGGTCGCTACCGTGTACGTGCCGGAGGCGAGCCCCCGGGTGCCGCTCAGAACCCCGGTTAGCCACACTATGCGGTTCGCCGGGTCCGACCACTCGACGCCGGCGGGGACCTCATCGTACATGATCTTGACGCCCAGTCCCGTGCCGCCCACATACTGTCTCAGGGTCGCCTCCGGGAGCCTCTCCTCCGTGATCTGCTCCTTGCTGAGGTCCACCCGGAGAATCTTGCCCATATAACCACCCGTTTTCCCCATCTTTCAAATCCTCCCCTGCCTCTTCAGTGATACGGCCCCTCGGAAACAAAAAGGACCGTGCCAGGAAGCCCTGCTCCTGCTCACGGTCGCTTATCATCATCCTGCGCACCTCCTTCCGCCCGGCGGCTCTCACTGCCGCCCGGCCAGTGGATGATACCCGGATAACCCGCGTAGCCCGACAAGTGACACTCGTTCGCTTTACAGGATACTCGAAAGGGCCGTATGCCGTCAAGCGTATGGGTTCAACTTTTGTCTACTCTTTGTTCAACTTTTGTCTACTCTTCGCAGCCACTGTCCTTGAGGACGTACGATCTCACCGCGAAGAACGCAGCCCCGCCCGGGAAACGGCGGGGTGCAGTAGCGAAGAACGCAGAGGATGGAAGTAGGGGAGGAGGCAGAAACGAGTTCCGTGAAAGTCGGCTAACTGCGGGCCGGGCCTGGGCCGTCGGCGGCCTTTTGTTCGAGGTAGCGGGCCATTTGCTCGATGGCGTCGGGGCCCAGCCGGGCGAGGCCGTGCAAGGTCTCATCCAGTGGGGAGATGTCGCTGACGCTGATCTCTTGCTGTTTGAGGGCCGAAGTGATGGCGTCCGAGCGCTTGCGCGCCCCCAGCTTGGCCGAGGCGCGGTTGAGGAAGGTCCTCACGGTATGCGTGGACATGCAGAGCTCGTCGGCGATCTCGCGGTTGGTGAGCCCGCGCCCGGCGTGGATGATCACATCTCGTTCCCGGTTGGTCAGGATGCTATTGTCCCGGCGGACGGTGGGGATGATCTCCCGGTCGAGAGGGGGGAGGCAGCCGCCCTCCTGCTCCTGGCGTAGCAGGTCCGCGATTCTGCGCAGGCCATCCGGGCCCAGAGAGCTAAAGTTCTCCGCCAGCTCTTCCAGCGAGAGCAGCTCGTCGACGCCTATCTCGCCCCGACGCAGGGCGATCAGCACCGCTTCCTGGCGGTTGTGCGCTCCGAGCTTGACGCAGGCCCCATGCATGAGCGTCTTGACCCGGTTGACCGAGAGACTGAGACGCCGGGCGATCTCCTCGTTGCTCAGGTGGTGATCGTCCTGGCTGGAGACGACCAACAGAAGGATGTCCCTTTCCTCGCCGGTCAGAACCAAGTTTCTCGTTCTCATTTGCGTGCCATCCCGCCATTGGGGCACCAGCTGACGAGTGGGTCTGTCGAAGGGCGGATGGAGTGTGCGCACCACCACGAGATGCCTGGGAGGAAGCTGCCCCATGCGCTATCCCCCGCGTGCCGCCAGGTGGCGCGCCCGGTCTCCGTCCGGCCGGATAGCGGAAGTATACTGCACACGGGCCGATTGTCAAAAGAGAAGACCCCGGTGGTTTGGGGAAACCCTCAGGGTCTCTTCATGTCTGTCCGGCCCTGGCTGCCAGCGCGGGGACGCGAAAGCGCAGCAAGGGCCGGTTGGGCTTGTCTACGGGCGAGGCTTAGCCGAGCGCCTGCAGCTTGGCATCCATCTCGGCCAGCATCTCCTTGGTGATCTTGGCCTGAGGGAAGCCGGCGATCTGCTTGAGGCTCATGCCGAACGCCATCTTCAGCTGCGGGTGTTTGGACGCTCCCGGCATATAGGACTCTAGAACCGCGCATGCCGCCGGGTCGGCTACGATGTCCTTCATCTTGCTGTCTTGCGAAAACTTGGCCATTCCAGTTTCCTCCTCGAAAGATTGGTCGTCCCATCTTCGCACAGTCAACCGACCGTGTCGCGGCGGAACGCGCCGGTGCCGTCCGCGCTGCAGGATCATCCCCGCACTGCGTGACCCTGCCTCGTCGCAGTCCGAACACCAGGCGCGGCCGCCCAGTCGAAAAGGCACGCAGATGGACTCCTTGCCTGGAGATGATACTGCGGTGTGGCACCAGAGTCAAGCGCAAACGCTCAACTTTTGTTTACTTTTTGCTCAACTTTCGTCCACATTTCGCACCGGAGGGCGCGTGGGGGTGGTGAGAGGTGCTAGCCCGAAGTGGAGCCAGGCCCGTCGTCTCGCTGCTGCTCCAGTAGCCGGGCTACCTTTTCGATGGACTCGGGCCCGAGTCGGTCAAAAGCCTGTAGTAGATCAGTTACGGTCGTGAGGTCGGTGATGCCTATCTCCCGCCGTCGCAGGGCCAGCGTGATGGCGTCGGCTCTCTTGCGCGCGCCCAGCTTCCGGGAGGCCCGGTTGAGAAAGTTGCGCACGGCGCTGGTGGAGATGTAGAGAAAAGCGGCGATCTCCTTGTTGGAGAGTCCGTGTCCGGCACAAATGATCACATCTCGTTCCCGGTTGGTCAGGATGCCGTCGGGTCTGCGCACCGTGGGCAAGAGTTGCTCGCCCGGCTCCGGGAGGTAGCCGTCCTTTCTTTTCCGGCGCACAACCTGCGCGATCCTTCTCAGGCCATCAGGGCCCAGTTCAGCGAAGGTTTGCGCCAGCTCAACCGGGGTGAAGAGCTCGTCCAGGCTGATCTCTCCCCCTTTCAGCGCCAGGAGGACGGCTTCGTTGCGGTTGTCGGCTCCCAGCTTCAGGCAAGCCTGGTGCATGAGCGTCTTGACCCGGGTGACCGGTATGCCGAGGAATGCGGCAATCTCAGCGTTGCTGGGGTGTCTCCCATCCGGATTCTGGACGCCCAGGATGAGGATCTCTCGTTCCTCTCTGGTCAGGACAGTGCTGCTCGTTTTCATCTTGCTGCACTCGAATTCCCTTCCGCCGGACCCGCCGGTCCGGATCGGGCCGTGCCGGCGACGTACAGAGAGTATACCGAAGGCAGGCTGGTTGTCAAGAGCCCGGATCCCCCAGGGTCTCCTCAGGCCAACGCTTTGTTTGATTTGCGTTTGACTCGGTGGCCCGATACGAGGTATACTCCTTCGCCGGAGGGATGTCCGCCATGTCGCGGTCCGCACCGGCAATTCACGGCAACACCCTGCTGCTCGCTGACGGTAACCAACACACCTCGATTGCAGTCGGTACGCCGGAATGGTTTGCCTGGCTGGCGACCGCCACAAGTTTCTCCTTCGCTGGTCTGTCCGGCAGCTTCTCGGCGCGCAAGGATTCGCGCCGGGGGGGCCGGGGATACTGGAAAGCCTACTTCACGCGCTCCGGCCAGGTGTGCCGCGCCTACCTTGGCTGCTCGGAGACCCTCACCCTGGAGCGGCTGAACGAGGTGGCCCGCGTGCTGGCCTGCGCCGCGCACGACGGAGTGACCGGGGGCGACGCTACCCCGCCTGCTCCGCGCCCCCCGCCGGGGCTGGCGCGGGCCCCTGCGGCGGAGGGTCGCGCGGCGAGTCCGGCCGATGCGGTTCTGCCCACGCCGCTGCTCGCGGTCAAGGTCACCCCGCCGCCCGTGCGCCCTCATTCCGTGGGCCGCTCCAGGCTACTGGGCCAGCTGAACGATGGCCTGCGGTTCCGGCTGACCCTCGTCTCCGCCCCGGCCGGCTTTGGCAAGACCACCCTGCTCAGCCAGTGGGCCAGCGCGGCTCCCTGCCGCGTCGCCTGGCTGACCCTGGATCACGCCGACAACGCCCCCCTTCGTTTCTGGAACTATGTCATCGCCGCGTTGCGGACGGCGTATCCCGATTTCGGCAAGTCGGCGCTGGCGCTGCTGCGCGCCTCGCGCGAGCCCCCCGCCGAGTCGCTGCCGGCCCTGATTGCGAACGAGCTGCTGTCGCAGCGCGACGAGCTGGTCCTGGTGCTGGATGATTACCAACGCATCGAATCCACCATGATTCACCAGACCCTGGCGTTGCTGCTGGAATACCTGCCGGCTCACTTTCACCTGTTCATCTCCACCCGGCAGGATCCGCCGCTGCCCATCGCTCTGTTGCGCGCCCGGGCGCAGTTGCTCGAGATGCGTGCGGAGCAGCTGGCGCTGACCTTTGCCGAAGCCGATGCGTTCCTGAATGGGACGATGAGCAAGGGACTGTCCGGGGCGGAGGTCACCCGGCTGCATGCCTCGACCGAAGGGTGGGTGACCGGCTTGCAGCTTGCCGCTCTGTCGATTGGCCAGCCGGGCGACGTGGAAAGCGTGGTGCTTACCTTTGCCAGCAGCCGCAACGTGATGGACTATCTCACGGCCGAGGTGCTGCATGGCCAGCCGGAGGAGGCCGGGCGCTTTCTGTTGCGTACCTCCATCCTGGATCGTCTCTGTGGGCCGCTCTGCGATGCCCTGCTGGGCCGCGAAGACAGCCAGTACATGCTGGACGCACTGGAGCGTGGCAATGTCTTCACCGTTCCCCTGGACCAGTCCCGTCACTGGTTCCGTTATCACAGCCTCTTCGCCAGGGCCCTGCGTCTGCAGTTGAAGGCACGCGAGCCGCACATGGTCGCCACGCTGCAGCGCCGCGCCAGCGACTGGTACCTGGCCAACGATATGCCCGCGGAGGCCATCGCTCACGCCATGTACATTCCCGACCATGCCCTGGCGGCCACGGTCATCGAGCGCGCCGGGCCCGGCCTGCTCCTGCGCCGGGAGATCAGCACTCTGGTCGACTCGATTGCCGCTCTTCCCGATGAGTTGGTCCGCTCCCGGCCGCGCCTGTGCCTCTATAGAGCCCAGGCCGAGCTGTCAACGTCTCACTGGGAGCTCGCCATAACGTGGCTGCAGTACGCGGAGGCAGCCGTGAGCCGGGAGGCCACGGCGGCCGGCGCAGGCGATGGCGGCCCGGAGGACAGGGTGGCATTGTCTGCCGAGCTGGAGCGTCTGCAACTGGCCATCAACGCCGGCCGCGGTGACCAGTTCCTGACCCTGATGCACTTTTACTCCTCAACCGGCTGGAGCGGGCCGGCGAAGGGCCCCGCGCCGGACACGGCGGCCGGCGAAGGAGCCCTGGCTGCCTCGTGCGTGCAGGAGCGCGCGCAGGGCACCATCTTCCGGGCCGCGCTGACTGCCGCCACCGGTCGCCTGCACGAATCGTCTGCTCTGTACCAGCAGGCATACGACCTGCTCGTTCAAGCCGGTCTGGGTGAGGCGCCCATCGCGGGCGATGGGCTTGGCGGAATGGCCATGGTCGCCTACGAGTGGAACGACCTCAACGCGGCCGAGCGCAACGGCTCGCGCGGTATCGAGCTGTACCAGGGCGAGACATTTGTTGGCGCCGAGGCCTTTGTCTGCATGCATCTGGCTCTGATCCGCTTTGCGTTGGGGATTCCGGACGACGCCTTTCGCCTCATCGACCGGCTCGAGGACAACTGGCGGGCGCTCACCTTCCTCAGCGGGCTCCGGCACGCTGCCGCCCACCGCATCCTCTTCACCCTCCGGCAGGGGGACGCCCGGGCCGCCCGGCGCATGGCATTGCCCGACGCCAGGTCACCGGACGAAGACAGCGGAGCCTTCCACCACCTGGTGCGCTATCACGGGACCGTAGCCCTGGCGCAGGCGGCCCTGGGTGACGTGCAGGCCGCTTACGAGACCCTGGACCGAGCGCTGGCCGTCTCTGTGGCCAACGGTTGGACCTGGAGCCAGATCCACAGCCTGGCCGCCCGCGCAACCCTGTACGCCGGGCAGGGCCGGACCGAAGAGGCCCTAGCCGACGTGGCCCGCGCCCTGTCGCTGGCTGAGCCGGAGGGCTTTGTGCGCACGTTCCTCGATTGCGGCCCGACGATGGAGAGCCTGCTGCGCCACCTGCAACGCCGGACGTCCGAGACCGCACCGGCCGTCTCTGCGCCATACCTCGACCGCCTGCTGGCCGCCTTTAGAGCCGAGGCCTCCCTGATGCGGAAATTCGCCCCGCTCGAACAGCTGGCTCCGGGAGCGGACCGCGGGGATGGCTGCCTTTTCGTCGAGGAGCTCACCCCGCGCGAATGCGAGGTCGTGCAGCTTTTGCTGGCCGGTGCCTCCAACCGGGAGATCGCCGCCCGGCTGGTGGTGGCCGTCAGCACGGTCAAGAGGCACATCAACAGCATTTTCGGCAAACTCAACGTCCACAACCGCCTGGAGCTGCGGCGCCTGGTTCACGACCTCGAGCGGGACCGCAGCGGCTGATCCCTGCCGCGCACTGGCCCCACTGCCCACTGCCCACACCCTTTCGCTCTACACCCTGTCTTCCTGCACCCCGCGATACGGATCGCCGCGCCATCGGGACCCCTGCGCCGCCGCGAATGAACCCTTGGGAGGATGAAACCCGGCCCAATCCCGTGTACACTGTCCACAGAGTGTGGCAACAGCGGGGAGCGGGGCATCCCCCAGGCCTTGCCGGTGCTCTGTCGTTCGCTGACTCCCGGCAAGCAAATCCGAATGCACAAAGGAGGCAGGATCGTGTACGGCAACATTGGCAAGATGCTGTTCGTGAATCTGACCACGGGCAAGATTACCGTCGAGACTCCGGACGAGAGTCTCTACCGCAAGTTCATTGGCGGCTACGGGATCGGCGCCAGGATCCTCTACGACCGGATGAAGCCCGGCGTGGATCCGCTGGGTCCCGACAACTGGATAGGCTTTACTACCGGCCCGGCGGTTGGCGTCAAGGGGCTGTGGGGCACCCGGTTCATCACGGTGGGCAAATCACCGCTCACCGGGAGCTGGGGCGATGCCAATGGAGGCGGCTACTTCGGGCCGACGCTCAAGTTCGCCGGCTTTGACGATGTCTTTGTCACCGGCGCCGCGGCCAAACCCGTGTTTCTGTACATCAACGACGGCAAGGCCGAGCTGCGCGACGCCTCGCACCTGTGGGGCAAGGGAGTCATAGCGACGGAGGCGGCCCTGCAGGCCGAGTTCGGCAAAAAAGCGGCCGTGGCCTGCATCGGACCGGCGGGTGAGAAGAAGGTGCTCTTTTCCGCGGTGATGCACGACACCGGCTGTGCCGCGGCGCGCAACGGCCTGGGCGCGGTGATGGGCTCCAAGAATCTGAAGGCCGTGGTGGCCGTGGGCACCAAAGAGGTGCCCGTCCCCGACAAGGAAAAGGTAAAACAGCTGGCCAAAGAGATTCTGGCCATGCTCGAGGGGGACATGTACGAGACCTTCCACAACTATGGCACCCCCGGGACCCTGGACGCGTCGGCGCAGAACGGCGACTCGCCGGTCAAGAACTGGGGCGGCTCCGGACCGGACGACTTTCCGAACTCGCCGAACATCGGCTTTGCCCACGTCATGGAGCGCCAGGAGCACAAGCACGCCTGTCTGTGGTGCCCCGTGGCCTGCAAGGGCCTGATGAAGGCGGGCAAAGAGTACGACTACCCGGCCGGAGCGCACAAGCCCGAGTATGAGACCCTGGCCTCGTTCGGGACGATGATCCTCAACGATAACGTCGAGTCCATCATCCAGGCCAACCACCTGTGCAATGACTATGGCGTCGACACCATCTCCGCCGGAGCCGTGGTGGCTTTTGCCACCGAGTGCTACGAGAACGGCATTCTGACCAAGGCGGACACGGGCGGCATCGAGCTGGGCTGGGGCAAGCACCGCGCCATCATCGCCTTGCTGGACAAGATCGTGCGCCGCGAGGGCATCGGTGACGTGCTGGCCAACGGCGTCAAGCGTGCCGCTGAGGCGATCGGCAAGGGTTCGGAAAAGTACGCCATCCATGCGGGCGGGCAGGAGATCGCCATGCATACCCCACTCTACATGGACGGCATGGCCGCCTCCTACAATGGCGATCCGGCGCCCGGCCGGCACACCTCCGGAACCGGAACCGCGCCCATCACCCCGATGATGCGTTTAATGGACGTCAGCGGCGTGTGCCTGCTCCAATTCTCTTCCACGAGCATGGGCCTGCCGACCGACCAGCTCATCGCCGCGGCCACGGGCTGGGACTTTACCAGCGACGAGGGCACTCTGGCCGGCGAGCGTATCAACAACATGCGCCAGGCCTTTGCCGTGCGCGAGGGATTCAAGGCCTCGGACTGGGACATCTCCAGCGGCCGCGTGGTGGGACAGCCACCGCTGGAGAAGGGACCCATGGCCGGCATCACCGTCGACGCCCTGGCGCTGCGCACCATGTGCTACGAGATGCAGGGTTGGAATCCGGAGACCGGCAAGCCCAGCAAGGAAAAGCTGCTGGAGCTGGGCCTGGATGACGTGGCGAAGGATCTGTGGGGTTAGGTTCAAGTCAACTCGAGAAAAGGGAGGGAACCTGTGAACGATTACCTGGGGTATCGCGGCAAAGTGGTGGTGATCACCGGAGCGGCGACGGGCATGGGTGGAGCGGCAACCAGGATTCTGGTTGACGGGGGTGCCGAGATCTACGCGGTGGACATCAAGCCGGTCACGGCGCCAGTGAAGAAATTCATCAAGACCAACCTGGCCGACAAGGCTTCGATCGACGCCGCGCTGGCGGAGATTCCCGCCAAAGTGGACTGCGTGTTCAGTTGCGCCGGCATCGCGGGAGCGCCGAACTTTAGCGACTTTGACTGCATGATGGTCAACTTTGTCGGGGCGCGCCACCTGCTGGAGGCGCTGGTGCCGCGGCTGCCGGCCGGCGGGGCCATCGCCATCATCTCGTCGATGGCCGGCCTCAACTGGAAGGGCAATCTGGAGACCGTCAACGCCCTGCTGGGCACCAAGGATTTTGACGAGGGCAAGGCCTGGCTGGAGGCCAATCCGGACCAGAACGGTGGCTACATGCTCTCCAAGCAATGCCTGACGGCCTACACCCATCGCCGGGCGTTCGAGCTGGCGCCCAAGGGTGTTCGGGTCAACTGCATCAGCCCCTGCCCGACCGAGACGCCGCTCCTGCCGCACTTTGAGGCCATGGCCGGCGGCCCGGACTTTATGCACGACTATTGCACGCCGCCCGTTGGGCGCTATGCTACACCCGAGGACCAGGCCGGCCCGCTGGTCTTTCTCAACAGCGACCTGGCCCGCTTTGTGAGCGGCGTGGACCTTGTGGTCGACCACGGCGATACCGCCGGAATTCTGGCGGGGCTCAAGGAAGCCATGTGGTAAGGGGGGGACTCGGCGCGTGCTGAGCCCGTAGACAACCAGGAAAGGAGACAATGGTGAAAGACTATTTCGGTTACAAAGGGAAGCAGGTCGTCGTCACCGGGGCCGCATCGGGGATGGGCGCGGCGGCTACGGAGATGCTGCTCGATCTCGGAGCCGAGGTCTATGCGCTGGATGTGCGGCCAGTGCCCCTGCCCGTAAAGCAGTACATCACGGTCGATCTGCTCAAGCGGGAGTCCATTGACGCCGCGATTGCGCAGCTCCCGGCCAGGATCGACAGCATCTTCAACTGCGCCGGCATTCCGGGGGCAAGGTACCATGGTTCGTCCTTCACCGAGGTGGATGTCGTCACGGTGAATTTTGTGGCGGCGCGGTACCTGATCGAAAAGCTGATCCCGCGCATGCCCAAAGGCAGCGCCATCGGCATCATCTCCTCGACCGCTGGCGCCATGTGGCGTGACGCCATTGCCCTCGTTATGCCGCTGCTGGAGACCAAGACGTTCGAGGAAGGGCGCGTCTGGTGTGAGGCGCACAAGGACGACGAGGCCACGATCGCCTTTGCCGGTTCGGGGTACATGTTCTCCAAGCAGGCCCTGGTCCTGTACACCAAGCTGCGGGCCTGTGAGCTGGCGGCCAGGGAGATTCGAATCAACACGCTCAGCCCGGGCACCACCCAGTCGGGCATGACGCAGGCCTTTACGGACCTGTATGGAGAGGATGCGCTCAAGGCGGCCATTACCGTGGGGCGCTATGCGACGTCCGCGGAGCAGGGCGAGCCGCTGGTCTTTCTGAACAGCAACATGGCGCGCTATGTGAGTGGAGTGGATTTCCAGGTTGACTATGGGTCCGTGGCCGGTCTGGAATGCGGTGGCTCGCTGCCGCCGCTCGAAGAATAGTGTGCGGCCGGGGCTACGGCCGGGAGCTCTTGCACCGCAGCCGTAGCCCCAGAAATCACAACAGGAGGAAACTCGAATGGCCAAGTTCTCGCAAGACAGCAAGATGAAGGACATCGTAGCTGACCCGGCGGCATGCGCGGTTCTCGAGTCCTACATGCCCGGGGCGTCGAAGCACCCGCAGTTGAAGATGGCGTTCGGCATGAGCCTCAAGCAGATCGCCGGCTTCCCGCAGGCCAAGATCACCAAGGAGATGCTGGCCGAGATGGACGCCAAGCTGCAGGCGCTTGGATAGCGGTCGCGCGCAGTAGCGCACAGTAGCGCGCACACAAACATGGTCCGGCCTGCGCGGCCCGGATGGGGCACCGCATAGCGGCGCAGGCCGGCCATCATACGTAGCACGGCGGGCGAGGGTATGTCGGAACCCCCGGATGTTCGGAGCCGGGGCCCGGATCAATATCGAAGGCGCAGTGGCGGGACGAGGGGGCGCAATGAGCGTAACGGTTGAATACAGCGGTGCCCTGGGCAACAAGCTGGGCCGGACACACGCCGGGCTGCAGCTGGCCGGGTCGCGCACGTTGGCCTGGCTGCTGCAGACGCTGCGTGCCAACGATCCCGGTCTGGACGCCATTCTCAGCGCCACGCCTTTGCTGGGCTCCGGCATGCCCCTGTGCGCATTCACCGTCAATGGACGATTCGTCCCCGCGAACCGTGCCCCGTCCATCGTGCTGCACGACGGCGACCGGGTGACCTTGATGTTGCTGCCCGCCGGGGGCTAGGAGCCTGCCAGGCCGCCAGGGGATTTTGCGACAAAGGACCGGCATGACCGAAGGCGAATTGAACCAGCTTGTGGCTACCGTGACCCCGGAGCGACTGCGCGTCCTAGGCCGGACGATGGAGGATGTTCTTCACCTCCGGGGGCGCACCGGGGTGCCTCTGGTCAGCCTGCTGCGCGCCCTGACCGCCGGGGCGGATGTTGGCGCCGGGGCCGAGTACCGCCACGTGATGGCCCGCCTCACGGAGGCCATCCGCGCTGTGGTGCAGCAGATGCCGGACGCGAGGTTTGTTGAGCGTTCCTGCTGACCGCCCGAATTCGTCGCCCTGGCAGGGAGACCGAAGAAGCGGCGAGCCGCGAGCAAGCCCTGACCCCCGTGCGAGGCCCATTCCGCGATCATCCCCGCTGGTATCTGAACGACGCGCTCGCGGACAGTGCAGGGCACGATGCGTCGCTGCTACCCGTGCATCTCGTGCTCGTGGCGAGGTCGTGCCCCTGCGTCTCCAATTCTCCCGGCAATCCGTCATGCCGGTCTGGCCATGACCGTCATAGTCCTACCGCGAGGGTCCAAACAATGTCGGCACAACAAACCACGACTCGAACAACGCAGAAGGTATTCTATGGTTGGTGGGTAGCCGCGGCAATGGTCATCCTCATCTCCGCCTGCTCGATTGCCAATGTCCTGCCTACGGCGCTGTACCCGTTTCTGGCCGCGGACCTGGGGTTGACCGCCGCCAGCCTCGGGGTGGTGACTTCGGTCTGGACTGCCCTGCTCATGGTCTGGCCCATGGCGGTAGGCCCGTTGCTCGACCGAGTGGGCACCCGGAAGGTGCTCCTGGCTGGCTCAGTGTTGGTCGCCGCCGGTACCTTCCTGTTCAGCACAGCCCGCGGCCTGACGCAGATGGTCCTGTACCATGGCGTCCTGCTGTCGCTGTCCGGCGCCATGACCATGGCCATTCCCACCTTCCTGCTCATTCGCAAGTGGTTCTGCAAGAAGGCGGGCATCGTCACCGGAGTCGTGATGGCGGTCCAGGGCCTGGCCGGCGGTATCCTGTACCCCATCCTGGGCCGGGTCGCCGCCGCCTCGGGCTGGCGCCCGACCGTCATGTGGACCGGGCTGGTCGCCGGCGCTCTCTCGGCTGCGGTCACCCTGCTGGTCGTGCGTGAGTCGCCGGAGGAGATGGGTCTCAACCCGGATGGCATCTCCACGGAGGAGCTGCAGCGCGTGCAGGCGGCGCTGGGCCAGAAGGTGGCCACCCTGGGCCATATGACCCTGCAGGAGACGCTGCGGACGCCGCAGTTCTGGCTGGCGGGCCTGGTCTCGGGCGGCACCATCGCCGTCCTGGTGGCCCTGACCATGCAGGCGACGCCCCTGGCCATGAGCGTGGGCCTGACCGGAGCGGCCGCCACGGCCGTCATGTCCTACTACTACTTGGCCAGCGTCATCGGCCGGCTGGCCGTGGGCTACCTGGGCGACAGAATCGGCAAGCGGCTCACCATCCAGATCTCCTGCGCGGTGATGGCGCTGGTGGCGGCCTGGGCCTGGCTGAACCTCAGATCCCCGTCCAGTCTGCAGATCGTGCTGGCGCTCGGCGGAGTGTTCTCCGTGTCCACCTCCGTGCTGGGCACGCCCTTCCTGGGCGACCTCTTCGGCGTGATGCACCTGGGCAAGATCTCTGGCGCCTATTCCCTGCTCTCCGGTGCCCTTTCCGGGCTGGGCCCGGTGCTGGCCGGGCGCGTGGCCGAGACCACCGGCAGCTACGTCCTCTTCTTCCTGGCCGCGGCGGTGATCTATGTGCTGGCGGTGATCGGGGTCTACTTCATCCGGCCCACCAGCGTCGAGAGGAACAACCTCGGAGCGGACCGGCAGTCGCTGCCGCAGTCCAGGGTCACGGGCACTGGATGACGCCGCGCGCCCACAGGCAGTCGCCGCAGACCGGAAAGGTATTGCCGTAGCAGTCCTCTTCGTTGCTCTCGGCGAGGTCGCAGCCGCCGCATTCGGCGCAGGGGGCGAACTCGAAGCGCAGCACGCCGGCGCGGAACCGCGCGAAGGAGGGGTCGTTCCAGATGGCGGCGATGTCCTGCTGCCGGACGTTGCCGAACGCGCAGCGCCGGATGCGCTTTTCGCGGCCCAGCACGTAGCAGGTGTACGAGTGCATCAGGGGAACGCAGGGGCTCACCTCGCCATCCCAGGCGATGGCCACCGACCCGTCGTGCACAAAGCGGCAGTAGCCGGCGGTGGCGTCGGGCTCCCACCGCCACGTCTGTGGCCCGCGAACACGGCGCAGCAGCTCGAGCGTGGGCTGCACAAACTCCGGGCGCGCGTCCATGGGGGTCAGGCGAACCTCGGGGGAGTACGGTTGCGGACTGCGCGAGTAGACGGACAGCCAGTAGGTGATGTCATCCTTGTTGTCCTGGCTATACGGCAGCAGGTTGGTGACCAGGACGAATCGTGCGCCCATGCTTGCGGAGAGGGGGGCCAGCTCGGGCAGGTATTGCACATTGTGGCGGGTGACGACAAACTCGAGGCCGATCTCCGGGTTGGCGGCGCGGCGAGCCCGGCGCTCGGCATGCAGGGCGTTCACGTTATCCTGCACCACGCGCGGGTCGGAGCCGGTCTTGGTATCGGTGCAGGCATTGGCCGGGCCGGCATCGATGGACAGCACGAGCGTGTCCAGCCCGGCATCGATCAGGCCGGCGGCCATAGGGCGGTCCAGCAAGAGCCCGTTACTGATCAGCTCGGTCCGCGCGCCCAGGCCTTTGGCCAGCTCCACCATCTCGACGATGCCGGGGTGGAGCAAGGGCTCGCCCATTCCCCAGAAGGCCACCCTGGCCGGTGCCGGCATGCGCCCCAGCCCGCCGATGAGCCGGTGGTAGGTTGACATATCCATGAGGCCCGCCGGCTCGCTCCAGGAGTGATGCATGCAGATGCGGCAGTGCAGGTTGCAGGCGGTGGTGGGCTCGACGTAGACCTTGCGCAGCACCGGGTCCGGCGGGTTGGCGATGATGGGTTGGTCCATTGGCCTGATACGCGCCCCATGCATTCAACGGCGCGGGCCGCACCTTTAGCAAGGCCTCGCTGTGCGAGTGCGGCCCGCGCCATCCGGTTCTACTTGCCCCATAGAGCGGGGATGGCCTGCTCCAGGCCCAGCTTTTTCAGGGTCTCGGGCAGGGGCTTGCCGGTCTTGATATCCCAGCCCATCCCTTCGTAGTAGCGGTCGAGGATCTCGTCCCAGTGCGGCTTGATGTCCTCGTGACCCATGGGTCCCTCGACGGGGCTGGTCATGCGGGGGGAGGGGGCATCCATCTTCCGCGTGCGCCCGCAGCGGACGTTGAAGGCGCGCAGCAGGTTCTGGATGCGCAAGCCCGTCTGCGCCGCTTCTGCCGGAGTAAATTCCCAGCCTGTGGCGGCTCGCACCGCGTCGACCAGGCGCTTGAAATCGCCCACGCCGGTGGAAAAGTAGCACACACCCAAGCTGTCGTTAAAGTGGCCGCTCCAGCCGGTTTTCACGTTGAACTCGACGGTGTCGTCTATCGAAAAGCTGGGCAGCATCCGGGTCCCGTACGGTAGCGAGCACTCGATGCCCATGTCCTCGGGCGAGAGCATGAACTCGAATCCCTCGTTCGTGCCCGTCTGACCCAGACACGTATCGAGGATGCCGGGCCACATCTGCTTCCACTGGATACCGCGTGGGGTGACGCCGGCCATGGTGTGCACGGCCATTTCGAGCGCCTCGCCGCCGATGTGCTGCGCGGCTCTCATCGCCCCTTCGGCCAGGACGTCGCCAAAGCCCTGACGGTGCGCGATCCGGTGCATCAGCTCGTCGACCGCTTTGTAGTTGCCCCAGGTGAGCTCCAGACCGTCCGTCTCCTTCTTGCTGATGAGCCCCTTTTCGTAGCACTCGATGGCCAGGCCGAGGGTCCAGCCCGCTTCGTTGGCATCACAGCCCAGGCGGTCCCCCAGGTTGGACAGGTGCACTGCGGCGGACACCTCGTAGTTGCCGATCACCGGACCAAAGGCCAGAGCCACCTCGTACTCCGGCTCGTTGGCGGCCTCGCCCTGGTAGGGCCCGTCGGGGATGGTCAGCTTGTGGCAATGGTGCGCATTGCACGCCCAGCACGAGTCCCGTTGGGCCTGGTAGTGCTCGCGGACATAGGGCGCTCCAAAGTGGTCCAGCTCTTCCTGGTGCTCCTCGGAATAGACCTGGGTCAAGTTATTCATGATGAGCATCCCCGACAGGCCCATGGTGCCGCCGGCGAACAGGCCTAACGTCCCAAACTCGCCGAACATGTAGGTCAACTGCTCATCGTGGAATAGCCGGGCGATGGCCGCCACTCCCTCCTTGTCGGAGAGGGGCGGCCGCGTCTTGCCGCGATTTACGGCGATGGCTTTGAGCCGCTTGGAGCCCATCACCGCCCCCGTCCCATTGTGTGAGGGGACGTGATCCTTATCCACCACCGGACAGGCCCAGCGCACGAGATGCTCG
>JAEAMF010001305.1_pt1 | contig 19108 bp, 13 predicted proteins | sample 8958721 | NCBI WGS metagenome assembly JAEAMF01 (sample SAMN16933255, study PRJNA681124) | bioreactor sludge metagenome | isolation source: anaerobic bioreactor treating anionic surfactant - SDBS | place: India: Bengaluru | collected 2019-02-28
GGGCAACAAAGAGCGGCAATAGCCAGGCCAGTGGCACCCCCACCATAAAAAACCAGGGTACTGATGCGTAATACTTCTGATGCGTATCCTCCTGGCGCGGGCGGAGCTTTTTGCGCAACCAGGTCTTGGTCAATCCAAAGGCCCGCTCCAGGTCGGTCTTGAGCAGCCCGGCCGGCGAGTAATGCTTGAGATGTTCTACGGTCAGGCGGCCATCGAGGCGCACCTTGCACCCGGCCGACAGCAGCCGCTGTCCGAACTCGATGTCCTCCGTGACGCTCGCACCCTTGTAGTGGGTGTCAAAGCCGCCCAGGCGCTCAAATACCTCCCTGCGGATCGAGGCAATGCTGGTGAAGAATAACCCCACCCCGCGCTCCGCTGCCGGGCTAGCGGCGATGCGCCTGTACGTAAAGTGCATCCACAGGTTCTTGAACTGGCTGCTGAAATTCTCATACCTGAGCTTCTGGCCCAGCAAACCCACCACACCCGCGACCGTGGGATCCTGGAAATGCTCCGCTACCAGATGGAGCGTATCGGGCTGCAGCAGAATATCCCCGTCCGTGAACGTGATGATGTCGCCTTTGGCCTCCCTGGCCCCGATATTCTTGGCCATCGCCGCGCCCACATTCTCGGGCAAACGGGTCACCCGGCATCCAGACCGTGCGGCCACTTCCGCGCTCGTGTCCGTGGAGGCATCATCCACTACGATAACTTCGTACTCGGCGTAGACAGAGCGCCTTACCGCCCGCAAGCACTCCTCAAGTGTGCCGGCGGCATTGTGCACGGGGATCACGACAGAAATCATAGCTCAAGTCTCACCGCAGAACGAAGAGCACGGCGACGGGCAAGCCGCAGCGCATGGAAACAGGCAACGAGCACCGGACCGCCTCACTGCGACGGTGCCACGGCCTCAGGCGAGAGCCTGGCCTGCAACAAGATGCAATTGTGCCAGCCTGTACTCCGTCCCGCGTTGTCTGCGGGGTCCGACGAGCCGGCCATCTCCAGGTTGATGAGCAACATCGCCAGCGGTCGAAGGAGCACCCTGGCCAGCAAATTAGGCCGGGCCAGCATCCACAGCTCCCAGGCGAGCGTACCCCAGCGCCCGTGGGTGTAGCGCACCGAGGTAATCTCCAGGCCTGAACCCTGTACTTTGGCCCGCAGGTCTTTTTCGTTGTAGCCCTGCCGCACGTGATCCGCTCGCGGGCAGCACTCAAGGTCAAAGCGGCGCAGCCAGTGGCGCTGAGGCGTCAAGGGAGTATGGATGACCAGCCATCCCCCGGGGCGCAGTGCCCGGGCCAGGTTCGCCAGTGCCGCCCGGTCGTCGAGGATGTGCTCCATCACATCTACGTTGTAGACAAGGTCATACGCCGCCGTCCCCAGAGGCGAGGTCAGATCCGCCTGAGCAAAGGTCAGATTGGGCAAAGGAGCCGCATTCAAGCGAGCCTGGCAAGCAGCCACGTGCTCCGCGTCGACATCCACCCCATGAAAGGTCGCACGAGGATAACGACTGGCAAGGCGGAAAGTATGGTCTCCGTTGCCGCTGCCAGCATCGAGCACCTGCGGTGTACCCTGACTGAGAATTGGAGCCAAAGCGCGCTCCAGCCAGCGCCAGCGGATCGTCGCCCCCACATGATAATCCCAGGCACGCAGTGTTTGCCGCCAACCGGTCTGCGGACTGGCTTTGTTTGCTACGGGATGCTCACAGTTCTCCATGAGTTACACTTTCACGCCCAGATTCGGTTGAGGAGTGCACGATCCAAGGCATCTCCTCTGCAAACCGCCATTTAAACATACTTCGACGATTTGGTCAAACAGCTCAAGGCCCAAGGGTGTAGTTCACATTGGGGGCGCATTTGTAGCATAGCCCCTTGCCGTTCGCCCCGTGCTCTTGGCGGGGTGGGCGTCATGGTGGCCACGCGGAAACGGGCACCCCGTCGAACAGATGCGGGGCGAACGGCAAGGCCCTATGCTACGGGCAAGCCGCCACCCTGCCCGAAACTGAACTGCACCCAAGGCATCAGTCATAGATGTAGATTTCCGCCGTTTCCACCGCAGCAGGAAAAGAAGTGACGGTTTGCGGTGCTCCGTAGACCTGGTCAAACCTGCCCTTCAGGACCCGCATCTGGGACAGGTACGGATCATCCGGATAGGCCCCCAAAGAGGCGATGAACCACAAACGTGCCCCGGCGGGCAACTCGGCAGCCACATACCGCACTGTTGGCTCGACGAACCGGTCAGCATTCCTCCAGTTGTCCGCCCAGCCCAGCCAGGTGATGTCCTCCACCCGGTCGAGAGCGGCAGGAAAGGCAACTTGCTTCTGCGGACCTGTGAAATAGTAGTTGAACGTGGAGGCCAGGTAATCAGGTGCGATTACGATCACATCCTCACCGCCAACGCGCTGCGAGACATAGGAAGCAATCTCGCGCAGGTTGGAGTGGCGAATGGCAAAGGTCCACGATGTTGTAACGCCGCGTACCCAGATGATGGACAGGCCCAACAGCAGGATCCATGAAAGCACGCGCGGCCGGAGAGCATCTACGCCACAAGCCAGCAGATAACACATGGCCGGAAAGGCGACCAGGGTAACGTAGGAAGGTATGCTGCCGATTGTGCGCGGCGTCAGCAGGGCGGCCAGGACGACCGGGCCGAAGAACCCGAAGAGGACCAGGTTCAGCGCCGGAGAAAAGCGCAGATACACGGCAGCAAATGACCGGCGCAGTCTGACGGTAAAGATGCCGAGGGCGCACACGGCCATCCAGAGCAGCGGCCACCCGTTGGGCCAGGCCAGGCCCGTGATTTCGTTGAGCAGGCGCAGAGCGTTGCCCAGCCGAGACTGGCGGGTCAGCCATGGGCCCATCACGGCTCCCTGCAAGCGCAACTGCTGCAGGAACAGAGGTATCATCGGCACATAAAGCAGGGCAACACAGACCTGAGCCGCCACCCAGGGCCAGAACAGGTGCCGTGCCTCCCTGCGCCGAATGATCTCGGTCAGGAAGAAAGCGTTGAGCGACAGGATCAGGAAGGCCCCAACGTTGTGCGTGTACAGTACCAGCGCAAACGATAGGACGACGGCCCACCAGACCCGGCCGCCCACCAGGCGGCGAGACGCAATCTTGCCTGTAGCCGCGGATGCCGTGGTACCGACAGGCTGCATCACAAAACGGTGTGTAAAGTAGAGGGCGGCCAGAGCAGCCAGAGGCAGGAGGGTGTACATCCGTACCTGCCGCGACACAATGATGTGATGGGGCGACAGGGCGGCAACCCATGCCGCCAGCAGGGCCACGCGGGAGCCAAAGACTCGCCGCCCCACCCAGTAGACAAGCGGGATCAGCGCCAGCCCAAAAATCGCGGAGAAGAAGCGCAGGCTCCAGTCACTCGCGAGGGCCTTGTCCCAGAAATGAAGGAGAAAGTAGTAAAGCGGAGGGCTCACATCGGCCACAGTCAGCGCCTTGAGGATACCCGAGGGAAAGGAATGCCGTGCCAGAAAGACGGTCTGTGCCTCGTCGCGCCACAGGCCATAGGTATCCAGGTGATAGAGCCGGAAGGCGGCGGCAACGCCAAAGATGACGGCCAACAGCAGCCAGTCCCATTGCCGGGTGTGGTCAGCGGGATTCAGCACCTCTGTAACCGGCGCAAAGAAATCTAGCCCTCCCCTGTGCTCTGCCCTGTACTCATGCCGCCGTCATTTGCGGCCGCGTTTCCGGTGAGCCCTGCGCTTTGTACGGGATTGGCGGAATTGGCCTTTACGAAAAGCATGATCAGCTCGGAGTTGAGGATGTATCTGGCGCACTGAAAGCGGAAACCCTGCGCCTCCATGATGCGCACCAGGTCTCCTGAGGAATAGTGTGTGATGTGCTCGTCGGCATAGGCACCTGGCGCAAAGAACCCGTAAAAGCGCTCAATGATGGGCCAGGTGAACCGCCCATAGTCCGGCGTACCGAGGATCAGCCTTCCCCCCTCTACCAAGACGCGCCCCATTTCGGCGAAGGGTTGCGGACCGGCCGGCAAGTGCTCGATCACCTGCGAGCACAGCACCTGGGCAAAGCTGTGATCGGCGAAGGGCAGGGCAAAGATCGAGCCATTGACCAGCGGGCGACCGTAGCGCCTGGAGTAGCGCAACTTGTTCAATTGCACATCCAGTCCGATCGAACGATCGTTCAGAGCCCCGAGAATGCGACTGGAGCCGCACCCGATATCGAGACACGGTTGCTCAGTATCCACCAGCTCGGTGATGATCCGGTGGCGCGTTCTCTGCCAGTAGCGCTGCAACGGAATCACGCTGTCGAAAGCACGGGCGTCATAGTCAGCCGAAGCAACCGAGTTGCGCAGCCGCCACATGCGCACGAGCGTCTTGAGATAAGCTATGCCGAACTGCAGCAGCTTCACCTTCGACTTGCCCTGATCCCTGGGCACAAAGCGGAAAGGAATCTCGGCAATACCGCAGCCGCGAGCATAGCACTTGATCAGGATTTCTTCCAGCGCGTCAAAGTCATTGCTTTCCAGGTCAAGCTCGCGAAGAGTTGCCGTGTGGTACAGGCGGAAGCCACTGGAAATATCCTTCACCGGCAAAGAAAGCAATCTGGTATAGACGGTGTTGAGGATAATGCTCAGGGCATGCCGGTACCCGGGATACTCCGCCGAGCCACCTTCCACGTAACGAGAGGCAATAACCACCTCGGCGTCGTTGCGATGGTTCCACATGCGCGGGATAAAGTCGGGGAGATGGGACAGGTCGGCGTCCATCGTCAAGATGTATTCGCCCCGGGCCTGCGCAAATCCCGCCCACAGCGCACCACCATATCCCCTCTCCGTCTGGTAGACGACGACGGCGTCCGCAGCGGTGCACACTTGCTCCGTGCTATCGGCGGAATGATTGTCCACGACGATGATCTCGTACTTGCAGCCGAGGCCGGCCAGCACCTGGTGTAGCTGGGGAATCAGCTTGCACAGATTATCTGCCTCGTTCCAGGCAGGAATGACCACACTCAGTTCCACCGCCTCTGGCGAGGCGGTAGTCAGCGACTTGGGCACGACGTTTGACATGATTCTCCAGGGTCAGCGCAGAATAAGGACAGCCAGCTTCCCGCTCGGGTTATCGTCCACATAGACCAACTCTAACCCTGCAGGAAGGGTTTCGCCACTCAGTAAGGGCAGGAACTGCGGGCGCAGCTCACGAGCCTCCAACTCATCGACAACAAAATAGTCCACTCCATTCGCCTGCGCGTATCGCAGCACCTGTGCGACATCGGCGTTGGGCGTAGGCTCCCAACGCGCATCGGCGTAGAAGGCAACAGCCGGATAGCGCGACATGATCACCGAGCCTGGCGGGATGTTGTCCTTCAACCACAGGCCGATGGTCTTGTGCTCGGGGCGAAAAGAACCCGTGCTCGTGTACTGCGAAATCACCCGGGGCTGTAACACGATCAGCAGAAGGATGAGCATCACCGTTGGGAGCGCGGTCAAGACACCACGCCACAGACGCCCCAACACGCGGGGGTCCAGCAGATTGGCCACTGTGTCGCACAGCCAGACGCCAAGCTCATAGGCGCCCAACCCCAGCCAGATGACCAGAGTGGGGAGCAATGTGGCAATATAGCGGTCCTGGATGAAGAAAAGCAAAAAGACCAGTACCGGCGTCAAAGAGGCCAGCAAGAGCAACTCGCCCTTGACCCTACGCTTGTCCCAGGCAGCCTTGAAGAAGGCTACCCCCATGAACGGCAGAAGGTAGTAACTGAACAGCTCCAGTGACAGCAAACCGCCGATAAAGCGCCGAATATTGCGCAAAACCAGTTGCACAAACTCGGCCGGGTAGGCGCGAATGACATCCAGCATGTTCACATGGTAGCTCTCCAGGGAGAAGAAGAACACCTCCAGCCCGGTAGAGTCCAGCCCCCAGGTTGCCTGGTCGAAAGCCACCGTATTGCTCTCCGACAGGCCGATACAGGTCACGAAGGTGACTCCGGCTTTCTCGCTGACCATCCACGCTCCCGTCACCCGGTAAACATAGTAGACGTACGGCAGAAAGAAAAGCAGGAAACCAATGGCGTAGATGAGAAGGCTGATCCAGGTGGCGCGCTTGAAGAGCCGCTTTTCAAACAGCCTTACCAGGGCGATAATGGCGCCCCCAATAGCAACATAGGCCACAGCTTCCGGCCGCGTGAGATAGGCCAGACCGAAGCACATGCCCGCCAGCAGGAACGCCCACCAGCGCTCACGGCGCATCGCCAGCAGCACCATGAACAGGCCGGAGTAGACAAAGAAGTAGTAGGGCGGTTCGGTGAGGGTTCCCCAGAACAACGGAGCCGTGGAAATGGCCGGGTAGATAGCAACCAGGGCAGCGCTGGCTACTGCGGCGCGCCTTCCGTACATTTCCTTTGTCAGGAGATAGATGGGAATAACCAGCAGAGCGCCAAACAGCAGATAACAGATGTTGCTGGCGAATTCCATGGCGCTGGCTTCGCTGGCGGTCCAGTTGCGGGTCAGCAGGTAGAAAAGGCCAGAGAGCAGCGGATACATGGGCGTATGGTGCACATCGGAGTAGCCCGTGAAGCTATAGCCCTGTCCGGTGAGCCAGTTGCGGCCCAGCCAGAGGTAGAAGGGCTCGTCACCCCAGACCATACGCTGCGGCTGAGCAAGAGCAAACAGGCGTACCGCCAGTGCCCACAGGCCCAGACCGATTGAGGTCAGGAGCGCCAGAATCTTACCGGGTCTGGGCGTTGTTGTCACTGCTGACATTGACTTCCTCCTCGTCTATCGCGGAGTCGCGTATCTCATCTGAAATGCGGCCGGGCTCTGCGCCCCGTTGTGGCGCAGACCTCTCGAGAAACTCTATCCGCGCCCGCAAAAGCGCCAGCTCCTGGGTCAGAACCTTGATCTGTTCACTAAAGTGCGAGATGCGCATGGAGAACTGGAACAGGATCAACAGCACGGAGATGATAGCCAGCACAAAAATAAAGGCGGGCGGGTACTCGATGCCCAACACGTGCGCAATCATGTCCAGGTAATCAATCAACAGCGGCGCAAGTACCAGCACCACCGCAGTAAGTAGCCACAGCAGGGCAAACTCTTCTTTCAGCTTTCTCGTACGCACCAGGTTCACCACGAACAGCAAGACGGCGACGCCCAGCGCTATCGCAAAAAGGCGGGCCCGCAATTCCATGACATCTTGTGCCGACGTCTGTAACCAGAATCCGATCATCGCTCAATTCTCCCTCGACCGAGGGTTGGCAGAATCCGCCATCCCCTCGAGCACGGTCCTCATAGGCGCAAAAGAAAACGCATCCAGGAGCGCAGCCAACCGCGACATCATGCTCCGCAGATTGTAGTAGGTGACAAAACGCGAGAACGGAGGCAATTTGAGCCGCGGGGTGTCCGCGAAGGTTTCCCAGGGATGCACGTAGAGCACAAAGGGCCTCTGCCGGTTGACCTGTCGCAAGGCAAACTGAACAAACCTGAGCGGCAGAACCCGCAGGTAAAAGCCGCCGGATATCGGCACGCGCACGCCCGCCCAGGACCACACCGTCATGGGAAACTCGATGAGGTTGCCCTGGCCGTTCTCGCTCTGCAAACGGTCAGGCGCACTGACAGACCCGGCAACGTTGCCCGGTGAAGGGTAGTAAGGATGAAGCGGGGCGTTGCCAACACCATAAACCGGCGTCCGTATTGGAAAGACACTCGAGTCGTAATGATACCCCAGGCCCTCCAGTATAGTCAAAGCCCACCGGGTGCGGTTATCCAGGGAGAATGTCGGTGCACGAAAGCCGGTGACCGCCACCCCCGGCGCCACCGAAGCCATAAGCGCCGCAAACTGCTCCAACTCGGAGCGGAACTCTGCGGGCGACAGCTCCCACAGTGGCCGGTGTCCCATGCCGTGACAGCCCAGCTCGTGCCCCTCCGCGGCAATCGCCTGGATCAGTTGTGGATGGCGCTGCACAATCTCCCCGACAACGAAGAAGGTGGCCTTGACCCCCTTCTGGCGCAGAAGGTCCAGCAGGGCACCAGTGGACGCCTCAATCTGTGGTTTTACGGCTTCCGGGTACCCGGTCTCGCCCAGCGCTACGTGCGAGCGCACAAGCTCCGGATGGTACCAGTCTTCCACATCGATGGTCAATGCGTTAATCATGCGGGCCAGTCTCTCTTGCCTCGCTGACCTCACCGGAGGCAGGCGGGCCCTGTCCACCCTCGGGGCGTGACGGGGCGCTGCCGCCACGGGGGGCCCCAACCCTCTGTCGCATGGCATTGGTGTGGGTTGTCTGGCGTAGCAGGACGATTAGAATAGCCAGGAACATCTTGAAGACGTAGTAAATCGGTTTCCAGCTAGAGTGCATGGATTGCCCGCTCAACCGCTCACGCATCACTACAGGTACCTCGGCGATGCGGAATCCGGCAAAGTGCAGCAGCAGAATCGTGTCTGCATCCGGGAAGTCAACAGGGTAGTTATCCGTGGCAAAGAAGGCCATCGTATCACGATTCAATGCCTGGAACCCTGAGGTCGGATCGGTGATCCGTTGTCCGGTGAGGCGTGTGACTAGTGTACGAAAGATCGACATACCCAGACGCTTGGCGAAGGTGGTCTTGTAGTCCATCCGCCCCAGAAACCGGGAGCCCAGCGCGACGTCCGCCGCACCGGACTGGACCACGTGCAGAAGGTCGCCTATGTAGGCGGCGTCGTGCTGCCCATCCGCGTCCATCATTACACCAAAGTCGTAGCCGTAGTGCTCCGCATACCTGAAACCGGATTGCACGGCGCCACCGTAACCGAGGTTGTTGGGCAAACGTAACACGTTTGCCCCGGCCCGGGCGGCGACAGATGCGGTTTCGTCGGTCGAACGGTCATCCACCACCAGTACGTCCACCGTCCGGGGGGAGACACGCGTGGCGGACAGCTTGAGTCTGGCAGCATCGATATCCGCCAGGACCTGCCCGATATTGCTGGCTTCGTTATGAGCAGGAATGATCACCAGGGTCTTGGTACTATCAGCACGCATAGGGTTCCTTCATCTATCCATGGGCCGGTCTGGACACGCCTATGGCTCAGGCCGGCTGTGAGCCAGCACGTAGTCGCCGCTCTGATACACGATCCGCCGGTACTCTGTCGCGGCCGGCGTCAGGGCGGCTATCTCTGGCCAAAAGGCATAGTCGGTAAGTATGTAGTACTCGCCAGTTTGCAGCAACTGGAACAACTGGTCCCGCTCGCTCACAAAGATCAGATACTTGTCCGTGTAGAACGCCGCCGATGGCCTGATCCAGTACGAACCAGGCCAGTAGTTAATCAGCTTGTCCTCAGGCGTCAGGATATGGTTGGAGTAGGACACGACGGCTTTGACATCCGGGTTGAAATTGCCCACGGCGGGCAGCCCGGGCATGGTGACGAGCGACACTGCCGCAATCAGCAGCAACCCAACCTTCCGCCCTGCTGGCCCGAAGAGGCGAACGGACTGGACAGTTTCCACGATCAACTGCGCCGCCAGAATCGCCAGAGCCGGGTAGATGGGAATGATATACCAGCCAATCCGGCTACGCGAGGCATTAAAGAGAATAAAGGGTATTGCCGCTGCCATCAGCAGCAGAATCCTGGCGCGATCGCGAAAACGGATGCTGCGATAGATGGCATAGGCCAGTGCCATCGCCACGACCGCATACCAGACCGGAAAGCCCCGCATCAGGCTACGCAGATAGAACAGCGAGTCGCGCAGGTGCCCCTCTGAACCGGTGACATAGCCCACAGTCAACTGAACCATGTAGGAGTTGAAGAACAGGCGCCCCCACACCAGCAACTGGCCAAGATGCCATGGTGCGATGATCAGCACCGCAATCAGCAGACCCAGGGCCAATTCCTTTCGCCACCACAGCGAGCGGGGCAGAGCCAGTACAAAAAAGGCGAATACGACAAACCAGGGCAAGAACCCCGCGATGCTCTTGACCATGACGCCCAGGCCCAGGGGAATCCCCAGCCAGACCAGGTAGATTGGATTGGCCTGACTGAGCCAGGCCAACAGCAATGAGCTCAGGCTCAAGAAGATGAGGGGCATGTCCAGCATGCCGACGCGGGCCAGACCAACCAAGTTGTACCCATGGTTGTGCAGATTGGTATTCGGCGTAAGCAGAATCAGAGCCGCGCCCAGTCCCACCGCCCAGCTCGAAAACAGCTTCTTGCCGAGAAGGCAGGTCAGGACAATTGCTCCTACGCCGGCCAGGGCGGCAGTGCACCGAGCCGCAAACTCGTTCATGCCAAAGATCTTGTAAGCCATTGCCGTCAGCCACAGGACCACCGGCGGCTTGTCAAAGAACTCGACTCCATTCCAGCGCGGCGTGTTCCAGTCGCCGGTTCTTAGAATCTCTCTGGAGATCTGGGCATAGGCAGCTTCATCGTAGTCGCCGATACTCCCCTCGCCGAGACGCCAGAAAATGACGAGCGCAGCGAAAAGGGCCAGGCCCAGGATGACCAGCACATCCCTGCCCCTCCACACCAATAGGAATTCCGTTTCCAGCCACCGCGCGGCCCGAGTTCTTGTGCGCACAACAGCCGCGGCCAACCCACTGCTCATTCTCTGCTCTCCCGTTCCCGTACACTCACCCGCGCTCTCGGCGGGATGTGCAAAATCAACGCAACCCGTACACCATGGCCAGGGTCACGCCCTCAACACTCACCGTAAACTCCGGCTGGTATTGTTCCACCAGGTTCGCCAGCTCAGGCACATCAGTGAAGCCGGTCTCGCGCATCTGGACAACGGCGAAATCGCAGGTGAACGGGCTGACCACATCCCAACCCGTGATGCGTAGATCCGCGCGCAGCAGACCGTCCTCCTGATAGGCGCGCAGCGCCAGAGGCTGGTCCACCCAGATCACTGCACCCTCCTGCGCGTTGGCATTCAGATAGGGTAGACAGGCCTTGTAAGCCTCACACCAAAAGGTCGTCTCCAGGCCCAGCCGGGTAGCGCCAGGCAGGCCACCAACGATCTCACTATAGTAAGACAGTTCGTAAGGGTGAATTCTGACGATCGAGACCAGCGGAGGCACCAGCAGCATCAAGACCAATCCCGCTGCCAGCAGCCGCTGCCAATGCCGGGCGCCCTCCAGACGGCCGAGGAGCCTTCGCTCCAGACCCTCGAGGATAGCTACAAGCCCGATGCCGGCTAGCATAGCCAGATAGGGGAAAACCGGCATAAAGTGTCTTTCGCCGCTGTACAGAGCCTGCAGCCCCAGAACGCCGATGGCCAAAGGCACCATGGCATTTAACAGGATGTAGTATCCGTAGCGGGCAGGGCCGGCGCTCTGCTGTGTGTCAGGCACGACAGCAGGGTGCCTGAGCACACGAACAATGCCCGCCAGGCACGCCACGGTAATGGTGATGGGCACAACGGCAATGGTCAGGACCAGGGGATAGTGCCATGGTGCTCGGCCGGTCTGCCCCAGGTAGTATTGTACCGTCTGCCCAAAGCGGTAGCCCATGGAGACGTAGTAGGCCAGACGCTCCAGCGTGTCGTGATACAACCATGGCCAGATGCCCAGAAAGACGGCCAGGCCTATCGCTCCGATTGCTATCATCTTGAAGAACACGTGCCTTTCTCGCCGCCAGAGCAGGAACCAGATGCCCCAGACCAGTGGCATCAGCAAGGCGTTCAGCTTGGTCCCGAGGGCGAGCCCGAAACCGAGGCCAGCGACCACGGTCCACGCCCACCCCCGGCTGTTGATAGCCCGCCAGAAAAGGTACATGCCGAGCACCCACATAGCAGCCATGGGTATATCCAGGTTGGCCAGGTGACCGTGCAGGAACATGCGCGGCATACAGAGGAGTGAGAGGGATGCAACGATTCCTGCCAGTGGACCATGGGTACTCCGTGCGTTCTCTTCACGGTAGGCTTCAACCACGCTCAGGTAGGCCAGCGCCACAAGGAATCCAAACCAGACCGCAGCACTGAAGCGATAAGCGGGGATATTCCCCCAGCGGTTGCGGAAGAGCCCCCAGCCCAATCCCACTGCCAGTTTGGGTATGGGCGGGTGGAGCTCCAGCGTGGGATCCTGCACCCACCAACGTACGATCACCGCATCATCCAGAGCATCCTCGAGATGGCCTTCGAGCAGGGCGCGCCTGAAGATGCCCAGCCAGGCCATGTAACCACGTGACGCCTTGAAGGAACGTGGCTCATCCCAGGTGACCCCTGGATCATCCAGGGTCGCCAACACGAGCACAAAAGCCAGCAGGGCCAGCAGCACAGCCAGACACAAGTTGCGCCGGGCACTTTTCCCCAAAGGGGTAGATCTGCCGTTACTATTCCCTCTTGTGGGGTGTCTCGCGTTGTCAGCGGTGCCTGACATCTCTACAGAACCTCGTATACGTAAATGCGGTCAACGATGAAGGCGCGCTCTGTGCCTGGCAAATAGCTCAGCAGGCGGTCCCCCTCAAAGTTGGTAACATCATCCATCGTTTGCACAAACCTCAGACCAGGCGCAGCGGAGCAATCCCTTTCCAGTTGCGCCCAAGTTGCTCCATAGTAGCGGGATCCAACCAGCACGTAGCGCACGCCCCAGCTCTTTAGCAGAGCGACGCTCGCTTGTGCAGGAAAAGCATCCAACACAGCACGGGAATCGTTGAAGGCACGGGGAAAGAACGTCCCATAGCCAAAGCTGACCTTCTTGCCATGCGTGCGCATCGCGTAGAGCGCCCGGCCGGTCATGGCCTTCAGTACCGGGAACTCCATGATGGCAAAATCACCCTCCTGGCTGGCCAGCCAGTCATCGACCGGGCGTGCTCGCACGCTCGAGGTCCCCATTGCGTGGGGAAAAGCGGCAAACTCCAGGATCACCAAGCCAAGAACCACCAGGGTCACGACGGCGGAGTGCACCCAGGTGCGCGCACCCGGCCTCAGGCCCTGCCGGTTCAGACTATGCAGGCCATAACCCGCCAGAACGGACACACCGAACACAGTAACCAATCCCAAGCGTGCCCACACGCGCATGGCGCCAAAGAAAGGCAGGTACAGGTACAGTAGCAGTGTGGGCAATGGCAGATACACCGCATTCTCCACCCGCAAGCTATACGACGAGATAGGATACAGCGCCAGGTACTTGGTGAGCACGGTCATCCCCGCCGTGAATATCCGCTCCAACCAGCCAGGTACGGCCAGGTAAACTGGCGCATTCTGCCAATGCAGGGTTGTTCCCAGGGCCAGCATCACAAAGACGGCGCCAAGCCCGGCAAAGGCCCGGCCCGGCAGAATTGCATCCCGTGCCTCCGGTGGGGTTTGATTGCGCCAGCGCCACAGGGCCAGGCCGGCCAGGAGCAACGGAGCGAGCCCAAGATACAGGATGTTCTCGACAGATTGCGGGTAGTACTGCAGCAGCCGTGTACCCCACAAAGGCTGCATCACATTCGGATAGACGAAATCCAACGGGCTAGCGGAAAAGCTATCCAGGTACTTGAGCGATTGGGGCCGGCCGCCTTCGTTCCACAGTTGGGTAACCGGCAAGGCAAAAGGCCCAATCAGCAACAGGCAGACAAACACGAATGTCAGTGCGCACAGCGCAAAGCGCCGCTGCCACAGATATCGCCGCCACGGCCGGCCGCGCAGCAGCACATACAGTATCCCGGCCAGCGCGAAGATGTAGGCATAGTACCAGGCCGACAGGGCACCCAGGGCATAGAACACTGCCGCCATCAGGGCGTCGAAACGACGCTGCCGTACCAGCATTCTGTCCAGATACAGAAAGAGCAAGGGCAGCCACTGCGTGCCCATGAGCGGCAGATGCCCGGCGCCCAGGTGGGCCATCCGGTAGGGACAGAAGGCGAACACCACACCGCTCACCAGGCCCGCCGCGCTGCTTCCCGTCAGCCGCCGCACCAGCAGGTACATCCCATACCCCGACAGCACAAACGACGCCAGCATCGTGAGGTTGTAGGCAACCACCTCCCCAAACAGCAGGGTTAGCGGCAAGGCGGGGATGGTATTGGCTACCGTCGTCTCCGACAACGTCACCGGATAGCCGAACGGGTAGAACATGCCAGCGTTGAAAAAGGGCGAAACATGCAGATCAAACAAGGCATGCTTGAACCACCAGACCTTGTACAGGTACTCGAAATTGTCACCCGGCGCCGGTGAGCCCAGTATCCTGGAGTCCAGATCCCTTGCCAGCGGATACGTGAGAACCACGCTGAGCGCGACAAACACGGCCAATACCAGCAGATGCCCATTCAAACCGCGAATGGGCATCCACTCCCCGGTATTCCGTGCTGCTCCTGCTGGAGCAGTGCGCGCGCTCGCATGCATACGGTACTCCATCCTCGTTCAGGCCGCTCGCCCCGGTCTGGCGAGGCGGAGCAGCCCGCACGATATGCGCAAGTCGTTGTGCTAGCGGCTCACCAGGAAAACCCCGGCCAGGATCACGATAATGCCCGCCAGTCGCGTAAAAGAGAATGGTTCATGCATCACAACCCAGTTGAACACGGGAACGATTGCATAGCCCAGAGCGAACATGGGGTAAGCAAAGCTCTGATCCAACTTGGTCAGCGCGAACAAGTAGGCGATGAACCCAATACCATACGACGCGATGCCACCAAACACCAAGGGGTTGAAGATCATCTTGAAGAACACGGAAACATTGATACCGCTGATGGGTCCTATCTGCTTCAGCCCCGTGTTCATCAGCACCTGGCCTGTAACCGCGGCAAAGATGGCAAAGAAAAGCATTATCTTCGGATTCATTCTAGTCTCCTCTTCTTTCAGTATCAGTACCCAGCCTCGACACGCCACACTCGAGTTTGCGGCGTACCGGTCTCAAAAACCAGCTCAAGTGCCTGTGGCTCCGCAGCCATCCAGGCGCGCAGCGCAGGCCGCAGGTAGTCAGTGGTCGTGCCCGTCCACTTGAAGGCATCCTCAATGATGTATTGTACATCGCCGCCGGCTACACTGCGTTTCAGGGCCGTTCCATCCTGCGAATATGGATACTCCAGAGCACGATGCCCGGTGACAATGTACATCAGGTCCGCCTTGCGGCAGATCACGGCACTGTCCGGGGCACCGTTCTCAGCGATCCAGTTCATGGCCTGCAGATAGTTGGTCCACTCCGCATTGGACTGGTAGTAGGTGGCCAGCGGCTTGCCCAATCCAAAGCTCAAGTTGCGCTGGACAGCGCGCGCTTCTGCCACCAGAGCAGACAGCGCCAACAGGGCACAGGCAGCCGCAAAAGCGTATATTGTAATGCGCCTGGCAGAACTGGCAAGTCGTTGCCAGACGTTTACTGTCAACTCCAGGACCGCGTGAATCGCAGCCAGGAAATAGTAAAGCGCGAAGGGGATAATGGGCAATATGAGACGGCTCTGTGCCCACATGTAGGTCACACAGGAAGCGAAGAAGGTAGCGGCGTACCACTCGCTCACATGCTCTCGACCAAGTTCCAGTAGAAAACCCAGGGACAGCAGCAGGGAGATGGACAGAGCAAAGGCCGAACCGATGGCCCCAAGCGCCTCGCTGATGCGCTCGGCGTGAGGAAAAAGAACGGTTGGCCATATCTCGAAAACGTACATGCGCACGTTCTGTGCCAGGCGAACCACCCAGTCAGAGAGACTGGCCGGTGCAGTGCCATAGGGATCGCTGGTAAAGTAAAGGGCGAAATAGCCTCGACCCAGGCCCACTGCGGTGCCCGTGTCGGGCAGCGCCCGGCCCCGAATGAACCAGGGCGCCTCCAGCACAGCCACGGCCAAAAGCAGAATCAGGGCCTGCCTGATCCAGCGTCGTTTCACCACCAGGTAGAGGGCAAAGGCCAAGGCCATGACCAGGGCAATCGAACGAACATAGAAAGCAAGCACTAGCACGATCACCGTTCCCACCAGCCTGCCCGTCGTCGGCTTGAGCAGGTAGCGTTCAAAAAACCACAGGCAGGCAAGGGACAGGAACAGAAATGGGATCTCGGTACCCACCTCTACGGCATAATACAACATCTGTGGATTCACCGCTGCTAGCAGAGTTGTCGCCGTGGCCAGAGTAGGATGGCGTGGCTTGAGCAACCGGTAGATGAGAATCAAGGTACCGAGATATAGCACGACTGACAACACCTTGCAGGGCAAGGTGCCGGCAAGCAGATCGCCCTGTGTACGGGTCAGAGCCAGTACCCCCGCCAGTAGCAGCGGATAGCCCGGAGGGTACAGTCCCATGTCCGGCGAGCGCGGGTCGCTGATCATCTTGTAGCCCCGACCGGTGGCCAGCGCCTGGCCCAGTACCAGGTAGGTAGAGTTGTCCCCTGCCGGCACGAGGTGCTCGTTCAACAACGGTATCGCAAGCACAAGGCCCAGAACCAGAATCAGGATCAGAGGGTGCCCGGCTAACCAGCGCATGGGATCAACTACCCCCTGCCGCACCGGCACCGCGCCCTGCGCTAGTGGCAGCGGTCTGCACCTGGAACAGGTCAACTTCCACACTTGTGAAGTAGGTCTCGGATACCAGCTCGGTGTAACCGGACGTCATCAGGTACTCCTTCAGCATCTGATTCTCCGTATGGCTCAGAACCAGCCAGATCCGCTGGTGGCTGGAGGCCGCGAGACCCGCCCGGGCGGCCAGGAAATCGCGGTCGGTGATGGTCCGGCTAACGCCGAGATGGGACATGGTGCCATGATAGTAATGCTCAAAGGGCAGCCACAGGTCTTCGTCAACCATCAAGACCACATCTCCGGGTTGCTCCCTGGTACTGATGTGCTGGACCGCTCCACGCCAGTTCTCCTTCTGCTCCAGGCGATACATATCGGCAATGGGCCACAGGGAGGCCAGGGCAATGCCGGCAATGGCCAGGGCGGGCAAGACTCGTCCCGGCATCCGGGTTATGCCCCGGGCCACCAGAATACAGTAGGGCGGCAGGAACGGGAACAGGTAACGCAACACCCAGAATGACCTGAACTGTGAGACCAGGAAAATAGCACCAACAGGCACGACAAGGTACATCAGGGTGAACATCAGCCCGTCATCCCAGGCCAGGGATAGTCGCGGCCACTCCAACTTGAACCATCGTGTCCCAGCGATTCGAGGCCCGGCAGCAGAGGATGATGGGCCAAAGCCTATCAGGGCCCACAGGATACAGAACCCAAAAAGTGATAGCGCGACAATATAGGCCAGGCGGCCCTCGACCAATGAGCCAAGACTGTACTTGAGCATGAGGCTCAGCACGTGACGCCACGTCGCCGCGCCGTGCAAGGAGTCGAGCAGCCCCCACCAGTAATCCGACTCGTCGCTCAGAATGCCCGAGAGCCCGATCGCGGACAGTGCTGCAACCGCCAACTGGATTAGCACCCACCGTTGCAGAAAACCGACCGGCAGACGTCGTCGCAGCAGCAGATACAACACATAGGCATTCTCAAACAGTGCGAGGAACAGGGTGAAGTAGTGCGTGTTCATGGCCAGGGCCGTAGTGAGTACATAGGCCGCCCACTGCCACCGGCGGCCCTGTCGCAGGGCCAGCAACAGGAGACTGGCCGAACACAGACTGAGGGTAAAGACCAGCATGTACATTCGTGCTTCCTGAGAAAACCAGAGATGAAGAGGCGAGATGGCCAGCAACCAGGCACTCAGCAATCCGGCGCGCGTGTCAAAGAGCTGTTTCGCCAGCGTGTAGATCGCCACAATCGATACCACACCCAGAGCCACGGACAGCAGACGTACGGCAAACTCACTTTCACCCAGCACCAACCAGAAATGAAGCAGAAGGTAGTACAATGGTGGAAAGATGCGCTCCGTACTGAGGGCGACGAGCCAGTTCGAGCTATGGCGGGCCGCCCACACACTGTAAGCCTCATCAAAGTAAAAGCTCTCCAGCCCCAGTGTGTACACCCGCAACAGCGCGCCCACGATCAGAATCAACAGCAACAGGAGTACCGGCTGACGTCCAGGCTCGACGGTCTTGCCAGAGGCGACGGTCCGGGATGGCAATACCGCACCCATTTTAGTCGAGCCCCTTCTCGGCCGACTCTAGCTGGTATAGGACCAGACTCCCTACTGCGGGGAAGTCCACTTCCTCCACCAGCCGGAACCGGCCATCGAGCATTTCCTTGACCATACCCTCGGCATCACCATAGTGGCCACGCTGCCACACAAACCATGCCCGCTGGTAGTGCTGCGCCATGGTCGTCAAGGCATCCTGTGCCGCCTGCGGTGTCACGGGGACCGGAAGGTCCATGCTGAGTGCCAGGCGACCCCGAGCATAGTAGTCAAACGGCTTGGCCAGCCAGCGTGGCAGAAAGAGCACCACATCACCCGGCCGGGCGCGGTCGAGGACATAGGAGCTGGCCCACCGCCAATCCTCCCTTTGCTCGATGCGCCACGCATTCCAGTTGCCCACCAACAAGGTCAGTGTCAAGCACAGGACAACCGCCAGCCGCAACCAACGCCACCGCAGAGCCCACAGGCCATAAGCCACCACGATGCAATAGGGCGGCACGAATGGCAGCAAGTAGCGCTCCGAGTACATGGGTTTGATCTGCGACACAAGCCAGGCAGTCAGCAAAGGCACGGCCACATACAAGGCGCAGAAGTACAGGCCAGTACGATGGGCGCGCTCCGACCTCAACCACTGGCGCAGAGACGCCAGGCGCTTCGCAGGTGCGCCGAGCAGCGTCGCTCCAGCCGCCGCGATGCACAAGGCAAACAATACATATGCGATCCGCCGCAGGTCTTGAGGATACAGCCGGCGGTCCAGGCCAGTGCTGAAGTGCAGCGCCGTGTCCAGCAGGTCACGCACAGTAGGGCGTCCGATGGATTTCTCCACCCAACCTCCGCCGCCGCTGCTCACCTGACTGACGAGGACCGGCACCCAGGGCAGAAACAAGACCGCAATCGCCAGCTCAATCAGCAGCCACCTGCGCCACAGGCGGGGGCCGGGTTCGTTCCGGCTTAGCCACAGCCAGCACAGGACAAACACGTTCTGAAACAGCAGCACAAAGAGCGCGTAGTAGTGCGTGTATAGCGCCAGCACCGAGAATAGCAGATACCCCAGCCAATAGCGTGTTTGGACATTGCGACAGGTGAAGCGCCCCACCCCGAGTTCAGCGGAACGGCGCAATGCCAGCACCAGGAAATAGCTGGCCATCAAGGTCCATGCCGTCACCATGGCATACATGCGCGCTTCTTGG
>JAEAMF010001296.1_pt1 | contig 19051 bp, 17 predicted proteins | sample 8958721 | NCBI WGS metagenome assembly JAEAMF01 (sample SAMN16933255, study PRJNA681124) | bioreactor sludge metagenome | isolation source: anaerobic bioreactor treating anionic surfactant - SDBS | place: India: Bengaluru | collected 2019-02-28
GGGCGAGGTGCTGGACGTCGACCCCAAGTCGTTCGGCGGCATCGGCGTCATCGGCATCAAGGAGATGGGCCGGTTCTACCGCCACGTCCTCGTCGAGAAGCGCTTCCCCCACCACACCGCCGTGGCCTTCGCCCCGGTCGGCAAGGCCCTGTGGGCGGCCATGCGCATGCTCGGCGTCGAGGACCTCTCCTACAACCGCCCGGCGGGATTGCCTTACCCGACCGAGAACCCGTTCTAGAAAGGGCCCAAGGGGGGACACGAAACCCCTTTCCCATGATCGCCCGGGCGGATGATCAGGGAAGGGGTGACGCGTTCCCCTTCGTGCTCTCCTAATCGCGGCGGCGCTGCGGGGCCGGCGCGTTCATGTCGAAGAACTTCCGCGGCAGCTTCTGGTCGCGCATGGCCGTGTTGTAGACGAACCAGGCCATGACCGTGGCCGCCTGCATCAGGTCGGGCCGCGACAGGTGGTCGTAGACGTCCATGGTCGAGTGGTGTGTCAGGGTGTCGTACTCGAGGTCGTCCTGGATGAACTGGAAGCCCGGCAGGCCGACGCCGTCGAAGGGCAGGTGGTCGGTGCCGCCCGTATTGCGGAGCGTCACCGTCGCGGCCCCCAGGTCGCGGACGGGCTTGAGCCACTCCTCGAAGATGGGCACGACGGCGCTGTTGCTCTGGGCGTAGATGCCGCGGATCTTGCCGCTGCCGTTGTCGAAGTTGAAATAGCCCGAAAGCTTGTCGTACTCCGGCTTTTTCTCCTTCTTGGCCCGGTCGAAGAAGTGGTTGGTGACGTAGCCGCGGGAGCCGACGAAGCCCTGCTCCTCGGCGTCCCAGAGGGCCATGCGGATGGTCCGGCGGGGCTGGACGCCCAGGGCCTTGAGGATGCGCATGGCCTCGAAGGCCACGGCGCAGCCGGCGCCGTCATCCGTGGCCCCCGTGCCGCCGTGCCAGGTGTCGAAGTGGCCGCCGAGCATGACCAGCTCGGACTTCAGCTTGGGGTCTACGCCCGGGATCTCGGCCACGACGTTCGTGCCCGGCAGGTCGTCGGCCGTGAAGCGGGCCTGGACCTCGACCTCGAGCGTGACCGGGACGTTCTTCTGCAGGATGCGGACGATGCGGTTGTACTGCTCCGTGGCGATGGCGATCGCCGGCGCGGGCGTCTCGGCGCCCTTGGTGCGCGAACCGCCGCTGGAGACGTAGACCGTCCCGAACTTGCCCCGGCCGGGGTCGATGATGACGCCCACGCCCTCGGCCTTGAGCATCTTCTGGATGGCCTGCTGGACCTGGGCCCGGGCCATCTGGTCCGGCGCGCCCGGTCCCTGGGGCCGCCGGGCGTAGGGATCCGGCGCCAGCATCAGCTTCTCCAGGTCGGGCCCGGCCAGCCGCGAGGCCATGGGGTCGAAGCCGATGGGCAGGTCCTGCTCGCCCTGGAGCAGGACGATGGCGTCCTTGAGCTTGCCCTTGTACTGGTCGAGGTCGGCCACGGTCTTGGCCTGGATCAGGATGGGACGCCCCTTGAGGACGCCGTTCGTGCCGGGCGTCCAGGCCTTGGGATAGCCGACGATGGGCATGTACTGGGGCTCGGTCATGGCGGCGTAGAACTTCTGCAGCTCCCAGCTGCGGCCGAACGTGCCGTAGGGCTCCATGGCCGCGTTGACCAGGCCGATCGCCTGGGCCTGGCCGATCACCCACTCGCCGGCCTTGACGTACTGGGGCGAGGCCGGCAGCCGCGGACCGTAGACGTCGCACAGGTAGATCAGGAAATCGGTGATCTTGGAATTGTTCAGGCCCTCGGCGCGGATGCGGTCGAGCATCTGCAGGTCGAGCTTCTCCTGGGCCAGGGCCCCGAGCGAAAACAGCGCGACGAGGAGGGCCAGGACGAGGGCGCGAAAGACCGGGCGGGTTCTCATGACGAGACTCCTTGAGACGTTTTCTTGGGACTATACGCCGCGGCCGGGGCGGTGTCAAAGGCGGGATCCGGGGCCGGAGCGGCGGGGCCCCCAACCGCCGGATGTGTCGCCGGACGGCGCCGCGGCGCTTCCCGGCCCGGCCCCTCCTGGCTTATAATAAGGGGACCATGAAAGCCGCCCTGCTCACCGGTGTCCGCAGCCTCGAGGTCGGCCCCACACCTGCCGCAAGCTCCTGTTCCTCGGCCACTACGGCGAGCTGACGGGCGGCATGGCCGAGCTGGTCCTGGCCCCGGAGCGCAACTGCGTCCCGCTGCCGGGCCGGATGACGGCCGTCCAGGGCGCGCTGGCCGAGCCCCTGTCGATCGCCCTCTACGCGGCCGGCCTGGGCGGCTCGGTGCGGGGCAAGTCCGCGGCCGTGCTCGGGACGGGGCCGATCGGCCTCTGTGTCGTCATGGCCCTCAAGGCCGACGGGGCCGGGACGGTCTATGCGACCGAGAAGGTCGAGGCCCGCCGCGAGGCGGCGGCGGCGAAGGCGGGCGCCGACTGGACGGGCGACCCCGGCCGGGAGGACGTCGTGGCCGCGATCGGGGACCGCGAGTCGCTCGGCCTGGACCTCGTCTTCGAGTGCTGCGGCGAGCAATCGGCCCTCGACCAGGGCCTGGCCCTTCTCAAGCCGGGCGGCACGCTGGTCGTCGTCGGCATCCCGCTCGAGCCGCGCGTCTCCTTCGACAGCTCCCGGGCGCGCCGGCGCGAGATCCGGGTCCAGAACGTCCGCCGCCAGAACAAGTGCCTGGAGCGGGCCGTGGCCATGATCCACGCCGGCCGGATCGGGGTCGATTTCCTGGCCACCCACACGTTCCCGCTCGACCGGGCCGGCGAGGCCTATGAGCTCGCGGCCGCCCGCCGCGACGGCGTCATCAAGGCCCTGGTCGTCCCGTAACGAACGGCCGGGCGCCTCGGCCGGGGCGCGCGCCGGTCGCCGAGCGGGATGGCCCGGACAGGGCCTGTCCCCGAAGGGGCGGCTTCCCCGGTCCCGGAAGATCGGCCCGGCCCTCGAGAGGAGAGAACCGTGGAGACAACGTCTACCGATCCCTTCGGCCGCCCGTTCGAACGCGTCTTCGTCGGGGCCGTCGCCATCGCGGCGGCGCTCGTCCTGGCCTACCTCGCCGTCCAAGGCCCCCTCGTCCGCGGCGTCATCGCCTACAGGACCGCGCCGGGCATCGTCGGCCAGCTCATGGGCCAGGACGCCGTCAATCTGGTCTTGATGAGTCCCCTGCTGCTGGCCGGCGGCGTCCTGCTCCTTCTCCGCCGGCCTTTAGCCAAGTTCCTCCTCATCGCCACGCCGCTCTTCCTCATCTATTACGCCTTGAGCTACACCATCGGCTGGGAATGGAGCTCCCCGGCCTACACGGGTAACAGCCAGCGCTGGTTCTTCCTGTATCTCTTCATCCTCGTCGCCGCCCTCGTCATCCTGCTCTATGCGCTGGCGGTCTTCCCCAAGAACGTCGAGAGCCGGTTCCGGAAGGGAGGGCTGGCGGCCTATTCCGCCATGTTCATCCTGTTCCTGCTCGTTTTCGCGGGCATGTGGGCCAAGGAGGTCCTGGAAGTCATCCGGACCGGCACGAGCCGCGGCTACGGCATCGCCCCGGCCGCCTTTTGGCTGGTCCGGGTCTTCGACCTCGGCTTCTCCATTCCCCTGGGCCTCGTCAGCGTCTATCTCCTGTGGGCCCGGCCGAAACAGGCCTTCGGCGTCGTCAGCCTGTTCTACGGCTTCTTCTTCACCCAGATCGTCGCCGTCCTGGCCATGGGGTGGACCATGTTCCTCAAGAAGGACCCGACCTTCCTCTGGAGAGACGTGATCGTGTTCTCGATCATGGCCCTGATCATCGCCTTCGGGTTCTTCTACGTGCGAAGGAACTACAGGATCTCGCCTTCGGCCTGACCGGCCGGCTGGCCCGGGCGCCGGGCCGGTCAGATCTCCCGAAAGCCGATGCCCCGGAGATATTCATACGTCGGATCGTAGAAGGACGGCAGTCGCGTGGGATCGCCCTTGTCTCCCGGCGGCACGACGATGATCATGCCCTGACGGGAGCGGGTCAGGAGAACCCTGTAAGCGTTCTTCTGATACGTCTGCCGGTCCGGGTCCTTGATGTTCCTCCAGGAATCGCCCAGGAAGGACTTATGGGTCCAGCCGTCGCCGGAATACCGGAAATCGGCGTCCCAGGTGACGCAGCCCCAATCGAGCTCCAACCCCTGGACGTGGAACTCGGTGGCCACGTCCTCGAGGTAGAAGGAAGAACGCACGTCGTCCTTGCCATCGAGGAACCAATGGACGGGGTCCATGGGCGCCTTGACGAAGATCGCCTCCGGCTTGAGGCGCTCGGCCTGGGACGAGACCATGATCCCGTACCGCTCGGTCCCCCGGGCGCGCGACCGGAGCCAGCCCTTGGCCTTCGTCAGATCGCGGGTGATGGCGATGGGGTACCTTTCTTCCAATTCTGACAAGGTCCGCCGGGCCCCGCTCGCGTCCAGATCCAGGACCTGCTTGACCAGGAGCGACACGTTCTCGGCCCGGAAGGAGCGCATGGAAACGGAAAGATGCAGAGAGGGATCCAGGCTCACATGGCGATGAGCCGCGATCCGGGCGAGGACCGCTCCGGCGCCGTATTCGCTGTCCTTCAATTGGGGCGAGATATGGACGTTCCAGTCCGGAAAAGACCTCATCAGGGACTCGATCCATTCGCCGATGCCCGCCTCGCCCCGGTTGATCTCCTGGCCGCCGCCGACCAGGCAGATCACGACCGCCCAATCGGGATGCCGGTCGAGGCAGGAGATGAGGAACTCCGGTTCCGAGCGGTTGAAGCCGGGTTGCTTCTTCTTCCGCTTCATGAAGTCCGCGGTCATGGCCACGTTCCAGGCCCGCTGGGCCTCGTCGAACAAGGCCACATGATCGACGGGCGGCTGGGGATCGCGAAGTCCCTCGTCCCGGAAATGATGGACGTTCTGGATAAAGGCCTTTACCCGGCTCTTCGCCTCCCCTTTCTTGATCCTCTCTCCCCTGGCCTTCGTCCGGACGACCATATCGCGCGCCAGCGCCTCCTGGAGGATCTTGACCAGAGGCCCGTTGCCGGAGAGAAAGACGCTGTGGTGGGCGTCGGCTTTATCGATGTACTTGGTGGCGATATTGAGGCCGACGAGGGTCTTGCCGGCCCCGGGGACCCCGGTGACAAAGCAGATCGATTTGCGGCCGCGTTCCTTGGCCTCCTGGACGATCGCCGAGATGCTCGCCGAGGTCTGTCGGAGATTAATCGCCCCCGCGTCGCTCCGGGAGATCTCGGCGACCGAGTGCTGGCGATAAAGCGTCAGGGCCGCTTCCATGATGGTCGGCGTCGGGCTGTATCGTCCGGACCTCCAATGGGCCCAGTCGATCCGCTCGCCGGCCGCGTAATCCAGCACCCTCTTGAGAACGTCCCCGAGATCCTCGGCATTGGACCTGAGGGGAACGAGGACGCCGTCGCGGGCGGGCGTTTCCTCGACCAGCGGCAGGCCGCCGCTCCGGGCGGCGGTCGCGATCAACACCGGCGCGACGAAGCGGTCATGGCTCGTTTCGTGAAAGTTCTTGAGGTCCAGGGCATAATCCGTGACCTGATCGAGCGCGTAGCGGGTGAATTCCCGGGCCCCGGTCTTGAATTCCAGGACGAAGATGACCGGCCCGATGACGAGCAGGACATCGATCCGTTCCCCCATGCGGGGGATGGAATATTCGAAATGGATGCCCCCCGCATGGGGCCCGAGAACGCGACGAAGGATCTCGATCTCGCAGATCCAGGCGTCCCTCTGGGCCGGTTCGACGGGAAAATCGCTCCCCTGCGTCAGCCGGCCAACGATCTCATCGACGGACGACGCCTGGAAACCGGCGATCGTGTCGGCGTAGAACTCGCGGTTCACTTCATCCGGTCCCGCATCGTGGCTTCGTTGGCGGATGGCCAATAGCCGCAGTCGAGCTCCAGGAAGACCGACGTATAGGGCACGGCCAGGGTGGTCTTGACCATGACGATCTTGAAGGCCTTCCCCGCCTGGTCGAGCTTGGCGATCAGTTCCTCATGGAGGACGGGCTGGGCGCCGCGACCCTCCAGCGTCGTCTCCAATCTCCGTTTGGCCTCGTCCGCGCCGGGGGCGAGGTCCTCCGTGACATAAGCCAGCTCTTTGTCGAGCCAGATCTTGGGCCGGATGTGCTTGGCCCCGTCGACCATCTTGAGGACCTTATCGAGCACGGCGAAATGGTCCTCGCCCGTGACGATGGTCTCGATGCCCGGCGAGATCTGGAGCGGGAAGGCCGAGTCGGACACGACGATCCAGTTGCGGTGCCCCAAGGCGGGCAGATATCCGGCCAGGACGTCCGTCCAGGCCGGCGGCGCGGCGGTCTTCTCGTGGGTCATGGCGATCCCCTCCTTCCCCTTGCCGCCCTCTCGATCGCAGCCGGCGACGGCGAAGGCCAGCAGGATGAGCAGTCCGATGACCGGCAGCTTGTCACGCATGGCGCATCTCCTCGTAGACCCATTCTAAGCGGCTTGCCTTTCCGATGCAAAGGAAGGATTTGATTCCCGCGGCTGTTTATGGCAATACAGAGAGCATCTCGGGAGCAAGGAGAGAGCCATGACCGAAGGACAATCTCAGATCAAGATCGACAAGACGAACCTCATCAAGGCCGGCAAGATCCCCGTCATCGCGGCCGCCATCGGGGGGGCGCTGTGGCTGCTGGGCATCCTGGGCGGTCTCATGGGGGTCCTCTTCTGGGTCATTGCGGCCTTCGCCGGCTATTGGTATGTGGGTCTGGCCCTGAAAGCCGAGACCAAGCCCTCGATCGTCGAGATCATCGTCAACGGCGCCATCCTCGGCGCGGTCGTCGGCCTGGTCTACGCCGTCGTCACCTGGATCGCCATCTCCATCCGCTACTCCGGCATCGCCGCCGGCCTGCTGTCCTACAGCTGGGGCGTCGGGTCCATTGTCCGGATCGTCTTGGAAGGCGGCGTCGGCGGCGCGATCGGCGCGGCGGGGTGGTACGCCTACAAGACCGGGATGATCAAAACGAAGTAGGCGGAGTTCGTCCGGCCTCAGCCGGCGAGGAGCCGGTAGGTCGCTTTGACGGGCGCGGCTTTCTTGAGCATGGCCCAGACCGGGCAATAGCGCTCTTCCGACAGGGCCAGGGCCTTCTCGACCTGGACCGGGTCGAGGCGGCCGCCCCGGAACTCGAACTCGAGCTCGATGGCGGTAAAGACCGCCGGGTGGATCTCCTTCTTCTCGCCGCGGGCGTGGACGGTCAGGTCCCGGACCTCCTGGCCCAGGCGCTTGAGCAGGCCGACCGTGACCTGGCCGCTGCAGCCGGCCAGGCTCGTCAGGACGAGCTCCATGGGCGTATAGCCGCCGACGGGCTCGCCTTCGGCGGCGAAATCCATGGTCACGGCCGCCGCGGCCCGCCCGGACCGGCCCTCGAACATCATGCCGCCCTTGAAGACGATGTCCGCGCGCGATTCCTTGGCCATGGCCGGACTCCTTTCGCCGGGATGAGGGCGGGCGCCCGCCGCTAGTATCCATCGGGCCGGCGGCCGGCGTCAATAAGGGGGGCCGGGCGCGCGGGGCGGAACGGCGCGGGGCCGGCGGCCGGCGTCAATAAGGGGGGCCGGGCGCGCGGGGCGGAACGGCGCGGCGCGCCCGGAGTGCGGAGGCCTGTTCGTCAGGCCGCGGGCGCGCCCGGCCCGGGCCCGGCCTCGCCGCTCTCGACCGGCAGGGCGACGCAGAACTCGACCCACTGGCCGGGCTCCCCCTCGACCCAGATGCGGCCCTTGTGCTTGTCGACGACCGTCTTGCAGATGTAGAGGCCCAGGCCGGAGCCCTTGACGCCCTCGGTGCCTTTCTGTTTCAGGCGCTCGAAGCGCTTGAACAGCCGCGGCAGGTCCTCCTTGGGGATGCCGACGCCCTGGTTGCGCACGGCGAACACGACCTCGCCGCCCTGCCGCGCCAGCCGGAGCCGGACGGGCGTCCCTTCGGCCCCGTACTTGATGGCGTTGTTGACCAGGTTGCCGACCAGGATCTTGAGCAGGGCGGGGTCGCCGTCGAGCACGGGATCGCCCTCGAACTCGGTCACGAGGGCCATTTTCTTGAGGTTGTCGCGCACGCCCGGCATATCCAGGGCCGGGGCGACCACTTCGGAGGCGAAGGGGACCTTCTTCTTGAAGGCGGCCAGGCCGTCGATCTCCATCTTGGACAGGTCGATGTAGGTGCGGATGATGTCCTCGAGATAGGAGCAGTTGCGGATGATGGTCTCGACGATCCTCTCCTGGCCCGGCTCGAGCTTGCCGAAGTAGCCCCGGTGGAGGGTCGCGGCGGTCGTCTGCACGGCCGCCAGCGGGCTCTTGAGCTCGTGGGAGACGATGGCCATCAGGTCGAGCATCTTGGCCCCGGCGGCGTTCTTCCGGGCCTCGAGGGCGTTGGCCACGACGCTGCGCAGCTCCTCGGGCGTGAACGGCTTGGGGATGTAGTCGAAGGCCCCGGCCTTGAGGGCCTCGCGGGCGGTGTCGACGCTGGAGAATCCGGTGAAGATGATGACCGTCGTCCCCGGCCGGTCCTTGCGCAGGGCCTTGAGCACCTCCATGCCGCCCAGGCCCGGCATCTTGAGGTCGGTGACGACGATGTCGTAGTCCTTGGCCATGGCCATGGCCAGGCCCTGGTCGCCCGACGGGGCGGTCTCGATCTCGAAATCGCTCCCGGCGAAGATGCGCCGCGAGCTCCGCAGAACGATGTCCTCGTCGTCGATGAAAAGCAGCTTCGGTGCCATGATGGTCGCTCCCGTTGCGCCGCGCGTCACCGCGCCGGCAGCTTGATGACGAACTCCGTGCCCACGCCGGCCTTGCTGTGGACGTCGATCTGCCCGCCGTGCCGCTGGACGGCCCCGTAGACCATGGGCAGCCCCAGCCCGGTCCCCTGGCCCCGGTCCTTGGTCGTGAAGAAGGGCTCGAAGATCTTGTTGAGGTTCTCCTCGCCGATGCCGACCCCCGTGTCGGCCACCCGGATGACGGCCATGCCCGACTCCGGCTCGACCTCGGTCGTGATGGTCAGCGTCCCGCCCTGGGGCATGGCGTCGGCGGCGTTGACGGCCAGGTTGTTGATGACCCCGCGGATCTCGTTGGCGTCGGCGTTGACCCAGGGCAGGTCCGGGGCGAGGGACTTGACGATGCGGACGTTCTGGAAGGTGACGTGCTTCTCCAGGATGCGCAGGGCGTCCTCGATGAGGGCGTTGAGGTCGGCCAGGGTCCGCTCGGCCTTGCTGTCGCGGGCGAAATCGAGGAGGCCGCGGACGATGCCCCGGCAGCGCAGGGTCTCGTCGCGGATGACCCGGAGGTCCTCCTCGTAGGGCGTGCCCTTCATGTCCTCGAGCAGCAGGCTGCTGTAGGTCAGGACGCCGGTCAGGGGGTTGTTGATCTCGTGGGCGATCCCGGAGGCCAGGCGGCCGATCGAGGCCAGCTTCTCGGACTTGAGGATGGTCCGGTCGGCCAGGTCGGTCAGCTGGCGGTCGCGCTCCTCGATGGCGTCGACCATGCCGTTGTAGGCCTGGGCCAGGGCCCGGGCGTCGTCGTCGTCGTGGGCGTCGGTCTCGATGCGGTGGTAGAAGCCCAGGGCCATCTCGGTCGAGGCGTCGATGATGCGCTTGACCGGCTTGGTGTAGAGGTTGATGAGGTAGCCGGCCAGGGCCAGGGCTAACAGCGTCGAGACGAGCAGGACGAGCAGGTAGGCCACGGTCGTGTTGCGGACGACGACGTCGAACTTCTTCTTGAGCACCCCGACGTAGAGCATGCCCAGGGTCTTCTGGTCGAAGTCGTAGAGGGGCGTATAGCCGGAGATGTACCAGTCGTCGACGACGAAGGCCTTGCCGACCCAGGCCGCCTTGTCCTCGAGGACCCTCTGGTAGACCTCCTCCGAGGCCTGGGTGCCGATGGCCCGCTTGCCGGCGGCGTCGACGACGTTGGTGGCCACCCGGATGTCGTCCAGGAAGACCGTGGTGGTGCCGGCGTCCTTGCCTTCGACCTTCTCGTCCTTGAACAGGAGGCGCTTGAAGCGGTCGACGAAGGCGGCGTTGTTGTTGAGCAGGACGGCCCCGTAGAGGATGCCCGTCAGGCGGTCCCCGTCGCGGATGGGGGCGGCGATCTTGATGACCAGGCCCCGGTTCTCGACCGTCGACGGCCGCGGCCGCCCGTGCGAGGTCGGCACGACCGGGATGATCGTCCGCCGGGCCAGGTCGGCGCCCTCCCGGGCGATGTTCTCGTATTCGAGGACGCCCGTGCCGGCCACCGGGGCGCCGGTCCGGCGGACCTCCTGGATGGTCCGGTAGCCGCTCATGCTGTCGCCGTAGGCCTCGAAGGCGTTGGCCCGGACGAGGATGGTGCCGTCGGCGTCGACGACATTGAGGATGTCGAAGCCGAACTCGCGCTTGATCTGCACGAGCTTCTCGAACAGGAAGGCCCGGTCCGCGGCGGCCGAGGCCCGGACGATCTCCGGCGTCCCGGCCAGGTACTGGATGAGGCGCGACCGGTCGTCGACCTCCTCCCTGTACAGCTCGCTGGCCGAGGTCAGGTTGGCCCGAACCGTGGCGTAGGCGTCGCGGACGAGGTTGGTGTTGATGACGTTCAGGCCGACGATGATCGACAGGGCCCCGCTCAGGAGGACGATGCCGAGCAGGGCGAAGACCAGCTTGAACCGGATGTTCGAGCGGGCCAGCGAACGGATCATCGCAGGGCCCGCCCGATCTTGGCCAGGAGCTCGTCGAGGTCGACGGGCTTGGTCAGGAACTCGTTCCGCCCCGGCAGGAACGAGTCGGCCTGGTCCATCGAGAAGCGCGAGTTGGTGACCTGGTCGATGGCCGTCAGGATGATGATCGGGATGTCGCGGAACTCCCGGTACTTGGACGTCTCCCGGCGGCTGCGGATGACGTCGGCGGCCTCGAAGCCGGCCGTGTCCGTCTCCATCATGACGTCCAGGATGACCAGGTCGGGCCGCTCGGCCCGCAGGGCCTTGAGCCCGTCGGCGCCGCGGTGCGCGGCGGCGACCTCGTAACCGGAGGACCGCAGGACCTGGGCCAGGCTGGCCACGAGGTCCTTGTCGTCGTCGACGATCAGGATCTTCTTGCTCATGGGTTCAGGACCTTGTAGATGACGTTCCGCTCCTCCCAGGCCTTGTTCCGCTCGTACATGTCGATGGGGAACTCGACCTGTTTCAGCTCCACGGGCGCGGCCTTCTGGTCGACCAGGCCGAGGGCCAGGGCGACGCCGAAGATGATGGCCTCCGGCCGCGGCGGGCAGCCGGGGACGTAGTAATCGACCGGGACGGCCGTGGCCCCGCCGCCGGTGACGTTGTAGGTGTCGAACCAGCAGCCGCCGCCCACGGCGCAGGAGCCGATGCCGAAGACGAGCTTGGGCCCGGGCATGGCCGCGTAGGCCTTCTTGACCAGCGGCAGGGTGGGCCGGGTGACGGCGCCCGAGAGCAGCATGACGTCGGCGTGGCGGGGCGAGCCGACCAGCTTGATGCCGAAGCGCTCGACGTCGTAGAAGGGCGTCAGGATGTTCAGGATCTCGATGTCGCAGCCGTTGCAGGCGCCGCTGTTGCAGTGGTAGACCCAGAGCGAGCGTGGAAAGCACCTCTTGGCGATCTTGGCCAGCATGTCAGTCTCCTGTCGACGTCGGGCGCGCATAGCGCTCGGTCTTGTCGAGCTCCCGCGGCTGGAAGGTGTCGGTGGCCCGGCGCAGGACGGTCCGGGCCTCCAGGCTGTCGTAGCGGTACCCGGTCAGGCCGAGCTTGTCGATGGCGTTGGTCGTCTCCATGTCGTAGCAGCGGCCGCAGCGCTGGCAGGTCAGCATGAACAGCTCCAGGTTCTCGGTGATGTCGTTGCGGTCGCCGGTGGCCAGCTCGAAGCGCGGCGTCATGGCGATGGCCTTTTCCGGGCAGACGTCGGCGCAGCGGCCGCAGTAGGTGCAGCGGGCGCCGTCGTAGAGGAGGACGCGGATCTCCTGGCACAGGTCGCGGACCAGGATGGTCCGGGCCGGGCAATGGTTGGCGCAGCCGCCGCAGCCGATGCACTTGGTGTGGTCCCAGTGCGGGGCGCCGCGGAAGTTCTCCGGGGCCGGGCGGGGCTCGAAGGGGTACTTCAGGGTGACGACCCCCGGCTTGGCCACCAACAGGATCTGCTTGATCTTGCTCACGAGCCACATGGCGTCTCTCCCCTCGTCCTTCAGATGCCCGCGACCGCCAGCCCGACCGCGCCGAGCGCGACCAGGATGAGGACGGCGTAGATCTTGACCGCCTGGTCGATCCGCAGCCGGGGGTTGGTCGCCCCCACCACGGCCATGACGACGAACACGACGGCGGCGGCCAGCAGCTGGACCAGGATGTCGACGGCGTAGCTCCCCGTCCGCAGGAAGGGCAGGAAGACGGCCACGAAGAGCCAGGCGTAGAACATCTGCTTGATCATCATGGTGTAGCGGAACAGGGCGTAATCCGGGCCGCTGTACTCGATGAACGGCCCCTCCAGGACCTCGATCTCCGCCTCGGCGATGTCGAACGGCTGCTTGGCCACGAAGGCCTGCAGGGCCGGGAGGTAGGCCAGGAGCATGACGGCCTGGGCCAGGCCGAAGCCCGACCCCGGCGCGCCGTAGACGGCCGGGCCCAGCCCGAGGCTGTGGGCCCGGACCGCGCCCAGGATGAGGGTCATGGCGAGGACCGGCTCGATCATGACCATGGTCACCATCTCCCGGCTGGCCCCGATGGCCGCGAAAGTGTTGCGGCTGGCCAGGGCCCCGATGAGGACCGCGACGCCGGCCAGGGTCAGCAGGTAGATGACCGTGACGGCGTCGACGCGAGCCCCCAGGGCGTTGACCCGGCCGCCGAAGGGGACCAGGGCGACGACGGCCAGGACCGAGGCGAAGGCGGCCGGCGGGGCCAGGCGGAAGGCCCAGTTGCGGGCCGAGTCGATGCGGTCCTTGCCAAGGAGCTTGAGCAGGTCGTAGTAGGGCTGCACGACCGGCGGTCCCTGGCGCGTCTGGACCCGGGCCGTGACCTTGCGCATCAGGCCGTCGTAGAGCGGCGCCAGCAGGAGGAAGGCGAGGACGTTGATGAAGATGGCCGCGATGCCCATGGTCAGCCCCTCCCGCCTGCGGCCCGCCGCGACAGGGCCTCGAGGGCGGCCCGGTCGACGACCCGGCGGCGTCCCGAGGCGGCGTCGACGACCGCGACCCGGTCCGTGCACGAGAAGCAAGGGTCGATCTGGCCCAGGATGATCGGAAAATCGGCGAACTGGTTGTTGAGCAGCATGGCCGGCACGGCCTGCAGGTTGGCGTAGGTGGGGGCCCGCACGCGCCAGCGCTCGGGCCGGTTCTCCTCGCCGGTGATGACGTAGTGGACCGACTCGCCGCGGGGCGCCTCGACCAGCGACAGGCCGTGGCGGAGCGGCGGCAGGGCCTCGGGCGCCTCGGTCAGCAGAGGGCCGGGGGGCATCTGGGCCAGGGCCTGGCGCAGGATCTTGATGGACTCGAAGACCTCCAGGACGCGGACGACCAGCGTGCCCCAGACGTCGCCCGAATCGGCGACCGGGACGTCGAAGGCCATCTCGCCGTAGGCCGCGTAGGGATGGTCGCGGCGGACGTCGATGTCCAGGCCGCGGGCCCGGGCCACGGGCCCGACAAGGCTCCAGCGGGCCGTCTCCTCCTTGGACAGGAAGCCGACGCCCTTGGTGCGGCGGTGGATGGCGCCGTCGCCGATGATGGCTTTCTTGAGCTCGAGGGTCTCCCGCTCCAGCTTGGTCAGGACGCCCTCGATGTCGGCCCGGACCTCCGGGGTGATGTCGCGGCGGACGCCGCCGATGACGATCATGCCGTAGGTCTTGCGGTTGCCGGTGATGCGCTCGGACAGCCACATGACCTTCTCCCGGACGCGCCAGGCCTGCATGAAGACCGTGTCGAAGCCGATGAGGTGGCCGGCGATGCCCAGCCACAGCAGGTGCGAGTGGAGGCGCTCGATCTCCAGCATGACGGTCCGGATGTAGGCGGCCCGCCGGGAGACGGGCAGGCCCGCCGCGGCCTCGACGGCCTGGGCGTAGCAGCAGGCGTGGACCGAGCCGCAGATGCCGCAGATGCGCTCGGCCACGAAGGGCACCTCGTTGTAGCTGACCTGGGTCTGGCAGAGCTTCTCGATGCCCCGGTGGGTCATGAAGCCGCGGTAGTCGCAGCCCTTGATGGTCTCGCCGTCGACGTAGACGGCGAAGTGCTCGGGCTCGTGGAGGCTGACGTGGAACGGCCCGACGGGCACGATGGTCGTCCCCGGCGGGGCCTCGTCGAGCCGGTAGGCGACGTCCTCGGCCGCCGGCGGCTCGAGGTTGTACGGCACCTCCTTGCGGAGGGGATAGATACCGGCCGGCCAGTCGTCGGCCAGGATGAGCCGCTTGGGCTTGGGGTGGCCGGTGAAGGTCATCCCGAGAAGGTCCTGGTATTCGCGCTCGGTCCAGCCCGCGCTGGGGATGTCGGGGGTCAGGGACTCGAAGGACGGGTCGCCGGCCGGGGCGTCGGTCCGCAGGATGACGGCGGCGTGGTCGCCGTCGAAGGCGAAGGTGTGGGCCAGGCCGAGCGTGCCCTTGCGGGCGATCTCGTCCCAGCCGACGCCGACCATGTAGCGGCCGCCCATGCCGATCAGGGCCCGGGCGGCCGGCCGCAGGGCCCGGCGGTCGACGTCGACGAATAAGCGGCCCGGCACGGGCGCCTCGGCGCCCCGGAGCTCCGGGCCGAGGCGGCCCTTGAGCTCGGTCTCGATCCTGGCGATGGCATCCATGCGAATCTCCCTACTTGCCGCTCTTGCCGCCGGCGAACTTGAACAGGGCCCGCAGGCCCGCGAACATGCTCCGGTCCGTGTAGCGGTTGGCGTTGCCCAGGTCCTGGTAGCCGCAGAGCCACGTCGGGGCCTCGACCGTCCTGGACCCGCCGGCCCGGCGCAGCAGGGCCCCGAGGCCCAGTCCCAGCCCGACCAGGAGCGCCACGGCCAGCGGGGCGGCGGCCGCGGCGGCGAACGGCCCGCCGAGTCCCGGCAGGCCCAGGCCCAGGGTCCCGGACGATACGGGCCCGGCCGGCGGGGCCAGGGCGCCGGCGAGCAGGAAGCCTTCGGAGCGCTCCAGCGCGGCCCGAACGAGCCCGACCGACAGGGCCGGGAAGAGCCCTTGGACGAGGCAGATCGCGGCCAGCGCAAGCAGGGGCGCGAGCATCGAGGCCGGGGCCTCCCGGACGGGCCGGCCGACGTTCCACTCCGAACCGACGGAGGTGAAGGCCATGCCGAAGAACTTGACGTAGCAGGCCAGCGTGACGGCGCTCGTGAACAGGGCCACGATCCCGAACGCGACCAGGACGAAGCCTCCGCCTCCGCCCAGCACGGAGCTGGCGATGATCATCCACTTGCTGCCGAAGCCGCTCGTCGCCGGCATGCCGGCGATGGCCAGCGAACCCAGGCCGGCGACCGCGGCCGTCACGGGCATCAGGCCGATGAGCCCGCCGAGCTTGTTGAGGTCCTTGGTCCCCGTGGCGAAGAGGATGTTCCCCCCCGTGAAGAACAGCAGGCCCTTGAAGACGGCATGGTTGAGGGCGTGGAAGAGGGCCCCGATGACGGCGGCCGCGGCCAGGACGCCCAAGGCCGGGCCGGACGGGAAGGCCAGGGCCAGGGCCGCCCCGACGGCCAGGACGATGTAGCCGATCTGCCCGATCGAGCTGTAGGCGAGCAGGCGCTTGGCGTCGCTCTGCTTCATGGCCTGGATCGTTCCGATGAACAGGGTGGCCGCGCCGACGGCGGCGACGACGAGCCCCCAGGTCCGGGCGTCGAAAGCGGCGTTCCCGGCCGGGGCCAGGAACAGGAAGGCCCGGACGAGCCCGTAGACGCCGGTCTTGCTCATGGCCGAGCTCAAGAGGGCGCTGACCGGCGAGGGGGCGGCGGAATAGGCCCCGGGCAGCCACAGCTGGCCCAGGGGGAACACGCCGGCCTTGAGGCCGAAGCCGGCCAGCAACAGGCCGAAGAACAGGGCCAGGGAGGCGCCGCCGGCGGCGCCGAGCTTGGCGGCCAGCTCCGGCAGGGCGTCGCCGAAGCGGTGGCCGGCGACGGCGAACGGGGCCAGGACGACGAGCAGCCAGGCCAGCTCCATGAAGATCAGGAAGGTCCTGGCCGCCCGGACGGTCTCCCGCGCGTCGCGTTCGAAGCGGACCAGGAAAAAAGCCGGCAGGGTCATCATCTGCCAGGCCAGCGTGAAGCCGACGGCGAAGTCGTCCACGACGAGGACGCCGGCCATCCCCAGGAGGAAGAGGGGGAAGCCGGCGTAGTAGCCGCGCAGGTCCCGGCCCGGGAAGCGGTCCATGTAGCGGACGGAGTAGAGCGCGCTGGCCACGCCCATCACGGCCACGATGGCCAGGAAGAGGCCGGCCAGCCCGTCGACGAGGAGGGGCAGGGACACCGGGCCGAGCACGAGCGTCCGGGCGGCGTGCCCGGCGTGGCCGAACATGGCCTCGGCCGCGACGGTCAAGAGAAGGACGGATGACGCCGCGACGAAGGCCAGGTTGACGGCGCCGGCCCGGCCCCGCCGGCGGCCCAGGAAGGGTGCCGCGAGGGCCGCCGCGGCCAGCAGGCCGAGGCCGAGTAAGAGTCGGGCGAAGAGGTCAGCGGTCATGACGGTTCTCCAGGCGGGCACGGGCGCAGGCCCCGACGAGGAAGTCGCGGAGGGCGGCAGCGGCCCGTTCGACCTCGGCCGTCAAGCCCTCCCCGAAGTCGAGCTCGGCCGGGACGATCCCCAGGAGGAAGGCCCGTTTGCCGGCGGCCTCGAGGAACTTGCCGCTCAGGGCCAGGGCCATCTTGTGGGTCGAATAGCCGCCGGCCTCGGCGAAATCGGCCAGGGGCCCGAACACGACCGTCCCGGGCGCGCCGGCCGCGGCCGCGGCGTCGACGAAGACGACGTTGCGGGCCTCGCCGCGGGCGATGGCCGGGACGAAGTTCTCGGGCACGTCCTGGGCGTCGACCAGGGTCAGCGCCGTGCCGGCGGCGGCCTCCGCCACGGCCCCGACGATCCAGGGCCCGACGCCGTCGTCGCGCCGCAGCGGGTTGCCGACGCCGACGAGGCAGGTCGGCTCCCGGAGCAGCTCGTCCAGGCGGTCGAGGCCGTCGCTCATATCTGCTCTCCCAGCGTCTTGATCTGCTTGTAGGTGTAGACCGGGCCGTCCGTGCAGACCAGGGTCCGGCCGATGGCGCAGTGCTGGCATTTGCCGATGCCGCACTTCATGTGCCGCTCCAGCGTCGACAGGATGGCCTCGTCCTTGATGCCGGCGGCCAGCAGCTCCTTGATGACGGAGTTGAACATGAGCGGCGGGCCGCAGACGAAGGCGACCGTGTTCTCGACCGGCACCTGGGCCGGCCCGACCAGGGTGTGGACGAAACCGACCGGGCCGGTCCAGCCCGGCTCGGGCCGGTCGATCGTGAAGTAGGTCTCGAAGCCCTCCGTCGCCCTCCATTCCTCGATCATGTCCTTGTACATCAGCTCCCGGGACGACTTGGACCCGTAGATGAGGATGATGCGGCCGAAGTCCGCCCGGTGCTGGAGGACGTGGACGATCGACGAACGCAGCGGGATGAGGCCGATACCCCCGGCGACGTAGATGACGTTCTTGCCCTTGATGGCCTCGAACGGGAAGCCGTTGCCGAAGGGGCCGCGGACCCCGATCTTGTCGCCCGCCCGCAGCTCGTGCAGGGCCCGGGTGACCTGGCCGACGCGGCGGACCGAGATGTGGGGCCGGTCGCCCTCCGGGCTGAACGGCAGGGACACGGCGAACTCCCCCGCCCCGAAGACGGTGCACATGATGAACTGGCCGGACTTGACCCGGAAGGACCGGCCGACGGCCGGGTCCTCGAAGGAGAAATAGAAGGTCCGGACGTCCTCGATCTCCTCGCGGACCTCGTCGATGACGGCGATCGCGGGGACGGTGACGATGGCCCCGGTGCGCTCTTGGCTCATTTCGCACCTGCCTTGGTGATCTCGCGGCGGATGTAGGTGACGACGTTGGCGATGCCGATGTCGCCCGGGCAGACCCGGTTGCAGCGGCCGCAGCCGACGCAGCCGGGCCGGAGGTATTTCTTGGACTGGGAGAAGGACAGCTTGCAGAAGAAGCGCTTGTTGCGGCGGTCCTCGACGGGCCGGCGGGGATTGTGCTCGCCGGCCATGCGGGTGTAGCCCTCGAAGGAGCAGGAGTCCCAGGACCGCACCCGGTCGGCCCGCCCTTCGCCCGCGGCCAGGTCCTCGATGTTGAAGCACGAGCAGGTCGGGCAGACGAACGAGCAGGCCCCGCACTCGAAGCACTGGTCGCCGATGTACTCCCAGACCTCGTTGGGGATGAAGCCGGTCGTGATGCGGTTCATGACCCGGGAGATCCAGGCCTTGTTCTCCGTGGCCTCGGCATCGAAGCGGGCGATCGAGGCGTCGATCGTCCGGGCCTTGAGGGCGGCGGCGTCGGGGCCGGCCTCCCGGAGCCCGAGCCGGCGGGCCAGGGCCTCGCCCTTCTCGCTCCCGGCCTCGAACAGGTACGCGTCGCCGACCAGGGTCAGGGCCGCGTCGTAGCCTTCCCGCGCCGCCGGCCCGCTGTCGGTGCAGACGCAGAAGCACTGGGGGAAGGGCTGGGGGCAGTTGTTGACCAGAAGGAAGGTCTTCCGGCGGTGGTCGCGGTAGACCTCGTCGACATACTCCTGGCCCAGGTAGAACCGGTCCAGGCAGACGATCCCGTTGAGGTCGCAGGGCCGCAGGCCGACCAGGGCCTTGGGCCGGACCAAGTCGTCGCGTTCGACGGCGGCCGTTTTGGTCTCCCGGTCGTAGCGGGTGGACATGATCCGCTCGGCCTGGGGGAAGACGACGGCCTTGGGAGGATTGTAGGGGATGGCGGCCTCGAGGCGGATCGCGGCCGGATCTTCGGCCCGGGCGAAGATCGGCTCCCGGGACTCGCCCCGGAGCAGGGGGCCGTAGAGGTCGTAGTCCTCGGCGAGGGCGGCCACGAGGGCCCCGGCCTGGCTCTTGGGCAGGATGAACATGGTCACACCTT
>JAEAMF010001308.1_pt1 | contig 19045 bp, 26 predicted proteins | sample 8958721 | NCBI WGS metagenome assembly JAEAMF01 (sample SAMN16933255, study PRJNA681124) | bioreactor sludge metagenome | isolation source: anaerobic bioreactor treating anionic surfactant - SDBS | place: India: Bengaluru | collected 2019-02-28
ATCCTAATGAACTTGGTATCTTCTCGCAAGAATCTCACCGTCTCGCTTATGAAAATAAGAAATCTCTAAATCAATTACTTACCTGACGTTAGTCAGAATTATAATGAAACACCCAACAACACTAAAAGATATGAAGAGACTACTATCCCTTTTTCTCTTACCGGTACTATTATTAGGTTGTGGTCCATCCGCCAAGGAAAAATCTATCTCGAATAAGATTATTGAAAAAAGTCAAAATACATCAGATAATGTTGACAATAATCAAAGAAAAATTATTCAAGAAGGTAGTTTACGCTTTAGGACAGGTGATATTGAGGAGACAAATGGTTAAATCCATAACATTATTATAGAATTTGTAGCTTACATTTCCAAAGAAGAAAAATTAACGCAGCCTAACATGCTTGCAACCGCAACAAAATCAGCATTAACAGTGCTTAGCAAAGAGTGGTCGTTGCTGCGGCTGCAAGCCACTCGTAGCCCACATTTAAAATGAGAAACGTTTCATCTGAGGTAATACTTGATCTACTCGACTTTTTAATCAAACGAAAAGAAGAGAATTCATTGACAAGCTACTCTGCGAGTAAGAATACACTATATAGTTTCTCAATTCCATTTGCATTTACAATTATTCCAAAGGGAACTCCACTTTTTCGAGTTAGAGTTCACAAGGAATACTGCGATAATATTGAAGCTGCGGTATTTCATGAGATTAGGGAAGTTGGACATCGCTCTGACTATAATAACATACTCACATTTGGAAGAGCAAATGAACCGCTTCAAACCATCTTTTATTGCTCCACAGAAAGGGAAACAGCATTCTTCGAAACATCGTCCTTAGCCAGATTAAACTCCAATACCGATAAAGAAATATACACTACGAGCAGATGGATAGTTCAAGAGGATTTTCCGGTAGCCAACTTCCCCATCAATGACCTTAATAGAGACAAGAATCGAATAGCGGAAGACTTAAACGTACGTTTTGAAGAACTCGTTGGAAAGTTCCACGATGAAGGCACCCCTGATTTATTAAACCTCTTGGATCTTCTCTCAACGGAATTTGCTCGGGACTATCATAGTGAAAAGGACTATTTAATATCAAGTGCTTTTGCTAACTATGTCTATGATCATCCAGGAATGAACTTGGAAACTGGAATGGAAATGCAAATGGAAGGACTCATGTATCCAAGTGTTCAATGGACTGAATCTGGAATGAATCTTGCTTTGACTCCAAGTGTGGTCAATGATCGTTTGATTGAATTGGATCAAGTAGTCTGTCAAAAAATGGAGCGTGTTGATGAAACTATATATCAAGACACAGATACTTTAATATCTAAGTCGATAGACTATGAAAATTGGAAAATAAATTGGAAATAAAAAAAACGTGAGCTAATAAGTAAGGCTTCGTGCGGCGCAAGCCAAGCATGAAGCCACGTTGCACAGCCTGTCCCGCTGAAAGCGGGAAAATCCCGCCAGCGATTACTACTTCTTTATGGGGATTGAATGAAAAACGATCAATGAATGTGGAATAAAATCACCCTTGTTCTTTGAAATCATATCGTAAAAAGAGCCTTTTCTGACCGGAATCCGAATGAATGGAGTACAGAAGAGGCATTTACAACCCTTATAGGCAAAGGGATACCGGAACCGGATCATGGATTTATTGGGGTTCATGTGTGGTGAGGTTGAGATAAATCAATAGGCGGATGAAGGGCCCCAAACGGTGGTCCCCTGCCGGGAAGAAACCGTTCAATGGTAACCATCGTCAACTGGCCACATTCGGGGCAGATATCCGGATCGTACCCAAGTCTCCGACGGCAGATCTCTTTCCAGTGCTCCCTTTTTATGGATGGTTCCACCCTTACCCCCATGCTGTGTTGCAGCTGGTGCAATATCGGCCGATGGGTTGCAGATAGAAAACCGAAATGGCGGATGCGCACAAATCCTTTATTCAGGATATGCTGACTGAAACGGCGAAGAAACTCAACCCCCTCCAGCGTCATGACCTTCTGTCGATTATCCCGGTAATCACGCCAGCGGAAAGTGACGCCATATGGATCAACCTTCAGGATACGATGATTGGAGATCGCCGTCTTGTGCGTGTATCGCCCCAGGTACTCAATCACGGATTCCGGCCCGGCAAAGGGATCCTTGGTGTATACGACCCAGCCATTTCTGTAAAGCTCCTTTTTGAAGCCGGAATCAACAGTCATCAGGTTGTTGAGACCCTCCATGAACTTACCACGGAATACCCTGGATAGATTTTTTGCCGGGAAAAGATAAACCTTACCGGATGCCGACAGCTTCACCTGCTTCCACTGTCCCCTGATCCCTATTCCGCCTGCCGGAACAATACAGTGAAGATGGGGATGATAGCTCAGGGTTTGTCCCCAGGTATGAAGGATAGTAATCATACCGGCCTGGGCATGGAGCTTTGTCAGGAAGAATTGGGAAAGGGTATTCCATGCAGCTTTAAAAAGCAACCGGTACATCACTGCTGGATTTGCCAGAAACAAGCCGTTCAGCTTGTCAGGTACAGTAAATACCACATGAAAATAAGGCACCGGCGACAAGTCCTGTTTCCGGGCTTCTATCCAGGCTTCCCGCTGTGTGTTCTGGCACTTGGGACAATGACGGTTGCGGCAACTGTTGTAGGATATCCGCATATGGCCACATGCCTCGCAGCGGTCGATGTGGCCTCCCATGACTGATGTCCGGCACTGCTTTATGGCATGGAGTACCCGCTGAACATAGGTGTTGGGATGATGGGATGCTGTATAACTATTTCCGAAACGCTCAATGATCTCTGCCAGTTCATGGGCAGGTCTCACCGCTTGGTGTAAAGCCGGTCGAACGGGCTGAACACATTGCTGCGATTGGGACGGGCCACATGAAGGTACACCAGCGTGGTCTCGATCCTTTCATGACCCAGCAGCTCCTTATAGTATTTGCGCAATCCTTCCAGGATCAGGGGCGACAGAGGTACATAGCGGTCCTTGTTGTATTTGCTCCAGCGGATATGGATCATCATACGCTCTGAATCAATGTCCTTCAGCTCCAGGCGCGAAACTTCCCGTGCACGGAGGCCCGCAGAATACATCAACGACAGCAGTACACGGTGTTTTAACAACTCAGGGGCTTTGAACAGGGCTCGGCATTCGGACCGGTTCAGCACCACCGGCAGCCTCTTCTCCCGCTTGATCGATGGAAGCTTCACCGCTTTGTCATTCATCCCCAGCAACCGGTAACAATACCGAAGACCGTAAACCGTGAACTTGAAGTCACTCAACGAAGGACTCGTGGATTTGCGCGCCAGTGAAGCCATGTAACGGTTGATCTCCCGCTCGCTGATATGCTGCGGAAGTTTGCCGAAATGAAGGCTTAGATGAGCCAGCTTGCGTGCATAGTTGGTTAGGGTACTCAGCGTCTGGCCGCTCAGGGTAACCTTGTCCTGCAGTTCCTGGTACAGTTTTGAAAAACCATGGATCTCATGGCAGGCCTGTTCTACAGTGGTGAACGATTTTTTTCGTAATTTAGGCGTAGCATTTTTCATAGTATAATGATTTTGGGGTTAAAATCATTTATACTACATTTAGCAGAAAAAGGCTATCCCGGCCCCGGGCTCTGCCCGGGTCGGGATTTAGTGCAACACCGGGCTTTGCGTCAGGCGGGCTGACGTGCAAACTTGGAGCTTTGTGCTTCTATTCAAGTTCAGTGCCGTTTGACAGTTTTGTGCTCCGAAACCCGCCCGAACGCAAAGCCCAAAACCGTTATGAGCAACACTAAGAAAATGAAAAGAATTCCGATTATATTATTGATTTTGTTTTCTGCGACTTTTTCATTTTCGCAAAGTGACTCTTTAGAATTTGATAAAAAGGCAAAAGACCGATTTGTCATTTGGTTAATTCCGTCAGCATCAAAAAATATTTATGGGATAGCAATTGGCCCCGTTGGATCAGAGGCAATTTGTAACAGACCTTATACAAAATACTCACATGGACTGAACCTACAAATACCAGGACAGGGCTTTTTCCAGACCTTTTATATCAATAAAATGAGATTTAAGGATTTTTTCGCAAATAAAAACTCTGATTCGTTAAGCCTTCATGACACATTACCTAAAAGAGCAATTCATAATGGGCTTATAATTTCTCCATTAGGGACATTTACAGACCAAGTGAATGGAATCTCATTTTCATTGTGGATGAGCATGGGGAAGAAAATAAATGGGGTTTCATTTAATCTTCTCTGGAATTTATACGAACAAATTAATGGAATAACAATTGGTTTCGTTAACCATACAGCAGCGACAAAAGGATTACAAATCGGACTAGTTAATAAGACAATAAAATTAAAGGGATTACAAATCGGACTTTGGAACAAAAATGAAAAAAGGTCATTACCGTTGATTAATTGGAATTTTAAAGGCAAAAAAGTGCAGCCCATAACAGCACCTATGCCCAATAGCCTATGAAAGAGCAAATTGAAACATTGTTCCCGGCAGAAGCATTGTGCCTTTGGACAAGGGGGAAGCCCGTAAAACGGCTACTGGGCATAGCTGCAAAACGTTAGGCGCAAGCTAATGAGAACCTCATTGCAACATATAAGCATCTTGATAATCGGATTGATTATAACCTCATGTTCAAAGGATGAAATATCATATTGTGATGATAATGAGCCATTATATATAAATTCTGATTTTCCAATTGGAGTTGCTATTTCGACAGATTTGCTTCAATATAATGATAGATATAGAGAAATTACAATAAGTCAATTTAATCGAATCTCTGGAGAGACTGCATGGCTATATGATAGAGTACATCCTCACAAAGATTTATTTAATTGGAGCGATTATGATACATTGGTAAAATTCGGAGAAACATACGATAAAGATATAGTTGGGCATAGTTTAGTGTATCATGATTATTTGCCTTACTGGTTGACAGAGTTTTCAGGTTCAAAATCAGATTGGGAAGCAATTTTAAAAGACCATATACAAACTATCGTTTCAAGATACAAAGGTAAAATTGACACTTGGATAGTTGTAAATGAGGCTTTCAACGAAGATGGAACTCTTAGAAACTCAATATGGAAGGAGAATATTGGTTCATCTTATATTTCCAAAGCATTCATCTGGGCACACGAAGCGAATCCTGATGCTAAATTGTTTTACAATGATTACAACCTTGCTTTAAATAGAAACAAACTTAATGCAGTTCTCAGACTCCTGAAAACATTTAAAGAAAACGGAATACCAGTACATGGGTTAGGTTGCCAATTACATATTTTCGACCAGTTTCCAGAAATTTCAGAGATAAATGAGATGGCTTTGAAAATTCAACAAAATGATTTATTGGTGTACTATTCAGAGATTGATATATCATTAAATATATACTCTAAATATAATTCTCCGACAAATGAAATGTTGATGAATCAAAAAAGAAAATTAAAAGGTATTGTTAATGGATATAAACGACTTGATAAGAAGTATCAATATGGTATTTCATTCTGGAATGTATCCGATGCAGATACCTGGATAAGAAACAACTTTGATAGGATTGATTGGCCTTGTATGTGGGACGACAATTACGAACCAAAACCAATGTATTGTGGAATAAAAGAAGCACTATGAAAATGAATAAAATATTCTTCACGATTGTACTGATAACTTCGTTAACAAAATTAAATGCTCAACAATTATCAATTGGTTACTTTCCATTTAATAATACTTTTTCTATTACCTCAAATCCCGAGAGATTAATAATAATTGATGGACGTATAGAAACAAATACATTTTTTGGAAATATTAATCCTGAGATTTTTGGAATAATAAATATCAAGCGTTCCGATTTATTCAATATTTATTCGGGTTTGAGTTGTAAAACAATAATTATCGACGGATTTAATGATGAAGACTTTATTGGTGGATACGCAATTTCACTTGGTTCAAGATTTAAACCATTTGAGAAATTTGATAACGTACATTTTTTGTTTGAATTATCGCCATACTTTAATAAAGAATTTAAAAGTGGTATATTGAGAGCTTATATCGGGATTTCTTATAAATTTAAAAAACATGAATGAATATAGCCAGCGCTTAACACACAATATAAAACAGTTGGGGTTCAGTGGTTTACTGGGCTTTGGTTCTCGCGCCAGCGTTTTCCTCGGCGGATACGAACGCACTCCGAAAACCCAACCGTTTCATATTGTAAAACGTTGTGTGCTATGCTAATAATGACATTTACCAATATGAATTTTAAAATACGATGAAAATAATTATTATCTATCTATGTTTTATTTTGCTAACAAGTTCCTTGTTTGCACAAAATTTAGATTTTATAGTATTAAATGCTCCTGACACCAATAGAGGATTACCTGTTATGAAGGCATTGTCTCAAAGAGCGTCAGTAAAGGAATTTGATACTACTAGTATTACTCTTCAAGATATGTCCGATTTATTATGGGCAGCTAATGGAATAAATCGCCCAGAAAATGGAAAAAGGACAGCCCCATCAGCTCAGAATGCACAGGATATTGACATTTTTGTTTTTAACAAATCTGGTATTTATTTATATAATGCTAATGAGCATATTTTGGAGACAATTATAAATAAGGATAAACGACAAATATTTTCAAGACAAGAAAAAGAACCTCTTCCAGCAATTATATGTTTACTAGTATCAGATATTTCTCGTTTTAAGTTCGGTGAAGATTCTTTACGATTAGAATGGGCGGCAATGGATGCAGGTATAGTCACCCAAAATATTTTAATATTCTGTGCATCGGTTGATTTAGTGTCACGACCTCGAGCAGGTATGAACAAAGAAAAAATTAAAGAACTGCTAAAGCTTAATGATACACAATACCCAATGTTAAATATTCCAATATCATATAAGAAAGACTAACGCACAGCACACAACAACAGGTAAAAAAAATTGCCGTTGCAGTGGTATGCAGACAAGGTTAAAACTTTCGTAAATTGTGCATAATGACAAGTTAACAAAAATTCAATCGGCAACTATTTTTACCTGCAAACCGTTGTGCACAATAGTATTCACACAAAGGATATGCTTATGAGAAAATTATTAATTGGACTTGTCATTATATTTATTTATAATACTTCCTGCGAAAAAGATAATGAATTTCAAGAATACCTGGATAGATTAAAGCAATTCCCCTCGTATGATTATTCAGAACAAGGAGGTATAGTTTTTAGTTATATGGATAGTTCAAACACAAATCTTCGAGATATTAAAAGAAAATACAATCTTGAAGAAATTGCTGGGGAAGGTGATGAAATATCCAGAATTACCAACCTAATGTTTTGGGTTAATATAAACCTAAAGCATGATGGTAATTCAAAAAATCCATATCCACCAAACGCCGACAATATAATTAAAACCTGCATAAATGAGAATCGGGGAGTTAATTGCAGAATGCTTGCAACCGTACTCAACGAGTTTTATCTATCAATGGGGTTTAAATCAAGATTCATTACTTGCAAACCTTATGAGTATGATTTTGATGATTGTCATGTAATTACAATAGTATATTCAAATCAACTGGATAAATGGATAATGATGGATCCATCTTTTGCTGGTTATTTTAAAGATGAGAATAATCATTATATTGGACTTTCAGAAGTACGTGAAAGATTAATAAACAACAAGTATTTAAATATTAGTGAAAGTTTAAATCATAATAGAAACAAATATACGAAACAAGAATATAAAACCTATATGGCAAAAAACCTATTTCGTTTCGAATGTGCTCTCAGAAGTGAATACAATTACGAAGCCTTAAATTACAACGATAGGGAATATGTTGAATTAATACCATTGGATTATTCTCAAGAAAATAAAAGTAATTATAAATATACAAGAAATCCGGATATATTTTGGTCTAGGCCTTAAATATTATACTACTGTGCACAACAAGCGTTATAGCCAATAAGGGTTTTAGAGGTAAGCAAAGGTTTGGAGTCCGCTTCAGATTTTCGTTTGACTTGAAGGAAATCACCCGCAATCCCTTACTGTCCATACCCGAAAACGTTAGCGGTAAGCGTAAAAAACTATATAGTAGATGATTAACATTCGTATGAAATGAAAAATAAATTAATAATAATTTTGGTTATTGCGACAGCATTTCTTTGCGGTTTCGCATCAAATTCAATACTAACAAGTAAAAATGAGACGTATAATATGAAAAAAGTAACAGGAATAGGCGGCATTTTTTTCAAATGCAAAGATCCTGACAAAATGAAAGAGTGGTATCAAAAGCATCTTGGGATAAATACAAACCAATACGGGGCGGTTTTTGAGTGGTATCAAGGTGCTGACAGCACGAAAAAAGGATTTACGAATTGGAGTCCTTTTAATGAAAAAACAAAATACTTTGAGCCTTCGACAAAAGACTTTATGATAAATTACAGAGTTGAAAATTTAGAGTTTCTTGTTGAAGAATTGAAAACGAATGACGTAAGCATTTTGGATTCTATCGAAACATACGATTACGGTAAATTTGTACATATCCTTGACGTTGAGGGAAATAAAATTGAATTGTGGGAACCCAATGATATTGAATATGAAAAATTGGGTAAGCAACTTGGAAGCAAGACTACAAAATAACGAGCAGATAAATAACGCCTACCGCTAACACCGGGTATAGTTCATTGCCGTCAAAGTGCTCTTTCGAAGGTCAGTTCATCTAATGTTCTTTAGTGTACCCGGACAAGTAGGCGCCCTTCACCAGGCAACGAACCATACCCGAAAACGTTACCGTGCATTTTGGCGAAAACATAGGTAAAATGAATACTATGAAAATTTAGATATTATGGAATCAAACAATGAAACGATACTTTTACGAGAGAAAGAAATAGAACCTACGGATAAAGTTTTGGAAAACGCCCTTGGTAAAGAACTTTTCATTATCTATCAAGAATTAATTAAAATTTTTACCAACGAATTTAGTCTGGAACCTCAATGGCAGTTTTACAAAGATGGAAAGGCATGGTTGTGTAAAGTAGTTTATAAGAAAAAAACTATTCTTTGGCTTTCTATTTGGGAGAACTATATAAAAACAGGTTTTTATTTCACAGAAAAAACAGGAATAGGGGTTTTAGAATTAGATATTGATAATAAAATAAAAGAGGTATTTAAGATGGCAAAACCTATAGGAAAACTTATCCCATTGATTATTGATATTGACCAACAAAACCAGATTAAAGACTTAAAAGAGGTTGTTAGGTATAAGAAAGGATTGAAGTAAATAGCTATAATGGAAAATAAAATCTTGCAATATGACGGATTTATTCCACCGTGCGGAATTTTTTGTGGAAGTTGTCCGAATTATACGAGAGAAAAGAATCGTTGTGAAGGAGCAAAAAAGGTTGTAAGACAAGAAAGTGTAAAGGAATTTATGTCTGTTGTGTAGAAAAGAAAGGATTAGAGTTTTGCCACCAATGTAAATCGTACCCTTGCAGCCGATACAGAGAATTTGCAGATAGATGGCAAAAGTACGGACAGGATTTGTTGGAAAATCAGGAGTTTATAAAAGCAAACGGAAAAGAAGAGTTTGTAAGAAAAATGAATAAAAACGCACGGTAACACGCGGTCATAAGTAATGCGGGGTGATGTGGTAAATTTATCATGAGTACATTTAATAAACATAGCAACGGTTTGATAGGTAAGTGCTTCGAAATCCCGCACTACTCATACCACCAACCGTTGGCAGCAAGCTTAAAAAAACACAATCATGAGATACATTTTAATAGTTTTAATTTGTTTTTTCCACTTGACTGGATATTCTCAGACACAGACAGACTTGAATAAAGAAGCTAAAGAGTCGTATAAAAAAGCAGATAAGGAACTGAATGATATTTATAAATCAATTATAAATGATTATAAATCGGACACCATCTTCATAAAAAATTTGAAAGCTTCCCAGAGAATTTGGATTACTTTTCGAGATGCTGAATTAAAAGTCAAGTATCCTGATAAATACCCAGGATATTATGGTAGTGTTTATCCAATGTGCGTTTCAATTTACCTTGAGAAACTAACTCAGGATAGAATTAAGACATTAAAGGAGTGGATGGATGGAATTGAAGAAGGGGATGCTTGTACAGGATCTGTGAAATCAAAAGAAAAGTAGAAAAGCCTGCTGCCAACAGGCGGTATAGCCCATGCCTGATCAATCGTAAAATCAAAATAATTCCTTTAACGAACTAAAACGTAAAACGAATTACTAATCATAAAACAACGGCACAGGATATACCGCCCGACCGTTGTGCGTCATGCAAGAAGACACCTTCAACCAAAAAAACATGGATAATATATAATTAGTTTAATATGGCTTCTTCGAAAGAATTACATAAAATGACTTTAGAGCAATTAGGTCAATTGTTTCCAATTATAATACAGAATTATTCGGATAAGTGGTCTGATTTTTACCAATCAGAAAGTAAACTAATAATTGATTCTTTTTCTCAATCAGATATTGTAAGGATTGACCATATCGGTAGTACTGCAATTCCAGGATTAAAGGCAAAACCAACAATTGATATCTTATTGCAAGTTTCCGAGCGCATTGATATTCATAAAATAGAAAAAGTTTTTAAATCACTGGGCTATCACATCAACGAACATCTTGACAATCCACCACCACATTTGACTTTTGTAAAAGGCTATACCAAACATGGATTCAAAGGACAATCCTATCATGTACACATAAGATACAAAGGTGATTGGGATGAGATACGATTTAGAGATTATTTGATTAATCACAAAGAGATTGCAAAAGATTATGAAAATATAAAACTGGAACTTGCTGATAAATACAGAAATGACAGAGAGGCATGTACAGATTCAAAAACCGACTTTATTGAAAAAATTAATAAATTGACACGAAAATAAATGCACGAACGCACAACACATGGTATAGTGCACGCGGGTTTGATCGGTTTTCGAATGTTTGTGGCTCGTAAAAAATGTCGGTGTAGACTGATAGAAAATCGCTATGTAATCCCGTACGACACCATACCATCAACGTTACCACCAATTGAAGAAAGATTGAAACTACAAGTATAGATTGAAAAGTAAAAGGATACATTAGAATGAAAAATCTAATTCTTAAATGTTGGTTACTGCTGGTAGCGATAACAACAATTAATGCCCAACAATCTGACTTCCCCAAACTCACCGGGCTCTACCTGGGTCAGAAACTGCCCGGGATGACCCCGGAGATATTCCCTTTTGATTACATGCCGGAAGGATATAAACTCCATAGCGCACCGGTATTTACAAATGATGGCAACGAAGTCTACTTTTCTGCAATGGATTTCAGTATTCCATATTCAGAAAAAATCTTTTTGATGAAAATGATCGGCGGCTCATGGACTCCTCCACAGATTGCAACTTTCTCGGGTAGTTATTTTGATGGTTCGCCGTCCATTTCAAAAAACGGAGAATATTTATTTTTTTCCTCTGCAAGAAAAGAAGATGGCTCCGGTATGAATGAAACCGGAGAAAGGAATATCTGGTTTGTTGAAAAAGTAACCGATGGATGGAGCTCTCCAAAACCATTGAATTTCGAAACGCCGGGATGGGAAAACGGAAGTGATATGTCAGATCACGGAAATCTTTTCTTCGATTCAGGTGACATTTACATAGCAGAATTTTCGCCTGGTGGAACCGGATCCACAGAAAAATTGTCCGATGCCATTAATTCCGACAAAACAGAGTTACATCCGTGTATCGCGCCCGACGAACGATTCTTGGTCTTTTATTCTAGCAGAGAAGGGCATTATGGCAGCGAAGGCGGTGATCTCTACATCAGTTTTAAAGACAATAAAGGAAAATGGCAACAAGCGAAGAACCTCGGCGAACTATTCAATAAGGGACAATTATCGACTAGCTTTCCACGTCTGTCGCCTGACGGCAAGTATTTCTTTTTTCTGAAATTGGTATCAGTTCCATGGCAATGTGAAGTATACTGGGTCTCGGTCGATGCTCTGGATGCTTTGAATAAATGATGGAGATGAATAAAAAATGAAAGAAATTATTCTATTATTGTTATCTGTCTTTGTGTTTTATACTCCTTCTCTATCGAGCAATCATAGCAGGCTCATTCATCCCGATAGCATCTCATTTACTATACTGTATAACGATTTGCCGCTAAATGATTCGTTGATAGGTGACCAGGGATTTTCCTGTCTGATTGAATTTGGAGGTAATTCTTATCTTTTCGACGCGGGAAGAATTGCTGATATCTTGAGAAAGAATACTGAAACAATGGGCGTGGATTGCTCCCTTATCGATCATATCTTCATTTCTCATCTCCATTCGGATCATTTTGGGGGATTACCAGGGATTATTCAAAAATGTAACAAGCCTGGTCTGCATTTACCATACTCACTACCTAAAACACAAAGCGAGCAAGGACGAAAGTACATCTTGGAAAGTCTCAAAATAGTAGAGCCTAATACTTCAGTCATTTCCTGGAATAAAGAATCAGTGAAGATCAATGAGAATGTTTATTCTACAGGAATGATTGAGGAACAGTCATATGAACAGGCGTTAATCATAACCACAACAAAAGGATTAATTGTGTTAGTAGGGTGCTCCCACCCCGGTATAGTGGAAATTGTTCAAAGAGCAAAATCTTTAATGAAGCAGGATGTTTATTTTGTTATGGGGGGGTTTCATCTTGCAGTGACCGATTCGGAAGTAGTGCAAGGTATTGCAAATGAATTAAGAGGATTAACGAAATTCATTGCACCCTGTCATTGCACAGGAAATAAAGCACAGGAAATATTTTATGAGACTTTCAAGGAAGATTATATTGAAATTAAAACAGGTCTTCGGTTTACATTAAATAAAGTAATCACAAAATGAAAAACATTGCACTATTATTTCTTTGTTATATTTTTCCTTCAATTTTATATTCTCAGGAGAATTATTTCCCGGAACTTACAGGTTCATATCTGGGGCAAAAACCACCTGGTATGATTTCAGAACCGTTTGCTAAAAACATACCTTTAATCCATAGGTTTTTACATTCAGGCATTATTTTCTCACCTGATGGAAATGAAGCCTACTGGAAACCCGATTGGAATCCCGGATCGCCAATAATGTTTTCGAAAGTTGAAGAGAGCGTATGGACTTTACCACAAGCTGCATCATTCTCTCAACCTAATCAGGGAGATGATTCTCCATTTATTTCTCCTGATGGGAAAAGATTCTTCTTTTTATCCCAGCGTGCACAGAAACATAAAGAATCCATCTGGGTAATGAAGCGAACACCACAAGGCTGGTCTGAACCTGAAATTGTATCAGAAATTAGCAATTCATTAAATTTTATCCATTGGCAGTTCTCGGTTGATTCAAGGGGAAATCTATATTTCGGAGCAGGTGAAAAAGGAGATGGTAAGGTAGGATATATATATTGTTCTATTTACATAAATGGGAAATATGGTCCACCTGAGAAACTAAGTCCAGAAATAAATGAAGAAGGCAGGTATAATTATTCTCCTTGTATATCTCCTGATGGAAGCACGATAATATTCACAAGGGATCAAAATCCGGCGATCCTGTATATTAGTTTCAGAGAGAAAAATGAGAATTGGAGCAAGGCAAAAGAATTGAATACGATCCTTAATTGCAGAAACTGTTTAAATCCTGTCATGACAGCTGATGGGAAGTACTTATTTTATTTAGCTGGTGGATATCCGTACTGGGTTTCTTTAAAAGTTCTCGAAGAGTTGAGGCCAAGAAAATGACATAAAAACTAAATAATGACAATTCTCTACATGACTTAAAAACAGAACAGCAGGTGGTAACAGGCGATATATTTTATTGCCGATACAGTGCGGATTTCAACGTTTCTGCATTTAATAAACTTTCGGGTAACTTGACAGGACTGTGCTTCGAAATCGGCAACAAAAACTATCGCCAAACCGTTGGCAACAAGCCGAAAAGAAGATTCAGTTATGAAAATTAAGTTGAGAAGGATGAGGAACATATTTATTTTAATGACAATTGCATTCATAATAAATGAGATAAGTTCTATTGCTCAAGAGACAGATACTTTCACCGATTTAAGAGATGGGAAAATCTATAAAACTGTTACAATAGGTACCCAAACATGGTTGGCAGAAAACCTTGCCTATAAAGTAGATAGTGGTTGTTGGGCATATAACAACGATGAAAGCTATGTAAAAACATACGGTTATTTATACAACTGGGAAACAGCAAAGAACATTTGTCCGACAGACTGGCATTTACCAACCGATTATGAATGGAAGATTTTAGAACAATATCTTGGTATGAACGATATGGATATTAATAAAAGCCATAGAGATCAACGGTTATCAGGGAATGTTGGTCTGAAATTAAAATCGACAAGTGGTTGGAAGGACGATGCAAATGGGTCAAATGAAATTGGTTTTAATGCATTGCCTGCTGGCTGGAAAGACACACTTGATGTCGAGTTTTATGATTTAGGTTCTGACTGTGATTTCTGGACGGCTACAGAGTACGATAATATTCATGCATGGGCCCGCCTTCTTGTATATGATATGCCAAATGGAGTGTTTCGATATTACAGACATGGTTTCAAAAAGGCTGCCCGATCAGTAAGATGCTTGAAAAACAATTAGATTCTTATAATTCAAGTACAAATAGAAGTTATAATTTCTGACATTACCAGATAAATTTACCTGATATACAAATCATGAAATCTAAAACGGCCTGTTGCCAACCTGCGATAACAAATATTGGGGTTTATGAGGTTTGCGGGGCTTTTGCCTTGTTCGTTCAAACTGAAAGATTCGATAAGTTTTCGCTTCGAACTCCCCAACATGCGTTACCGCAATCCGTTGAGCGTAATTAAAAAAAACATAACATCATGAAAACAATTATTGGACTATTATTAGTGATCTCTTCGGTTTCAGCGTTCGGTCAATTCCCAGAACCAACCAACTTTGACTTTAGTTATGAATATATTATGATTGACGAATCAGGCTATTGTGCTGGACAATGGGTTTATGGTCCGACATATTGTTCACATTTTACATGGTCTATCCCTGATACAAACTCTACCAGTTCCACATTTGAATTTTATAACGTTTACTATTATTCTTATTATGTAACACCAGACACCAATATTCTGGCAACAACAACAGATTTGTATTTCGATATGGAAATTGGTATAGTGGGAGAAATATGGGTGACCGCAGTTTATTCAAACCCTGATGGAGAATCAGTTCCATCAAACATAATAATTAATAAAGAACTTCCAATTTCTGTGAATGAGATACATTTACAGAATGAATTGAACATTTTTTATGACTATAACACTCAAGAAATAAAAATAATAAATGGTGAAAGTATTTCTCAAATCAATATATATGATTGTCAAGGGGAGTTAACCGCTTTAAATAAATCAAACATGAATAAAATTAGCATGGAAAGTTTACCCCATGGACTTTATATTATTGAGGTAATCAACAAAGATCAAGATGTTATTAGACGAAAGATTATAAAATAACTACGCTCAACACGCAATAAAAAACATAGGGCAGAAAGTGCTAAATTTGAACAACATAACATTTAATAAACGGCTCGGTAGCTTGATAGGTAGTAGCTTCGAAATGCCCTACGTTACTTATTGCCAAACGTTGTGTGCAATAAAAACAGACTTCGTTGTAACCTTTTAGCACCTTGATTATCTAAACCATAATTTAACTTTAAAAATTAAGATTATGGGACTTTTAGGAATTTTAGTAATTATTGCATTTCCTGTTTGCGGATTGATTGGTTATTATATGAAAACTAAGAATCAAGAACGCATGAAACTGATAGAGCAAGGTGTAAATCCAGACGAAGGATTAAGTATCTCGGAGTACAGAAAACAAACAAACTTAAAAAATGGAGTACTGTTTCTTTCTCTTGGATTAGGACTATTCATTGGCCATTTACTTGTAATTAACTATGAACGAATGGATAGTTTTATTACTTATGCGACCATGTTACTAATTTTTGGTGGAATTGGATTTTTAATCAATTATATGATTATAAAAAATTGGAACCGTCAGTAAAACATGGAATCGCAGATAATAAAAAAAGCTATCTCTGGAGATTCCGAGGCCTTAACAATACTGATTGACAAGTACAAAGACATTGCATACAATTTAGCTCTTAGTATTGTTAAAAACAAAGAAGACGCAAAGGATATAACACAAGATAGCTTTTTAAAGATACTTGAGAATATCAATAAATTTCGGAGTGACTCAAAATTCTCAACATGGCTATACAGGATAGTTTATAACCAGTCAATTGGCTTTGTAAAAAGAGAAAATCGCACAAATTTGGTTGACTATTCATTACTTGTTGAAGCTTCAGATAATAATAGTCAAGAAGACGCAACCCAAGATTTATACCAAGCAATAAATAAACTTGAAGACACAGATAGAAATATTATAATGCTTTTCTATCTAGCAGAAAAATCGATAAAAGAGATTGCTCAGATAACAGGATTAAGTATTTGTAATATTAAAGTAATTTTACACAGAGCAAGAAAAAAACTATTTGAGAAAATGGATTATGGAAACAATTGACAATGATATAAAAAAGGTATTGCAAGATAATATACAACGTATTGATGACAGTTCGTTTACTGATAGAATTCTTGCAAAACATCTGGCTGATAAAGAGATTATTAAAAACAGCGTATTTTTGAATTTCTTGCCAATGATTATTGGTTTATCAACTGTGATTTTAAGTATTGGATTAGTCGTTCTCATTCGACAAAATAATGACTGGATTAATGAGATTGGATTTACGGAAAATCATGGATTGATTATCCTAACAATAAGTATTATATATTTGATTTACAAACTGATGGAAGAATTTACTACACGCAACACATGGTATAGTGCATGCGGGTTTCAGCGGTTTACGAAGGTTAGTGGCTCGTAAAAAAGTCGGTGTAAACTGATAGGAAATCGCCTCGTAACCCCACACGACACCATACTATAAAACGTTACCGCCAAGTGTAGAAAACAGAAACGACAGATAAAAAATTGAAAAATAAACCATTGTGAAAGAACAGAAAAACGAAATATTGACAAGACAAGAAAGCCAACACTCAATTCAAGAGTATTTTTTAATTCACAAATAAATTGATAGTTATGAAAATGAATCTTAAATTTAGAACATTTGCAATACTTATTTCGATTTTGCTTTTAACATCTTGTAATCAAAATCCAAAAAGCACTACAAAAGATCAAACTGAAGTTGAAAATGTAAAAGTGGGTTATTTGCCCATGGTTTCAAGTTTAACGCATTTCGTTGCAGTTGAAAAGGGGTTTTACAAGGAACAAGGTTTAAATGTAGAAGCAGCTGAGATAAAAACTAGTAACCTCATCGCCCAAGAACTCGCTGCAGGTCATATTAATATAGGTGTTGAATTAGCCATAACACCATTGCTAAAGCAAAATGAAATATCTAAAAATTCAATAAGAATTTTTTCGACAAGTAATATTACTACAGAAAATGGTTTTGACGCTATTTTGGTAAAAAGCGACTCGAAAATTAATTCATTAGACAAATTATCTGGCAAAAAAATCGGAGGTTTCCCTGGTTCAACTGCTAAGGTATCTTTACTTAATCTCTTTTCTAAATTGTATCCTAAACTTTCGCCACCCATTTTTATTGAATTAGCCCCTAATCTACATATTCAATCATTGGAGAATAATGAAATAGATGCGCTTTTTGCATATGAGCCTGTTTTGTCTACAGGAATAGTGAAATTTGAATTTAGAAAAATATTCCCCTCTGTTTATGGTTCTCAATTTACCCCAAATCCAATTGGAGTTGCTGGTGTGAATGCCTCTTGGTACAATTCAAATATAGAAAATGCTACAAAATATTTCATTGCAATAGATAAGGCAATTGATTTTATTAATAGTAATCCAGATGAATCAAGAATAATTCTGGCAAAAGCCACTAACATTGAAATTGATATTGCAAAAAACATGAATATTCTTCCTCTGTCAAAGTCTAAAGAGATAGATATGGTGAACCTTGATAAATATATTACTATATTAATTAACCTAAAAGAAATTTCATTACCTGTTAAGGCCGCTGATATTTGTATCAAACAACAATAGTGTTATGTTGTATGTCTTCAAACCAAAGTGCACCGTTTAGGGTCATAAATTAAGGTGCATGATTCCAAGGATACTTCATAATCTGGCATAATTCAACTTAAGTTTTTCAACTGAGCTCTGTAGACAGATAGCATTTTCCGTTGTCGGAAAGCAGCCTGGGGGCTGTATCCTTTGAGAGTCCGGCAAATTGCAATGCCTGTACCACCGAAGGGATCATATCCCCGGAGGTCATCCTCCCCCGAAGATCCCAGGAGAGGATGTACCGGGAGTAATCATCCATAATGGTGGATAAATAGTACCAGCCCCAGACCTCCCAGCTCGCGCTTGAGCAACTCGTTCTGCCGGCGCAATTCACTAACTTCATCGCGTGTTGCTTCCCTGAGGGTATCCCCGCTTAGACGGTGTTTCCCCGCCTCGATGAACTCTTTGCTCCATTTGTAATAATTGTTCTGGCGAATCCCGTATTTGCGGCATACTGCCGCAATGGTATCTTCACCCCGTAATACCTCCAGAACAATCTTGATCTTCTCTTCTGCTGAAAACTTCCGGCTGGTATTCCTCCGGATCTCTTTGACAACCTGAGTGGTTGTAGCTTTGGTGGTCTTTTCTTCCATGGTGTGTGGTTTTTAATGAAACATTTTATTCTAAACCACACCTTAAATTTATAACTTTACTGGTGAACTTTATGCTGACGATTTACACTATTCGAATGAGTCGGATAAAAAAATTGAATTAATCTTTAGCAAAGGGACTTTAAGCGAAAATAGAATAAAGAGTCTTGATACTTATAAAAAAGGAAACATTTTAACAAAAGAGATTAGCTAGTTGATCCTTAACAATTCACTTTTCCGGGATTCCAGTTGAAAGTCAAGTCTT
>JAEAMF010001309.1_pt1 | contig 19039 bp, 19 predicted proteins | sample 8958721 | NCBI WGS metagenome assembly JAEAMF01 (sample SAMN16933255, study PRJNA681124) | bioreactor sludge metagenome | isolation source: anaerobic bioreactor treating anionic surfactant - SDBS | place: India: Bengaluru | collected 2019-02-28
GGAATTTCGCGCTTGCCGGAAACTCCGTCACAGAGGCCCTTGCTGCTCATCTCGGCGTCTCCTTTGAAAAGGCGGAGAAGGCCAAGATCGAGGGGATTGGAGACGATGAAACGGCCAGAACGGCGTTCCGGGAAGGCCTCATCGCCTATGCGGATCCGATCTGCTCCGAGATCGAACGGTCGGTCGATTATTTCCGTTCCGCCTTCGGCGCGGAAACCATCGGCAAAATTTTCGTGTCCGGCGGCGGCTGTCTGATTCACGGGCTGGTTGCCGACTTGAGTCGCCGCATGGGGATCGAAACGGAAATGGTCAACCCGTTCAGAAAGATGAAATTCAATGAGAAAAGGATGGGCCCGGGGGCGGCAGAGCGGATCGGTCCGATTGCCGCTGTTGCCGTGGGACTGGCTTTGCGGAAGATAGGCGACCAATGATCCGAATCAATCTTCTGCCCTATCGGGAAAGGGCAAAGAAAGAAAATGTGCGTCGCCAGGCCAGCATTCTTGGCGGCGTCCTGGTATTGTTTATCCTGATCCTCCTTGCCGTACATCTCTATTTCACCATGGGCGTCAACAGTCTCGAGGCGAAAGTCAAGGCGGCGGACGCAAGACTGGTTGAATTGAATAAGAACGTGGTCATTGTGGAGAATTTCAAGCGGGATAAAAAGGAACTGGAAAAGAAGTTGGGGGTGATCAAAACCCTCGAAGGAAACCGGCTCTTCCCCGTCCTCATGCTGGATGAGCTGAACACGCTGATTCCTTCCAAAGATATCTGGCTGGAAAAAATCGTCCATACGGGCAAGGATCTGCGGATCGAGGGGATGGCCCGGGACAATGGCGCCGTGGCGCTCTTCATGAAGAGCATGGAAAACGCAACATTTACCCAGTCCGTAGAGCTGGTGAGCTCCAGGGAAAAAGAGATTGCCGGAGTCAAGTTGCAGCAATTCATACTGATTTGTGTCATGAAAACAAGGACATAAACCCATGCCCATCGGCGTAGAGGATTTCAAGAACTTATCCCCTCGGAACAGGCTCCTGATCGTTCTCGGGATCTGCCTCCTGATCGGATATTTTTATTATATGTACTTCTTCCAGGGCGTTTTTGAAAAGCGGACAACCCTCAACGCCAAGCTGACGGAGATGCAGCAGCAGATTGAGGTGAAGGAAAAGGTGGCAGCTCAGAAGGGGCAATATCTTCGCGAGATCCATTCTCTTCAGGAATCTTTTAAGCTGGCCCTGCAGAAACTCCCCAATGCGCGGGAAATTGCGGGGCTTCTGTCTTCCGTGGTTCTCTCCGGTCAGGAGGCCGGCGTGAATTTCCTGCTTTTTGAACCGAAACCCCCGGATCGCAAGCCCGCGGCACAGCCGGCCAGACCGGCCGCAGGAGCCAAGGGTCCACCGGCGCAATCTCCCGCCGGAGACAAGTTTTATGAAGAGATTCCCATCAAGGTGCAAATGAACGGAACTTTTCACGGTACGGTGTCCTTCTTCGCTAAAATTGCCAAACTGCCCCGGATCATCAATATCGAGAACATCACCATGGGGGAGGCGAAGGATGTGAGGGGACAAAGGATCGTCAAGACCGACTGCACCGTGAAGACATACATGTTTGTGGATAAAAAGCCATGACGAGAAGGCATACCATAGCGGAGATTTTTGTTTGTGCGCTGATGTTGTGGCCTGCGGTCGGATCGGAGCCTGCTGCATCTTGGGCGTCAGAGATCAAGGAGGGCGTAGCAGCTCCTTCTGCTGCCGTTGCAAGCGCGCCGGAAACGAAGCCGGATGACGGAGCCGTTCCGGAGAAAAAACCGGCTCCCGCGGTTGTCCAGGAGGCGAAACCATCTCCTGCGGATGCATCGGATACGAAGGGCTATACGTATAATGCAGCCGGGAAAACGGATCCCTTCAAACCATTCATCGAAGTGGATCCGGCTGTGAAAAAGCCAGTGCAGACGGATAAGAAGAAGGGTGCGCCGAAGGGGCGTCCGCTTTCGCCGCTCCAGCAGGTAGAGATCGAGCAGTTTCGCCTGGTCGGTATTGCCGGCAATAGTGAAAGGCGCACGGCGGTGGTCGAGGAGCGGGCTTCAAAAAAATTCTATCCTCTCTCGGTGGGAACCTATATCGGTCCGAACGGAGGCCGGGTTGCCCAGATCCTTCCCGACCGGGTGGTGGTCGAGGAGCGTGTCGTCATCCAGGAAAAGAGCAAAAAAAGTCAAATGAAACGGATACCGCTGTTGCTTCATCCAGAACCCTAAGAGAGGAAACCATGAAACGGTCAATACGATGGGCGTGGCTTGCATTTTTTGTCGGGATCGTGGTCACGACCACCCTTCCGCCGGCATGGGCGGCAAACCCAGCGGCCGCGCAGGCCGGCAGCGTGGGCTACCTGGAAAACGTCGTCTTCGAACGGCTTTCCGGGAAGGAACGGGTGATCCTTGAGGTGACGAAGCAGTCGGGGGTGACTGTCGAGAAGCAGCCCGGCAATGCGGTTCTGGTCAGGCTGAAGAACCTCTTTGTCCCCGAGGATCTCCGGCGTCCCCTCAACGATCCGGCGATGGCCAATATCCTCCGTGTGACGCCGGCTCCGAAATCCGGCGAAGACCTGTCGTGGGCCGTTGCGATCGAGCTCAGGCGGATGGTCCCCTACAGCGTTCGACAGCAGGGGATGAATGTCCTGATTGATTTCAACGTGACCTCCCTGCCGCCGGCACCTCCGGCACCGGAAGGGACACAGACTGCGGTGCAGACTCAGGCCGCGCAACAGGCGAAATCGCCCGACGGACAACCGGCGGCTCCTGGGAAGGATGCGGCAGGAGAGGCCAAAAAGGAGAAAAAACTGCCCAAGATCTCCATCGATGTTCAGAATGCCGATATCAAGGCGGTCTTGCGGCTGCTTTCCGAACAGGGGAAGGTCAGCATCGTTTCCGGCGACGACGTCAAGGGCGAGGTGACCCTGAACGTCAAGGATGTCACCTGGGAAGAGGCGCTGGATGTGATTCTCAGGGTCAAGAATCTCGAAAAGGTCCAGGAGGGCGCCGTCATCACGGTCTTGACTCTGGAGAACCTGGCGAAGCAACGCGCGTTGGAGAAAAGCCGCAGAGAGGTGGAACCCCTGGTGACCAAAGTGATCAGCATCAGGTATGCGAGCGCCGACAAACTGAAAGAAAATCTACAGGAATTTCTCAAGGACAAGGACGGCAAGCCCCGGGGATCGGTGCGGGTTGACGAGCACAGCAATTCGCTGATCGTCCAGGCCGTGCCCGACGACATCAGCCGTATCATTCCGATCATCGAAAAGATCGACAAGCCGACCAGCCAGGTTCTCATCAAGGCCAATATCGTGGAGACCACGAAGGACTTTGCGCGCAACCTGGGAATTGAGTGGGGCGGCGTATTTGGGCGGACCGTTGGCAATCAGAGCATGTACATCACCCCCGGAGGTTCCGGGGGATCTGCGGTTGCGCCGGGATATATATTTTCAGGAGTGGACCCCGTCAGTTCAACAGCCGGATACATCCCGTCATCGGGTGTATCCGGAATTAGCGGACAGGGGATGGCCGCGAGTTTGCCCGCGGCGCCGATCAGCGGGACCAACCCCGTGTCCCTGGGACTCATTTTAGGAACCATCGGCGGCAATGTGCTGGAACTCCAACTGAGCGCGCTCCAAAGGGACAACAAGATCAACATCCTGTCCAGTCCTTCGATCTCGACGCTCGACAACCAGAAGGCTGTCACGGAAAACGGGATGAAGGTGCCGGTGACCACCACAGACAAGGACGGCAACCCCTCAACGAGATATGAAGAAGCCATTCTGCAACTGGAGATCGTTCCCCACATTATCGACAGCAATACCCTGAAGATGAACATCACCATCAAAAAGGACGAGGTCAGCAGCACCGTTGACAGATTCGGGAACCCTTACATTTACAAAAAGCTCACGAATACCTCGCTGATCGTTCGGGATGGAGAGACGATCGTCATTTCCGGCCTGAGCAAGCAGGACACGACGGGTGGAGACACAGGAATTCCGGGTCTCAAGGACATACCGATCCTGGGCTGGCTTTTCAAATCCGACTCGAGATCCTCGAGCATGGAAGAGGTTCTGATCTTCATCACCCCCAACATCTTGAAGCAGCAGGCATTGTCGGGCATCCAGGAAGGCCCGGCTGAAGCGGCGGAAAAAGCGCCCGCAGCGGCTGTCAGGTAGAAAGGCGGAGCAGCATTATGTGCCGCATCGGAAATGAGGAGAGATCGATGAAAAGATGTCTGATGGCTTCCATCTTGCTGGTCGGGATGGCTATCCTTGCCGCCGGCTGCGCCACGGATTCGAATCAAAATGGGTTCAAGGCCTACCGAAGCGGGGATTACGTGGCGGCAAAGCAGGAACTGACCGCACTGGCGGAGCAAGGGGACGATCAGGCCCAGCTTTATCTGGGCCTGATGTACCGGGACGGCCAAGGGGTGATGCCGGATATCCGGGAAGCGGAGAAATGGCTTCAGCGATCGGCGGAACAGGAAAATGTGGCAGCCCGGATTGCCCTCGGCTCGATCTACGCCGACAGGCAGGGGCTCATTCATGATGACGTGAAAGCGCTGATGTGGTTCAATTTTGCCATGGTTACTGGGAGCAGTGAGGCGGCCTCTCTCAGGGAGGATCTGCTGGTGCGGATGACGCCTGTCCAGGTGAAGGAGGCCCAGAAGCTGGGACGGGAATTCAAATCCGAACAATATTACCAGGGCATGGTCCGGGAGCTGAGGCCCCGGGCCGAATCGGGAGACGCATCCTCCCAGATGAAACTGGGCGGCCTCTATTACAAGGGGCAGGGGGTGAATCGCGATCACGCCGAGGCGGCGCGTCTCTTCAGGCTGGCGGCAGAGCAGGGCGATCCCCATGCCCAGTCCAATCTGGCTTATATGTGCGAGCACGGTGAGGGCATCCCCCAGAATTACCGGGAAGCGGCCCAATGGTATCTCAAGGCGGCGGAGCAGGGGAATATACAGGCCCAGTTCTTTTCCGGCAGGCTCTACGAAAAGGGTCAGGGCGTTCCCCAGGACGATGTCACCGCCCTGTCTTTTTATATCCTGGCCTCGGCCAGGGGCGATGCCAGGGCGACGAACGAGCGGGACCGTCTGACGGTTTGGCTGTCTCCCGACCAGGTCGCCGAGGCCCAGCGCCGGGCGCGTGAATTCAAAATGACGGTGAAATGACGGCGGTTGCCCCCGGGGAACGGGTCTTTTACGAAGGAGGATTGGTCATGCGTAAGTATTTTCACGGATCAGTGCTGTTTCTTTGCATCCTTGCACTCTGCATCTCCGGCTGCGGAGGAGGCAGTGCGGCCGATCCGATGGGGACGGGAACGGTGACGTTGACGGCCGACTCGACTACGGTCGAACCCGGCGGTTCCTGCACCCTGACGGCCACGGTGACCAATATCAGGGCGACGGGCACATCGGTCCCGGTTGTCGGGGAAACCGTCTCCTTTGCCGTGTTGACGGACAACGGCGGAACAGTGTCGTTTGCCAATGACAAGACGGGTGCCGGCGGCGTCGCCCGGGCGACCTATACGGCGGGTAACAATCTCATTCCCGATACCGTCCGTGTCATCACGTCGGTCGGGGCGACCGCAACCGTTACGATCAATAAAACCGGAACACCCAGAGGCAAAGTAGTTGCGCTGACCGCATCTCCGGACCCGAGTTCCGCTGCGGTGAACCCGGGCGATCTGATCCTCATTACCGCTACGGTCACAGATGGCGGATACGCCGTTCAAAACGAGCGGGTCACCTTTTCACTGACCACAAGCATCGGCTCCTCATTGTCGTTCCAAAGCGGCACCACCAATGCGCTCGGTGCTGTAACCACAATGTATACGGCGGGAACCGGCTCCGATCAGGATGTGATTACGGCCACACTGGCCAACGGCGCAACATCACAGATGATCATCACCGTAGAAGAGGCCACGGAGTCGATTACCTTGAGTTCGAGCGTCACGCTCCCCATTGCTCCGGGGGCGAACTCGACGATGACGGCAACGGTTAAGGACTCCACTGGTGCTGTGGTAAGCGGGGTTACGGTATACTTCTGGTTGTCCACCTCCAACGGGACCATCAACCAGTCTCAGGTCACGACCGACGGAAGCGGCCAGGCAAGTGTTCTCTACACCGCGGGGAACAGCCTGAATTCAGACGTTCTGTGGGCCTCGACCGCGGGAGGCGCCTCCACCTCGTTGGTCATCACAAAGACGGGGCAGGCGGTCGGCTATACGGCGACCATGACTTCCGATGCGACTGACATAGAGCAACATGATGTTGCTCAGGATATTCTGTTGACGGTGGAGGTCAAGGACAACAGCAGTCTTCCGGCGCAGGGGCTGCGTGTGAGATTTAAATCCCCGGATGCATCTGCGGGCACCGGCACGATCACCCCTTCCAGTGCGCTGACGGGCATCGACGGTAAAGCAACGGCGACGTATCATTATCAAGGAGATTCGGTCATAGAACAAATCGCCCTCAACGCGTATGTCGATCTGGATGACGACGGGGTCCAGGATGAGACAGACCCGACAGCATCAGTGCTCATAGACAATACGAACTAAAAGACTGCTGAAGAATAAGGGATGTGCGGAATACAATAAAACTCGGTGCAAAGGGGACATCAGTCCGGTGTCCCCTTTCTGCCATTTCCTGAAGATCCTAACGTTAAAACCGTATCGTGCTTGGATGGCGCCCCCTTCTCCGACTTCGGCGGTGGGGGCATTTTTTGTGACCGGTACGTCACAGGATCCCATGATAGATCGATCCATTCTGTTTGCAGGATAAACTTGTCTCTTGCCCGTCGGGGAAATTGAGTCCCGAAAGCGTCTGTTGGCGTTTTTCGGTGCGCCCTGCTATGCACCTATCCATAGCAAAGACAATTCCCTGTTTGAATCGCGCATATTGAGCCTTTGCAACAAAGTGGGGGGCAAAAGGTCGGCTTTTTCGCGCTTGACACGCTCTTTTGGGCTGTGTTAGCGTTCACCCCGGTTCGGCTGAAATTCGCTAACCTGCCGAATTATCGCAGAGAAGACGACCGATGGATGAGAAGAAATCCCAGGAGCGCAACGCATTTCTCGCCGGGGTGGAAGAGAACTTCCAGCGCGGCGACTTCGAAACGATCCTGATGACCGCCGGATTGCGCCTCAAGCGGATGCCGGGCGACCTGGACGCGCGGCTGGCGATCTGCCGCGCCCGGATCGAGCAGGGGGCCATGGGCGAGGCCGGGGACCTGCTGTCGGAGGTCGAGCGGATCCTGGCGGGGCTGGACAGGGTCTGCGCGTTGCTGAGGGAACTGGGAAAGCAGGCGGGTCTGACGGACGAGACGCGGGCCCTGTTCGAAAAATTCGGGCTTGCGGCCCCCGCCGAGGCGGCGATGGAAGTCCCCACGGATTCCCGGGGCCGTTTGCCCCGGCAGGAGACCAAAGCGGCGCCGGAGGCCCGGGCCGCGGCGGTTGCAGCGGCCGAAGCGGAGACTACGAGGCAAGGGGACCTGCCGGCGGGCGGAGAGGCCTCGGAGGCGCCGGAGGATTTTCTGACGGTGACCCTTGCCGAGCTCTATATCCGGCAGGGCCATCTGCGGCAGGCGGAGAGTGTCCTGGAAAAAATCGTCCGGCGGGAGCCGCAGAACGACCGGGCGGCCGGGCTTCTCCGGGATGTCCGGGGCCGGCTGCAGCCGGTCACCGCGTCGCCGAAGGATGCGGCCGTCGCGGCCGAGCTTTCCCGCTGGCTGGACAACGTCGGCAGGCTGCGCGGCCATGCAACCTGATTCATTGCGCTGTGCGGAACGGGTCGGCCGTATGCGGTCGGCCTTCCCGGAAACGGACGCGCTGCTCATTCTGAATGCGAAGAACATCCGGTATCTGACCGGGTTCACCGGCGGCGACGGGGCGCTGATGGCCGGCCGCGACTGGCTCACGCTGCTGGTGGACGGGCGGTACACAACCCAGGCGCGGGCCGAGGCCGGGCAGGCGGAGATCGTCGAGTTCCGCAAGCGGACGGACGGGATCGTCGAGACGATCCGACGGCGCGGGGCCGGATCGGTCGGCTTCGAATCGTCCGCCCTGTCGGTCGAGGAGTACCTGAAGCTGAAGGAGGCCCTCCCGGAGGGCTCGCTCCGGCCGCTTCCCGATGCGTTCCGTCTTCTGCGCGCCGTCAAGGACGACGCGGAGGTGGACCGGATCCGGCAGGCGGCGCGGATCGCCGGGGAGGCCCTCGCGGATGTCCGCGGGATGATCCGGCCGGGCGTCCGGGAGAGCGAGGTGGCGCTCGAGCTGGAATACCGGATGCGCCGCGGCGGTGCGGAGCGGGCCGCGTTCGAGACGATCGTTGCGGCGGGGACCCAATCGGCCCTTCCCCATGCGACGCCGGGGCCGCGGCCGATCGCCGACGGGGATTTCGTGACGGTCGACTTCGGTGCGGTCTGCGGCGGCTACCATTCCGACGAGACCTGCACCTTTGCGGTCGGGAGCGTCTCGGAGCGACAGCGCGAGGTGTACGGGCTCATCCGGGAGGCCCACGACCGGGCGATCCGGGCGATCCGGGCGGGCGTTTCCTGCGGGGAGATCGACCGCGTCGCACGCTCCTTTCTGGCCGACGCCGGATTGGGGGATGCGTTCGCGCACGGGACCGGCCACGGTGTGGGCCTGGAGGTGCACGAGGCCCCGCGCCTGGCCGCGGGCCGGGAAGAGACGCTCTGTGCCGGGATGGTGGTGACCGTCGAGCCGGGGGCCTATCTCCCCGGCCTCTGGGGGGTGCGGATCGAAGACACGGTTCTTGTGACGGAGGAGGGCGCCGAAATCCTGACGCCCACGCCCAAGGATCTGACAATCATCCGGAGCTGAGCCCGTTGGCCGGCGAAGGGAAATGAACAGGGTGGCGTATGATGAAGGTATTTCCGGACGATCTGCTGTACAGTCGGGAGCATGTCTGGGTGAGGGTGGAGGGGGATCTGGCCACCATCGGGATCACCGATTACGCGCAGGAGAAGCTGGGCGAGGTGATCTCGCTGGATCTGCCTGAAGCGGACGCCTACCTGGAGCGGGACGAGCCGTTCGGAAAAATCGAGTCGGTGAAGGCGGTCGTGGAGCTGATCTGTCCGCTCAGCGGCGTGGTCGTCAGCGTCAACGAGGATCTCCCGGACGAAATCGGGGTGGTCAACAGCGACCCGCACGACACCGGCTGGATGATTGTCATGGAAATCGAGGATCCGGCGGAGCTGGACGACCTGCTGGATGTGAAGGGGTATCAGGAGTTCCTGATCCTCGAGGCGGAAGCGGACTGACCGGCCGTGACGGAGTGGAGGATCCTCCCTTTCGAAAGGGCCGCCGCCGCTAAGAACATGGCGATCGACGAGGCCGTCTTCCGGAAAAACATCCGCGGGGAGTCTCCGCCGACGCTCCGCTTCTACGGGTGGCGGTCTCCCGCCCTGTCGATCGGCTATTTCCAGGATTACCGGAAAGAGGTCGATGACGAGGCCTGCCGCAAGTTCGGCGTGGAGGTCGTCCGCCGCCCGACCGGCGGGAAGGCGGTCCTGCACGAGCGGGAGCTGACCTACGCCGTGGTTGCCGGCGCGGACACGGACCTTTTTCCACCGGATATCCTGAAAACCTATCTCGTGATCGGCCGCTGCCTGGCGGAGGGGCTGGCCGGGGTCGGCATCCGCGCGGAGATGAAGGAGGACGGGCGGCGCCCGCCGGACGGCGCCCTCCCATCCGCCTGCTTTTCGTTTCCGTCCCGCTACGAGCTGCTGGTCGGGGATCGGAAGATCTGCGGGTCCGCCCAGATGCGGTCCCAGGGCGCCTTCCTGCAGCACGGTTCGCTGCTGACGGCGTTTGATCCGCTGCGCACCTGCGAGGTCATGCTGCCCCACCGGAGGCTCGAAAAGGAGGCCGACCTCCTCCGGAACGCGGTGACCAGCGTCGGGGAGCAGGCGGGACCGGCTCTCGATGAAGAGGGCCTCCGCCGCGCGCTCCGGGAGGGGTTTGAACGGACGCTGGGCATCCGGCTCCGGGAAGGGATGCTGACGCCGGGGGAGCAGGCGCTCCGGGACGAACTGGTCGAGAAGAAATACGGCCGGGAAGAATGGAACCGGGAAGGGAAGAGAGGCGAATGGATATCCGGACTCTGATCAAGGAGGAGGTGCTGGCCCAGAGGGCCTACGGGGTGGAGAATGCCGCCTTCCCGGTCAAGCTGGATGCCAACGAGAACCCGCTGGCGATGCCGGAGGAGCTCCGCGGTCGTTTCTCGGCGATGCTTTCGTCCATCCCGCTGAACCGGTATCCCGAACCGGGTTCCCCGGCGCTGGCGGCCCGTTTCGCGAAGGCCTTCGGCGTCGGCCGGGACCAGGTGATGATCGGCAGCGGATCGGACGAGCTGATCCAGATCCTCTGCACGGCCGTCGCCCGTCCCGGGGCGGAGGCCATGATCCCGGTTCCGACCTTTGCGATGTACCGGATCACGTCGCAAAACGCCGGTCTGACGGTCGCGGCGGTTCCGCTCGACGGGATGTTCGATCTCGACCTCGCGGCGATGCGGGAGCGGATCGCCGCGCACCCGCCCGCATTGACCTTCCTTGCGTGGCCGAACAACCCGACGGGCAACTGCTTTTCCCGGGAGCGGGTCGAGGCGATCCTCCGGGAGTGGCCCGGAATCGTGGTCGTCGACGAGGCCTACTTCCACTTTTCCGGGAAGACCCTGCTGCCGGAATTCAACCGGCACGAAAACCTGGTCATCCTCCGGACCCTTTCCAAGGTCGGGTTTGCCGCGATGAGGATCGGCTTTTTGATCGGCCCGCCGGCCCTGGTCCATGAGCTCGACAAGGTGCGCCTCCCCTACAACCTCAACGCGATGTCGCAGGCGGCCGCCGGGTTCTATCTCGACCACGAAGAGGCGTTCCTGAGGCAGGCGGAAGAGATCCGCGGCTGGCGCGACGAGCTTTTCGCGGCGATGAAAACGATCCCCGGCGTGCATCCGCGGCCGACCGATGCCAATTTTATTTTTTTTGGTTGCGATTTCGACACGGATCGGGTATACGGACAGCTCATGGAGCGGGGCATCCTGATCAAAAATTTCAACGCCCCCGGGGCGATGAGAAACCACATGCGCGTCACGGTGGGAACCCGTGAAGAAAACAGGCTTTTTATCGAGGCATTGAAGGACATCATTCCATAGCGAGGAGCGTGGTAGCCATATAGGCAACAACCGAGGGTAGCTTACGGCACAAACAAAAACGTGCAATGCCGTACTGCCCTTTTTTTGCGCCGGTTTTCGTGAGGACATGTTATTTTAACGAGGCCGTCCGGGGACGGCAAACCTGAAACGCGATGATCAAAGGAGAGGAAATTTGGAAGTAAAGGTATTCGACAACGATGTGGAAAAGGCCCTGAAGATCCTGAAGAACAAGCTTTCCAAGAGCGGCCTGTTCAAGGAGCTCAAGCTGCGCCGCGCTTACGAGAAGCCCTCCGTGAAGAAGAAGAGGAAAACCATCGAGGCGCGACGGCGGCTGGCCAAGGTGCAGCGGCGCCGGTCCTCATAATGCGCCGTTTCAGCCGCCGGATTCCGTATTGCGAAGCCGCTTGACCGTCATCGCGGCCGCGGCCCTCGCGGAAACATAACCGGAATCCTGAAATGCGGCGCCGGGCTGGCCATGGACCGGAAGGGCGTCCCGCAATCCTTGCGTCGCGGGCGAAGATCGGGAGCGCGATCCGGAACGCACAGGCGCCCGGCCGGAAAATCCCGACCCCTCGGACGGCGGATTTCCGGGTCGTCCCGGGAGGATCGGGGAGGCGCGGGCACGGATCCGGAATCGGTTCCCGGATCGCCCGGCCGGCGGCAGGGTACAAAAACAAGCGTCGGTTCACGGTTTTCCCCGGGAGGGAGGCGGACAACATGGAAGAGAAGCAGTATCTCGTGGACGCGCTGTCCATCAACGAGTCGTGGCGAATGTTCCGGATCATGTCCGAATTCGTCGATGCGATCGAAACCCTCTCTCAGATCAAACATGCCGTCAGCATCTTCGGTTCGGCCAGAACGAAGCCGGACGATCCCTACTACCGGAAGGCCGAACTCCTTTCCCGGCGGCTGGTGGAAAACGGGTTCGGCGTCATCACGGGCGGCGGCCCCGGCATCATGGAGGCGGGCAACAAGGGTGCGGCGGAGGCCGGCGGAAAGTCCGTGGGGATGAACATCCGCCTCCCCTTCGAACAGAAACCGAACCCCTACGCCAACATCGCGATCGACTACAAGTATTTCTTCATCCGGAAGGTGATGTTCGTCAAATATGCCGTGGCCTACGTGTGTCTGCCCGGGGGGTTCGGGACGCTGGACGAGCTCTTCGAGGCGCTGACCCTCATCCAGACGAAGCGGATCAAGAGCTTTCCCGTCGTGCTGATGGGGAGCGAATACTGGAAGGGGCTGGCCGACTGGCTCAAAAAGACGCTGCTGCGCGACGGCAAAATCTCGCCCGGGGATCTGGATCTCTTCCAGATCATCGACGACCCCGACGAAGCCGTGAAGCACATCAAGAAATACGTTGTTTTATAGCATCTCATGGCCTTTCAGGATGACGATACAGGGCGGGGCGCGTCGCTCGATGCGGTCCTTTCCGAGCTGAAGCGGGGGAAGGCCGTCCCGTGCTACCTGCTCTACGGGGAGGAGGAGTTCCGGCTCCGGGACGCCGTCGACAAGATCACGGCGGCGCTGATTCCCGATCCCCGGGACCGCGAATTCAACCTCTTCGTGACGGACGGCGAACGCGAAGAGATCGGACCGCTCTGCGAATCGCTCATCACGCCGCCGCTCCTCCCCGGACGCAAGGTTCTGATGGTCCGGAACACCCGCCTTTTTCAGTCGAAAGATGTCCTCACACAGGTCGTTTCCCGCATCCGGGAGCGGCTCGAACCGGACCCCGACCGCGCGGCCGCGGATTTCATGCAGTTCCTGGCTCTGACCGGATTGTCGCTGGACGACCTCCGGGACGGCGGCTGGCGCAAGATCGATGACGATGCCTGGCGGAAAATGGTTCCGGGCGACGGCGGGCAGGACCGGGAAGCGTGGCTTCCCCGGGCGGTGGAGCTCTGCGTCGGCCGGGGCCTGGCCCCGACCCCGCAAAGGGCGGAGGAGACCGACCTTCTGGAACAGGCGCTGGCCGGGGGGATGCCGGAGGGGAATCACCTGATTCTGACGGCCGAGGCGGTGGACCGCCGCAAAAAGCTCTTCAAAACCGTATCGGCGCTGGGGCGCGTGCTGACCTTCACGAAGATCAAGGGGGAGGCGAGGCAGCAGCAGGCCGCGATGGCGATGGCCGCCGACCTTCTGGAGGGCCGGGGGAAGCGTCTCTCCGCAGCCGCCTGGGCCGCGCTGGGGCGGAAGACCGGTTTCGGACTCCGGGAGTCGATCGGGGCGATCGAAAAATTGATCACCTATGCAGGCGAGCGGGGGCAGATCGAGGCGGCGGACGTGGAGGCCGTCGTCGGGCAGACCCGGGAGGGGACCGTGTTCGATCTGACGGCGGCGCTTTCCGGGCGCAACCTGACGGCAGCCCTGCATGCGCTGGGGGAACTGCTCGATCAGGGCGTCCCCCCGCTGATGATCATGGCCATGGTCACGCGCGAGATCCGCTTCCTCCTCCATGCGAAGCTGCTGCTCGCCTCGGGGCGCCTGAAGGCCTTCAGCGCGAACATGGAATTCGGGCGGTTTCAGAAGACGGTGTATCCCTCGCTCAAGCCGGGGGCCGGCGATGGGGAGGGGCAGGTCGACCTCGTCTTCCAGCACCCGTTTGTCGTGTTTCAGGCGCTGAAGAATGCGGACCGGTTCACCCGGGCGGAGCTGGCCGGTTACCTGGAGATGCTGGTCCGGATCGACCTGGCGCTCAAGTCCACGGGGCAGGATGCGCGCCTGCTGATCGAGCGCTTCCTGCTCGCCGTCTGCAGCGCGAACGTCAAAGCTTCCTGAGCCGGGCCAGCGCGGCCCGTTTCTGCCTGGAGAGCCGGCGGGCCGGGCCTTTCCTCTTCAGGCCGGTCCGGCCATCCTCCTCGCCGTTTTCCATGTCGTATTCATCCGCGGCGTCGGATCCGCCCGCGCACCGTTCCAGCCGTCCGGCGAAATCGGGGGAGGCGATCACGGCTTTCCCCCGACGGGCGGCGAAGACGGCGATTTCGCGGTCGGAGGTGACGACCAGGGTCTCCTCGCCTCCCTTTCCCAGCATCCTTTTGATCACCTCGTCGGCCTTCTCCCCGAGGCGGGAATAGATGATCTCGACGCCGCCGGCAAGGTCCCTCTCCTCCTCCGGCGATCCCCCCACCCAGCCGTCGAAGACGACGGTGATCCGGTGTCCGCGGATTCTCCGGTAGGCGATCAGGCTGCGGATCAGCGCGTTGCGCCCCTCCTCCAGGCTTTTTCGCTCGGCCTGCCGGAATGGATCGGTCTGCCGGATCAGGTTGTAGCCGTCCACGAGGATGTGCATGTCGTTTCGTGTTCCCTTCCCGACGCGACTTGTCAGGAATTCGTTGTCAGCGCGGGGTGAATATGGTATATGCCCCCCGGCCGCTTTTTAGGCCGGGATCCGTTCGGGATGCACTATACCAGACCAGATTTTCATTGAACATCAAAAAGAGACAAACGGCCGTCCGGCGTTTTCCGCGCGGCGCGGAAGCGGATGGTTGGGACAGCGGGACCAGGACAGTGTGGGGGCTCCTGTGAGACCGCCTGCCCGATAGGCATCATTGCGAAGGCGCGGCGGACGGCACGGGACCATCCCCTGTCGAAACCGATGCGGCCGTCGGCCGCAATCACGATGGAAAGGGAGTCGGATGATGGAAATCAAAAAAGTTTGTGTGTTGGGCGCCGGGTTGATGGGAAGCGGGATTGCACAGGTCTGCGCGCAGGCGGGGTTTCAGGTGGCGTTGCGGGACATCGAACAGCGGTTCGTCGACGGCGGGATGAACACGATCCGCAAGAACCTGGGCCGCGAGGTGCAGAAGGGGAAAAAGACGCAGGCGGAGATGGACGCCCTGCTCGGCAGGATCAAGCCGACGCTGGATCTGAAGGAAGCGGCCGGCGACGCCGATGTGGTCGTCGAGGTGGTGGTCGAGGTGATGCCGGTCAAGAAGAAGGTCTATGCGGAGCTCGAGGAGATCGTTCCCGCGCATTGCCTCTTCTTCACGAACACCTCGGGCCTGAGCATCACCGAGATGGCCGCGATCACCCGGCGGCCCGACCGCTTCATCGGGACCCATTTCTTCAACCCCGTGCCGGTGATGCGCCTGCTCGAAATCATCCGGGGCTTCGAGACGTCGGACGAAACGCTGGCGGTCGCGAAGGCCTGGGGGCAGAAGCTCGGCAAGGAGTGCATCGTCGTGAAGGAGGCCCCGGCGTTTGTCGTGAACCGGGTCCTCTGCTCGATGATCAACGAGGCCTTCTTCGTGTTGGGCGAGGGGCTGGCCTCGGCGGAGGATATCGACAAGGGGATGGCCCTGGGATGCAACCATCCCATCGGACCGCTGGCGCTGGCGGACCTGATCGGCAACGACACGCTGCTGCATGTCGTCGAGGGGCTGCACCGCGAGCTGGGGGACAAGTACCGCCCCGCGCCGCTTTTGGTGCAGCTTGTCCGGGCGGGACGCCTGGGGCGGAAGTCCGGCAAGGGGGTCTACGAATACCCGGCGAAATAGCGGCGAAACGCGGAACGGCATGCGGGAAACGGCCCGCTGCGGCGCCCGGTCAAGAAAAGGAATTTTCCCCCCGCAAGGGGGCTTTCGAGAGAATCTCGATCTGATGGAGGGAAGCGCCATGGATTTTGAATTCACCGAGGAACAGAAAATGCTGCAGGATATGGCCTATAAGTTTGCCAAGGCCAACTTCAGTTCCGTTTCGGAGGAGTGCGACGAGGGGGAGAAGTACACGGCGGAGATCCGGAAGAAGGCGGCGGCCCAGGGTCTCGTCGGGGCCTGGCTGCCGGAGGAATATGGGGGCGCCGGCGCCGGCATCCTGGGAAACGCGATCATCACCGAGGAGCTCTCGAAGGTGGACATGGGGATCGCCCTCAACGTGACGGCCGCGACCTTCGGCTGCGAGGCGATCTTCCAGTACGGATCGGAGGAGCAGAAGAAGACGTGGCTTCCGCCGGTCTGCGCCGGGGAAAAGGTCGCGGCCGGGGCCTTCACCGAGCCCAACGCCGGGACCGACGTCGCCGGCTACAAGACGCGCGCCGTCAAGGACGGCAGCGACTACGTGATCAACGGCAACAAGATGTTCATCACCAACGGGACGGTGTGCGACTTCATGGTGACCCAGTGCATCACCAATCCGGAGCAGAAGAAGCACAACAGCTTCAGCCTGATCATCGTGCCGGCGGACGCGAAGGGGGTGACCCGGAACAAGATCCACGGGAAGCTGGGGATCCGCGCCAGCGACACGGCCGAGATCGCCCTCGAGGATGTCCGGGTGCCGCAGGCGAACCTGGTCGGGAAGGAGGGGAACGGCTTCCGCGAGCTGATGCACTTCTTCGACACGACCCGCGTGATGGTCGCCGCCCAAGCGCTCGGCCTTTCCGAGGCCTGCCTCGACACGAGCGTCCGGTATGTCAAGGAGAGAACCGCCTTCGGGCAGCCGCTGGGGGCCTACCAGCTCACCCAGAAGAAGCTGACCGAGATGGCGATCCAGATCGAGGCGCTCCGCGGTCTGGTGTACAAGGCCGCCTGGCTGATCGACGCGGGACGGCCGGATTACACGCTCGCGGCGATGGCGAAGTTCTTCGGCGGCCAGACCGCCGTCTTCTGCGCGAACTATGCCGTCGAGCTGCACGGGGGCTACGGCTATGTCGAGGAGTACCCCGTCTCGAAGTGGTACCGCGACGCGAAGATCCTCGAACTCTACGAGGGGACGAAGGAGGCGGAGATCATGACGATCGGCCGCTACCTCCAGGCCCGGTAAGGGAGCGGAATCCTCAAAATCTCCAATGCGCGCTTCCGGAATCCGATTCCGGGCTCGCCTTTGAAAGAAAAGATCTGACCCTACAAAAGGAGGAACTCCGTGAAAACCCGAATCACCGACCTTTTCGGCATCGAGTACCCCATCCTGCTGTCCGGCATGAGCTGGATCAGCGTTCCGAAGATGGTGGCGGCCGTCTCCAATGCCGGCGGGCTGGGCATTCTGGCGACCGCCCCGCTGGACGTGGAGCGGACGAGGCAGGCGATCCGGGAGATCCGGAGCCTGACCGACAGGCCCTTCGGCTGCAACGCCGCGCTGCTCATCCCGGGAGCCGCGGAGAACGCCAGGGTCATGCTGGAGGAGAAGGTTCCGGTCATCAACTTCGCGCTGGGCAAGGGGGACTGGATCGTGAAGGGGGCGCATGAATACGGCGGCAAGGTGATCGCCACCGTCGTCAACGCCCGCCACGCGAAGCGCGCGGAGGAGTATGGGGCGGACGGCGTCATCGCGACCGGCCACGAGGCGGCGGCCCACGGGGAGGCGGTCACCTCGCTGATCCTGGTGCCGAGCCTGGTCGACGCGGTGAAGATCCCCGTCATCGCGGCGGGCGGATTCGCCGACGGCCGCGGGCTGGCGGCCGCGCTGGCCCTCGGGGCGGAGGGGATCGCGATGGGGACCCGCTTCATGACGACCCGGGAGAGCCCGCTCCACGCGAATTTCAAAAGGCTCTCGATCGAAAAGGGGGTCGAGGACACGATCGCCTCGCCCCGTTTCGACGGGATTCCGTGCCGCGTGCTGAAGACCGACAAGGCCAAGAGGGCCGAGCGGCGGGGGCTGGACCTCCTGGCGGCTTTCTCCAACTCCCGGAAGATCGCGGACCAGCTTCACGTCCCCTATCTGAAGCTCTGTTTGGGCGTTATGGCCTCCGGCTGGAAAAGCGCCCGGCAGCTCGCCTACATGGCGAGCGGATTCGAGGCGTTCCGCCTCGCGACCGAGGACGGCGACATCGAGAAGGGGATTCTCCCCGTGGGGCAGGTGACGGGCCTTCTCCACGACGAGCCGACCGTGAAGGAGGTCATCGAACGGATCGTTGCCGAGGCGAAACAGGTGCGGGAGCGTCTCGACAAGCAGATTTCGTAAAGCGAATCATGGTCGTGAACCAGGATTGCAGAAGGATTGTATGAAAACACCCATACGTCCCTGAATCGCGTATTGGAGGAAATACCGCCTCGCATGGATCCCATCGTCATCCTGTTGCTCTCCCTCATGTCTTTCCTGGCGGGATTCATCGACAGCGTTGCCGGAGGCGGAGGGCTGGTCCTGATCCCTTCCCTGCTCCTCGCCGGAATTCCGCCGCAGGCGGCCCTCGGCACCAACAAATTCGCGGCCATATTCGGCACTTCGACCGCGTTGATCAATTTCATGAAAAGCGGAAAGGTGATTTGGGAAATTGCCGGTTTTGGACTGGCATTCTCAGTCTTGGGTTCCGTGATCGGGACAAAAGCGATCCTCTATTTTGATCAAAACACCACGGCGAAAATCATCGTCATGATGCTGCCGGTCACGGTTATTGTGACATTCCTCCCCAAAAGACGGTTGAAAGAATCCATATCGGATTTCTCAAAGAAGGATCTCTACCTCTATACGCCGTTGCTTTGTTTCATTGTCGGTTTCTATGACGGCTTTTTCGGGCCGGGAACCGGGACGTTCCTGATTTTCGGCTTCTATGTATTTCTTGGACTCCACTTGATCAACGCCTCTGCCGTATCAAAGGTATTTAATCTGGCATCCAATATAGGATCTTTTGTCACCTTCGCCTTTGCGGATAAGGTTCTCTACAGCATCGGAATTCCGATCGCCGCAGCCAATTTGGTCGGGGGATATGTGGGGAGTGTTTTGGCCATTCAGAAGGGTCAGCGATTCATTCAGGTCTCCCTGTTGATCGTTTTCGGAATACTCTTTCTGACCCTCATCAACAGGATATGGCAGGGTTAGCTCCCAAGCATCCGGGGAGGTATCCCGCCGGCGCTACCACCCCTTGGTCCACATCTCGTCGTCTTCGTAGACCTTCTCGTCGTTCT
>JAEAMF010001310.1_pt1 | contig 19014 bp, 20 predicted proteins | sample 8958721 | NCBI WGS metagenome assembly JAEAMF01 (sample SAMN16933255, study PRJNA681124) | bioreactor sludge metagenome | isolation source: anaerobic bioreactor treating anionic surfactant - SDBS | place: India: Bengaluru | collected 2019-02-28
TGGCTTCAGGTCCGAGCTGTCGTATTCGAAGTAGAAGGTGGTGATTGCGCGCAGAGCAGCTTCTTCGCTCAGGCTGCCGTCAACAGCACCAGTGTTGGCACCGTAGCCAGCGTTTGGATCGACAGCGCCTTCGCCAGCGTTGTCGCCGCCTTTCGAGGAGCAACCTACAGCTACGGCCATGGCCAGAGCCAGCGCAGCAAACTTACCAAACTTCAACATTTCCATCGTGAAACTCCTAATGAACCCCAATGTGTTAAGTACAACGTAAAGCGCCGCGTCAGTTCAGGTAAGGGGACCAGGACGGTTCTCTAACTTCGCCTTGAGCGGTAGGAAGCGGGAGCCTCACGCGGCCATTTAGCGACACGAGCATCAAGACTCCCCGGCCCTGCTGGCGGGTGGCGTAGATTAGCATGGTGCCGTTAGGCGCAACAGTAGGAGACTCATCAAGACTGGTCTCTGAGAGGATTTTTACGCTACCGCGCTGCAAATCCTGAGCCGCCACCTTGAAATTGGTGAAACCATCTTGACGATGAATCATCACCAATGTCTTTTCATCAGCCGACAACTTAGGGTTGGCGTTGTAGTTACCGATGAATGTCACACGCTCGGCGCCACCGCTGCCGATAGTGGTTTTATAGATCTGTGGCTTGCCGCCACGATCGGAGGTGAAGTACAGGGTCGAACCGTCTTTACCGAAGAAAGGTTCGGTATCGATGGCCGGGCTGTTGGTCACGCGGGTCATCTGACGCGAACCCAGGTTCATCACATAGATCTCCGGGTTGCCGTCACGGGACAGCACGAAGGCCAGGCGAGAGCCATCGGGCGACCAGGCTGGCGCACCGTTGAGGCCTTCGAAGTTGGTGATCTGCTCACGACGACCAGTGTCGATGTGCTGAACGAAGATGCGCGGACGCTTCTGTTCGAACGACACATAAGCAATGCGCTTGCCATCTGGCGCGAAACGCGGCGACAGAATCGGCTCACGCGATTGCAACAGGGTCACCGCGCGGGCACCGTCATAGTCCGAACGCTGCAGGGTGTAGCGGGTGTTGTTGGTCGAGAAGCGTTCGGCCGTCACGTAGAGCATGCGCGTCGAGAAGGCACCCTTGATACCGGTGAGTTTCTCGAACGACTGATCGGCGATGTAGTGCGACATGTCACGCAACTGGTCGACGCTGCCCGAAACGCTGCCGGTCAGCACTTGCTGCTCGGTGGCGACGTTGAACAGCGCGTACTGTACCTGCAGACGACCACCGGACGGCACGATGCTGCCGACCATGATGTACTGGGCACCCAGCGCTTTCCAGTCACGGTAGATCACTTCACCGGCCTGGGTCGGCAGGCTGATCATGTTCTGACGTGGAATCGGCGAGTAGTAGCCGGAGTTGCGCAGGTCGTTGCCAATGATGTCGGCCATGTCCTCGGGCAGCACATTGCCGCCCTGCAGACCGAACGGTACGACGGCGATTGGCGTGGCACGGTCGCTGCCACTGGTGACCATGATGTTCTTTTCCTCTGCAACGGCCATTCCCGCCGCACAGCAGAGAACGACCAGCAGTCCTCTAAGAAGGTTAATCACAAGGCTAGATCCTCAGGTGTGAATGTCATCTTGAATGAACGATAGGGATTGAATTCGCTCGGTTTCAAGCCCTGCATTTCGGTTAAGCGACCAATGTTCTTGACCGCCGCCACAGCCGAGTTGTCGAAAGGTGCATCACCACTGGAACGAGAAACACTCACAGAGGTAATGGTACCGTCCGGCAACATGCCGATCTGCAGGACCACCGTCATGTTCTTGCGAGCAGAAGGCGGACGCGCCCATCCCTCGGCCGCACGGGCACGGATCAGGTCATCGAAGCTACCGGCTACCTGGTCACCCTGCTCATCGGCCAGCGCCTGCTGCCGCTCGGTGGTATCGGACAACAGCTCGGCCAACGCCTGAGCCTTCTTGTCTTCTGCCGCCTTGCGAGCTGCTTCCACTGCTTTCTTCTTGGCCGCATCAGCTGCGGCTTTCTTTTTGGCCTCTTCAGCTGCCTTTTTCTTCGCCTCTTCGGCGGCAGCGGCTTTCTTGGCGTCTTCGGCTGCCTTTTTCTTGGCGTCCTCAGCCGCTTTTTTCTTGGCTTCTTCAGCCGCCTGTTTCTTCGCCTCTTCTTCAGCCTTTTTCTTGGCTTCTTCTTCGGCTTTTTTCTTGGCGACATCAGCCAACTGCTTTTCTTCGGCTTTCTTCGCCTCGGCGGCCTTCTTGGCCTCATCGGCTTTCTTTGACTCGGCCGCCTTCGCAGCTTCCTCGGCTTTCTTCGCCTCAGCCGCTTCACGGGCCGCTTCAGCCTTCTGAGCAGCTTCTTCTTTCTTTTGTTCCGCAGCCTTCACCGCTTCCTGCTTTTGCTGCTCGACCTTTTTCTGCTCCATCTGCTCGACTTCGGTCTGGCGCGAAGCGGTTTTCTTCGCTTCCCCGGCAATCTTCTGATTGGTCTGGGTGGTCGCCTGACTCTTGGACTTGAGCTGGTACAGGGTTGCCTGGACGATAGGCTTGGCCGGCGGCAGCTCCGGGGTCATGGCAAAACTGACAAACAGCATGCCGAACACCAGAACGTGCAGCGCGATGGCCCATACACTGGGCCAGAAATAGCTTTCCGAGGCGGATGGCTCTCGCTGTTGCATCAGGGCGCCTCGGTAATCAGGCCAACGTTACCGACACCCGCTTTCTGCAACCCGCCCATGGCGCCCATGACCGCGCCGTAATCGACGGACTTGTCGCCACGGATGAAGACCTGGGTCTGTTTCCCCTGGTCACGTCCGGCAGCGATGATCTTGGTCACCGCGTCGGTCATTTGCGGCAAGGTCATTGCCTTGTCCATCTGCTTGTCGGTGTCGACTTCACTGCCAAGGTTCCAGTAATAGGTCTTGTCAGCCTTGATCGATATGGTCAGGACCTGGACATTGTTGTCCTGCGGCAAGGCTTCACTGGAAACCTTGGGCAGATCGACCTTCACGCCCTGGTTGAGCATCGGTGCGGTGACCATGAAGATGACCAGCAGTACCAACATCACGTCGATGTATGGCACCACGTTCATCTCGGCGACCGGCTTGCGTTTATGACGAACTCGGGCCATTGGTTTTTACCTGATCACTCTTCGCTGGTATGCACTTTACGGTGCAGGATGGCCTGGAACTCGTCGGCAAATGTGTAGTAACGACCGATCAACACTTCGCTGCGCGCAGCGAAACGGTTGTAGGCGATAACCGCCGGAATCGCAGCAAACAGGCCGATCGCGGTTGCGATCAGTGCTTCGGCGATACCTGGCGCAACGGTTGCCAGTGTGGCTTGCTGAGCGGAAGCCAGACCGCGGAAGGAGTTCATGATCCCCCAGACCGTACCAAACAGGCCGACGTAAGGGCTGGTGGAACCCACGGTTGCAAGGAACGGCAGGCTTTGCTCGAGCTTTTCCTCTTCACGGGAGATGGCGACGCGCATGGCACGACCCACACCTTCCATGACCGCATCAGGATCGACACCCGGCTGCTGACGCAGACGCGAGAATTCCTTGAAGCCGGCACGGAAAACCTGCTCTACGCCGGAGTCCGGATCCGGGTTGCTACCAGCCTGGCGGTACAGCTTGGACAGGTCGATACCTGACCAGAAGCGCTCCTCGAAGTTTTCCAGCGCACGGCGACCGGCACGCAGCATGGTGCTGCGTTGAAAAATCATGATCCATGAGGTTACCGATGCGGCCACCAAAGCCAGCATGACCAGCTGTACAACGATGCTGGCATTGCTGACCAGGCTCCACATGGAGGTATGGTCGACGACGTTAGCTTCCACGCTTAATCTCCTGCATTTGAATGTGTACCCGGGCCGCCCGCTTCGACAAATGCCGCTCGCAGCTCGGAGGGAATGGCCCTGGGTTTGAACGTATCGGCGCGCACACAGGCCACCAGAAACTGCCCTTCGCAGAGCAGCGTATTATCGTTTTCGCGCCAGACTTGCTGCACGAAGCGCAAGCTGGCTCGATTCAGCTCGAGCACCTGCGCCGTCACCCGCAATTCATCGTCCAGACGCGCTGGCGCGTGATAACGCGCCTCGCTGGAATGCACGACAAACAACATGTTCTGTGTCGCCAACTCCGACTGGGCAAACCCCAGGTCACGCAACCGCTCAGTGCGGGCGCGCTCCATGAACTTCAGATAGTTGACGTAATACACTACGCCACCCGCATCGGTGTCCTCGTAATAGACGCGACAGCGATGTGCGAATGGCTCAACCCCATTTTGCGCGCGCATACTCTAGTGCTTACTCCTGAACTTGCCAATCCGCGCCGGCAACTGTTTTTCATCGAATATGTCGTATTGCCAGCTCAACCCTTCCATGCCTGGCAATAGGACCACGAAAACGCGAGATAAATCTGTCACTCGTCAGCCGGAGCGGCGAAACCGTCGTCACGACCCGCCTCACCCGCACGAGCCGGAATGTTGAGGCCAAAGTGCAAGTAAGCATGCCGGGTCACCACCCGCCCACGCGGCGTCCGCATGATATAGCCCTGCTGAATCAGATATGGCTCCAGCACATCCTCGATAGTATGCCGCTCTTCACTGATCGCCGCGGCAAGGCTGTCGACACCGACTGGCCCACCATCAAACTTTTCGATCATGGTCAGCAGTAGACGACGGTCTTGATGATCAAAGCCACGTTCGTCGACATCCAGCAGGTTCAAGGCCATATCCGCGACAGGCTTGGTGATATGCCCCTTGCCACGTACTTCGGCATAGTCACGCACCCGACGCAACAGCCTGTTGGCAATCCGCGGGGTACCACGCGCGCGCCGAGCGATTTCGAATGCGCCTTCGTCCTCGATTGGCAAACCCAGAATGCCACCGGAGCGGCTGACGATCGTCGCCAGGTCCTCCGTGCTGTAAAACTCCAGGCGCTGCACAATACCGAAACGATCACGCAACGGGTTGGTCAACATCCCCGCACGCGTGGTAGCGCCAACCAACGTAAACGGCGGCAGATCGAGCTTGATCGAGCGAGCAGCCGGCCCCTCACCGATCATGATATCCAGCTGGAAGTCTTCCATTGCCGGATACAACACCTCCTCCACGATCGGCGACAACCGATGAATCTCATCGATAAACAGCACATCATGCGGCTCAAGGTTGGTCAGCAGCGCCGCGAGGTCGCCGGGGCGCTCCAGAATCGGGCCCGAGGTGCTTTTGATCGAAACCCCCATTTCCTGGGCAATGATATTGGCCAATGTGGTTTTACCCAGCCCTGGCGGGCCGAATATCAGGGTATGGTCCAGCGACTCATTGCGCCCACGAGCAGCTTGAATGAACAGGCTCATTTGCTCGCGCACAACCGGCTGACCGATGTACTCGGCCAGGCGCAATGGACGGATAGCCCGATCCTGAACTTCTTCTCGATCACGCCCGGTGGCTGCAATCAAACGGTCTGCTTCGATCACTTAGATCATTCCCTTCAGGCTGCGGCGGATCAGTTCTTCACTGCTCAGTCCCTTGGCGTCCACAGCGGCCACCGCCCGACTGGCCTCCTGCGGCTTGTAACCCAAGGAAATCAGCGCACTGACAGCATCCGACTCGGCGCTGGAGACTGGCGCAACCGGCAGCGGGCCATTGGGCACCAAGGCGAACAGGCTCGGCGCGGTCTCCCAGGCCTTGAAGCGATCCTTGAGCTCAACCAGCAATCGCTCGGCCGTCTTCTTGCCAACCCCCGGAACCTTGACCAGCGCTGAAGCATCCTGCGCCTGAACACAGCGTACCAGTTCATCGACGTCCAGCCCTGACATCAGTGCCAGCGCCAACTTGGGCCCCACACCATTGAGCCGGATAAGTTCGCGAAACAACTCGCGCTCACGCTTCTCATGGAACCCATAGAGCAGATGAGCGTCCTCTCGCACCACCAGATGGGTGTGCAAGGTCACCGTCTCACCCACCTTGGGCAGGCGATACAAGGTCGTCATCGGCACTTCCAGCTCATAGCCAAGGCCGTTGACGTCAATAATCAAGTGCGGAGGCTGCTTTTCAGCCAACGTCCCGCGCAAACGTCCAATCACGTTTCGATCCTTTCCAAGGGTGACAGCAACACGCCGCTCACCTTAACAGCACAGACAGCAGCACGGGACAACGCACCGGCAAAATCTACCTGAACCCATGCGGCGTTCAGAGCCTCAGACGCCCGCTGCGGCTGCGGGCGCTACCCAACCCATGCGGCACCAGACTGGATCGGGTGTGCGCATGGCACAGTGCAATTGCCAAGGCGTCGGAGGCATCGATCTGTGGCTTTTGGGTCAGTTTGAGCAGGTGCATGACCATCATCTGCACCTGCTCCTTGTTCGCCCCGCCCGTACCGGCAACCGCCTGCTTGACCTGAGTCGCCGTGTACTCGGCAATCTCCAGCCCCTCCTCGGCGGCGGCGACAATGGCCGCGCCACGCGCCTGGCCAAGCTTTAGCGCCGAGTCGGCATTGCGTGCCATGAATACGCGCTCAATACCCATCGTTACCGGCCCATGCGCCTGGATAATCTCGCGAACGCCGCGATAAACGATGTGCAAGCGCTCATGCAGCTCTCCATTGCCAGTGCGAATGCAACCCGAGGCGACATACTCACAGCCACGCCCGGTATGTCTCACCACACCGTAGCCGGTAATCCGCGAACCTGGGTCGATACCAAGAATCAGAGTCATAACGCCCGCATGCACAATGACGCCTTGATGCGCCGGTGAAAAGACAGAAGCGGGGCCCCAGCCCGGGCAAGGCCAAGGCGGGGGGGCGGCGTGGCACAAAGCGCGGAAAAAAATACGCAGGCGGGCTGTTACATGTGCGAGTCCGGGAATACATACCTCTCACAACCCCCCGAATCCACACCCCCGCTTTCGGGCCCGGTTCAAACCCACCACCCCGCCCCCCCCCCCGGGAACGCAAATGGCTGCGGTCCGGCTTCGAACAAAGCTCGTAACAAAAGACTCAGGCGAGCTGTTCCATGATCTCGTCAGGAATTTCCGCATTGGAATAGACGTTCTGCACGTCATCCAGGTCTTCCAGCATATCAATCAGCTTCAACACCTTCTGCGCGCCATCCAGATCCAGCTCGGCACTGGTAGTCGGCTGCATCACGATTTCCGCATCTGCGGCCTTGAAGCCCGCCGCTTCAAGCGCACTGCGCACTGCATAGAAGCTGGCGAAGGAGGTAAAGACATCGAAGGAACCATCGCCGTTGTCGACCACATCATCGGCGTCGGCCTCCATGGCCGCCTCCATCAGCGCGTCTTCATCGACACCGGCAGCGAAGGATATCTGCCCTTTGCGCTCAAACAGGTAGGCCACAGAACCATCAGTGCCCAAGTTGCCGCCACACTTGCTGAAGGCATGACGCACTGCTGCAGCCGTACGGTTACGGTTATCGGTCATGGCCTCGACCATGATCGCCACGCCACCCGGACCGTAGCCTTCGTAACTGAGCTCTTCAACGTTGTCGGCCTCAGTGGCACCGGCACCCCGCGCAATGGCGCGGTCGATGATGTCACGGCTCATGTTGGCACCGAGCGCCTTGTCCAGTGCCAGACGCAAACGCGGGTTGGACCCCGGATCGCCACCGCCTTGTTTGGCAGCAACCGTCAGCTCACGAATCCACTTGGTGAAAATCTTGCCTCTCTTGGCATCCTGGCGCTCTTTGCGGTGCTTGATGTTCGCCCACTTGGAATGACCTGCCATAACGCAACTCCGAATTCTGCTTGAAACACTTACCGGGCATGCCCAGCAGCTTTGTTACTACCGAAACGCAAGGGCGCATCCGAAGATGCGCCCTGTTTTCGCCTTACTCAGCCTTCTGCTGTTCGCGCAGTCGGATGTGCAGTTCACGCAGGGCCTTGGCATCGACCACGCCAGGCGCCTGGGTCATGACGCAGGCCGCACTCTGCGTTTTCGGGAAGGCGATCACTTCACGAATCGACTGGGCGCCGGTCATCAGCATCACCAGACGGTCCAGGCCGAAGGCCAGGCCGCCGTGTGGCGGTGCACCGAACTTCAGTGCATCAAGCAGGAAGCCAAACTTCTCTTCCTGTTCCGCCGCCTCGATACCCAGCAGACGGAAGACCGCCTGTTGCATTTCCTTGCGGTGGATACGAATCGAACCACCGCCCAGCTCGGTACCGTTCAGGACCATGTCGTAGGCACGCGACAGCGCAGTCGCCGGGTTCGCCTCAAGCTCCTCAGGGGTGCATTTAGGCGCGGTGAACGGGTGGTGCAGCGCGCTGAAGCTACCGTCTTCGTTTTCCTCGAACATCGGGAAATCGACAACCCACATAGGAGCCCACTCGCAGGTGTGCAGGTTGAAATCGTTACCGACGCGGATACGCAGGGCACCCAGCGCTTCACTGACCACCTTGGCCTTGTCCGCACCGAAGAAGACGATATCGCCATCGACCGCACCGACGCGATCGAGGATCACGTTCAGGTTGGCTTCCGGGATGTTCTTGACGATCGGCGACTGCAGGCCCTCGACACCCTTGGCGCGCTCGTTGACCTTGATGTAGGCCAGGCCCTTGGCGCCGTAGATACCGACGAACTTGGTGTACTCGTCGATGCGGCTACGCGGCATGCTCGCGCCACCTGGGACACGCAGCGCGGCAACGCGGCTCTTCGGATCGTTGGCCGGGCCACTGAATACCTTGAAATCGACTTCCTTGAGTTGGTCGGCGACATCGACCAGCTCCAGGGGAATACGCAGGTCTGGCTTGTCCGAACCGTAACGACGCATGGCCTCTTCGAAGGTCATGTGCGGGAACTCACCGAATTCCAGGTCCAGCACTTCCTTGAACAGCTTGCGGATCATGCTCTCGGTCAGGCCCATGATCTCGGACTCATCGAGGAAGCTGGTCTCGATGTCGATCTGGGTGAATTCCGGCTGACGGTCGGCACGCAGGTCTTCGTCACGGAAGCACTTGGCGATCTGGTAGTAGCGGTCGAAACCCGCCACCATCAGCAGTTGCTTGAACAGTTGTGGCGATTGCGGCAGGGCAAAGAAGCTGCCTGCATGCGTACGGCTTGGCACCAGGTAATCGCGCGCACCCTCAGGGGTGGCACGGGTCAGGATTGGCGTTTCGACGTCAAGGAAACCGTTTTCATCAAGGAAACGGCGGATGCTGGACGTGATGCGCGAACGCAGACGCAGCTTGTCGGCCATTTCCGGACGACGTAGGTCGATAAAGCGATAACGCAGGCGCGTCTCTTCACCAACATCGGAATACTCATTGAGCGGGAACGGCGGGGTTTCCGCTTCGTTCAGCACGGTCAGTTCGTAACCCAGTACTTCGATGGCACCGGAAGCCATGTTTGGGTTGACCGCTCCGGCCGGGCGCGGACGTACCTTGCCGGTAATCTGCACCACGTACTCGCTGCGCACGCGATCGGCGGCAGCAAAGCTGTCTGCGCGATCCGGGTCGAACACGACCTGGGCCATGCCTTCGCGATCACGGATATCGAGGAAAATCACCCCGCCGTGGTCGCGGCGACGATGGACCCAGCCGCAAAGGGTAATTTCCTGACCTTCCAGGCTCTCGTTCAGTTGGCCGCAATAATGGCTGCGCATCATGATGGTGGTTTCGCTTCTCGTCATTCGAAAATTCAGTGGAGGTCTTGGCGCCGCAAGGGGCTAATAGTGCAAGACCCTGCCGGTGCAGTTCAACTCAGTCAGCCTTGTCGCCGCCTGCAAGATTCTTTTTCGCGCCGGTCTTGAAATCGGTTTCGTACCAACCGGTACCGCTCAGGCGAAAGCCTGGCACGGACAGCAGCTTTTTCAGCGCTGGCGCCTGACAGGCCGGACAGTCGGTCAGTGGGGCAGCGCTGATCTTCTGAAGCACTTCCATCTGATGATTGCAGGAAGCACATTGATAGTCGTACAGGGGCATGAGGACGTCTCGCTAACTACGCTGCGGGCCTACGCCTCGCAGTAAAAAGCGCGATTATATATGGTTAAGGAAGGCTGTGCAGCCCGCCAGCATCCCACCGGGCGAATGATTCTAGGCCTCGGCAGCCCTGCCAAGCAGGTAGACCACGCAAATGACCCGCACCAGACCGCTGAAATTTTTCACGCCACCATGGCGCAGGTGCACCTCCCGGTCCACATAAGAGAGCACGCAATTGACCGTGCAACCATTGGCAACCGCAATACGCTCAAGAATCTTCCAGTAGACCTCCTCCAGTCGCAGGCAGGTCGCAAAGCCATTCAAGCGCACCGAGCGCGACAGCGGTTGTGCCAGGCTCATATTGAAATCCGCTTCGAACGGATCAACGGTCACCCCGTGAAAGCCAAGTGCTCCTCGAGCATCGCGACTCAACATTCGAGACATATCAGTACCACGCTTTATAAATAAGAGAACAAATAAGCGACTAACGCCGCACGCCCTCTTATAAAGCGCCCAACATAATTTTCATTCTAGAAGAACAAAACGCTATTGCCGTAGGAGCAATCCGCCAGACACGAGATAAAAATTCTACCGACGAAACACTTCCCTGCGCGCCGACAACAGCGTTATAAATAAAAAAGCCTGACCCCTAAAGGGCCAGGCTTTTTAATCAGACAAGGAAATATTGCCTGATTAACACCCAAACATTACTTATCCAACAACACGCGCAACATCCAGGCGGTCTTTTCATGCACCTGCATACGCTGAGTCAGCAGGTCGGCGGTCGGCTCATCACTGACCTTGTCGAGCAGCGGAAAGAGGCCGCGCGCGGTCCGCACGACCGCCTCCTGGCCCTCCACCAGCTGACGAATCATTTCTTCAGCCGACGGCACGCCTTCCTCTTCCTTGATGGAAGAAAGGCGCGCATAGGTGGAATAAGTTCCCGGCGCAGGAAAGCCCAACGCACGAATACGCTCGGCAATTAAGTCCACGGCCAAGGCCAATTCGTTATACTGCTCTTCAAACATCAGGTGTAGCGTACGAAACATTGGACCACTGACATTCCAATGAAAGTTATGCGTTTTCAGATACAAGACATACGTATCCGACAACAGACGGGACAAACCTTCCACGATAGATTTGCGGTCTTCTTCACTGATACCGATATCAATTGCCATGTCATTCCCCTTCCTATGGTGCCTGCTCATCAAGCAGGTATGTTTGCCACTCTACCAAGACTCGCCTACCCCTGCAGCCTTCCCGGCAGCCCTGCGACAGATTGCAGCGGCAGAATCAGCCAAACCTCATGCCATATGAGCCGCCGCCGACCGCCGATTTGAGAACCCCCAAGCTTTGCTGTTAAATAGGTAGCGTGTTGTCATTACCAATCATCCAGGCCATGACGCATAGGCTGCTCCTCCATGTTTTTGCGCCCTAATGTGCACCTGCGCGCCATGGAGCCAGCTCTTACTGTGATCCTCCTTATACAATGTGAGCCAACCACCATGTTCAAGATCGTCCACATCCTGACGGGCGCAGCCGCTTTGCTGCTGTCCTTAATACCCAGCCTGAGAGCCGATGCGGCACCTTTCCTGCAGCAACCGGACGCCGTCTACCTGGCACTCTTCGGCCTGCTCAACCTGACCCTGGCTCCAGTGGCAACGCTGCCGCGTCCTCACCAGCACCTGCAACAACTGGCAAGCGCACTGCTGGTACTGGCAGTGGTTCTGCAAACCATCACCCTGCTTGCCCGCCAGGACATGGGAAGCCTGCCCGCCCTGATCTGCGCAGTACTTGCGGTCATTACCCACCTGATCGCAAATCTGGTAAAACCCCGCCCCCTTCACAATCAAGCCCCCAACTACGACATGAGCAATCGTGATACAGGCACCGTGAAGTGGTTCAACACCTCTAAAGGCTTCGGCTTCATTTCCCGCGACTCTGGCGATGACATCTTCGTTCACTTTCGCGCCATTCGCGGGGAAGGCCACCGAGTACTGGTCGAAGGCCAGCGTGTTGAGTTCTCGGTCATGAACCGCGACAAGGGCCTCCAGGCAGAGGACGTGATTGCCGCACCACGCCGCTGATTGCACACAATAAAAAACCGCGACAGCCTGGCTGATCGCGGTTTTTTTGTACCCGCTGAACGGTACTCTCAATAATGCGGAGGCGGCGCTTCCTCTTCAGCGCTCTGGTACTGACCTACCATCTCCTCATAGCGCTTGAGCAACGCCGACATTTGCAACTGCAGGCGCTCAACCACACGTTGCTGCTCGACCAGCACATCATTCAATGCCTGAACGGTGTCGTCCTGAAATGCCAGGCGGCTCTCCAGTTCCATGATTCTTAACTCAAGGGACATGGCTCAACCCTCCACGACTTGAAAATCATTATCCAGCGCCATCTTCAGGCGCTGGCGAATTTCGGCAAGCTGCTCTGCCGTGTACTCACTGGCAGGCGAATGCCCCCACACCGGCGAAGGCCAGGCCAGATCACTCCGACGCCGAACAATGACGTGCATGTGTAACTGACTGACCACATTCCCCAGCGTTGCCACATTCATCTTGTCTGCGGCAAAGCTGTCTTTGAGGGTTTCAGCCAGCTCAGTCGTTTCCTTCCAGAGCTGCTGCTGATCACCCCCATCAAGCTGAAACAACTCACTGACTTCAGCACGGCGAGGCACCAGAATAAACCAAGGGTAGTTCGCATCCTTACTCAGTAACAGACGGCAGAGCGGAAAATCACCCAGCACATACGTATCCTGTTCAAGGCGCGGATCCAGAACAAACACAGCACATCTCCCGACAGTCGATAACCCGTCTCACTTGCATTGACACCAAGCAGACCACTACATGCAGAATACCGCTGTTCATCCGACAGAGCACGACCGATCAAGGCCACACGCATCAGCAGCGCCAATTTATTGAAACAAAAGCCCCTTAGTTACGTAGCTAACAATCTAACGGTAACAGAAGCGCTACTTTTCGCACCAAAATGACGCCACCCGCTCCAGCCGAATGCAGCGAGTATCCAAAATCTACCCAACACCCGTTGCACCGACAGTAACGCCCACGTGAAAACCCGAAAAAAGCCTTATGTCATTAGTACAGAACCGATCAAACCAAGCGATCTTAGCCCCCCGCGTTTTCGGCATTTGCAGGCGTTTTCGTAAAAAAAGGTGAAAAATTTGTGAGACCGACACTGCTTTGTGCACGCTTGTTGCATTCATTGCTGACCATAGTCGACACAGCACCAGCCTGAACACGGTGAGTGCGACAGATAACAACAGCTGCATGGGTAACCAGGGAGTTGCTGGCGCCGAGGGTTAGATTATTTTTACCTATCCTTAAGCCGCCCAAAACAGCGCTGGAGTTCTACGCCCCGTAAAACCGGGACGTGATTTGCGACAGGGACAACACTGTTTGCGACATGACCGTAAAGTTACCGAAAGGTTCATTTCGCAAGTATCGCCAACATGCGTCAGCGTGATATACATTCCGCCGACGCAAAAAAAGAAAGAGCCGCCCGCATAAAAAAACCAGTTGGGCTGGCAGCAACTCTTCCTAAAAACCAAAGGAGCAAATCACGATGCGCGTGATGAAGTGGAGCATTATCGCCCTGGCCGTAGCCGCGGGCACCTCACAACTGGCAATGGCATCTTCCCAGGATGAATCCAAGGGTTTTGTTGAAGACAGCGCGCTGAACGTCAAACTTCGCAACCTGTATTTCAGCCGTGACTACCGTAACGGTTCTAGTGAGGGCATTGATAAACCTGGCCAGAGCCGCCGCGAAGAGTGGGGCCAAGGCTTCATCGGTACCTTTGAATCGGGCTTCACCCAAGGCACCGTTGGTTTTGGTGTAGACGCCATTGGCTTGCTGGGTCTGAAACTGGACAGCGGCAAAGGCCGTGCAGGCACCGGCTTGTTCCCGACGGGCTCTGATGGTCGCTCGCAAGACGACTACTCCGAGGGTGGTGGCGCAGTCAAACTCCGCATCTCTGACACCGTTCTGAAAGTCGGCGACCAATTCACCGCGCTGCCGGTTCTCGCTACCGACGACAGCCGTTTGCTGCCTGAAGTTGCAGAGGGTGCCCTGATCACCAGCAACGAAATCAAAGGCCTGACCCTGCACGCCGGTCACTTCACTGGCATCAACGCCCAAGATCAAACCGACCGTGACAGCCTGCACCTGAAACAAGCCGACGTTCTCGGTGGCACCTACGCAATCACCGACACCCTGAGTACCAGCCTGTACTACTCGAAAGTAGAAGATTACTGGCGCAAGTACTACGCCAACGTGAACTGGAGCCTGCCGATCAGCGACGCGCAAGGCTTGGTATTCGACTTCAATATCTATGACACCAAAGGCGAAGGCGCTAACACCGTAAAGGCGTATGACGGTCAAAAACTTGACAACCGTGCGTTCAGCCTTTCGGCTGCATACAACATTGGCGCTCATACATTCACCCTTGCCCATCAGCGTGTAACCGGTGACGGCGACTACGCTTATGGCGTTGATGGTGGCGGTACCATTTTCCTGGCCAACTCGGTACAACGCTCCGACTTCAACGCTGAAGACGAAAAATCCTGGCAAGCTCGCTACGACCTGAACATGGCCACCTACGGCGTTCCAGGCCTGAGCTTCATGACCCGCTATATCCGTGGTACCGATGCTAACGTAGAAGGTACTAACAACGGCAAAGAGTGGGAGCGTAACATCGAAGCGAAGTACGTCCTGCAGGAAGGCCCAGCAAAAGACCTGAGCTTCCGTGTTCGCCAGGCGACCTACCGCTCCGCAGACGGCGTTTACTACGGTTCGCCATCCATCGACGAAGTACGTGTGATCGTCGAGTACCCGCTGAGCATCCTGTAAGCCCTTCGGCTACCGGTAATCAGTACGAAAAAGCCCGGCATTGCCGGGCTTTTTCTTTTGTTGCAAACAGATAGCAGCAGTTTCAGCCGCCACCATCCTGTACGTCACCGAATCCCGCCCGTACAATGCGGGTCATTTCAGTTAAGCAACCGACAACGGCCTACCATGCGCACCAGTCAATATTTGCTCGCCACCCAGAAAGAAACCCCTTCCGATGCAGTCGTCATCAGCCACCAACTGATGCTGCGTGCAGGCATGATCCGCAAGCTGGCATCCGGCCTTTATACCTGGCTGCCGATGGGCCTGCGGGTAATGCGCAAGGTCGAAGCCGTGGTGCGCGAGGAAATGAACGCTGCCGGCGCCCTGGAAGTGCTGATGCCAAGCATCCAGCCTGCCGAATTGTGGCAGGAGTCTGGCCGCTGGGAGCAGTACGGCCCGGAGCTGTTGCGCCTGAAGGATCGACACAACCGTGAGTTCTGCGTCGGCCCAACCCACGAAGAAGTCATCACCGATCTGGCCCGCAACGAGCTGAACAGCTATAAACAGCTGCCACTGAACCTGTACCAGATCCAGACCAAATTCCGTGATGAGATCCGCCCACGCTTCGGCCTGATGCGTGGCCGTGAGTTCATCATGAAGGACGCCTACTCCTTCCATACTGACCAGGCTTCCCTGCAGCAGACCTACGACCGCATGCACCAGGCCTACTGCAATATCTTTACTCGCCTGGGCCTGAACTTCCGGCCGGTAGAAGCTGATACCGGCTCCATCGGCGGCTCCTACTCCCACGAGTTCCACGTGCTGGCCGAGTCGGGTGAAGACGATGTGATCTTCAGCGACAGCTCCGACTACGCAGCGAACATCGAAAAAGCCGAAGCGACTCCACGGGAAACGGCTCGCCCTGCCCCTACCGAGGAACTGCGCCTGGTCGATACGCCAGATACCAAGACCATCGCCCAACTGGTCGAAGGCCACGGCCTGCCGATTGAGCGCACCATCAAGACCCTGATCGTTCATGGCGCCGAAGAAGGCAAGCTGGTTGCCCTGGTTGTACGTGGCGACCACGAACTGAACGAAATCAAGGCCGCCAAACTTGAGCAGGTCGCTGACCCGCTGGTCATGGCCAACGACGCCGAACTGCGCGACGCCATTGGTGCTGGCGCCGGCTCCCTGGGCCCGCTGAACCTGCCACTGGAGTGCATTATCGACCGCTCCGTAGCCCTGATGAGCGATTTTGCCATCGGCGCCAACATCGACGACAAGCACTACTTCGGCGTGAACTGGGAGCGCGATCTGCCGGTTCCGCAGATCGCTGACCTGCGCAACGTCGTGGAAGGCGACCCAAGCCCTGACGGCAAAGGCACCCTGGTCATCAAGCGCGGCATCGAGGTCGGGCATATCTTCCAGCTCGGCACCAAGTACAGCGAAGCCCTGAAGTGCCAGGTGCTGGGCGAGAACGGCAAGCCTGTAACCCTGACAATGGGCTGCTACGGTATTGGCGTATCCCGTGTCGTTGCGGCTGCAATCGAGCAGAACTATGACGAAAACGGCATCATCTGGAGCGATACCCTCGCCCCGTTCCAGATCGCCCTGGTACCGCTGCGCTACGAAACTGAGCAGGTTCGTGAAGCGACCGACAAACTGTATGCCGACCTGACCGCTGCCGGCTTCGAGGTTCTGCTGGACGATCGTGACAAGAAGACCAGCCCTGGCATCAAGTTTGCCGACATGGAACTCATCGGTATCCCGCACCGGATCGTAATCAGTGATCGCGGCCTGGCCGAAGGCAACCTGGAGTACAAGCACCGCACCGAACGCGATGCTCAGCCTCTGGCGCTGGCCGATGCCCTGTCGTTCCTGCAAGCTCGCATCCGTCGCTGACAGCCAACGCAAGAGTAATCATGTTCAAGCGAAGTACCTTTACCTTGGGGGGCACCGCACTGTGCGGTGCCCTGCTCCTCAGCGGCTGCGCCAATCAGATGTCACAGCGTAGCGAGCACGAGGAGCGCATCGAGCGCAAATTGCTCGAGCATAGCCTGCAGATCGATGTCGGGGAGCCCAAGGTGCTTGAGCTGCCACAACGCCGCGTGCGCATTCAAGAGCAGAAAAACTTCGAAGTCACCGAGTTTGAAGTGACGCGTCGTTACGATCGCTACACCCCCTATCAGCCCTGGCGGGAAATCTATGAGATCCCGCTGGGTGCGGTCGCGGTGGTAGCCGGTGTAGGCGCGAACATCGTCAACGTCTTCACACTGGGCAATCTGCCAGACAGCGTTACTCACGACTGGCTCAGCTATGGCTTCGCTGGCCTGAACCCATTCATGAACACACAATCCAACGGTCGCGCCCAGCAGAACCTGGCCGGTATCGATGAGGTTCAGAAGGACAAGCGCCAGGAAAAAACCAGCCTGCCCTGGAGCGAACGCCCCGTGGAGATCAAGGCAGGCAAGCTGACACATGAGCTGACTACCGACCGTAACGGTATTCTGCGCCTGAACCTGCTTGACGACCCCTTCACCGACCAAAACCTCAGCCATGTCGGCACCTTGCATCTGCAAGTAACCGATGAGGAAAACAACGTCCGTGCCGATGCCAGCCTGCTGCTCAGCAGTACGCTGCGTGGCAAATTGGTAGAAGCCCACGACCTGATTTTCGACGACCTGGAAGACGATGAAGTCAGCCAATGGGTTCATCGCGTCAAGCGTCTTTCAGAACTGGGCATGGAAGAAGAGGCGAGCGAACTGGAGCAGAGCCTGATCGAGCTGACCCGCAACGATCCAGAACTGCAGCAGGAGTTCCTCAAGTCACTGACCACAGAAGCCGGCCGTCTGGTTGCCGATCCTGGCGCTCACTGATTACCTGACCGATGAGTAGTGGGTACGTGCCTGACGTGCCCCACCTCAATCGAGCGAAAACAGCTCTAGTTGCTCATGCGCCCCGCGCAAATCCTGCAAGCGCACCCCAATCCCAAGTAGCCTCACAGGCTTGCCGCCACGGGCAAATGCCTGGCTCATCAGATGCTGATAGCTCTCCAAGTCGCGGCTTGCCCCCGCCTGCTCCAGCGTGGTCTGAGTAAAGTCATGGAACTTGACCTTGACGAACGGTTTACCCGGCCGATAACTGCTATCGATACGCGCCATGCGACCTGCCAGTGCATCCAGCAATGCGGGTAATTTATCCAGACAACTTGCCAGATCGGGCAAGTCGGCATCATAGGTGTTCTCAACACTGACCGACTGACGCCGACAATCATTCTGCACGGCGCGCTCATCAATGCCCCGCGCCAAATTGAAAAGTCGCTCGCCAAAACTGCCAAACTCGCGCACCAGCGCCAAGCGACTCCAATCGCGCAACTCCAGGCAATTGACAACGCCCAGCCGACCGAGCTTGTCCGCCGTTACCTTGCCGACACCATGCAGCTTGCTCACCGGCAACACCGCGACAAATTCCTCAACCTGCGCAGGCGTAATCACAAACAAACCGTTGGGTTTGCGCCAGTCACTGGCGATCTTGGCCAAAAACTTGTTGGGCGCCACTCCCGCCGAGACCGTGATGTGCAAACGCTGGGAAACCCGCCGACGGATATCTTCGGCAATGCGCGTGGCGCTACCGGAAAAGTGCGGGCTGTCTGACACATCCAGGTAAGCCTCATCCAGAGACAGGGGCTCGATGAGATCGGTGTAGTCGCGGAAGATGTTTTGTATCTCACGCGATGCTTCTTTATAAGCATCCATGCGCGGCTTGACGATCAACAAGTCTGGACACAGCTTTAGCGCATGCCGTGATGACATGGCAGAGCGCACACCGAAGGCCCGGGCCTCATAGTTACAGGTCGCAATGACCCCTCGCCGCTCGGCAGCGCCGCCGACCGCCATAGGCCGACCCGCCAAGCGGGGGTCATCGCGCATTTCGATGGCGGCATAAAAGCAATCGCAGTCGATATGGATGATCTTGCGTTGAGGCATGATTGGCCAAGCAACCCGTAAAAAGAGTGCTCGCAGTATCTCACCCTGTTGCCGAGCCGTGCACCCGACAGGATGCAAAACCCGGCACAAGCCATGGCCCGCCTGCCTCGCAGGGCATTACAGGCTGGCTAAATATTTGAACGAAAAGGTTTTTTTCCACATCGCTATTGACAGCATCGCGCAAAACTGTAGAATCTCGTTCCACAGGCGCGGGATGGAGCAGCCTGGTAGCTCGTCGGGCTCATAACCCGAAGGT
>JAEAMF010001313.1_pt1 | contig 18992 bp, 26 predicted proteins | sample 8958721 | NCBI WGS metagenome assembly JAEAMF01 (sample SAMN16933255, study PRJNA681124) | bioreactor sludge metagenome | isolation source: anaerobic bioreactor treating anionic surfactant - SDBS | place: India: Bengaluru | collected 2019-02-28
AGAGCAAGGAAAACGTGGCATGAGCCAAAACGCTATCACCTCTGCAGTCGGTGCCCTGAAGCTGGTACCCATGTTCCTCAATCACCCTACGGTGATCAGTCGCGCCACTCTCACCGGTGCCGCTGCTGAGGCCCTAACACTGCTGGAGGGTCTTCCCCCAGCAGCAGTCGAACTGATCGAAGCCTTTCGCTGCGTAGAACAGGTGATCGCTGAAGGCCAGGTTGCCTACGTCACGCCAACCAACTCGCCAGAGTTCCCTCTGGGCGCAGTGGTAGCCGATGCCAAGGGGCAAGTCTGCGCAGCCGCATCAGGAAAGACCAAAGAGGGGCTGGCAGAACTGATCCGCCTCAAGTTGCTGCCGCCCACTGAGGGGCGTGGGGAGACCCCATGAGCGACACGCTTAACCAGCTACGCCGCCAATGGACAACGCCCTGCCCAACTCTGACCGCTATTCGGGAGCACTACTTTCCGCACATCCGAACCGATCGCCATCTGCGGGACGAGATCAGGGCAGGCCGGATCAAACTCAAGCTCACCAAGCTGCACGGCTCGGCACGCGCCAAGCCTGTGGTTTATCTGCACGACCTTGCCGCCTACCTGGATGCACAGGCACAGCAAGCAGCATGACGGCGACCCCGGCCTACAGGGGCATTAACCAGGAGCACAGCACATGAAAGCAACTGATACCAACGACTTTTTCAACTCACTCAATGCTGGCGTATTCAGCCAGCAGATTGGCCGCGCCCTCTCGGACGTTGCCGCCGGCGTTGTTGACCACAGCAAGGTCGGGGAAGTGACCATCAAGCTCAAGATCAAACAGATCGGCCAGAGCAACCAAGTCGCCATCAGCCACACCCTGGACTTTGTCGAGCCCACCAAGCGTGGTAAGCGCCGCGAAGACACCACCCTGGACACTCCGCTTTACGTAACAGCTCAAGGGCTGACCCTGTTCCAGACAGACCCGACCGCACAGCTGTTTACCCGCGACGAAGCCCCGGTCAAGGCCCGCGAAGTTTAAACCCCGTGCTGCACCAAAACCTCTCACCAAAAAGGAAATACCCGATGTCCCTGAATAAAGACACCCTCGAACTGATCATCGACAACGCAGCAGCAGCGCGAGAATTGCCGCTGACTCATGTGCCCGTAGTCGCCCTACCGGATAACGTCCAGGTCCGCAGCCTGGAACACCTCCAGCTGCATCGGTCGCGCTTCCGTGGAATGCTGAACACCAATAGCCTTCACGACTTCGCGGACTACGTGCTGGCGCAATCCTCGGAGACCACCGCTCGAGGCTTTGTCGATCAGGACAGCATGAGCTGCACTGTCTTCTTCAACCTGGGTGACTCAAACCTGCCGGGCCATGGCGACGACTTGGCCAAACTGGCGTTGAAGCCAACCGCCGCTTACCAGGCGCTGACTGCCATCGCCGGCAAGCAGCTCACTCAGCGCGAGCTGGCCGAATGGATGGAAGACTGGCACGCCAGCCTGGCCGCGATCCAAGACACCGGCACCCAGCTCGCCATCGGCGCGGCTGTGAACGCCGTGCGCAACATCACCATCAAGGCAAGTTCCGCCGCGAACCACTCCGAACACAACTTCGGAGCCTCACGCAGCGCCATGGACAGTATCGAAGCGGCCAGCGATGACATCCGTATCGACGCCTTGCACTTCACCTTCGCTCCCTATGAAGGCCTGGGCGAGCGCACCTTTACCCTCAAGCTCAGCATCCTGACTGGCGGCGACAAACCAGCGCTCAAGCTCCGCTGGGTGGGCAAAGAAGTGCAGCAGGAAGAAATCGCCCAAGAGTTCAAAGCAGTCCTCAGCCAGGAAGTCGGCAGCGCAGCCACCCTCACCCTGGGCACCTTCAGCGTAGGCAAGTAACACCATCGCCCGCCGCCGACCTCTCACCAAAGATCACGGTGGCGGGCACCCTAAACGGAGCACAGCACATGCAACAACATTACATCCTTGCACTGGCCACCCTGTGGCTCTTCACGCTGGCGATCCTGCCGTTCCTGTTCAGCGTCGCCCGACGCCGCGCTTTCGAGAATGGCCTGACAGCTGGAAAGACCTCAGGGCAAGCAGTGAACAATCACCACATCAAAACGCTAGAAAAGGCCCTGGCCGACAAAGTCACCGAGCTTGAGGACGCGAAGAAGAATTTCACCCAGGCCATGAACGCCCGCCGCGATGTGATCGCCGAGCTGGAAGAACGTGTCATGTCCTATACCGGTTTGGCGGTAACTGCCGCCGATCACCGGTTACTGATCAACGCAGCCGAAACCCTTGCCCTTGCATTCAAGACCTGGAGCTCCATGCCCGGTACCGAGCCTTGGCGCGGCAGAGCTACCGCACAGGCGCATGGACTGAATGCGCTGGCAGCTCGTGTTAGCGCCGAACTACGCGTTGCACCAACTGCTGCATCAACCGAAAGCGCAGGAGTAGTGGCATGAACAAGCAATCAAGCTCCTGCGCCCCGAAAAGCTGCCTAGTGCATGGACCACAGGGCTGTGGCAAGTCAACCAACGCCCGCGCCATCGCCAAGGCTCTCGGCCTCAGCAACATTCTGGACAACTGGCAAGCAGGTGCACCTGTCCCGCTGCTAGACACGCTTGTGCTGACCAACGCCGACAATCCGCAGCGGTACTTCAAAGGTCGCGTCATGACATTCGACCAGGCAATGCAGATCACGCAGCCGGGAGGCGACACACCAGCAGGAGAGCGCAGCATGACCAACAACGCTCATCGCTGGGAGTGCGTCGAGCTGGACGGCGATGAACTGCACAGCTGCAAGAAGTGCCGCCGACAGACCCAAGCCCCCCGCCCCGAAACCAACGACTGCCCGGTTTCCGACGCAGAACACAGCGCCGCCGCTTGGCTCGGCCAGGCCGGGCTGTACGCGAATCGCTTGGAAGCCATACGTAATGGCGAGCAACTACTACGCCCCGTCTCTCAAACGGAACTGATGCAGCATGCCAGACACTCGCTGTTCCCGATCCGCGAGGGCAATGGAGGGGTGACACCATGATCAACCCGGTACGCACCTGGCAACTGATCAGCCTGCTGTTGGCTATTGCACTTGCCGCAGCCCTAATGGCCCTGCATCGGCCCGTGACAACAGGGCAGCGCGCAACTAGCACGTTACCGACGGTTAACAGCCTCAGCGATGCAACGACTCTTGTGCTGAGCCCCACAGCCCGCCGCCCCCATGAGAGGTATTCGCTGTGAACATCGCGACGACCTATCAACCGGCGGTCCGGACAGCAAAGGGAATGCAGCCGCTGGTCCGACCAGCCATGTCAATCATCTGCGACGTGTGCGGCAAAGCACGGACTCGCAAGGGTGGCCACGACAAATGCTCCAAAGCCCGCCAGGCAGCAGGGTTCATCATCAAGCAGGAGACCAAGGCATGAGCGTCGATATCCTAAAGCTGAAGGCGCTCGCCACAGCGGCGAAACGCGATCAGTACGACTGCGTTGCACTCAACGACTACGGCACGGCAATGGCGCCAGCGGTGACACTTGAACTGATCGCCGAGATCGAGCGCCACCGCCAGATAGACGCCGAGGGCTGCAAGCCCGACTGCATTTTTGACGCCTTATCCAACGCCGACGATGCACTGAGCACCGCACAGCAGGAGCTTTTCAACACAATACGCCGCGCTTTTCCAGTTGGCACAAAACTGCGAGTCAGCATCAGAGGAGGCATGGAACTCATCGTCGGAGTTACCAGCCACTGCAAAGGGTGGTGGCGCCCCGGCGAGTTCTACGCGAAGAACGTGAAAACGGGGAAGCGGCAAATCTACAGCCATCATCAAGTTTTGGAAGTGCTGCCATGAACTCCAAGACCCGGCCACGCATTGCCACCCACACCCTCGACCTGCCCACGATCTGCGACATCTGCGGCAATGCGAGGTCGACCCGACGTCATGCCAGCTGCAGCAAGCGTCGCCAGCAGCGCAAGAGCGCCGAATGGGAATCGATCATGGCCAACTTGGCCGCAAAGAAACTACAGCAGGTACAGCGTCTGCACCCCCTTCGGTAAATCGGAGATTATTTTATGGCCAAGCCACAAGTTAAACCCATCCATGAAGCTGGTAATCACACGCCTGAGACCGTGCAACTTCTGATCACACCCGCAACTTGGATTCGAAAAGAGTTGCTGTTCCCTGTATTTGGGCTGAGTACCGAAGCCGTGCGCAAATACCGTGATCGCGGCATATGGCTGGAAGAGAAACAATGGCGCACTGACCCAGCCAACGTAATTGTTTACAACCGCGTTGAAATCGAAAAGTGGATGGCCGGCCATCCATGAAAGAGAAGTTACCAACAGGTATCGACACCTTGCCGAAAGGTGTCGACATCAATGGCAACCTTCTGCGGATCGCCTTCATGTATGAAGGCGAACGCCGCCGAGAGCCGCTGCGCAACGTCACCAAAATCAACAAAGCCTCCATCGCCTACGCCGACAACAAGCGCAGAACGATTCTTGCCGAGATCAGGGAAAACCGCTTCGATTACGCAGCACACTTCCCCGACTCGACCTGGCTGAAGGCCAGACTGGACGTCCCAAACGAATCCAGCAAACGTACTGTTGATGAAGGCATAGAGCGATGGCTGGAGGTTGTAAAGGTAAAGAAAGCCAACAGCACCTACATCAACTACAAAAGCAAGTCCGAGCATGTGAAGCGGAAGTTCAGCGGCAAAGCTATAGCAAGCATCCCGAAGAGCGAGCTTGAGTTATTCCAGGCCGAGCTACTTACAGCGGGCCTGAAGCCGAAAACCGTGAATGATGTCTTCACCATTGTGCGTGGGGTATGGGGTGACGCGTTCAGCGATGAGATCATCAAGCTGAATCCTCTGGAGCGCATTGAGAATATTCAGTCCGACAACGACAGCGAGTTCGCCGACCCATTCACTCGCAGCGAGATCGACCGAATTGCCGTAGCCGACCCAGAGCGACTGACAGACAGCCGGATGATCGTCTTCAACTGCTGGGCCGGACTGTCTCTGTCCGAGCTTATCGCGACGGCAGTTGAGGATGTCGACCTAGTGGCCGGCACTATCACAATCCGCCGCGCTCTGGTCACCGGAGAGTTCAAGGTACCTAAGGAACGCTCAAGGATCCGCACGGTGGAGCTGATCGCGCCGGCCTTGGAGCTGATGACCGCCATCATGGCCGACGCCAAGAGAATCGAGCCGGAGCACATCACCGTTGTCCAGCGGGACAACATCACCAAAAAGCACGAACGAGTGCGCTTCCTGTTCCGCAGCTCTACAAGCGGCTTACTATGGAGCGGCAAGACTGTCAGCAACTGGTTCACCGCCCACTTGGAAAAAGCAGGCGTCCGCCATCGGGGAGCCAACCAGGCAAGACACACATTTGCAAGCCAAGCGCTATCTAGCTACGTCCCAATTGAATGGGTCGCCCGCCAACTCGGCCACAGCGACACAACGATGGTACGCAAGCACTACGGCCGCTGGATCTCAAAAGACACCAAGAGCATGGCTGAGATAGTTTCAAAGATGATGGGTTTCAAATAAATGAAATTTTGGTGGCCGGCACTTTCACCGGCCACCAAATAAAATCGATTAATCTCGGAATCCAGCTATAACCCCAGCACTATTGAAAGTCGAGCCAGAGATTTGCATATTTCCGATTGTGAGCGAAGAGATACCACCATGGACATTAAATCCTATGGATCGCAAGTCAAGCTCAGTAACAATCGCTTGATCCTCACCAGTTTGCTCAACCCTAAGAACAGTTGCACCGTGAACCTTTACCAACAACTGTCGACCTAGCTCCTCTACACGAACCCAGGGATGCTGAGCAATCGAAGAGTCGACTAAGAGAGTGTGTTTGCCACGACGCTGGTTAGCCACCCCATAAAGCCATATCTGCGGTTTCACACCTGCACCGATAATAATGGGGAGCTTATTACCAATCGAGAATATATGCGCCCCACCTAAAATCTTGTTACCACAAAGATTCAAAACACCGTAGGCACGGAAATTTTTTGGCAGCGAATCCAGTGCAAACATTACTATCCCCCTACTCTGCGGCGTACTTTTGGAGCATCCGCAAAGTGCTTATCTATGGCCTTCATCAGTGCCCTCTTCTCGTTAGGGCAAAGAAGACCAATTAGACACAGAAATACAGTTAAACCAGCACCAAACCCTAAGGCCAACCATTCACCCTTTGCGATCGCAGGATTGGTGCTGCTTTCTAGGTAGGCAACAAGCTTAGGGAAAATGCTCAAAAAATAGCCGAAGGTGGCGAAGCCAACGTTCAAGGCCCAGCCATAGGCGGAGACCCACTTGTTCTTCAACACGACGTGCTCGGATGCGCTGAGAGAATAATCAGCCTGCACTGTGGCAACAGATAGATATTCGCCGCTGTACAGACTTTCGGCGTCTAGGTCTTGAAAGGTACTTTGCTGCTTGCTTGACAAGTCAATCACTCCCGCAATCGCTTAGCTGAATGACGCCTCAACAGCATCACTCATGAACGGGAGCAGGCTGTGCTTATGCTCCCGTTCTACCGCCATACAGGCCCCTATCAACATTCTTTCGAAAGCGGACTAGGTAGACCTGTGGCGGCCCAGCAGGATCAAATCCTGCCCTAATTTTGCCCTAATCGAGTAGAGCAAAACGACGAAGCCCCCGGCAACATCAACGTTTCCGGGGGCTTCGGCTACTTCTGTAATGGCGGAGAGATAGGGATTTGAACCCTAGGTACTGTTGCCAGTACAACGGATTTCGAATCCGTCCCGTTCGGCCACTCCGGCATCTCTCCAGTGGCGCGCATGATACCAGCAGTTTGCCAAAAGGCAAAGCGCCTTGCGAAAAAAATTCGCGTGGTATCAGGCGCTTGCGTTAAAACGCCAGCTTACAGCGGTACGCCCAGGCGCTTGGCCACTTCTTCGTAAGCTTCGATGACGTCACCGAGGCCCTGACGGAAGCGGTCCTTGTCCATCTTCTTGCGGGTTTCCTTGTCCCACAGGCGGCAGCCGTCCGGACTGAACTCGTCACCCAGCACGATTTCGCCGTGGAATACGCCGAACTCCAGCTTGAAGTCCACCAGCAGCAGGCCAGCGTCGTCGAACAGCTTGGTCAGTACTTCATTGACCTTCAGCGACAGCGCTTTCATTTTCGCCAGTTGCTCGGCAGTGCCCCAACCAAACGCAACAACGTGGGATTCGTTGATGAACGGATCACCCTTTTCGTCGTTCTTCAGGAACAGTTCGAAGGTCGAAGGCTCCAGCTTGATGCCTTCCTCAACACCCAGGCGCTTGACCAGGCTGCCAGCAGCATAGTTACGCACGACGCACTCGACCGGAATCATGTCGAGTTTTTTGACCAGGCACTCGTTGTCACCCAGCAGTTTGTCGAACTGAGTCGGGATACCCGCTTCTTCGAGTTTCTGCATGATGAAGGCATTGAACTTGTTGTTCACCATGCCTTTGCGGTCGAGCTGTTCGATACGCTTGCCGTCGAACGCCGAAGTGTCGTTGCGAAACAGCAGGATCAAGCGGTCAGCGTCATCGGTCTTGTAAACCGACTTGGCTTTGCCGCGGTAGAGTTCTTCACGTTTTTCCATGATGGGCTCCGCTTGCTAAGTTAGATGGGCCGGGCGATTTCGCGCCAGTCGAGCCCTGAATCCTGATTGGCCACCTGTAGCCAGCCCGGGTCACACCCCAAGGCGTCGACAAAACACTGCCGGGCCAGCTGTGGCTGGTTGTTCTTGCTACTGAGGTGGGCCAGCACCAGATGCTGCAGCTTGTGCCAACCCAACTCGGCCACCAGGCGCGCGGCCTGATGGTTGTTCAAATGTCCTAGATCACCACCCACCCGCTGCTTGAGGAAATAGGGGTAATGCCCTCTGGCCAGCAGATCACGGCAGTGATTGGCCTCGATCAACAAGGCGTCCAGATCCTGATAGTGAGTCAACAGCCGATCATCATACGAACCCAGGTCGGTCAGCACACCCAATCGCCGATGACCGTCACTGAACACATACTGCAGTGGCTCCAGCGCATCGTGCGCCACAGCAACAGCGGTAATACTCAAGCTTCCCACCTGCAACCGCTCGTCACCGACCAGGAAGCCTGCGACCTCGACGGGCTTGCGCATCCCGCGCAGCGTCCCACGGCTGAGGTAGACCGGTAGATTGTAGCGCCGCGCCAGCAAACCAACGCCATGAACATGGTCGGCATGTTCATGGGTAACGACGATGGCATTCAATTGATCTGGCGCTACGCCGAGCAGCGCCAGGCGCCGCTCGGTTTCCCGCAGGGAAAAGCCACAATCGACCAGCACACAGGTGTCGTCACTGGCGATCAGCGTACCATTGCCCTGGCTACCGCTTCCTAGTACGGCGAAGCGCACTTAACCCAGGTTGTCCTGAATGACACTCAACACACGACGAGCGACATCAGCTGGCGCGACGGTGTTGATGTTTTTCTCGACCGTAACCTGGACGCTGTCACCCACCTTGCTCAGGCGAACCTGATAACGCTCGGCACGGGCTTCACGCTCTTCCTTGCTCGGCTCGCTACCCAACAGCTTGCCGAAGAAACCAGGCTCCTGGTCGTGCTTCTCGGCTTTCTCGGCCAGGTTGATGTAGTAAAGGCCCAGGCTGCGGTTGATGTCCTCGACACGCCACTCACCGTGTTCCAAGGCGCGACCCACACTGGACCAGGCACGATCAAGGTCGGCGCCCAGGTTCAATACCGGGTTGCCGCTGCCGTCTTCGCTCAGGCTGACACGGCTAGGGGCATCGAAATCACGAGCAGCAAGCAGCGAGACGGAACCGCCCTTCTCGGCGCTACGGGTCATGCTGGCGAGCATTTCATCGACCAGCAGGGCATCAGCGGCGGTATTGACGGAACGCGCCTGGAAATCAACCTCGGCGGTGCTGCCGGCCGGACGCTCAGCAGTCACCACATAGACTTCACTGGTGCCCCGCTGTACACCTGGCTCGATGCGTACACGCGCACGCATTTCACTGTCACCGCTGGTGGCGGTGCTTGCCAAGCGTTTTGCCATGGCGGCCGACAGCTCGTCGGAACGCTGCCAGGTGGTCGTGAACTCACCGGTTTGCGGACGCTCTTCGGCAATACGGAAACCGTTGTCTTCAAAGAACTGACGAGCCACTGGCCAGACTTCAGCCGGTGCACGCTGGGCCAGTACCCAACGCGAGTTACCACTCTTCTGCAGGCTGAAGTCGCTGGCTTCACCCGCCGCCGACAACGGCAGCGGACGCGGCACGTCGAACTCGCCCTTGGTACTGCTGTCCGCGACGTTACGCGGGATCGGCAGCAGCGGGTCGAGACGCTTGGCACTACTGACATCCGGTGGCAGTTGCATCGGCGGCTTCTGGGTAGCCTCCAGATAGTCGCTGCCACGGTCACGGAAGTAACCGTCTTCACCCCACAGCCAGCCGCACCCGCTGGTGCTGGAGATAATCAAGGCAAGGGCGGAAAGACCAGCCAATCGCTTCATGCGGTGTACTTCCTCAGTTAAACCAGTACGCCGGACTGGCGCATGGCCTGCCGCAGCGTTTCATGACAAGGTTCGCTCAGCCAGGTCAGCGGCAGGCGAATGCCTTTGTGCATCAGGCCCATTTCCACCAACGCCCACTTCACCGGGATCGGGTTGGCTTCGATGAACAGGTCCCTGTGCAGCGGCATCAGTTTTTCGTTGATGGCACGGGCCGTTTCGGCATCGCCCTTGAGGGCGGCTTCACACAGGTCGGCCATTTCGCGTGGCGCAACGTTGGCGGTTACCGAGATATTGCCCTTGCCGCCCATCAGGATCAGCTCAACGGCGGTTGGATCGTCGCCGGACAGGACGATGAAGTCCTTGCTGACGCCATCCAGGATGGCCTTGGCGCGCTTCAGGTCGCCTGTGGCTTCCTTGATACCGATGATGTTCGGTACGGTCGACAGACGAATGACGGTCTCTGCCTGCATGTCGCAGGAAGTACGGCCGGGCACGTTGTAGAGAATCTGCGGGATGTCTACGGCTTCAGCGATATGCTTGAAGTGCTGGTACAAGCCTTCCTGGGTAGGCTTGTTGTAGTACGGCACCACCAGCAGGCAGGCATCAGCCCCGGCGTTCTTGGCGTTGCGGGTCAGCTCGACCGCTTCACGCGTGGAGTTGGCGCCGGTGCCAGCGATCACCGGGATACGCCCGTTGACCTGTTTGACTACAGCCTCGATGACTTTGATGTGTTCTTCGACATCAAGGGTCGCAGACTCGCCGGTCGTACCGACGGCAACGATGGCATGAGTACCGTTTTTCAGGTGAAAGTCCACGAGTTTGCTGAGGCTGTCCCAGTCAAGACGCCCTTGTGCATCCATGGGTGTGACCAATGCCACCATACTGCCCGCAATCATGAAACTGCTCCTGCCGGAAAAAGAGAGCGGTAATGGTACTGGCGCCATCGGGCTTGCACAAGCGAAGCAGGTGGCCGGAGCATTCCCCTCGGCAGCAGTTTTCGCTACCCTTCCCTCTTTGATCGGTACGCAGCAGCCCCCTGGCTTGCTGATGATGCACCTCGGCTGCGCCCTGACCCTCGATTCTGAGCGGCGGAACGGTATAAAGCACAGCCTCTTGCCACGTCACGTACCGACCGCTCATCGCTTTAGGAATGCTGCATGTCCACCCCCACCGTTCGCGAACAATTCCTTGTCATCAGCGCCCTGGGCCCCAATCCCATGGAGCTGACCAACATCCTGTGCCGCACCAGCAACGACAACCGTTGCTCTGTCGTAACCTCGCGCCTGACACGCCACGGGGAATGCAGCGCACTGGTGCTCCAGGTATCGGGCAGCTGGGACGCACTGGCGCGGCTCGAGGCTGCACTCCCAAGCCTGGCCAAGAAGCACAGTTTCACGGTCAATGTCGTGCGCAGCGCAGGCCTGGAGGTTCGCCCACTGTCCTTGCCGTACGTCGCCTACATCAGCGCCGCCTATCGGCCCGATATCATCAATGAGCTGTGCCAGTTCTTCCTCGACCACCGGGTAGAGCTGGAGAACCTGACCTGCGATACCTATCAGGCACCGCAAACCGGCGGCACCATGCTCAACGCCACGTTCACCGTGACGCTGCCTGCGGGCACACAGATCAGCTGGCTGCGCGACCAGTTCCTGGACTTCGCCGACGCACTCAACCTGGATGCGCTGATCGAACCCTGGCGCCCACAAAACCCCATGTAAGGAATGCACCATGGCTGTTGAACTCGATCAATCGGTACCCGCTTTCCAGGCCGAGGCCACCAGCGGCAAGCAGATCAACCTGGAAGCCCTGAAAGGCCGTCAGGTCGTGCTGTACTTCTACCCCAAGGACAGCACCCCGGGCTGCACCACCGAAGGCCAGGGTTTTCGGGATCACTATGCGGCCTTCCAGGCAGCCGACACCGAGGTGTTCGGCGTTTCCCGCGACAGCCTCAAATCGCACGAGAACTTCAAGTGCAAGCAGGCGTTCCCGTTTGAGCTGATCAGCGACAAAGACGAGGCGTTGTGCCAGTTGTTCGACGTGATCAAGCTGAAGAAGCTCTATGGCAAGGAATACCTGGGCGTAGACCGCAGCACCTTCCTGATCGACAAGGAAGGTGTACTGCGCCAGGAGTGGCGTGGCGTGAAAGTACCGGGCCACGTTGAAGCCGTGCTGGCCCAAGCGCAGGCGCTGAACAAGGCCTGAAGCGCTATCGTCGGCAAGGCCGGCTCCTGCTGGAGCTGGCCTTGCCGGTTATCAACCCCACCTGGCGTTACAACAATGGCGCCACAGGCGGTTCCCGGCGAGGCCAGGCATCCAGTACCGCCTTGAACAGGGTCGCCAACGGAATCGCAAAGAAGATCCCCCAGAACCCCCACAGCCCGCCGAACAACAGCACGGCGCAGATGATTGCGACCGGGTGCAGGCTGACGGCTTCGGAGAACAACAACGGCACCAACACGTTGCCGTCCAGTGCCTGAATGATCGCGTACACCGCCATCAGGTAAATGAACTGGTCTCCCCAGCCCCACTGGAACAAGGCGATCAATGTCACCGGCACGGTCACCACCACCGCCCCGACATAGGGCACTACCACCGACAGACCGACCAGCAGTGCCAGCAGCGCCGCGTAGTTCAGCCCGAGGGCGACAAAGGCGATGTAGGTCGCGACCCCGCAAATCAGGATCTCGATACCTTTACCGCGAATGTAGTTGGCGATCTGCCGGTTCATGTCCTCGGCCACACGAGTCATCAAGGCCCGCTCACGCGGAAGGTATCCACTGACCCAACGTGCGATCAGTTCACGGTCCTTGAGGAAAAAGAACACCAGGATCGGTACCAGCACCAGGTAGATCATGACGTTGACCAACAGTGGCAGGCTGGACAACGAGAAGGTCAGCGCCCACTGGCCGAACTTGCCGATCTCGCCACGCATCACTTCAATGGCCTGCAAGACCTGTTCGTCCGAGACCAGGTGCGGATAACGCTCCGGCAGCAGCAACAACAGCGACTGCCATTTGCCAAGCATGCCAGGCAGTTCGTTGAACAGGGTGATCAACTGATGCCACAGCAACGGCACCAGCACCAACAGGAACACCGCCAGCGCCCCCATGAACAGTGTGAACACCAGTGCCACGGCAATCTTGCTAGGAACCTTGAAACGCTCCAGGGCATTGACCAGGCCTTGCATGAGAAACGCCAGGACCATGCCTGCCAACACGGGCGCGAGCATCCCGCCAAGGGTCAATATCGCGGCAAACGCCAGGAACAGCAGCACCGCCAGCACCACTGCCTCCTCATCGGAGAAATAGCGCTGCATCCAGTCGCGAAGCACTTTGAACATCAACAATCCTTAAATACGGGGGAAGACTCAGGCTTTCTTCAGCCAGTAGCTGAAAACCCCGGCCTCGGCCTTTTCGAGTAGCAGCGTGTGACCTGCCAATTGAGCAAAAGTGCGAAAATCACGTTGCGAACCCGCGTCGGTGGCGATCACCTTGAGCACCGCGCCACTGGCAAGCCGATTGAGCTCCAGCTTGGCCTTGAGCAGAGGCAGCGGGCAATTCAGGCCACTGGCATCGAGCTCGGCGTCACAGGGCAGGCTATCGGTCATCGGTTCTCTCCTGGCAGGCGCCCGGTCAAGGGCATTGATACAAAGCAAGCCCGGTAGAATACCGCCTCTGGTCGCAGACGTGCGAGCGGGCTACAGTAAGGTCTTTGTCGACCAGAGCTTCGTGCATGAATTTTTTGCGCCCTACCTTGCTGACGCTGGCCTGCCTGTTGGCGCTACCGAGCCATGCCGACGACCTTCCGTCACTCGGCGACGCCAGCTCGGCCATTGTCTCGCCGCAACAGGAGCACCAACTGGGCCGTGCCTGGCTCAGCCTATTGCGGGGCAATGTCGGCCAACTGTCCGACCCCCAGCTCAAGGATTATGTCGAGACCAGTGTCTACCGGCTTGCCGAAACCAGCCAACTGCAGGACCGGCGCCTGGAGTTCATCCTGATCGACAGCAAAGAGCTGAACGCCTTTGCTGCGCCCGGCGGCATTGTCGGGGTCAACGGAGGGCTGTTCCTCAACGCCCAGAACGAAGGCGAATATGCCTCGGTACTCGCCCACGAACTGGCGCACTTGTCGCAGCGCCACTTTGCCCGTGGGGTTGAAGCCCAGCAACGCATGCAACTGCCGATGATGGCGGCACTGCTGGCGGGGATAGTGGTTGCGGCTTCCGGTGCCGGGGATGCCGGTATTGCCGCCATCGCCGGCTCCCAGGCTGCCGCGATCCAGGAACAACGGCGCTTCTCCCGACAGAACGAGCAGGAAGCCGACCGTATCGGCATCATCAACCTGGAAAAGGCTGGCTACGACCCACGGAACATGCCCAGCATGTTCGAGCGTTTGATGCGCCAGTACCGTTTCGACGCCAAGCCGCCAGAATTCCTGCTGACTCACCCGGTGACCGAGTCGCGTATTGCCGACACCCGCAACCGTGCCGAACAGGCACCTGCCGGCGGCACCGAAGACAGCCTGCGTTATCAGTTGATGCGTTCTCGGGTGCAATTGACCTACGAGGGCACCCCCGGCCTTGCGGCCAAACGCTTCCGCGCCATGCTCGAGGAAAACCCCACACTCGATGCCGCACGCTATGGCCTGGCCATCGCCCAGACCAAGGGCGGCCAACTGAACGAAGCCCGCGAAAACCTCAAGCCTTTGCTGGCCAAGGCACCGAACGACATCACCTACAACCTGGCGCAAATCGACCTGGACATTACCAATAATCGACTGGCCGACGCCGAACAACGGGTGACGAAGATGCTCACCCTCTACCCCGGCAGCTACCCACTGCAGCAGGCCCGGGCCGATGTATTGCTGAAACTGAATCGCCCCGCCGAAGCGGAAAAGGCGCTGGACGGTTTGCTGAAGAACCGTCCAGACGATCCGGATGTCTGGTATGAAGTGGCCGAGGCACGCGGCCTGTCAGGCAACACGATAGGCCTGCACCAGGCTCGCGCAGAGTACTTTGCCCTGGTCGGCGACTACGACCAGGCAATTCAGCAGCTTGATTACGCCAAGCGCCGTGCCGGCAACAACTTCCAGTTGGCGTCGCGCCTCGATGCACGGCAACGGGAAATGCTTGAGCAGCAACGCATGGTCAAGGAAATGATGCGCTAACCCACGTACGGCAGCAGCCCCAAAGCACATGGGGCTGCCCTGCCGTCGCAGGATTCGGCGTGAATCAGGCGTTACCGGACAATTTCATCCGCGCGGCATGAGTGAAATCCAGCATGCGTTTGAGCGGGCGAATGGCCTGCGGAATCAACGCAGCGTCCACAAAAATCTCGTTACTGCCCTCACGCAGGCACTGCAGGGTGCGCTCCAGCGTGTTCATGGCCATCCATGGGCAATGGGCGCAACTGCGGCATGCGGCACCGTTACCTGCGGTAGGCGCTTCGACGAAGACTTTGTCCGGGCACAGCTGCTGCATCTTGTAGAAAATGCCGCGATCGGTGGCGACGATAAAGGTTTTGTTCGGCATGCTTTGCGCAGCGGCAATCAACTGGCTGGTGGAACCCACCGCATCGGCCAGCTCGATCACTGCCTCAGGGGATTCAGGGTGAACCAGAATCGCCGCATCGGGGTACAGCGCTTTCATGTCCGCCAATTGTCGCGACTTGAACTCTTCGTGAACAATGCACGCGCCGTCCCAGAGCAGCATGTCGGCGCCGGTCTGTTTCTGGATATAACGCCCCAGATGCTGGTCCGGCCCCCAGATAATGGTCTCGCCGTTATCCATGAGGCTTTCAACGATTTCCAGCGCACAACTGGAGGTTACCACCCAGTCGGCCCGCGCCTTGACTGCTGCCGACGTATTGGCATAAACCACTACGGTACGCTCAGGGTGCTTGTCGCAGAACGCCGAGAACTCGTCCACCGGGCAACCCAGGTCGAGCGAGCAGGTCGCTTCAAGCGTTGGCATCAGCACACGCTTCTCAGGGTTGAGGATCTTGGCGGTTTCGCCCATGAAGCGAACACCGGCAACTACGACCGTCTTGGCCGGGTGCTTGTTGCCAAAGCGAGCCATTTCCAGCGAGTCAGACACGCAGCCGCCCGTCTCCTCGGCAAGTGCCTGAATAACCGGGTCACAGTAATAGTGCGCCACCAGGACCGCATCCTGCGCCTTGAGCTCAGCAGCGATGGCGGCACGGTAATGGGCTTCTTCTTCCGGTGTCAGTGGCTTGGGTTGCTTGGCATCCAAGTGAGCTTGAACCAGAAGGCGTTCGGAGATATGCGTCATGTTCGGCAAGACCTGCAGGCGCTGATACGCGTAAGTCGAGTGTATCACCGAGCCCCGGCAAATCGGCTACAGGTTCCGTCGGCAAGTGCCCGAACGGCAATTGCGGCTGGACCGTAAAGCCTCTGCGGCCTCGGCTTCATAGGAGGCCGAAGGCTACAGATAATCAGATGAATTCTAAAGGCTTTTTTGGCCTGAAACGGCCAAGGGCAGGCAGCCATAGCCTCGGCTGCCCGCCCCTTGCATCACATCAACCGCCGATTTGACCCATGGCACCGAGGTTGGCCATGACCAGCCCGGCGAACTCTTCAAGGGTCATTTTCTGCCCATTGAACTCCACCTGGCCATCGACATAGTTCAAGTTGGCAACGACATCACTGCCCTGCAGCTTGGCCAACTGCGTCTGCAGCGCCATCTGCCCGACCATTTCACTGGTCATGGACGCCTGCTGGGCAATCGCCTGGGTGTCGGTTTCACCCTGGAAGGCAGCCTGCAGAACCGCCAGATCAACGATCATCGGCTTGGACAGCGTCAGGTTGCTCTTGAGCTGGGAGATCAATTGGCGACCCAACTGATCCGGTGGCAGTTCCAACGAGGTCGGCTTGTTCAGCTCAACCGCCAGGCTGAAACGGCTTTCACCGTTGGCGGTCTTGAAGGACAAATCTTCCAGCGCGACCTGCGGCTTGGCCGCGAGCATCTTCAGGATATCCTCGCGTACCTTCGCCTCTTCTTCAGGGCTCATCGCCAACTGCGGCATGGACCGCCCTTCGGCGGCGGCCTGCTGAATCTCGGGCAGATGGCTTTCATACCAGCTCATCAACGACTGGAGCGCCGGAATGTCCAGGCTCTTCACGCTCATGACCATCTGCGCACTGCCGACCGACTTGCCCTCGTAGCTGATGTCGCCGACCTTGTAGGTCAGGCGGCCCGACATTTTGTCGCCCTCAGCGCGGTAATCGTTGCGCTGCTCAAGCGCCTTGAGCAGCAACGTCGACTGCTGATCACCGAACACGAACTGGCTGCTGGCCAACCCGAAGTCAACCTGCCCCACATAGAAGCCATAGGTGGTCTTGGTCAGGTCACCCGTAATGTTCATGCCATTGAGGTCGATCTTGACCGGCGCAGTGTCAGGCGACACCAGCGACATGGCGAGGCTGCCCATGGTGCCATTGACCTTGACCTTCTCGGCATCGGCACTGCTGTCGACATCCAGGTTGAAGCCGGAGAATTTCACCACCGAGCCGTCGTTACCGGTAACGTCCAGCGGCAACAGTTTCATGCTGCCCTGTACCGAACGGTCATAACCCAGGCTGACCTGGCCCTGCAGCGGCGCAACTTCCTTGGCCGCGGCAAACCACTTGGCGGTACCTTCAGTTTTCTCCAGCGCATAGTTGCTGGTTGCCATGACCGGCATCAGCTTGAACGCCTTCAAGCGCGACCATGGCAGCGGGCCGTGCTCGATGCGATCAACGAAGTTCAACTCGAGGCTCACCGACTCGTCACCGGCATCCAGGTTTGCAACCTTCACACGGTAATGGGCGGTACTGGTGTAGAAGTGCTGCTCCAGCGAAACCAACTCGACGCTGGCACTGGCGCCCGTGCCAAGCAATGCCTTCTGGGCCTGCTCGTTACTTTGCGCAATAGAGGCCTTCAAGGCGTCAGGCAACTGCTTGCCGGTGTACCAGGTACCTGCACTCGTCAAGGCCGCGAGTACCGCAAGACCGGAAAGTACGCCTACTGATTTCTTCATGAACTGACCCGAACGATATCCATAATGGGGGGAAGTATGACTGTTCAGCCAAACCGGCATGCCGCGACGACACGGGTTGACCGAAGGCGCGAAGAATATCACTTTGCCCGCCCTTTCCCCCAGTACTTCACCAGGATCATGAGGCGCTTCACACTATGCGGGGTCGGTACTGTTCAACACGCCCTTGCGGCCATCCGGACTTTCCACAAGCCACTTCTCGAGCAACCCGCTCAGGTTCATGCCATTGCCTTCGGCCTGATGAGTGATGTAGTTGAAACCGCTGTCAATCCATCCCTGCAACTGGCTCACATAGGTATCGGGGTACTGCGCCTGCTCGATGGCAGGTAGTCCCTCATAATGCTCAAGCACTTCCATGAAAAAGCCCGTGAGCTTGCCGGTGCTGTTGTATTCAACATCCGATTTTGCCAGCACCATCCGGCGCCAAGCTTCCTCCTGCTCATGAGCCTCGTAAAATGCGGCAAGCCGCTCATTGACCGTGAAAGCACCACTATCGTCATAGGCAATCAAGGCCAATTGATCTCGTGACATGCCCGCAAAAGGATTGGTCCCGGTACGGGAGCCATATATACGGCCATTGACGAAGTCCGTCGCGTCTTTGGCCCGTGCCAACAGCTCCGGGTCATCACTGTTTGGCAGCTCGGCGTCATGCTTCGCCTTGTTAAAGAAATAACTGTCACCCAAAATTTCATTCAACCGTGCTTTCGCGACGTCACCCAGCGCCTTGCGATCAAGCCCGGCATCCCGCGCCTCGGCACGAGCAGCCGCCTCGCTGAGCTGCCGCGCCAGAGTAGACACCGTACTTGCCTCACTCGCTGCCGGGATGACCGCAGCGGAGCACGCGGTGTCGTCGGTGCTAACGGGTAAGCTTGGGCTGGCCCTGGTCAGCACACTGGTACCGGAAAAGGATGTATACCCTGTAACGCCGACCATAGCGGCCCTCCTTTGACTGACGAATAGGTCTTGCAAAAAAAAATGGCCGGCTAATACAGCACCGGCCAAAGGGATGATTACTTCATTGCAAACTCTACCGACCACTCGTGACTCGTGTAATTGGTCGATGTGATAGTCGCGGTACACGTAGCACCGCCACTGGGGGTAGACGTCTTGTTCCAGGACGGCACCTTGATACCGCTTGAGTTGTATGTATTCACATATGTCGTGGTAAATGCACAGGTTTTGCCGCCAACCTTGTAGCGGACAGCAGCGAAATTTGTATCAGGAGAGACATTGCTTTGAACCGCATAGCTGCTAGTCCCTCCGGCAGGCACTATAGCTATCGGTCTTGGTGATGCATTTACATTGGTACTGGCTTCATTTGCAGTCTCGATAGTGTATGAGGCATTGGCAGTCGCGTTATTTTTGAAGGTCACCATGACCCTAGGGATTCTCCGATCAAGTCAGCACAGGCCACCTGACCTGTGCTGAAATAGCC
>JAEAMF010001312.1_pt1 | contig 18984 bp, 14 predicted proteins | sample 8958721 | NCBI WGS metagenome assembly JAEAMF01 (sample SAMN16933255, study PRJNA681124) | bioreactor sludge metagenome | isolation source: anaerobic bioreactor treating anionic surfactant - SDBS | place: India: Bengaluru | collected 2019-02-28
ATCAGTCCCGATAACCAGTTGAATCTATTCGACATTTAACGGGACAGTAGTGATATCCAGTTTAAAATCGAAATGCGGCAGTGCGTCTATTTTATTGACCACAACCACGTCCGCTTCGGTAAACACTACGGGGTATTTGTAGGGCTTGTCGTCGCCTTCGGGAACGCTCAGGATGACGGCATTTTTATGCGCGCCAAGGTCAAAATCGGCGGTGCATACCAGGTTGCCCACATTTTCGAGCAGGATCAGGTCGATCCGGTCTAGATCCAAAGAGTCCAGGACCTTCGTGATCATCTGCGCGTCCAGATGACATCCTCCGGCGGTATTGATCTGAAACGCGGGAACACTCTGCCGCGTGATCCGGTCCACATCGATGGAAGATCCGACGTCGCCCGCAATCACCGCGATCCTCAACCTGTCTTTGAAGCGTTCGATGGTCCGCAGGATCAGGCTCGTCTTGCCCGATCCAGGGGAGGACATGATGTTGACCATCCGCACATGATGGCTGTCCAGCAGCGTGCGGTTCAAGTCCGCCCTCTGCGCATTCGCTCCAAGGATATTTTCTTTGATGGTCATTATCCTGGCGCTCATTTATTCGATCTCCATATTTTCGATATAGAGTTCCCGCCCGCCGACGATCTCCACCCGCTTCCCTTTGCACTTCGGACACTGATAGTCGCGCTTCTGCAGGGGGAAAAGAATGTCGCAGTCGCGGCACCGCATCTGTCCCGCGACATGCGTATAGCGGATCTTCGCGCCGGCCGCGATGGTGTCCCTGCTGAGAAAACCGAAATAGAGGTCCACGGCGTCTTCCATGACGCCGGTGTAGTCGCCGACGACCAGGTTGATGCCGATAATCCTGCGGGCATTAGCTTTCCCGGCGTTTTCGAGCGCTAAAGTCAAGAGCGACGAGACAATGCTCTGTTCGTGCATGGCAAATATCAGATGCTTACTCGACGAATATTAAACCTGATCTGTTTGGCAAAAGTGCTTTTGAACCGCAGAATATCGAATGCAGAATTCGGAATATCGAAAAGCCGGCCGCACGCATTGCCGCTCGACATTCTGCGGTTCGATATTTATTCCCCAAAATTCCAAATTTCAAATATGTTTGATTGGGTTTTCAATATTTCCCGTATTCCTTGGTGAACTCGATCATGGCCTTGAGGTTTTCAGGCTTCACCTCATCCGTGGAGCTTCGCGGTCCAAGGATGTATCCGCCGCCCTTGCCGACCGCGTCGATGAGCTTTTTGCAGTAATCCTTCACTTCCTGCACGGATCCCATCTGCAGCAGCGAGCACGGTACGTTCCCCTCGATACACACGTGATCCTTGAGGATCTCTTTCGCCCTGAAGATATCTGTGGAATCGAAGCGTGCGCAGATCGTTCCTTTTGGAAATTCCAGCAGATACTCCAATCGTGATGTGAAGTCGCCTTCGAAGAAAATACAGAGCGTGGCGCCTCGTTCGATAAGCGTCGAGACAAGCTTCTTGAAGGTCGGCCAGTAGAATCTGTCAAATTGCTTCGTCGACATAAAATTGTCGGAACCCCGGGTATTGGTCATGAACAATCGCGTGTGGCCGTATTCGTTGGGCGGCGGCATCGGTCTTGCTAATTCTTTTTCAAGCAGCATGTCGCAAGCTTCGAGCAGCTTGTCGGGCCGGCGGTACATATCGAGCATGGTTCCTTTCATGCCGCGCACGCTGTGGGAAATGATGTCGAACGGGGGGAGCATGCCTCCCTGGTGAAGCTGGGGCATGCCGAACTCGGCCAGAAGTTGGTTGAATTCAGCCATTCGGGGCAGCCATTTTCTGATTTCCCGCCCCGCCTTCTGCAGTCTTTCGATGGCGGCCTCGTTTTTAGGATCGGTCAAAAACAATGCCAGGTTCTGTGTGGCCCATGGTTCAATCCAGTTCATGCCCGACAATTCGGGAAGTCCCGACAGCCACTCCATCGCTCCGTGGATGCGGGGCAAATGGTGCCGGATCATGTAATCCGCCGGATTGTTTAAAAAGAGGTCGTATTCGTTTTCCTGCAGGCTCTCGATCTCGATCGCCTGCAACCCGTTATTGGGACCGACGCCGTGGCCGGGCCATCGCATAAACTTTGGATCAAGGTATTCCAGCGCGACTCCCGGAGAGAAAGGGCGCATGAATGCCATGTCCGGTTGAAAATCCCGGAGCGTTTTGCGGTAGGCCGCCAACCAGGCGTCGAAATCGTAGTAGGCCGCCGAGCAGGGAACGCCGGCGTACTTTGCCACGAAGAAGCCCAGTTCACAGGAAACAGGGACCCTGTCCGTGGTTCGGAGACGGATGGCGTCCATGACCCTCTGTTCCCGTTCACGGCGCAATTCCTGCGGACTTTTGCCTTTTTCAGATGCGTCGGTCATATGCTATGTCCTTTGACATTCATTTTTTTCAGTATGGTCCTATTGTAATGAAATTGCAGGCGCATGGACAGAAAAGAAACTGCGTCACTAAAATAGCATGATGCAAAAACTAAACGCGCAAATATTTTCCGGGAAATAACCGGATGCGAATTATCGATTTCGCGTCACAACGGCCGCGGTCACCGTACGGCACCCGTTAAACTTCATTTGGCGGGGGGCAGGCTTTGCAGCGGCGTCCCGAGCATCGCTTTTTTTGCATTCTATCCGGCAATTAGTCTAGATTGCCGCCAGCAGCACCTCTTCCGTTTTTGCCGAACGGCCGGCAGCATCCACAGTCACAATCCGGTAGCTGTGCGCGGCTTTGTCGGACAGGGCATCCTCGAACGAATACGGTGTTTTTCGTGTTTGCGGTTTGTGCTCGAGCTGTCCGGCCTTCTGGCCGTCGCGCCAGATTTCGTACTGGACGAGCGGCTCGTCGCCCGCATATGCGGTGTCCCACTGCAGCCGGGCTACGCGCTTCTGCCTCCGCATTTCCTGTTTGGCTGCCGGATTGCGCGGCGCGCCGAGAGAGCGAGCGGGATCCTGGAAGTAATTTGTCTTTCCTTCCTTGACCGTCCCGGCCGTTTTCTCGATCTCCCGCCGGTCGGAGACGCTGAGTGCGCCGGGCGCGATCTGCGAGGAGATGAGATTCTGCTGCAATTGGCAAGCTGTTGAGTCCGTGTCGATGTGTCCCGTTCCGATGATGGCAGTGTGAATCCCGGGAGTGGTCAACGCGTACTCGACGAGACGGCGGCTCGGCAGGGCACTGCTGCCCACGGTCCGCACCACCATACCGGAATTCATCGTCCATGTGGCCGCCTTGGAGTACATCGCGCCGTCCGCAAAAACCTTCATTGCGATCAGCCCCATATTGTTGGCTGCAGCCACGGGGATAGCGTTGTACTGCATGCTGAAATTCCGGCGGTCATTGGCGTTTATGGCCACAAGCATGCCCTCAAGAACACCCCGGTTGTCGCGCTGGATCATGTCCATCATCACATCCGGTGCCTGATGTCCCGAAAACCCGATGTGGCGGATAAGCTTCTCGCCTTTTGGATTGAGCCCTGTGAAGTTTGTACCGTCGCGGTAATCGATAAGCGTGGCGAGTGCGCCAATCGTTTCCGCTTTCGGATTCGGGCGGTCGTATCCTTCATAAACGGCGTCGACATCCACCGTGGTGCAAATGCTGTGCATCAGAACCATGTTCAGATAGGCGCCCTGCGGATAGGCTCCCTGGCCGTCGCCGAAGATCTGCGACAGCGTCCGCCGGACGTCGTCGATCGCGTGCGATCCCTGTGCCCCGTTTGTAACGTTGATCAGGCCCTGCTTCTGCCACCCGCCCTTGCCGAAGCGCAGGGCCGTTTTGCTGGTCAGAAAGATCGAGCTGCGCAGGCGTTCGTTGTAGCCCGGCTGCCCGGGAATCAGATGCAGTTCGCGGAATGCCTTTCCGTAATTCAACTGGCTGCCGTCGTAGACGTTCGATGTGTCGAAATAATTCACGCCCAAATCGAACGCCTTCAGGATGATCTTGACGGGATCGACGTCGGCGGGCGTCCATTGCAGCGAAGCCTGACCTCCGAGACCGAGCGTCGTTGCTTCAAAGCCGAGGCGTCCCATGGTCCGCTTCATCAGCTTGCCGGGCTGTTCCTTGCCGAAAACAAAATATGGCCCGAGCGACAGGGCTGCAGAAGAGAAAGCAACCTCTTTGATGAAATGGCGGCGCGAAACTGCATCATCCAAAAACTCAGCCATGGAAACCCTCCTCATCTTGGTAGTATAAATATACTATTGAGTGTGTCCTGGAACGAATAAATACTTCTGTGCGGGCTGAAGAGGCTGTCCAACGATTGATTTTACAGGGAGCACCTGCGTGCCGGCTAATGCCGCATGCTTTTTGCTCGGACTTGGATTCCGAAGCGGGCCGTAGAGCGGCCAGGTGATTGTAGCCGGGCCCTTCAAGGCCCGGAACAGGGAACAATCCAAAATATGCCGTCGCGGTCAGCGACGGGTGAACTCAGGCGTCGCTGGCCGCGACGCCCCCACAAGGCCGCTAGCGTTTAACAGGCGTGTAAGGGCGGGGGAGAAACAAACGGCGCGGTCGCGGGCCGGGTGTAAAAAAAAAAGTTATGCGGCGGCGCCCTGCCCGGGTTTAACTCACGGTTCGGTGCCCCCGACGCGCACACATGGCCGATCGCTTTTCCCGGCCTTGAAAGGCCGGGCTAAAATCATCGGCCGCTGCCGCGGCCGGATTGAAAACAAAAAGTATGGTAGCGTGAAAAAAACGATTTTTCAGAAAGCCGTTTTGATGTTTGCAATAACTTACGGGCGCAAAAGCGCCGGATTTCTGATTTATTTTCAGAACCTATGCGGCATTAGCCGAGACGCTGGCGCCCCCAGGCGTGGCTTTCGCTGAGCATTGGGAATCGTTGGACGGCCTCTAAAACCCGCACCCAAAGGGTAAATCGATAAATACAGAGGCAGCCCATATGGAGCCAAACTTAAGGCTGTTTGTTTGGCCTCGATCTACCTCGACTGGATTGAAACAACGAAGTTTTGCGGCTTCAGAGACTGTCCTCACTCATAGTGGAGCGCTTTGACGGGGTCCATGCGTGACGCGCGCATTGCAGGGATGAGTCCCGCGATCAGGCCGACCAGAAACAGAATGCCTACAGAGGAGGCCACCGCCGAGGCGGAGATGTGAAAGTGGATCCGGCCGTACTCATTGGAGAACTGTTCGCCCAGGAGAACTCCGAAGGCCGGCAGGGAACCCAACACGGACGCAACCAGGGCGCCAAATCCGACTCCGATGATGCCCCCCGCGGCAACGATGAAAATTGCCTCCATGAGGAACTGCCGCAGGATTGTCCGCCGTTTCGCCCCGACCGCCTTCATGATCCCGATCTCGCGCGTTCGTTCAATCACGGAGGTGAGCATGATGTTCGCGAGGCCGACGGCGCCGATTCCGAGAGTAATGATCCCGATAAAAGCCAGAAGGGAGTTCAAGGCGAGGGACATACCCTCAATGATGCTCGAAAATTTGCGGAACTCGAGGGTGAAAACAGCCTTTTCATCCGTCGGTGAAAAGCGGTGAATCCCCGCCATGACGGCCCGGACCTGGCGGACCGCCCGGGTCCGCGCTGCCGGAGTTATGGGACTCCATATGATGACGTGCGGATAGCGTGTGTCCCGGAACAGCTGCGACGTTCCGTAGGGGATAAATATGCATTCGTTGTCGGGCCGGTTGTAATTGGCGAGCTGCACCTTTGTTTTCAGCCGGCCGACGACCGTGAACCGGATTCCGTTCACCAGGATTTCTTCCCCCTGCTCCGGGCTGTTGCCAAACAAGGCTTTTGCGACCTCCGAACCCAGCACAGCAATCCGCCTGGCATGAGAGTCGTCATCGGTATTGATCCAGCGGCCGGACACCAGATGAATATTGCGGATGCGGTCATACTCCGGCCGCACGGCCCTGACCATATACTCCTTCTGGCGCGTGCCCCGGTTCACGCTGACATTGAACATCATCTCGGGTGAAATCGCTCCAACCAGCGGCACCGCTTCGCGGATCTTTTCGATATCAGTCTCCAGCGGATAAATTGCCCGGCCGGCCCTCATCCCGCCGGCCTGCTCGCTGGTCTGACCGTCGGACAATAGGACTATGTCCTGGCCGACCGCATAAAAGGCTTCCTGCAGAGCCGCATCGAAACCGCGGCCGTAACTGATCAGCAGCAGGAAAGAGGCAACGGCCCACGCCAGGCTGATAACCGTGGAAATGGAGCGCCGCTTCTGGCTGAGAATGGTGGAGAGGCAACTGCGGGCAAGAGTGAATAGCGTCATAGCGTCACTTTTCGTAATTCAGCGCATCCACCGGCGTCATGCGGGCTGCGCGCCAGGCGGGAGGCATTGCCGCGACAACGGCTACGACACCCAGGACCAGCGTTAGTTTCAGGACCACACTTGTATCCAGGAGGAGGCCGGAAAAGAAAGCAGGCATCGGAAAAGAATTCACGATTGCGGCCATGGCTATCACGATCAGAATCCCAATTGCCCCGCTGAGAAAGGCCAAGACCAGTCCCTCGGCAAAAAACTCCCCGAGGATCCACGCACGGGTAGCGCCGACGGCTTTTTTCAGCCCGATTTCCGGCGTTCGCTCGGCGACGGTCGTGAACATCGTGTTCATGACCCCTATCCCGCCAAGGCCCAGTGTGACCAGCGCCACGGTGCCCAGAAACCAGCCGACGGAACTGAAGATGTCGTCGAACAGGGCTGCGGTCTCGATCGTGTCCCACATCGAAATCGCAGCTTCGTCTTTGGGATCAAAGTCGTGGATCCGGCCCAGTGTCCGCCGGACCTGCTGCTGGGCTGCTTTCCACTCGTCCACCGATCTCGACTGGTAGGCGATGGTGTCCAGGCGGCCCTCGACGGCGACGCCGCGGTATGGAGGACAGTCCCGCCGCAGGGAGGAGTTCGGAATCAATACTTTGTCATTGTCCCAACCGTCATAGCTGCTGTTCTGGTCCTTTTCGCTCATCAGGCCGATTACTTCATACTTGTATCGGTTGATGCGCACCTGGCTTCCTATTGCCTGCGCGCGGTCTTTGAACAATTGCTTCCGGATAGAGTCCCCCAGGACGCATACCCTGCTTCCGTTGCCGACATCGGCCTGCGTGATATCCCTTCCTTGGGCTGCAGGCAGTGTTCGAATTTTCAGATAATCGGGATCCACGCCAAGAACCAGGAAACGGCCGGCGTTCGAGTCGCTTTCGACCGGCACGTCATAGGTTTTGATTTCCGAGGAGACTACAGCCACTGCCGGGCACTGTTCACGGATCGCCTGGACGTCGTCGCGGTACAGCCGTATATAGCGGCCGGCCCTTTGACCGCCCGCCTGCATCTCTGTCCTGCCGCCGAAAACGAGGACGATATTGTCCCCGATCTGCCGCCAATTCTGCCGCTGGCCCTGCCTGAAGCCCTCGCCTAACGCAATTATCAAAGCAAGGGCGCAGATGCCCCAGCTGATTCCGAACAAGGTAAGAAAACTGCGGAGCTTGTGCCGCCAGAGTGCGGCGCCTGCCTGGTGCAGTATTTCCGAAACAATGCCGAACATGATTCTATTTTCCTATCCCGATCCATGTGATCAGCCAAACATTTTGGCTTTCGGATTTCCGAGTTGTCCTGATTCGGAAATCCAACGGCTGCAAAACCGAAAAGCCGGTTATTGGAGGATGACCTGCGCGCCCTCGCTCAGCCCGGAAAGGACCTCGACCTTTGTTCCCGTGCTGATTCCCGTTTTGACGGCAACCTGCCGGCGGCCGGTTTTGCTCGCCAGATCGGGTGTTTCCACGGATGTGCTCTTATCGCTGTTGTAGACCAGGGCACCTTCGGGAATCGTCAGCACCCCCTTGTGTTCGTCAAGGATGATCTCGGCGTTTGCGGACATGTTGGCCAGCAGAAGACCTTCCGGGTTCTCCACCGAAATCCGGACCTCGAAAGAAGTCGTATTATTAACCTGCTGCCCGAGTGGAGCGATCTTGTAAACCGATCCGTGAAAAATTTTCCCCTTGTAGGTTTCCACAGTGATGCGGGCGGGGAGATTGAGCCGCACTCTGCCGATATCGTTTTCGTTGACCTGCCCCCGGACATAAACGTCCGTCATGTCGCCGAGAACCATGACCGTGGTCGCGCCGGCTCCCATGCTGAGTATGGACGAAACGGCGCTGCCGATTTCAACCGTCCTGGAGAGCACGATTCCGTGAATGGGAGAGCGGATCGATGTGTATTTCAGCTCTTCCCGGATCCGGTCGACGATGGCCTGGATCTGGGCCACCTGTGCCACCTTTTGTTCAATTGAGGCTTCGGTTACCCCGATGGCTGCGGAAGCCGCTCTTTGGCGGTTCAACGCTTCGTCCAACCTGCCTCTTGTTGTATCGTGGTCCGATTTGGAAATTAATCCCTCCTCGAATAGCTCCGTGCTTCTCCGGTGGTTCGCCCGGGCCAGCTGAACGTCGTATTCTTCCGCCAGAATCCGGTTTCGTTTGAGCTCGGCCCTGGCGGCAAGCGCGTCTGCTTTGGCGGCTTCCAGGTTGGCCTCCGCTTCCCTGAGTTGCGCCAGCAGCTGGTCGCGGTCCAGTTCCACGAGGACCTGATCCGGTGCAACGCGGTCGCCTACGTCCACATTCACCTGCCTGACGATGCCGCTGGCTTTGCTCCGGATCTCGATTCGGTTCGATATGGGCTCGATAACGCCGGTCGCCACTACAGAAAGCGCAATATCGCCTTTCACGGCTTTCGCCAGATTGGCGGGATCCACCTCGGGCGGTTTGGAGTTCATTTGAGCAAAAAGAAAAATGGCCGCCGCGATCACAACAGCCAAAATCGGCAAAACAATCCACCACCGGAGTTTTCTTTTCCTTGCCATCAGGTTTTCCTCATTAAGCCCGCTTTTCTTTGGAAAGCTCGATTTATCATTGCATATCTACGAAAAAGCCCTCTCTTTTGTTCAGCTATAATTCGCCCCAATTAATCTTGGATTCCGAAGTTTGCCGCTGCAGCGGCCAGTTAATAAGATGGGAGAGAAGGAGGAGCATTCGATCAGCATTGACTGGCCGGAGGATGATGCTTCGCGCAATGCGGCTCTCAGGGCGAGCATAAGCCAATACAAAAAACAATTTTGGCGACGCTTCGGGAGTATGCTGAAAAGGAGCGGATTGACTGGCGGGAATTTGACTATGAATTTATGGGTGCCTGTCATAACCTTTCTTAGGCTTTTCTTCGTGCGATGGAGATGCTTATGAAACAGTTTGGGCGGATTGAGTGTCGGTGTTTTGCAGCGCTGGCTTTGATTTTGGCGGCGATACTTGCCGCCGCGGGGGAACAGGATTGGCCGCAGTTCCGCGGACCGGAGTCAAATCCCGTCAGCGTGAATCCGTACCTCGCGGAAAAGTGGGGCAAGACGGAAAACATCGAGTGGTCGGCGGAAATTCCGGGGCGAGGCTGGTCGTCGCCCATCGTCGCCGGCGATAGGGTATTTGTTACCACGGCGGTTACCGAAGGGAAATCGAAATCGCCGCAGATCGGCACGGAGTACAGCAACGAGTACATCGCGGAGCTCGAGAAGAAAGGTCTTTCGGAAGCCGAGGTCCTCGCCAAAGTAACGGAACGCGACTTCGAGCTGCCCAAAGAGGTGATGCTCCACTACTTTCTCTATTGCCTGAATCTGAAATCGGGGAAAGTGGAATGGAAGCGCGAATTCTACAAGGGACACCCGCCCGGCGGACGGCACCGTAAAAACAGCTTCGTCTCCGAAACGCCGGTGACCGACGGCAAAGCCGTCTATGTATACGTCGCAAACCTTGGTTTGTACGCGTTCGACCTGAAGGGCAAAGCCCTGTGGTCTGCGCCGCAGGAGGCGATGCCGATATACATGGAATTCGGAACCGGAAGCTCTCCGGCGCTCGCGGAGAATCTGCTGATCATCGTCAACGACAACGAAAAACAGCCTTTCATCGCGGCCTATGACAAGAGAACCGGCAAGCAGGTCTGGAAGAAGAACCGGGACGTGGGAACCAAGAAACCGACGCCGGCGAGTTCGGGCTGGGCGACGCCCTATGTGTGGCGCCGCGCGGGCCGCACAGAAATCGTGACGGTGGGTCCTCTCAAAGCCATCAGCTATGATTTGGCCGGGAACGAACTGTGGACGATGTCGGGAGTGTCGGGCGGTCCTATTCCCATGGCTTTCGCATACGAGGGGCTTCTATATTTGAACGGCGGGCGCGGGCGTCCCCTGTACGCAATCCGCCAGGGCGCTTCGGGCGACATCTCTTTGAAGGAGAAAGAGACCTCAAACAAAAGCGTGGTCTGGTCCGAACCGCGCGGCGGGACATATCTGGCGACCGCGGTGGCCTATCAGGGTGCGCTGTACTCTGTGACCGAGACCGGGATCCTGAGCCGCTATGAAGCCAAAACGGGAGACGTTACCTACAGGACGCGGATTGACCCGGAGGCGACCGCCTTCACGTCCTCGCCGTGGGCGTATAGGGGGAAGGTGTTCATTTTGGATGAAGAAGGCCGAACCTTCGTTGTCCCCGCGGGTGATAAGTTCGAGCTTCTCCACACAAACACACTCGAGGACATAGCGCTGGCGACTCCTGCGATCGCCGGCGACCGCCTTCTGCTTCGCACCGAACACCGTTTGTACTCGATCCGCCGCAGCCAATGATTTCGGTGACAGTCACCCATTAATCCGGGGTGTTGCCGACTCTCTTGTATTCGCCGGCGACGGCGATGTCCACGAAAACCACCGGTTTGTTGATGACCTTGAAATTCAGCGGGCCGTGGAACACGCCGGCCGGGATGTACAGCGCCGTGGGACGCGTGATGATGTGCTTTTCGCCATGCTCCGCATCCTCGCCCAGCGTCATCTCGATCTCCGCGTCAAATTGTCTCTGGTCGTGCGGGTCTGCGGCGAAGAAATGGAGGTACTGGGGGAACTCGTGTGTATGCGGCTGGCTGACCATCACGAAGGGGTGGGTGATAAAAATGCAGTCGACGGACAGGTGTCCGCCGCCGAATCCCGTCAGGTGCCGCGTCGACGACACATCCCACAGCCCCGGGAATTTAGGGCTTTCCTTGAGCACCTCGGTGGTGAAATATTTTCCGAATTTTGTTTTTGGCATTTCGATCCTTCCGGAGGAGTTTCGGTGACAGTCACCATAACTCCGAAATTACGCACAGGCGGAACCGAGTTTCATCTGGCGGCAATTTCGGAGTTATGGTGACTGTCACCGAAATTGTTTAGGCGGAGCCCAGCCTTCCTTTGGCGGCCATGGTGTCGGCGACCTTCTTCAAGCCGAAATCCTCCAGTGTCTTTCGGGTCGGCCAGCCGTGCTCTTTGTCCCATCCTTCCAGGGCATAATAGTTGGTTTTGAAGTCATCCACGCCCTTCCGGTCCAGGTACATGTCCGGGGCATTGTCGTTGCGCCATTTCCCGTTTTCGTAAATGGGAACGCCTCCGTAAACCGCAATCCCCGAAGCTCCCGGCTTATACATATACGGGAAAAAATCCTCCGTCTTCCGGCTTCTTCCGTGCATGACGCGGATGGCGCGCTCCAGGGTCCATATCTTCCGGCCGATTCTCATGGTATCGGCAAACGAGTCATTTTTCCCCGTGACGGCTTTGTAGTACATCATTTCTGTTTCGGGGCTGTCACCGCTCAGTTCGGGGAGCAGCATCTCGCAAAGCGCCATGGATTCGTTCCAGAAGCCCGTGAAATGGCGGCTCCAGGCCACCTGCTTCGCCTTATGCGGAGAGTAGACGCCGGTTTTCCAGGCTTCCTCGCCCTTCCATGCATAGTTGAACATGAAGATATCGTCGGTATACGGAATCGTCTTCTTGGATAGTCTAGTCAGCGACTCCTCCAAGGTTATACCGCCGCGGGGAGTTCCGACGGGCGCCATGAAGCCATGCCACGTTTGATCTCCCGCTCCAAGTATGTAGCCATACGCCCAATCCACCCAGGGCATCGTCCAATGGCTCGTAGCTCCCCAGGCGGGAAGGCGCAACGCGCAGCTTTCCTTATCTATTTCCAGCCGGCCCCATTTCTCGGCGGCGCGGCAACAGCCTTCTGCCAGCGCGTCGCCAATCCCGACGCGCCGGGCAATGGCGTCCAGCAAGGCCAGCCGGAAGCTGAGTTCGCCCCAATGCTCCATGGGCAGCGGCGAGGAGTCGATCTGTTTTCCCGGGCCCAGAATCCCCTGCTCGTGGAGGGTCTGGAGATACCAGCCAAGGCCGGAATCCACCGGAACCTTTCCGTGGAATATTTCAGGCGCACCGGGAATATCGGTCGACATTGCGTGGAAATGGGCAGACCAACTGCTGAGGCCGTATTTTATCAAGGCTTCGGCAGCCAGATCTGAAGCCCCCGCGGTCTTGCCGCCATAGAGCCATCCCTGGCAGGCGCACATTGTCTCGCCGCCGTTATAATTGCTTCTGCGCCGGTCGCCTCGCAGGCAAGGCATGCAGGATGCCGCTCCCGGCCCGGAAGCGAAACCGATCGCTCCGGTCTGGTTGGCCAGCATATGGCGAATCCTGGCATCCACAATCCCCTTGGGATCCGAAACCTTCACGCTGCCGGTCCCGGTTACGCTGATGGCCTTCAAATTCTTGGCGCCGAAGACGGCGGCGTGGCCGCCGATACGTACGCTTATCCCGCTACCGTGGATCAGCGCGGCGAGTCTTGACTTCGTCTCACCCACCGGGCCGATGCAGACGATCTGAGGCCGAGCGGTGGTGTAGGCGCTGCCGATCTCTTGCCACTCGTCGCCGAAGCGGGTTCTTCCGCCCACCATGGCCGTAATACGGTCCTGCGTCGAGTAGGTATCCAGGCCCCAAAGCTCTTTAGCATCCTCGATCTTCACCTGGTCGTTGATGATGTTGATCCACACAGGCCTTTCGGCCTTGCCTTCCACCACGACTCCGTCCCAGCCCGCGTGTTTCAGGGTATTTCCAAACCTGCCGCCGAGATTGCCCCGCCAGAATTCGCAGGTGGGATAGGTCTCCGGAGACAGCCCGCAAACGCTGGTTCTTCCTCCGCCCGGGACGCCGGTGGCCGCGAAAGGACCGGTCATGAGGGGAATGACATTCCGGGGATCAAAGGCATCTTTCATATCCCATTCACCCGGGGCTACCGCAAGATCCCAGAAAATGGCCGTTCCAATACCGTAGCCGCCCCCGTATTCCTCGTATTTGGCGGTGTCTATGGCGCTGATCTCTTTGGTTGTCAGATTCACCCTTAAAATTTTCCCTGCATATCCGCCTGTCATTTTCGCGCTCCTTCCCTATTCCTTTTTTGCCGACGATTGCGGCATGATGAATTTTGGTTTTGGGGCCGCAGGCGGCGCCAGGTTGACGTCGTAGCCCGCAACGTCCGTTTGCGAGGGAGGTTCTTTCACCAGCTTCAAAGCTTTGGCCGGGCAGACGCTGACGCAGGCTTGAGCCCCGCCGGGACCGCCCTGCCGGCTCCAGTAAGGCGCGTCGGCGCACAGGTCGCATTTAGTGGATTTTTTCTTCGCCGGGTTCCAGACCGTCCGATGAGGACGCTGGGGGCAGGCTTTAATGCAGGTTTTACAGCCGATGCACTTCTGTTCGTCGATCCGCCGGACGTTTCCGTTGGCGGCGTCGATGTGACAGGCGCCCGTAGGGCAGTTCTGCACGCAGATCGGCGTGACGCACTGCCTGCAGATCGACATGACGATGTCGTAGGGGTATTTGGTGAAAGACGGGGCGTCGCGGACGATTTGGATGCGCGATACGGAGGGATTCGCCTCCCCTTCGTGCGTCATCGAGCAGGCATACATACAGCTCTGGCAGCCCATACAGAGGCGGCTGTCGTAGACGATGTAACCGGCTGAAGGTTCGTAAGTGACCGCTGCCGGCGCAGGAACTGCTTCTACAGATTCCGGCACAAGGACGGTCAAGGCTCCGGCCGCCAGTGCGGTGCCGCTGCCGACAAGAAAGTCTCGTCGCAATACTTTGGATTTGGCCATAGTGAAATCTCCTCAGCAAACTAATACTTAGCTTAAACCATGTCGTGCCGGAATCATCGAAAAAAGTGCAGTCCTGCCCTTATGAGTTCCCAGTTTAGAGTTTCCAGTTCCCAGTTCTTGAAAACTGGGGACCCTGAGCTGGGAACTGTGAACTCCAGAGTGGCAGCAGGCTGCCGAAATACCTACTTTACGTGGTAGTTCGGGTAGGGCGGGCGCTTCAACTGGCGCGGCGGATTCTTCGCCAGCTCCTCCATCACGATCTGCACCGCTTTTTCCAATTGTGGATCGTGTCCCTGGCGCACCAGCGCCGGGTCCATCTCGACCTCGATGTCCGGTGCGATGCCGCGGTTCTCGACTTCCCATTGCCCGTTGTCGGGATTCCATATTGCCAGGTTTGGCGCGGTGACGGAACCTCCGTCCATGAGGTCCGGGTAACCGCTCATACCGACCAGTCCGCCCCACGTCCGCTTGCCGACCAGCTTGCCCACACCTTCGCGCTTGAAGTACCACGGCATGGCATCGCCGCCCGATCCGGCGAATTCGTTTATAATCATCACCTTCGGCCCGAAGATGGCGCCCTGTGGCTGCACGAAATCGGCTCCGTCGCGGGTGGTCACCACGCTCAGGAGGCGCCGCTTCAGATATTCTATGATGTCTGTGGCCAGCGATCCTCCGTGATTGAACCGCTCGTCGATGATGACGGCCTCTTTGCCGACCTGGGCGAAGAAATATCTCAGGAAACTCTGATACCCACCGTAGGACGTGTCCGGCATGTGGACATACGCTATGCGCCCGCCGGTCATCTGATCCACCTTGCGCCTGTTGTCCTCGATCCACGCCAGGTGCCGGAGCCGATTTTCATTGGGAACCGGCACGACAGTCACCTGCCTCGATCCGGCGCCCGAAGGATCCGTGCCGACAGTCAGAACGGTCGCTTTGTCCGCCGTTGCTTCGAAGAAGCTGTAAATATTGTCTGTGGCGCGCAGGTCGCGCCCGTTGACGGCAAGCAGGTAATCACCCGCGGCGACGTTGACGCCGGGTTGCGTCAGCGGCGCCTTGAGGTCCGGATTCCAGTTTTCGCCATCGTAGATGCGCGCGATGCGATAGCGCCCGTTTTCGATTTTATAATCGGCGCCGAGCAGGCCCGTCGGCACGCGCTTCACCTCCGGCTTGTCTCCGCCCGAGATAAACATGTGCCCTACCGTGAACTCGCCCAGCATTTCCGTAAACAGATAGTTGAGGTCGTCGCGCGATGCGATGCCGGCGACAAAGGGTGAGTATTTCTGTTCGGTGGCTTTCAGATCCAGTCCGTGATAATTCGGATCGTAGAAGAAGTCCCGCTCGAGCCGCCAGACCTCGCTGTACATCTGCCTCCATTCGGCAACCGGATCCACGCGGACTTCCAGGCCTTGCGTTTTCAAGACTCCTTTGCCATCCGAAGGGGGAGGAGGGCTGGTGGGGCCATCCGCCATGGGCGGTAGCGGCGCGATTGTCCAGGTCTCGGCTTTCTGATAAAGCACTTTCTCGCCGCCGAATGAAGCCTTGAAACTGTTCACCCCGCTCAACGGCGCATCCGACTTGCGTTTTGAGAGGTCGAACCGGTGCACGGTGAGAAGCGATGGGCCTTCCCGCGAGACCGCAGATTCCACTGCAAACAGGACGCCCGCTTTGCCGACCTGCAGACCCGTGTAGCGTCTTGCCGGCATCGGCATGGCGAGGATACGCTGGCCGATGCTGTCGAAATCGATTTTAACCTCGGGGGGCGCATCCGGTTTTGCTTCTTTCCCGGTTTCATCTTTCTTTGGCTCCTCCTTTTTCTTGTCGGCGGCCTTTTCGTCATCGCTCTCGGGCAGGAACGGGGACTTTTCGTCCTTGGAGAGTACGGTCAGGTATAGGCTGTACGTGACCTGGCGGACGGAACTCTGGAGATCGAATTCCATCGCCGGCCCGGCATCGGTGCTGGCGGCGAAATATAGAAACTTGCCCTCTTTGTCGAAGACAGGCTGCCTGGCGTCACTCATGCCATCCGTGACCTGCGTGCTTTTGGCCGCCGCAAGCGAGTATAGATGAACTGCCGACATGAAGCTCTTCAGCGTCTTTGCATAAGCCAGCCACTTCGAATCGGGCGACCACGAAACAGTCATGCTGCCGAGCGACATGTAGTAATCCTTGTCCACCGGCACGGGCTTCTTTTCCTCGAGGTCGATGTACCAGAGACCGGCGTGGCAATCCAGGTACGCGATCTTTTTGCTGTCGGGCGACCAGACCGGTTCCATATAAAAGGACGGTTTATCTCCCAGGGGAATCTTCTTGACCGAGCCGAGGCCGCTCTGGTCCTGCACGTGCAAGGCGTACTCGCCGGACTCGTCCGAGAAATAGGCGATCGAGTTCCCGTCGGGCGACCAGATTGGATAGCGCTCGTAAACGCCCGGAGAATTGGTCAGATTGCGGGGATCGCCTTTTTCGGCGGGTACCGTCAGGATTTCGCCGCGAGCTTGAAAAACGGCGCGCGCGCCATTGGGCGAGATGTCCGCGCCGGCCAGCCGCTTGCCCACGTTCACGTAGCGCGGGCGCAACTCGGCCAGATCGCCAGCCAGGCGGACGTCTACGGATTTGCCCGGGGCTTTGCGCAGATCATAGATCCACAGCGAGCCGAACTGCTCATAAATGATGCCGCCGGGTCCGGCGGACGCAGATTTGAAATCATAGCCCTTGTTTTCAATGACCTGCTTCACCTGCTTGCTTTTCGTGTCGTAGACGAAAAGAGTGACCGGTCCGTTGCGGTCCGACAGGAAATAAATCTGGTCGTCGATCCACATGGGATTGAAGTCGTTGGAATTCTGGCGAGGAATTTCCACCACAGAGGAATTGGAAAGGTCGGCGATCCAGATTTTGCGCGTCTGGCCGCCGCGGTAGCGCTTCCACGATTCCTGCCACTGGAAGATTGGGACATAAGCCAGTCGAGCGCCGTCGGGAGAATAGGAAGCTTCCTGCCCGATGGGTAGGGGGACGGTTTCGGGGAAACCGCCTTCGAGCAGCATCGTGTAAAGATGGTTGGCGTCGGTGCCGCTTGCGCGGTGCGATACGAACAGGATGCGCTTGCCGTCGGGTGTCCAGCCGACGACTTCGTCGGCCTCGGGATGATAGGTGAGGCGCCGGGGGATGCCGCCGGCCGCGGGCATGACAAAGACGTCGACGTTGCCGTCGTATTCGCCGGTGAATGCGATCTGCAGGCCGTCGGGAGAGAAGTGAGGAATGCCTTCAGTGCCCGGTGATGTGGTCAGGCGCCGGGCGTCGCCGCCTTCGCGCGGGACGCTCCATAGGTCGCCGGCATAGCGGAAGACGATGGTGGTGCGGTTCATCGCCGGATCGCGAAGAAGCAGCGGCGGTTCCGCGGCCATGAGGATCGATACGGTTGCGGTTAGGGCTAAAAGCGTGAGAAATCGGCAAGCAATGGATATTCGCATGGCTCACTCCTGATCAGATGCAAGTCAAAATATTCGCGATTCGTGAAGGCAATTATATGCGTGGAAACAAGTTGTTGGCTAACCGAATTCAGCCAATTTCCGAGTACGTCAGATCGCGTTTTAGAGTTCAGAGTTTCCAGTTCACAGTTCCCAGTTTTTTGCAGGATCACTGGGAACTGAAAATCCTGAACTGGTAACTCATACCCACAATGCATTTAACTGCTTATGTCTTCAGTCTTTTCCTGCAGTGTCTCATTGTGGTCCGGCGGAAGGCCGAGGCTCTGCAACAGGCCGGGGCTGTAATAGGCGCATTCCCAATTCCTGGCCGTCTTGACCTGGAATGGTGAGAGATCTCTGGTCTTATCCGCGAACTTTGCCATGCTCAGATCCGCTCCCTGCAGGAGCGCCCCGACGAGGTTTGCCTCGCTGAAATTCGCCTGACAGAGGTTTGCCTCGCTGAGGTTCGCGTCACAGAGGTTTGCCCCGCTGAAATCCGCTTCCGCGAGATTGGCTGCGCCGAAGTGAGCCAGCACAAGGTTGGCTTTTTGGAGGTCCGCCCCGCTGAGATCCGCATTGCTCAGATCTGTCCCGCGGAGATTCGCTTCCTTGAGGATTGCACCATGGAGGGCCGCCTTTTTGAGATCCGCTCTCTTAAGGTCCATTCCGCTGAGATCCGGCCTGACGTCCGGATTCTCCTGCCGCCATTTGTTCCATATCGCGATGTCGTGTTTTTGAACAGCTTCAGTGAGGAGTTTGAGATGTTGTTCCTGTGCCATTGTGCACCTCCGACATCATCAAGGGACGAGGCGCCTAGTTGTCCCACTTCTCGTCCGCGGATGATCTGCATGTTGAGTAGCTGTATCCGGTTCCCTTTGACACAATTATATCTATTTTGCAGCGGCGCCGGAAGAAAATACGTACGGGCATGCACCGGCGGCGGTCCGCGCGGTCACAGTTACATCAGAATATCCCGCTTTACTGCAGCCTGGTTTCGTAATCCGTGACGCACTGCCAGCGGCCGTCGCGCTTCGCGAACACCTCCGTGAATTCTCCTTTTATACTCGAGTCTTTTCCATTCGTTGCGCTTTTCACGGTGTACCCGCCGCGCACTATGCCGGTATCTTTAAAAACCAGGGCGACCAGGTTGTGAAATGCCCCGGTTTCCAGCTTCGCCGGATTGTTTTTGATTTCGGACAGCGCCTGTGCTTTATTGATGATTCGTCCGCCGACACTGCCAACGAATTCCTTGGCGAGTATTTTGTCCATGGCTGCAGCATCTTTCTTCATATACGCTGCACCCCAATCTCGCACAACCTGATACAGCGCCTGTTCTTCGGCACCATCCGCCGTGGCACCTGTTGCTGGGGCGTCGCTGTTCCAGATATCGCAAGCGCACTTCCAGGACCCGTCGGGGTCGGGATCGGTATCGGAATCGGTATCGAAGGGCAAAGGTAAAAGCCGATCGCGATTTCGATTTGCGATACCGATAGCGATTCCGATACGAATGGCGCTTAGATAGCGACATCATATCGAACTCCAATAAGG
>JAEAMF010001298.1_pt1 | contig 18974 bp, 18 predicted proteins | sample 8958721 | NCBI WGS metagenome assembly JAEAMF01 (sample SAMN16933255, study PRJNA681124) | bioreactor sludge metagenome | isolation source: anaerobic bioreactor treating anionic surfactant - SDBS | place: India: Bengaluru | collected 2019-02-28
TTGAGTTTCGGATTGACATCTTCACCGTATTCGACCACTATGTCGTCCAAACAGCCGCGCCCCACAGATCTTGCGCGTCGCATCCGCCGATTCATCGGGAGTGAAAGATGTTCAAATCGGGTTTTATCAGCATCATCGGCCGGCCCAACGTGGGAAAATCGACACTTCTCAACGCGATCGTCGGGGAGCGGATCGCCATCACCACCCACAAGCCCCAGACGACGCGGAACAAGATCGTGGGAATCCGAAATCTCACAGAACCGCAGGCGGCCCAGATGATCTTTCTGGATACGCCCGGCATCCACCGGGCGGAGACCCCCCTCAACCGGGCCATGGTCGAGACGGCAACGGCTACCTTCCGGAGCGTCGACCTGCTGCTGATGCTGACCGAGGCCTCCGCTGCGGCTCATTCGGACGATCGTATGATCCTCGGGTTTCTCCGTGAAACCGTCATCCCGGTCTTTCTGGTCATCAACAAGATCGATCTTGTGGACGCGCCGCTTCTCCTGCCGATGATCGAAAAGTACCGGAAGCTTTTCCCCTTCCGGGAGATCCTGCCGGTTTCCGCCCTGAAGGTCCGGGGCATCGACATCTTGATCGGGGAAATCCTGAAGCTCCTTCCCGAAGGGCCGAGGTACTTTCCCGAGGAGATCATGACGGACCGTTCCGAACGGTTCATTGCCGCCGAAATCATCCGGGAAAAGATCACCCTGCGCACCCGTCAGGAAATCCCCTATGCAACCGCCGTCGTCATCGACGCCTTCAAGGAGGATGAATCGAAAAATCTGATCCGGATTTCGGCAACGATCCATGTTGAAAAAGATTCGCAAAAGGGGATCATCATCGGCAAGAACGGATCCATGCTCAAAGAAATCGGCACCAGGGCCCGTCTTGACCTGGAGAGTTTCTTCGCCGCGAAGGTTTTCCTGGAGCTTTACGTTCGCGTCGCCAAGGACTGGACCCATGACCCCAGACTGCTTCACGAGTTCGGTTACGGGGAGCGGAAACCATGATTCTGCGGGGCTAATGTTCATGAAACCCGTCATCGCAATCATCGGCCGACCCAACGTCGGCAAATCCACGTTGTTCAACCGCCTTTCGAGCCGGAGCAAGGCCATCGTCATCGATGAACCGGGCGCCACAAGGGACCGCAACTATTCGGACTGCGAATGGAACGATCGTCCGTTTACGCTGATCGACACGGGCGGCTTCGAACCGACATCGGTCGTGGAGATCCTCGTCCAGATGCGCGAACAGACCAAGCTGGCGGTCGAGGAAGCGGATTTCATCCTTTTTGTCATGGACGGCCGCGACGGTCTGACGCCCTCCGATCAGCAGATCGCCCGTATGTTGCGGATGACGGACAAGAGAGTCTTTTTCGTGGTGAACAAGATTGACGGCCCCCGCCACGAATCGATGATTTCCGAATTCTACCGCCTCGGGATCGAAAAACTCTATGCCATCTCAGCGAAGCACGGAGAAGGTCTCGACGACTTGATGGATGAGTTGGCGGAAAACCTCCCGGCCGACGGACCGGGGCAGGAAACGGAGGATGACCGGATCCGGATCGCCGTGGTCGGCCGGCCCAATGTGGGCAAGTCTTCGCTGGTCAACCGGATCCTCGGCTACGAGCGCACGATCGCAAACCCCGTGCCGGGAACCACACGGGATGCCATCGACACCCCGTTTACCCGCGACGGGCAGAATTTTCTGCTGATCGATACCGCCGGAATCCGTCGGAAGAGCCGGATCAGCCTTACGCTCGAGAGATACACCATTGTTCAGGCCATCCGGGCGATTGACCATGCCGATATTGCGCTGCTGCTTCTTGACGCCCGAGAGGGAATGAGCGACCAGGACACCAAGATTGCCGGTCTCACCGTGGAAAGGGGAACCGCCTGCATCTTTGTCGTGAACAAGTGGGATCTGATCGAAAAAGACAACCGCACTTTCGGCGAATACATCGAGAAGATCCGCTACCAATCGAGGTTCATCGAGTATGCACCGATCCTTTTCGTCTCTGCCCTGTCCGGACAGAGGGTCACAAAGATCTTCGCCCTGGTCAAACGGGTTTATGCCCAGTATACCAGGCGCATCGAAACCGGTGATCTGAACCGGAAGATCCGTGACATCATCGAGCGGAATCCGCCGCCCGGACGCCGCAGCCGACCGCATCTCTTCAATTACATCACGCAAGTCGCCGTCAAGCCGCCGACCTTTGTGCTGTTCGTCAGCGACCCCGGCGCCATTCATTTCTCGTACGAACGATATCTGGCCAACCGGATCCGGGAGGCCTTCGGGTTTGAAGAGGTCCCGATCCGCCTCTTTTTCAGGAAAAAGGGAGGCTGAACGCAGTGCGGTTATCGAAATCTCCTTGATCATCCCAACCCAAAAAGGATATAAGCCCCTGTCCCTATCGACCGTTCGGGGTTTTGGCCCGAACGCCTTCCCCGAGCGGACGGATGGGCTCCTTCAGAATTTTTGACGGCTGAGCAACCGCCGGTCAAACAAAAACAGAGGCATTTATGACCGTGGAGAAGACCCGAACGACAAGCATCCTTCTGAGATGCGGACAGTGCGTCCCGCTCTGTGTCCGGAAACTCTTCTTCAAATCCCTGTTCGGGCTTTTCTACCGCGTATCCCTGAAGCATCGGCTGATCGCTTTGCACAACCTGAGGCGCGCCTTTCCGGAAAAGAAGATGGAAGAGCTGATGGCGATCGCCAAGGGAGTCTACCGCAGCGAAGCCATCACGATAGCGGAATTCTTCAGCCTGCCGTCCATCACACCGCTAACCCTCCATGAATGGGTCGATGTGGAAGGGTTGGAACATTACCGGGAGGCGATTTCGCGCGGCAAAGGGGTTCTCTCGATCGTTGCCCACTTCGGCAACTGGGAGCTGATGACCATCGCCGTCCCATTTCTGTTGAAACCCATGCATATCGTCTATCGCCCGCTGGACAATCCCCTCCTGGACAACCTATTCGAACATGTTCGGACGATGCACGGCAATACGCTGATCCCGAAGGGGGGATCCGGCAAACGGGTTGTGGAACTTCTCCGAGAGAACCATATCATCGGAATCCTGAGCGACCAAAATGTATCCGTCCGGGAAGGGGTTTTTGTCGATTTCTTCGGCCGTCCGGCCTGCTCGGGGGTCGGGTTGGCGGTTATGGCCCTGCGTTCCGGTGCGCCGATCATCCCGGCCTTCATGGCAAGGCAGAAGTCCGGGAAATACAAGCTGATCCTGAAACCCGTCGTGGATGTCTCCCGAACCGGGGATTACGAACGGGATCTGCTGGAGAACACCCAGCGATTTACCCGAATCGTCGAAGAGGTTGTCCGGGAGTACCCCGACCAGTGGTTCTGGATCCACCAGCGTTGGAAAACGCAGAAGTGTCAAATCGGGACGGAATAGCAATCGATGCGCCCGGAAAAGAGGACCCTTTCATGAGGTTTTGCCGATCTTGATTTACCTGAGGGACATCAGCCTTTCCTTCTCTGACCGAAAGATCTTTGACAGGATCAACTGGACGATCACCGACCGCGGACGCGTCGGTCTGGTCGGCGACAACGGGACCGGCAAGACGACGATGCTGCGGGCCATCCTCGGAACCGTCGACCTGGATGGAGGGACCATCGAGATCCCCGACCGCAAGCGGGTCTCGATCGGCTACCTTCCCCAGGATTTGGTCGAGCTGGACCCTCTGCCGCTTCTGGATTACCTGCGGCGGAAAAGCGGCATCGCCGCACTGGAGAGGCAACTCAGGCGCTGCGAGGAGTCCCTGTCAACCTCTTGCGCCGATGATGCCGAACACGAAAAAATGCTGAAGGATTACGAAACCGCCCTCGCCCGATTCCAGGCAAGGGACGGCTATGCCTTCGAGTCACAGGCCAAGCAGATGCTCGCCGGTTTCGGATTTCGCCAGAGCGACTTCACGAAGAACTGCGCGGAGTTCTCCGGCGGTTGGAAGATGCGGATCATGCTTTCCGTCATTCTCCTCTCCCGGCCGGACATCATGCTCCTCGACGAGCCGACCAATCACCTCGACACGGAAAGCCTCGAATGGCTGGAGAGCTGGCTGAAGGACTACCCCGGGACGATCGTCGCGATCGCCCACGACCGTGTCTTCCTCGACAAGATCGTCACCGTGATTGCCGAACTGGCGAACCGGCAGATCACGCTTTACAAGGGAAACTACTCGCATTACCTCGCCGAGAAGGAGCGCCGCCGCGAGGCCCTCCGGAAAGAGATGGAGCTGCAGAGAGCCGAGATCAAGCGGATCAAGGGGTTTATCGAAAGGTTCCGCTACAAGGCCACCAAGGCCAGCCAGGTTCAAAGCCGTGTGAAGCAGTTGGAGAAGTTCGAAATGCTCCGGGAGGAGGGAAACGGCCGGGCCGTGAAAATACGCTTCCCGGAAAGTCCCCGCAGTGGAAAGGAGGTCCTTTCGGTGCGCCGTCTGGCAAAATCCTACGGGGATCTCAGCGTTTTCCATGACGTGAATTTCACGCTCTACCGGGGCGAAAAGGCGGCTGTCGTCGGCGTGAACGGAGCGGGAAAATCCACCCTTTCACGGATCCTCAGCGGCGTCGAAACGCAGACGGCCGGCGAAGTCTCCACGGGATTGAACGTGAAGATGGCTTTTTTCTCGCAGGAGAGCGCACAGAACCTGGATTATCGGCGAACGATCTGGGATGAGGTCAACGCCGCCGGGACGCGGAGCAACGACCAGGAGCGGCGGAATCTGCTGGGCGCCTTCCTCTTCTCCGGGGACGACATCCACAAGGAAATTTCGATCCTCTCCGGGGGCGAGAAGTCCCGGCTGGCTCTGTTGAAAATCCTTCTGACCGACACAAACCTGCTGATCCTCGACGAACCCACGAATCACCTCGACATCAAGACCAGAGAGATTTTTCAGAATGCACTTCTCCGCTACCAGGGCACGATCCTGATCGTTTCGCATGACCGCTACTTCCTGGACTGCCTCGTCAGCCGGGTTTTCGAACTCCGGAACGGCGTCTGCCGTGAATATCGCGGCAACTACTCCTACTTCATCGAAAAGCGACGAGAAGAGCAGATCTCGCCGTCTGCGCCGGCGGCAGTTGCGCCTTTGACAAAAACCGCTGCCGGGTCCCCTCAGCCCATCACGGCGACACAGTCCGCTGCGGGGCAGGGAAACGCTCCGGAGCCGAAGTCTCAAGAGGAACGGAGCCGCAAGAGCAAGGAAGAAAAAAGGCGGGAAGCCGAGGAACGAAACCGGATCTCCCGGGCGACGGCCTCGCTGAGACGCGATCTGGAAAAAACCGAGCAGCAAATCGGCCTGTTTGAGACGAAAAAAAAAGAGGCCGAAGGCATCCTTTGCGAACCGGACACCTACAAAGATCCGGAACGGATCAGGATTCTCAACCAGGAGGTCAGGGCGGCCGACGCACAGCTCGAAGACCTCTACTACCGCTGGAACGATCTGAGTCTTCGGCTGGAGTCGATCGAGGAGTCCCTGAGGGACGGAAAGCCGGAGAGGTTGTCCTGAAGATTTCGGCAGCGCATCCGGAAAGGTTGTGGATCATGCATCGTTCCGTCATCGTGCGGCTCTGTAGATGTCCTGCCGAATGCAAAAAATACGGGCCGGCATTGAACCGGCCCGTTTTCTGTCCCGAACACCTGCAGTCGCTATACCCCGTCCAGACTCGTGCTCTCATGTTTTCGATACCAGGCGCCCGGATCGATAAAATACTCCTCCGTATCCTTCAGGGAGGCGTAATGCTCCTGTTCGATGCCGGAGAGCAGCCCGAAGAACGCCTTCTCCTTCGGATCGGTCGATTTGTCTCGGAGCTCCGCATAAAACTGCGCCCCCTTGGCTTCAACGGGACGGTTTCCGGCCATTTTCGATCCTTCTTCCAGTTTTCGGCCAGCTGTTTCAGGCGTTCATGGTGTTCCAGCTCCTCGCCCGCGATCTGCGCGAACATGGCCTTGCCGACCGGATTCGAGGTTCTTTCGGCATTTTTCAGGTAGAAATGGTGCTCGTTCATCTCATTCTTCAACGCGATTTCCAGTGCATTCAAACGTGGTTCCATGGATATCTCCTTTTCATAGCTGCGCCCGGTGTTCTGGACGTAACAACTTTTCCTGTTTCAGAACAGCCCCGGTGATTTGGTTTCCTCAGGACGGCGGATCGTTTCCGGAAACGGGGTCGCCGCCGCCTATTCAATCTTCCGGAACATTTTTCCCTTCGCCCCGCAGACCGGGCAGGTCTCGGGAGCCTCCCTCTCTGCGGTGTATCCGCAGACAGGGCATACATAGTAGGGGTAAATCTCTCCGCTTTCTCCCAGACTCTTCAATAACTTTTGATAAAGCGCGGCGTGGACCTTTTCCACCTCATTGGCGAAATGGAACGAGCGTTCCGCCTCCTTGTTTCCCTCAGCCCGGGCCGATTCGATCATTCCGGGATACATGGACCTGAATTCATGAGTCTCGCCGGCCATGGCCTCTTCGAGATTTTCCCGTGTGGAACGGACCCCCTTCAGCGCTCGCAAATGGCTGTGCGCGTGGATCGTTTCCGCATCCGCCGCCGCCCTGAACAGCCGTGCGGCCTGGGGAAACCCCTCCTGGTCCGCCTTGGCGGCAAAGGCCAGATACTTCCGGTTGGCCTGGGATTCGCCGGCGAAGGCCTCCCTCAATGCATCTTCCGTTTTGGACATCACTGTTTCTCCTTTCCATTCCATTTTCAATTCAGGTGTAGGTTCCCGGGAAATTCGGTTTCCGCTTCTCCTTTTGCGCGCGAATCCCCTCTCGGGCGTCGGCGCTGGCGAAGATGGGCAGCCCGATCTCCAATTCCTTCTGGAACGCCGCGCTGTAGCCCATATCCATGCTTTCCCGGAAACAGCGGATGATCCCTTGAACGGCGAGCGGCCCGTTTCCGGCGATCCTCTCCGACAATTCCATAGTCGCCGCCATCAGGTCGCCCACCGGAACGACGCGATTGAGGAATCCCCATTCCAGCAGGGTCTGGGCCTTGAAATTTCCGGCCGTCAACAGAATCTCCATCGCCCGGCAGGGCGTGAGGATCCGCGGCAGATAGACGTTCGATCCGCCGGTCGGCATGATGCCCAGGCTCGCCTCGCGCATCTGAAAAACGGCATCCTCCGATGCGATGCGCAGGTCCGCCCCCATGATCATCTCAAATCCCCCGGTTAGGCAGTAACCGTTCACGGCGGCAATGACCGGCTTTTTGACGATGTTCGGTTTCAGCATCGCCTCCGCCACATGCGGCCCCACCCGGGAAAGCCACCGTTCCGCGTCGGTTTCCGGCTCACGCATCTTGGTCAGGATCGGAATCGCCGTCCGGAGGTCCATCCCGGAGCAGAAAATATCCGGAAGGCAGGAATGGAGGATCACGACGCGGATTTGATCATCCGCGTTGACATCTTTCCAGGCCTCATGCAAATCCATCAGAATCTGGGGATCGAGCGCATTTTTTTCCTTCGGGCGGTTCAGGCCCACCTTCGCGATATGCCCTTGCTTTTCAAAATTCAAGCCCATGGATGCCTCCATTCGTCCGCATTTTTAGCAAATTTCGATTTTGACCACAAGCCGAAAATCAGACCCCCTTTTTACCCTTCGCCATACTGCTCCCGGATCCAGGACTGATAGGCGCCGCTCCGGACCCGCTCGCTCCATTCTTTGTGTTCAAGATACCAGAGCACGGTCTTCCGCAGACCGGATGCAAAGGATTCAGCGGGTTTCCAGCCCAGCTCCCCGCTCAACTTGGAAAAATCGATCGCGTATCGACGGTCGTGACCGGGCCGATCCTTCACGAACGTGATCAGACGCCGTCGGGGCGCTCCCGCAGGCTCGATTTCGTCCACGAGGTCGCAGATCATCTCCACGATGGTGATGTTCTCCATCTCCGCATGGCCGCCGATGTTGTAGGTTTCGCCGCGTGCCCCTTTTTCCATGATCGTCCGGATCGCCTCGCAATGGTCGGTGACATAAAGCCAGTCCCGGACATTCTTTCCATCTCCGTATACCGGCAGAGGTTTCCCGTCCCGCGCGTTGAGGACGATCAGCGGAATCAACTTTTCGGGGAACTGATAGGGGCCGTAATTGTTCGAACAGTTGGAGATCGTGGTCGGCAGTCCGTAGGTTTCATGGTAGGCCCGGACAAGATGATCGGAGGATGCCTTCGACGCGGAATAGGGACTGTTCGGACGGTAAGGCGTTTCCTCGGTGAAATACCCCTCCCGTCCAAGACTTCCGTACACCTCGTCGGTGCTGATGTGGTGGAAAATACGGAAGCGGCTGCCGGCGCCCCTCGCCGCTTCAAGGAGGTTGAACGTTCCGATGATGTTGGTCTGTACAAAGCTGTCCGGCTTTTTGATGGAACGGTCCACATGAGACTCCGCCGCGAAATGACAGACGGCATCGATCCGATGGCGGTCAAAAATGCCCCTGAGCGCATCCATGTCGCAGATATCCGCTTTCTCGAAAAAATAACGTTCCGGATGTGCTTCTTTGACGCCTTTGAGGTTGTCGGGGTTTCCGGCATAGGTTAGGCAGTCCGTGTTGATGATCCGCCCCTGGAACCGCCCATCCGCAAGGAGATGGCGGATGAAGTTGCTCCCGATAAAACCGCACCCTCCCGTGACCAATAAATTTTCGCTCTTCATGGATCTCCTTTCATCATTGGCATCTCCCGGCTCGATACGTGAGCCGGCAGAACGCGCGACGAATCACCTTGGCGAAGCAAACGGGCCCTCGCCGTTTTCCGCCGCCGTTCGGCGGGCCCCATCTTATGGAAATCGGTCCGCTTGTCAACCGATAATTGACGCTACAGGTAGGATCGGGCCCCTGCAAAGGTGCGCTTGAAAGGGTCCGCGGCGAGGGAGTCCGCGCGAATCCGCTTTCCCCGACCCGGGGCATGGATGAACCAACCATCGCCGGCATAGATACCGACATGGGAAATCTCGGCGCCCCCGTCCGCAAAGAAAAGGATATCCCCTCTCCCCGGCGCCGAGGGATCCACGGGGATCCCCGCCGTGAACTGATCCCGCGATGTCCGGGGAAGATCGAGTCCGTTCAAATGATAGACGTTCCTCGTCGTTCGTACAGCGTCATTTTTGCGGGACACTTTCATCAATCCGTGCAGAAAAAGCAAGCGCTCTCTCCGGGATCGGCATGACGGGTTTTGTTTGACATACCCATGCGTCTTGACTATAGTTCATCCAGTTTTCGAAAAGGGGGCGAGGGATGTTTCAGAAGGCCAAATGGGCTGCGGCCAGGATTGTCTTTATCCTGTTCGCGCTGGGGGGTGCGATTTCAGGCAATTTGCTCACCTACCTTCTGGGTCCCCTCTATTCCTGGTATTTTTTCAATGATTTTCATTTTTTAAAGTACCATCGTTATAGCTTTCCGGTCACCGTCAGCGCTTGGAGGCTACTCAAAGAATGGATCCACAATCCGGCGTACCGCAGCATGTTCGCCATCCCGCTGACGGCGCCTCCGATGATCGGTCCGGACCGGTCGCGCGTCCGGGTTCGGGACTCCTGGCACGAACATGACGGGGCCTGCAATGGTTGCACCCGCTGCTGCACGATGAGACACTGCCCGATGCTGGACACGGAGCGGAATCGGTGCCGAAGCTACGGGTCGTTTTTCTGGCGCTATTTCAACTGCGGCCGGTACCCTGAAAACAGTGAGCAGATCCGTTTTTACGAATGCAACAAGTGGGAAGTCATCCACGGGACGGGCACTGAAACGATCCGCGCCCCGATTCCCGATCAAGTCTCTCCGTTTTGACATTTCAGGCGACCCCAATGCCGGTACACAAGATCACGGGCCCCGTCGGTATCGACGATCCGTCCGTCCAGTTGCGCATCCTCGACGGCCCTCAGAATCTCTTTGAACACCGGTCCCGGCGAAAAGCCCATCCCGATCAGATCCCTGCCGGTGAGCAGACGCGGCGGCCGGAGCGTCTCCGACGGAAACTCCATCCGCTTCTGCCTGCAGAACTCATAATGGTCCAGCAATCCGTGGCTCGCAAGACAATCGAGCCGGTGGAGCTCCAGATGGAGACTGAAATCAGGCACCCGCAGGAATCGTTTCAGGCGGTTCGGCCTCATCTTCTTTACATTCATGAAGAGCATGTGCCCTCGAACGAGTGCCAGGATCGCCTCCATCTCCTCCCGGGAAAAACGGAGCCGCCGAAGGATAGCGGACGAGATCCGCTCCCCCTGCTGAACATGGCCGTAAAAATGGGTCCCGCTTTCGTCCTCGGAACGGGTAACCCCCTTTCCGACATCATGGAGCAAAGCGGCCCACGCCAGACGCGGGTCGGCCACCCCATCCCGCCTGGGAAGCAGCGAAAGCATCCGCAGCGTATGTTCCCAGACATCCCCTTCAGGGTGAAAGACCGGGGGTTGAATGACCCCCCGAAGGATGTGAACCTCCGGCAAAATTTCCGCCAGCAAACCGCTCTCCAATAGAAGCTCCATGCCGCGGCGGACCGCCTGGCCGGTCAGCAGCCGCGACAGCTCGTCACGGATTCTTTCGGCGCTGATCTTTCGGATGCCGGCCGCATGATCGCGGATCCCCGCAAAGGTGGACGGCTCAATCGTGAAATCGAGCGTCGATGCGAAGCGAACCGCCCGGAGCATCCGGAGGTGATCCTCCGCGAAACGCTTCGCCGGATCGCCGATCGCACGGATGATCCCGTCTTCGATGTCGCGCCGCCCTTCGACATGATCGACAATGCGTCCGGTCACCGGATCCATCAGCAGGCCGTTGATCGTGAAATCCCTTCGCCGGACATCCTCCGCCGCCGTCGCGTACGTGATGCGGGAGGGGCGGCGGCCGTCATTGTAATCCGCCTCTGTGCGAAACGTGGCCACTTCATAAGCCGTCCCCTCCACGACGACAAGGCAAACGCCGAAACGATCGCCGATGGGAATGGTTTTCGAAAAGAGTTCCCGGACCTTTTCGGGCCGGGCCGCCGTAACGATATCGTAGTCCGTTGGGGTTTCGCCCCGGAGAATATCGCGAACGCATCCGCCCACCCAGAAGGTCTCGTAGCCGGCATCCCGCAGCCGGCGGACAAGATCGGCGGCCTGATCCCTTATTCGATCCGCCCGGTCCTGCATCCTCAAGATTTCCTCAATCGTTAGACAGGGACATCACCGAATCCACCTCCGCAGGCCACAGTGAAGCGCCGTGGTGAAAACGATGGTGGTGAGCGTGGATCCGATCGGCAATTCCCAGGTTTTGACCAGGTAGTAAAAGGCAATGCCCGCGATGAGCGAAACGGTGGCAAGGCCGTCCGCCCGGCAATCGCGGCGATCGCTTTTCAGAATGAAGTAATCGCTGAGAAGGATCGCGATGAGGGGAGAGAAAACCGAACCGAGCAGGTAGAGGAAATCCGTGTATCGTTCGATCGGAAAGACCAGCGCGATGGCCGTCCCGATCACGGTAAAACCCACCGCCGCGATTCGGTCATTGATCCCGGGGAAAATATTGATCAGCGAAATCCCCGCCGAATAGACGTCGAGAAAGGTGGTCGTCACGGTCGAGAGCCCGAGAACGGCCAGCGCCGTCAATCCCATATTGGCGGCAAGCATGATTTTCGTCGGATCGGGCGATCCGGACAAAAGGCCGCCGGCCATCCCGATCAAATACATCCAGCAGCTCCCGATAAAATAACCGAAGAACGGGGCCATCAGGGCGCCCCTCTTGGTTTTCGCGAGGGAGGTGTAATCGGAAATCAGCGGGAACCAGCTCAGCGGCATGATGATCGAGAGTTCGAATCCCATCCCGAAGGCCCCTTTTGTGCTCACCGAGGTCGCTGCGGCCGACGGTTGCATGAAAACGACCCAACTCATCAGGATCGTGAGGAGCAGCAGAAATCCGGCAGCAAAGGTGTTGATCCGCTTGAATCCCTTCACCCCCCAGAAGACCCAGAGGCCGACCAGCAGACCGACCAGACAGGACATCCACTGCGGGTGATCGAAACGCCACAGGGAAACGGCGATGGCATTCATCGCCGTTCCTCCCTCGATCACCATGATCGCCGTCCAGCCGACGAGCTGGAGGATGTTGACGATCGAGATCAGGTAGGAACCCTGCTTTCCGAAGGAGATCCTCGTGGACATGATCGCGGGGACCCTCTCCCGGAAACCGATCAAACCGGCCAGCACCAGCAGAAGAGTTCCCGCAAGATGACCGAGCAGAATCGCGGAGATCCCTTTCGCCGCTCCCAGTTCCGCCAGGTATCCCCCCGTCAGGATTTCAGCGACGGAAACGGCTGCGCCGAACCAGAGGAAAAAGAGGTTGATCCCGTTCAGGCTTGTTTTTTCCCTCATCGGCACGCCTCACCGACCGTGTCCGTTTTCCCGCTTTTTTGCTTCCATAAACCGCCGGATCCTCGTCGGAACAGGTTTCGAATCTTTCCCCCGGCATCCAGCCGGCAGCCGTGCCTCAAGTCCCCCGCAGCCGTTTACCTCATCGAAATGCCGTCGGTCTTGAAAAGCGGCGCGAGATGGTTTGTCGGCCCGTGGCCGCCGCCGATCCGCCAGGCTTGCCGAATCGCCGCGGTGATGTAACGCTTGGCCTCTTCGACGGCCCCGGCGACGTCCATCCCGCGGCCCAACAGGGTGGCGATCGCCGCAGAGTAAGTGCAGCCCGTTCCATGCGTGTCCGACGTTTCGATCCGCGGCGAGCTGAATGTCCGGAAATGTATGCCGTCATACAGCAGATCCACGGCATCCCCGGCGAGGTGTCCCCCTTTCAGGACGACATTTTCGGCCCCCAGGTTCCGGATGACCCGTGCCGCCGCCTTCATATCGTCAAGGGTCGAGATCGTCATTCCCGAGAGAACTTCGGCCTCAGGGAGATTCGGCGTGAGGACAAAGGCCAGCGGAATGAGCTCCGCAATCATGGTTTTTTTGGCTTCTTCCCGGATCAGCGACGTCCCCCCCTTCGCCACCATCACCGGGTCAACGACAAGCCTTTCGATTCCGTAATCGCGAATCTTCCCGGCGACGACAAGGATCACCTCGGACGTGGCCAGCATCCCCGTCTTCGCCGCATCGACCCCGATGTCGGCCGCAACCGCATCAAACTGCGCAGCCACAAATGCCGGCGGGACATCATGGATACCGTGCACCCCGAGCGTGTTCTGGGCCGTCAGCGCGGTGATGACGCTCATTCCGAACCCGCCGAGAACCGTAATCGTTTTCAGATCCGCCTGGATGCCCGCCCCGCCGCCGGAATCGGAACCGGCAATCGTCAATATCCGGACCGGCTTCATTCTTCCCCCTCCCCCGGGAAAACCCCCGGTCGAAAATACCTCACCACGAGAAGAAGCCCCGAATCCATTTCGATGATCCCTCTCTTCGAGGTCAGGCGGTTGCTGATCCCGTAGGGTCTGCCGACTTCCATCGTAGCCGCCTTCAACGGATACTCAAATCCCGTCAGTGTAATCCCTGTCACCGGCCCTGCAAAGGGGAACAGGGAGACGGTCTGGCCGGCTTCGCCTTCGAGAATCCACCTTTTTTCAGCCAGAAACAGATCGCACCACCGGTCGATCAGCTTGACCCCGATCCCCTTCTCCCTGCCCTGGAACAACAGCGAGATGTTCGCCAGCGTATGATCCACGCGGTGACCGAGGGCGCCCCAGATCCAAACCTCGGTCGGGCCCATCCGGAATGCCTCTCGGAGAGCCAGCTCCGTATCCGTTTCATCCTTCCGGCGGGCATGACGGACGATCCGGCACCCTTTCGCCTCGTAGCGGCGCTGCGCTTCGGAATCCAGGGAATCCATGTCGCCCACGATCAGGTCGGGGATCCTCCCCAGCTCATCGAGCCGGCGTGCGCCGCCGTCCGCGCAGATGATCGCCGCGGGCCTCTTCTTCGCCGCCTGCTGTCGGAAGAACGCCGGCGCGACGACCGCGCCGCCGGATACGATAAAAATCACCTTGCCCATGATCCATCCACCGCACCGCCATCCGACGGCCGCCCCAAAACAAAAAAACCATACCCGCACGGGATATGGCTTCGAAATAGAAATATGAACAACAGAACTTCTGCCATTCCCTACGCTGGCATTACCCAGGTCAGGTTCAAAGGGTATCCTCTCAGCCTGTCCGGCACCCCTTGCGTCTGTTCCTTACATCCCTCCCCCGTAAAAATCAAGCCGATTTTCCCGGCCCCGATTTCGAGGGTCCGAGGCGAAAAAGCCGGCGGGCGTTCTCTTCCGTAAACCGCTTCAACTCATCGACGGACTCCCCTCGGATTTGAGCCAGGCAGCGCGCCGTTTCCACGACGTAGGCCGGCTCGTTGCGCTTCCCGCGCCAGGGCTGCGGGGAAAGGTAGGGGGCGTCCGTCTCGATGAGGAGCCGCTCGGCCGGAATCCGGCAAGCCACCCTGCGGAGCTGTTCCGCTTTCCGGTAAGTCACCGGACCGGCCACGGAGAGGTAAAATCCCCCGTCCAGACATTCCCGGGCCATGGCCGCGTCCCCGGAAAAGCAGTGAAGGACTCCCTGCAGACGGTTCCTGCGTGCCTTCAGAATGGAAACCGTTTGCGCATGGGCCTCGCGGTCATGAATGATCACCGGCAGGCCCAGTTCTTCGGCAAGGTCAAGCTGTTCGGCGAAATGTCGCAGTTGCGTCTCCCGCGGGGAGAGTTCATGAAAGAAATCAAGGCCGATCTCCCCGATGGCCACCACCTTCTCCTCCCGTGCGATTCGCCGGAGGGCGTTATAGGTTCCGGCGCCGATCTCCTTCACCTCATGGGGATGGATGCCGACCGCCGCATGAACGATGGGGTAAAGAGCGGCCAGCGAAACCGCCTTTTCGCAGTCGGGAATCGTCGTTCCGACGGTGATGATCGCCGTCACACCGGCGGCCTCCGCCCGCGCGAGAACCGCTTCCCGGTCGCCGTCGTATTCCCTCATTTCCAGATGCGCATGGCTGTCGATCGCCATGACCCGTCACCTCCGGTAAAACTCGTTGCAACCCCGCGCCGGGAAAGGCAGCCCGGCTCCTTTCCCATGAATCGTCCTCCGAGATCCGTAACATTACTTCTCAGATCGAGCCGGTCAGGCGGCACGCCCTCTTCAGATGTTCACCCGCCTCCGCAGCCATCCGTTCGATCAGTTCCCGGCAGGTTGGAATGTCCCGGATCAGTCCGATAGACTGGCCGACCATCAGCGGGGCGTAATCCACATCTCCCTTTTCCCAGGCCTCCCGGATCCTCGGCCCGGCCAGAAGCGGGATCAGTTCCTCGAGTCCCCCGCCCCGCGCCTCGATGGCGAGAACCTCCTCGAGGACACGGTTCTTAAGCGCACGACCCTGCAGACCGATCGACTTCCCGAAGATCACCGTCTCGTATTCACGCCTCCGGAGCAGTTCCTGCTTGACATTTTCATGGACCTCGCATTCCTTCGTGGCCACGAAGCGGCTTGCCATCATCACCCCCTGCGCCCCCAGGATCAGGGCCGCTGCAAGTGAACGGCCGTCGGCAATCCCCCCCACGGTCACAACCGGGATCTTCACGGACTCCACAATCCGGGGCGTCAGAACCATCGTCGTCACATCGTCGTTCAGCGGATGGCCCCCTTCCTCGATTCCGGCGGCGTAGATGCCGTCATAACCCGCCTTTTCTGCGTGGAGCGCATGACGGACCGCGCCGACCTTGTGGAAAAGTTTGACCCCGGCTTTTTTCAGCATCTCCACCGTCTGCATACCGCAGGCCTTGTCGACCGGCGTTCCGGAGAATTCGATCCCGCTCACCCGCTCCTCGGCGCAGACACGGCAGTAGATCTTGTGATGCTCCGGCGTGATCCGGACGGACGGCAATAGCGTAATGTTCACCATGAAGGGCCGATCCGTCAGCCTCCGGGTTTCACGAATCGCCTCCCGAAAGGCCTCTTCCGACTCGTAGTTTCCCGCGGTCAGGTTGCCCATGCCGCCCGCATTGGACACGGCGGCGCAGAGCCCGGGCTTGCAGATCCACATCATGGCCCCGCAGAGAATGGGGTAGCGGATCCCGAACATCTCCGTAATGGCCGTCTTGAACATGTCTCCACTCCTTTCTGCGTCAGGGAGGTCCGTGAGGTCACGGACACTTGCCCTAACACATACGATCTGATGCTGCAACAGAATCCTTTCGGCGCTTGCCAACGTAACGCAAATGGCGTATGGTCCCTACCCTATCCGCCCGGACGAACAGTTTTTCATGAGCGCCGACGAATCGATCTGAATGAATCGAAGCCCTTTCGTTTCTTTTGTGGAGACGGAAGGAACGAAAGGAGAAAACCCATGGCCGGTATCGACGGAGGGATTCTGTTTTCCCCGGACTCACTGCGCGCCTGGACGCAGCAGATCTTCCGGAAACTCGGGGTCGGCGAGGAGGATGCCCTCCTGCTGACCGACTCGCTGATCGAGGCAAACCTGCGGGGGGTGGACACGCACGGGATCACCCGCGTGCTGTGCGTATACGCGGAAAGAATCCGCAGGGGGGTGGTGAACCCGGAAAGCCGTTTCACGGTTCTACGGGAAAAAGCCTCCACCGCGTTGATCGACTGCCACAACAGCATCGGCCAGATCGGCGCGGCAAAGGCGATGCGGATGGCCATCGAAAAGGCCCGGCGGACCGGCGTCGCCTTCACGGCGGTGACGCACTCCAACCATTACGGGATGGCCGCATACTGGGCGATGATGGCCCTCCCGCAGGGCATGATCGGGTTCAGTTCCACCAACGCCCCGGCCGCCGCGGCCCCGTCGGGCGGGCGGACGGCGATGTTCGGCACCAATCCTTTCGCGGTCGCCGTTCCCGCGGGTCGGGAGCTTCCGGTGGTCCTGGATCTGGCGACGACCGTAGTGGCCCGCGGCCGAATCATTCTTCACGCCAAGGAGGACAAGCCCCTCGAGCCGGGATGGGCATTCGACGAACGGGGCAATCCCACCACGGATCCGCACGCCGCGTTGAGAGGGCTTCTCGCTCCGATCGGGGGATACAAGGGATACGGAATCATGCTGGCGGTCGACCTGCTCTGCGGCGTGTTGACCGGCTCCAATTACGGGACCCACTTTCCCGGCTTTCTGGCGGACAACATGGTCGACCCGGCGGATGTCGGGAGTGTCTTTGCGGCCGTCTGCGTCGAAAGCTTCATGGACCTGAGCGAATTTACGGAGGCCGTGGACAGGGCCATTCAGGAGATCCGAACTTCGGAAAGGGCCGATGGAGTCCGGCGCATTTACATCCCCGGCGAGATCGAATTCGAAAAAAGGGCCGAGCGTCTCGCCCGGGGCATCCCGATCCCCGAGCCGGTGGTCCGGGATTTCATCGCCCTCGGCCGCGAGCTGAACGTCCCTTTTCCACAGAGCTGAACAGCGAAACGCTCCGCCCTGGTTTCACCGGCGAAGAATCGAATCCATCATGGAACCCGGAAATCGGAATCCGGAATAGCGGTCTCCCCGCACGCGTCTGATGAATCAACCGCGGTTCCGCCGGATCCCGCCGGTATCAGAAGCGCGACGACCTCGACATGGGCGGTCTGGGGAAACATATCCAGCGGCTGGAGCTTTCTGAGGACGTAACCGCAACCGGCGAGAAACCGGACATCCCGCGCCTGCGTTGCGGGATTGCAGGAGACGTAGACGATCCGATCCGGATGAAGGGAGGCCGCCGCGTCCAAGGCTCCGTTGCTGCAGCCCTCCCGCGGCGGATCGAACAGGATGACGTTCGCGGTGCGACGGCGGTCCAAGAATTCATTCCGAAGGAGAACGTTCACATCCCCGTGTAAAAATCCGGCCTGCGGAATCCTTTCGCGATTCAGATTGATCCTGGCGCAGCGAACGGCCTCCCGATCCCCTTCGATCCCCGTCAGTGCAGCGGCCTGCGGCCCGAGAAACAGGGAAAAGAGGCCTGAACCCGCGAACGCATCGATGACCGTCTCGCGCCCGGTGAGCCCGCACATGTCGACGACCTGATCGACGAGTTCCCCGACCAGTGCGACGTTGGCCTGGAAGAAACCCCTTCCGGGAACCGTCAAGCGACGGCCGCGGACTACACGGATCACGTCCGGCGGTGCTCCGGGGCCCGTAAAAACCGCCGTCGGGGACTCGGACGGTTCATCGGACCAGATGACCTGACGTTTCCCGGACGGCCGGACCTGCCTTGACCGGAGTGCCTTCCGGAAAGCGCCATACTTCACGTTCACCGACGCCTCGACTACTCCGCAGGATTCGATATCGATGAGCTCATGGCTTTTGCCGCCCATCAGACCGGCACGGCACGGTCCTTTTCGGCCGCCGGCCAGATGGAACTCCGCCTTTCCACGCCAGCCGAAAGGACGCGGGGAGGGGATGATTTCCGCAATGGGGATCCGGGACAGGCCGGCAATCCGCCGGAAGGTCTCCTCGACCTGCCTCTGCTTGAGCGCCAACTGATGGGGGTACGCGATGTGCTGCATCCGGCAGCCGCCGCAACGGGTGTAGACGGGGCAGAGCGGCCGGACCCGATGGCGTGACGGGACCGGAATCCCGATCGGTTTTGCCCGCGCATACCGTTTCCGGACCTCGGTGATCTCGACCTCCGCTTCGTCCCCGTCCACCGTAAACGGGACAAAGAGGACCCGATCGGAGACCCGGCCGACGCCGTCTCCGCCAAAGGCCACATCATCGATTCGGACGCGAATCCGATCCCCGGTTTTGAAGTCTGCTCTCATCAATCATCGCCCCCGGGACACCCAACCGCTTACAAAAACGACACCGGTCCCTCCGTTTATTTTTCAATCTTCTTAACATCTTCCGTGAAATCCGTAAACCATTTCCCTTTACAAACCGTGCAAATGCTGCTAATGGCCTCCCCGAAAAGCCGAAAGGAACCCTGATCCTTGGAACACGAAAACGTTCACCGAATCATGCGGGACAACCGGGAGATCATCCTGATCGGAACGGCCCACGTTTCGCGCGAAAGCGCCGA